>Ga0193743_1003160_pt1 | contig 11157 bp, 10 predicted proteins | sample L2c2metaG_FD_143038 | JGI IMG/M metagenome (GOLD analysis project Ga0193743, IMG submission 143038) | Soil microbial communities from a riparian zone of the East river system, Colorado, United States - L2c2 | ecosystem: Environmental > Terrestrial > Soil > Riparian zone | place: USA: East River...
TGGCCTGTCCGGTTGGAGCGGGCGCACCACCGCCCGCACGATCCTGCAGGCGGAGGCCGCCTCCGGAACACGCCACCCCGCCCGTCCGCGGGCACACTCTCGGCCCGCCGAGGAAGTCCCGGTGTGAGCGAGCGTCCCGGTTCAGGGTCGTTCGACCGTGGGTACCGGTGCTCGGTGGGTAGACCGCGGCGACGATCTCTTGTTGGATTCGCGGAGTCGCCGGCGCTACCTCACAGCGGGAGGGTAGGACCATCCATGGCCTTCTGGTCGCTTTCGTCGCCCGGGGACGGTGTGGTCGTCGCCGCGTACTCGAACCCGACGATGAACTACTTCGTACCCGAGGCGGTCGCGGAGCTGGGGCAGCTCATCGGGTCGTGGCACGCCGACCGGTCCGTACGGGCGGTGGTCCTGTGCGGTGACGGCCGCTCGTCCGGGTTCATCACCCATTTCAGCGTCGAGATACTGGAGCAGATCGCGTCCGATCCGGAGTCGGCGCGGGGCAGCGCGGCGGTCAGCCAGGGCTACCACGCGTTGCTCGACCAGCTGAACCGTCTACCGCAGGCAGTGGTCGCCGCGATGAACGGCGACACCATGGGCGGCGGGTTCGAACTGGCGTTGGCCTGCGACATCCGGGTCGGTCAGACCGGTGATCACCGGTACGGTCTTCCCGAGGCCCGGTTGGGCATCATGCCCGGCGGCGGCGGAACCCAGCGCCTGCCCCGGCTGGTCGGCCCGGCCCGCGCACTGGAGCTCACACTCCGGGCCCGGATCGTCGACCCGCCGGAGGCGCTGCGGCTCGGACTGGTGCACGAGCTCGCCGACGACGCCGTGGCGCGCGCCATTCAGATCGCCACCGAGATCGCCGAGCTGCCCGCGACATCGGTCGCCGATATCAAGGCCGCCATGTACCGGGGAATGGACGCGCCGCTGGCGGCCGGGCTTGCCCTCGAAAGCGGCAACTTCCAGAACACCATGCTCTCCGAGGCCGCCCGCGAGCGCATGCGCACCTACCTCGACCAGCCCGAGCGCGAGCGCCGCGCATGGCTGGAGACCTGAGCGTGCGGCTGGAGACACTGCTGCCCCTGGGCAAGGTCGACCCCGGGCTTCGCGCCCCGGAGACCCCGCTCGACATCTGGGCGGTCCCCGAGCTGGCGCGGCTGCTCGAGGACATCGGTTACGGCGGGCTGGTCGTCGAGGAGACCAAGGACGACCCGTTCGCCATCCTGGCGCTGGCGGCCCAGGCCACCACCGGGTTGCGGCTCGGCACGGCGGTGACCATCGCATTCCCCCGCAGCCCCACGGTGATGGCGCTCAATGCCTGGACGCTGCAGAAGCTCTCCCGGGGCCGCTTCACCCTGGGCCTGGGCACCCAGGTTCGTGGCCACATGCAGCGTCGCTACGGCGTGCCGTGGTCGCCACCGGGGCCGTGGATGCGGGAGTACGTGCAGGCCGTGCGGGCCGTCTGGGACTGCTGGCAGAGCAGCACCCCGCTGGACGTGCACGGCGAGCACTACAACCTCGACCTCATGGTGCCGTTGTTCGACGCGGGTCCCATCGAGCACCCCGACATCCCGGTCCACCTCGCGGCGGTGAACACCAACATGTGTGCCGTGGCCGGTGAGGTGGCTGACGGGATCCGGCCGCATCCGGTGTGCACGCCGTCCTACATCCGTGAGGTGATGCTGCCGGCCGTCCGCCGCGGCGCGCAGCGCTCGGGCCGCTCGCTGGAGGACTTCCGGGTATGCATGAAACCGCTGGTCGCCTCCGCCCGGACCGAGGAGGAGCTGCAACCCAAGATCCGTGACGCGCGTGCCCGGATCGCGTTCTACGCCTCCACCCCCGGCTACGCGGGAGCGTTCGAGCACCTGGGGTTGGCCGACCTGGCCGCGGCCGCCAAGGAGCATTCGAAGGCCCAGCGGTGGGAGGAGCTGCCGAAGCTGATCGACGACGAGGTGCTGCACCGGTTCGTCGTCGCGGGCACCTACGACACCGTCGGTGAGCGTCTGCTCGACCGCTACGCCGACCTGGTCACCGACATCGAGTTCTCCATCGCGGTCCGGGACGAGAGCGACACCGAGACACTGCGCGACCTGGCGGCCCTCATCCAGTCGGCGGACGACACAGGCGCCCGGGCCGCCGTCCTGGGACGGGATGTTCCCTGACCGGCACCGGTCACGGGCGATCCGGCGTGACCGGGACTAACCTGATCGTCGGATGTGGGCGGTGACAGCGCGGGCATCCGTGGCGATGTCCGGCGGTACCCGCCCCGACGAGACCAGGTAGCCATGTCGCAGCCGAAGGGCCGTACGAGCGCGATTCCGTGACGGACATGGAGTAAACGCGCCGCCTCCCGTGGTTATTACAACGATTACAGCGGGGTGGACCGCGGTCCCACCGCAGGGAGGGGACGGGAGCCGATGAGCCTTCGTCAGTACGAGTACGCCCTGGCCGTTGCCGAGGAGGGCTCAGTGACGGCGGCCGCGGAGCTGCTGCGCGTCGCTCAACCGTCGGTGTCCCAGCAGATCCGGGGCTTGGAGCGGGAACTCGGCGTGAAACTGTTCGACCGCACGCCGACCGGACTGGTACCCACCATGGTCGGCCGCGCGTTCCTGCGGGAGGCGGAGGTCGCGGTGAGCGCATCGCGGCGGGCGAGGGCGACGGCGCGGGCCGGTGCCGACGAGCTGGTGGGCGAGCTGGTGGTCGCGGTGCAGATGGGCTTTGGCACGCGACAGCTGCCGGGCGCGCTGGGCGCGCTGCGCCGCCGTTTCCCGCGGCTGGAGGTCACCGTCTTCGAGGAGCCGAGCTCCGCCGAGCTGGAGCGGCTGTGTCGCCGGGGCGTGCTGGACCTCGCCCTGATGGCGGCGTGCGAGCGGAGCCCCGCCGACGCCCACCACCTCGGCGACGAGGAGTTCGTTGTGGTGCTGGGCGCCGGGCACCGGCTGCTCGCCGCGGACCGGGTCGAGCTGCGCGAACTGGAGGGGGAGCCGTGGGTGAGGTTCGACCGCGACAGCGCGCTCGACGGCGTGCTGCTGGCCGTGCTGCGAGACAACGAGCTGACTCCGACCATGGCCGCCCGCGTGTCCCAGACGGCGACGGCCGTGCGCTGGGCGGCCGACGGGCTGGGGGTGACGCTCGTCCCGGCCTCCGCGGTGCTCCACGGTTACGAGCACCTCGTGCGCCCGGTGTTCCCGGTCGTGTCCCAGCCCGTCATCGCCGTGCTCCGGCACGACGCGGGCCCGGCGGAGACGGCCCTGCTCGAACTCCTGCGTCAGGAGGCCTGGTCCGAGTCCGCTTCCTTCTCACCGGTGTCCTGACGGCCGAAGGAAGCGGGCGTCATTGAATTCTTTGTGTCGAAACCGGTGTTCGGCGAATGCCGTCGGCGTCAACCCATGGGGAATTCGCCGCCGTCCACGATGAGATTTCTCCCGGTCAGCCAGCTCGCCCGGTCGGACACGAGAAACAGCACCGCATTGGCGATGTCGTCGGGCTGACCATCGCGCCCCAGTGGCGCGGTGTCGTTGGCGTTGGTCTCGCCCGGCGCCGCGTCCAGGCGCGCCCACTGCTCCCGCGTTGCTTCGCCGCCGGGGGTGGCGGTTCGGCCAGGAGACACGGTGTTGACCCGGATTCCGAACGGGGCCAGCTCCAAGGCCAGTCCCCGGCTGTAGTTCTCCAGCGCCGCCTTAGCTGCGGTGTAGTGCAGGAACGGTCCTACCGGGGTGAGGACCGCGGCCGAGGAGACGTGCACGATCATCCCCGAGCGCCGTTCCCGCATCCCCGGTACCAGCAGCGAGTCCAGCCGCACCGACGCCAGGTAGTTCAGGTCCAGCGCGTCCTGCCACTCCTCGTCGGGGATGGCCGAGGTGTCCTTGTACGGTCGCGCCCCACCCACGTTGTGGACCAGGACGTCCACCCCGCCGAGCACCTCCTGCGCGGCCGCGGCGAGCGCCTCCGCTCCAGCCCGTGTCCGCACGTCGGCCTTCACGAAGGTGGCCCCCTCCGGCACCGTGCTCGTCGCCGACCTGGCGGTCGTGAGCACCTCGGCGCCCGCGTCCAGGAGTTGGCGCACGACGGCCGCTCCGATTCCGCGAGAACCACCCGTGACCAGAGCCCGCTTTCCCTTGAGTTCTTGCGTTCCCGATCCGTTTCCGATCGTGGTCATGCCACCGGTCCTCTCGATTGCGTGTTCGTCTGCTCGACGGAAGAAGGATCGACGTGTGCAGAGCGCGAATCTTCGGAGAAATCGCGGTGAGTACCTCGTCGAACTGTTTCACGCTACGTCCGGAAAAGAACGAGAGGCAAAGACGAAATGTCAGCAGGTGCCATAGGGAACTCCTATAGCACCCCGGCCCCTCCGCCCGTGACCGGCGTAGGAAGCGGATCGAGGCGACCCCGTCCACCATGTCCACGTCGGCCCGTTGACAATGACTGGGAGCCATCGGCCTTGTTCGGACCGGCGGCCGAGGGATTAGTGCCCGAGATAGTCCCCGATGAGTTCCTGGAACGCGCCAATGGTTACCTCGGGACAGCGGCCAACATCGGGATGATCGTCGGACCGGTGGCCGGCGGGATCCTGACCGCGGCCGGCCTCGCCGGGGTCGGGTTGGCGTTCGACAGCCTGAGTTTCCGGGGCGGCACGAAGAGCTTCCGGCACCCGCTCATCGGCGAGGTCACGCTGCCTTTCGAGAACCTGCACGTTGACGCCGTCTCCGGGCTGTGGGCCCTGCCTCACACGCCCGGCCCAGCAGCCACCAGACGCCCCGTGCCGGACGATCTCAGCCTGATCGTGTTCGATGACACGAGACATACGGGTCGATGCCGAGTTCGTCCAGCGCTCGAGCAGCGCACCGCACCCGTCGTCTGTCGTCGCCCGGTGACGACAGCCGCGGGCGTCATACGTAACTCCGAAGGAGAACCATGTCTGTTGTCGTCACCGCTGTCTTTCACCCTGTCGCGGGCCGCGGCGCCGAGCTGATCGCGGCCCTGCGCACGAGCATCCCTGCCGTGCACCAGGAGGACGGTTGCCGGCTGTACGCCATCCACGACGCCGAGGACGGCACGATCACGATGATCGAGAAGTGGGACTCGCGCGAGGCCCTCGCAGCGCACGCTGCCGGCGCCGCGGTCAAGACGCTGGGAGCGGCCGTGGCGGACCTCATCGCGCAGCCCCCCACCGTGACGCGGATGACACCGCTTCCGGCCGGCACTGCCGAGCAGGGTGAGCTGTGAGGGTGAGTCCGCACGCCGTCGTCGTGACCGAGCTGGGTGGAGTGGCGCCCCGGTCGCTCATCTCGAAAGCGTGAGGTGCAAGTCTCCGTGGGTTCAAATCCCGCCGCCACCGCCATTGACCTGCAGAAACGCAGGTCGAGCGCGCTCGTCGACGTCCTCCCGGATAGGCCAGGGAAGCCGCCCGCAGGTCAGCGGCGTAGGTGGGCAGACCGGCCTTCTCCGACGGATTCGTTTCCGCTTGCGTCAGCGGTAGCGGGCTTCGGGGTCGGCCCGACTCAGTCATCCTCGATTCCGCGCAACATTGATGGCCGCCTGTCTCGACCAGATGCATCGTTTGCAAGCTCGGCCAGCTGTGGGACGGATATCAGGTGCCCGCCGGTTTCGGCGGCGGTCAACGCCTTTGCGGCGAGCGCCGAGAGGTCGTCGGCGCCGCGGGCGGCGGCGAGTTCCACCTCGGCGAGTCGGGCCTCGTAGTGTCCGAGCGGTGGGCCGAGCGCCAGAGCCCGTTCGACGTGCCGGGCGGCGTGCGCGGGTGACCCGCACTTGAGCGCGACCAGCGCTGACCGCGCGGCCGCCCATGAGGCGAACAGGGTCAGGGTGTCCCCGGCGGCCGCGGCGGAGGATTGGAACGCTGCAGCGGCGTCGTCGAGGCGGTCCAGGGTTTGCATTGCGATGCCGAGTGCCCGGTAGGCGGTGGCTGTCCAGCCGCGGTGGTCGATGCTCACCGCGATTCGGAGCGCTTCACGTGCGTCGTCTTCTGCTTCCTCGCCGCGTCCGAGCCCGGACAGGGCCTCGGAGCGGTGCCAGAGCGCGTAGGCCTGGCCCTCGGGCGCGTCGATGTCCCTGGCGAGGAGCAGGGCCGCGGTCGTCTCGGTGAGCCCGTCGGCCGGTTGAGCGAGGAAGACCAGCCCGTGACCGAGGGTCGAGCGTGGGGTGACTACCCGCAGCAGTTCCCCCGCGTCCTCGAACAGCTGCGCGGCGCGACCGAACATCTCTACGGCTCGGGAGATGTGACCGTCGAGGAAGGTGGCCATTGCGCGGCCGTCGAGGATGCGGGCTACGCCCTGGGCGTCGCCGAGACGGCGGTGAAGTGCCTGGGCTTCCTCTGAGCGGATTCGTGCGCGGTCGGGACGGCCGAGGTTCATGTCGAGGATCGCCAAGGTCTCGAGCGCGACTGCGCGGGTTGTGGAGTCCTCGCCGGCCTCGACGAGGGCCAGTTCGGCGAGCTCGGCGGCGCGGTGAGGGTCTTGGGCGCCGGAGGTGAGCATCGCCAGCCGGGAGAAGCGGCGTGATCGGGCGGGGCCGGGGCTGGAGTCGGCGAGAGCGCTGTGCAGGTCGGCCAGGGCGCCGGCCAGGTCGCCATGGGCGGCCCGCGCCTCGGCGCGGGCGTCGAGCAGCCCGGCACGCGAGGGAGAACGGGGGATGAGCGCGAGACCGGAGTCGGCGAGGGCAGCGGCCTCGCGGGTGGCGTGCTCCGCCAGGGCGCGGTGTGCCGCTCGCTCGAACGCGCGCGCCGCGGCAGAGGTGTCGCCCGACTCCCGGTGGTGTCGTGCGACCTCCGACTGGTCGGCGTCCTCTGCTTCCAGCGCGGCGGCGAGCAGCCCGTGTAGACGGCCGCGCTCGCCGCCGCCGATTCCGGCGGTGATCGTCTCGCTGACAACGTCGTGCGCGGTCGCCCAGCCCTGCTCTCCGAGGCGCACCAACCCGTCGGTGGCCAGGGCGGAGAGCACATCGAGCGCGGTGCGCGAGTCCAGGCCCGCGGCAGCGGCGACTGTGCGCGCAGGGGTTTCCCTGGCTAGCAGAGCGAGGAGGGCAAGCACCTCCGACCGTGCGCCGGTCTGCCGCTGCGCGCGGCGTCGGACGGCGCGCCGCTGGCCCTCACGCCCCAGCTGCCCGGCCAGGTCGATGGTCCCGCTGTCACGAGGCGCCCAGCCCGTCGGAGTTGCCGTCACGGCGTCCCGAGCCAGCAGCTCGCGCAGCACCTCCGCGAGAGCGAAGGGCGTGCCGTCGGTGGAGGTGACAAGCGCGGCGGCGAGGCCGGGGTCGCCAGTGAGGCCGGTGACGGCGTCGGGGGGTAGCGGACCCAACGTGATCTCGGCCAGTGGACGGGCCTCGCGCAGCGCACCGAGTACCGCCGGATCGAGTTCGTCGGGCCGGTAGGCAAGCACGGCGGCGAGGCGGGGCAATCGGGCAAGCGCCGAGCCGAGCAGCGCCAGGCTGCTGGGGTCGGCCCATTGCAGGTCGTCGACGACGAGCACGGCACCACTACCGGTGGCAGCTTCGAGTATCCGCAACGCGCCGGCCAGGATGAGCGCGCGGCGGCTCTCGCCGTCCAGCGTCGTTGCCGGCCTATCGTCGAGCTCGGGCAGCAGGCTGGAGAGCGCGTCCCGGACGCGGCGGGGCAGTCCGTCGGCCACGGCTGAGTCGAGGCCCACCGCGTCGCGCAGCAGCGACCGTGCCAGCCCCCACGCTTCCGCCCGCTCCGGCAGGAACGCTCGTGCCGTGATCAACGGCAGCGTCGATCCGCGCAGCATTTCGGCGAGCAGACGCGACTTGCCCACGCCCGAGACGCCCGAGAGCGTCGCTACCTCACCAGCGGCCACAGCCGCGCGCAGCCGGGCCAGCTCGGTGTCGCGGCCGACGAAGATCAGACCGGTGAAACCGGCGGTGCGTGGCTGGGTTGGCGAAGGCACAGCGATACGTGGAGGTTCGGGGGCCTCACCTCGCAACAGGGCCAGTTGCAGCTCGGTGAACTCCGTCGAGGGGTCCACCCCGAGCTCGTCGACCAGCCGTTCGCGCAGTTCAGCGAGCCGGCGCAACGCTGCCGCCCTGTCGCCGGCGGCGGCCAGCGCCCTGGCGAGAACGAGTGTCGTGGACTCCCGCAGCGGTTCGGCTGCCACCGCGTCGGCGGCCGTCGCCGCGGCCGACGGGTCGCCGAGGGCGAGCGCGGCCCGCGCCGCTATCTCCAGGGCGTCGACGCGGGCGCGCAGTAGCCGGCTACGTGGCTCGCGGGCCCACTCCGCGTATGTGTCTTCCGCAAGAGGCTCGGCCCACAGCGCCAGCGCGGCGGTGGCGGCCCGCAGCGCGACGGCGGGTTCGTCGACCGCGTCCCGCGCCCGCGCCAGCGCGGACAGGAACTCCGCAACGTCGACGGTGCACATCCCCAGCGCGTAGCCGCCGCTACCGGTGACGATCAGCGCGGGGTCGGAGAGCGCGCGGCGGGCGCGGTTGACCAGGACCCCGAGGTTGCCAGCGGGATCGGCCGGCAGCCGGTCCGGCCACAGCGCGTCGGCGAGCGCCTCGTGCGGCACGAGGTCGGGACAACGCACGGCCAGAACCCGGAGCAGGGTGCGCACCTTGCGCCCACCGAACGCGGCGGGCGGGATCTCCTCGCCGCCTCGGCGGACCTGGAACCGCCCGAGCAGCTGCAGGTACGTTCCCGCCATCTCGCCATGGTCCTCGACCGCCAACCAACTGCAAAGTCGGCTGCCTAACGTCCTACCCACCGACCCGACGAACAGGGAGAACACCATGGGACCCGCCTACGAACAGCAGGACTTTGCCACCCCCGCCGAGACCCGAATGTTCCCTCATGGGCACCTGGACCTGGTCCGCATCGGTGGCGCCGACATCGGCAGGCTCACCCTGCAGCCGGGCTGGCGCTGGTCGGTGGACGTCAAGCCGGTGGCGGGCACCGAGCTGTGCGAGGCACCGCATTTCCAGTACCACGTGAGCGGGACGCTGCGGGTCCGCACAGCGGCCGGGGACGAGTTCGACGCCGTACCCGGCCAGGTGACGGCATTGCCGTCCGGTCACGACGCATGGGTGGTCGGCGACGACGCCGTGGTCGTCGTGGACTGGTGGGGCGCCTCCGACTACGCACGTCGGTGACGGGGAGATGTTCACCACCGTGGACGTTCGAGAGATCTACACCCGGTGCAGCGCCGAGTTCGCCACGCGCGTGCACTCAGTCGACGGGCGCTGGGACGCACCGACCCCGCTCCCGGGCTGGGACGTCGGAAAGCTCGTCAATCACATCGTCAGCGAGGAACGTTGGACTCCGCCGCTCTTCGCCGGATCGACGATCGAAGAGATCGGTTCGCACTTCGACGGTGATCTGCTCGGCGACGACCCGCCGCGTGCGTTTGACGACGCGGCCGCGGCGGCGCTCGCCGCCGTGCGGGACCCAGGGGCATTGCAGCGGACCGTGCACCTGACGTTCGGACCGCACCCGGGCCGTGAGTACGCCCTGCAACTTGCCGCCGACCACCTCGTACATGCCGTTGACCTGGCACGCGCGCTCCGGCTGGATGATGCAGTCGACGCCGAGGCCGCCGAAGCTATCCGGGACTGGTTCATCCCGATGGAGAACACCTACCGGGAAATGGGAGCGATCGGTCCTCGGGTCGACGTCCCCGCCGGTGCAGGACCGCAAGCCCAACTCCTCAGCATGATGGGACGCACACCGTGAACACAGCACGAGCAGCCGTCGAACGGTTCAACAAAGCATTCGACACCCAGGACGTTGACGCGATCATGGCCGCGATGACGCCAGATTGCGTTTTCGAAGACACCTCTCCCCCGGATGGCGGCCGGCACGTCGGTCCCGACGCGGTGCGCGCGGCGTGGACCGCGCTGTTCACCGCTACACCCGACGGAACGTTCAGCACCGAAGAACTGATCGAAGCCGGCGACCGGGTAATCGCACGCTGGAGCTACGACTTCGGCACAGGGCACGTGCGTGGCGTCGACCTCTTCACCGTCCGTGACGGGCTAGTGGCCGAGAAACTGGCCTACGTCAAGGGTTAGGGAAACCGCTTCCAGCAGCCCGATTTCCTGGGCGACTCCGCTGCGCGGAGTCCGAGTTCCACTGTCGGCTCAGTCGGGGCAGGGTCCGACCCGGGTGTGCCTTGTGGACGCACCTGAACACCCGCGAGTGACACTGAGATCCATAAGGGTAGAACCGACGCAGCTTGCGCGTGGTCGTGCTTCGGACGGCGTCGTCGGCGCGAGTTCGCCGCCGCCTTCGGCCACGTCCTGCACGGGATTTTGGCCGACGTCCTCACGATCGATGGTCGACCGGTGCGAGGACTCGACGTACGTCTGCGGGGAAATGACACTCGGAGCCGGCTGACGAACCGGCGCCTCAGCTCGATGGGGATCGCCTTTCCGTTCCAACCCTCGCAGGCTGTAACGCATAGGAGGGGAGCGCCGCCGACGTCGCAATCGGGCCGCTCGCGTGGCCTGCGATCACCGACACAGTGTTGTGGCCGCCTCCGCCATCGCCACCCTGTGCGATGTCCGGCCCGAAACAATTAACAGACACATCCGTGACACCCGATATCTCCTCAACCAAGTGGGCTTCACCGTCCAGCCCACCGAACAAGCCCTAACTACACGGCTTGGTGGCTAGTCCCTCTTTGGATTTATCGCGCGTTCCCAGGTGGGTGGTTTGCTAGGCCCACCGGCTCGGTGGGAGCTCGTCGGGGACGACGTCGAAGGAGCGGCCATGACAACCGGGAAAGGCGCGTTTGGAGCGCGACCGGGCGGTGCCCGAGCGGCCGAGGGCGCCGCCCTGCTCGGTCGGATGGAACGGGTGCCGCTCACGCGGTTCCACCTGCGGATTGCCTTGATTCTCGGATTTGGCACGTTCTTTGACTCGTTCGACACGCTCGCCATCGCGGTTGTCATGACCGCGATCCTCGGCACATTCGGCGCGGGCGTCGAGATGGCCGGTTTCCTGATCGCCGCCGGGTATCTCGGCCAGATCGTCGGTGCCATCGGGTTCGGCTTCGTGAGTGAGCGGTTCGGCCGCAAGGCTGCGTTCATCGCGTCGTCAGTGTTGTTCGGCCTGCTGTCCCTGGTCGCGGCGTTGGCGTGGAGTGTGGAGAGCCTGCTGGTGCTCAGGCTGATCCAGGGCATCGGGTTGGG
>Ga0193743_1003161_pt1 | contig 11156 bp, 7 predicted proteins | sample L2c2metaG_FD_143038 | JGI IMG/M metagenome (GOLD analysis project Ga0193743, IMG submission 143038) | Soil microbial communities from a riparian zone of the East river system, Colorado, United States - L2c2 | ecosystem: Environmental > Terrestrial > Soil > Riparian zone | place: USA: East River...
TCAAGTGTAAGGTAAAAGCATGTTGCACAGCAACATGTGTAGAATGCATGTTGATCGTCAATGAAAGACATAAGTCAAAGGCATGTCAAATGCATGTAAGTAATAATGTAAAGTTCATATAAAGAAATGTATCTTGGATCATCATCAGATGATAAGATCAAGAGATCAAGATAAGATCGTAGATCAAGAGATAAGATCGCCAAGATAAAATCAAAAGATATGATCAAAAGATATGATCAAGAGATCAAGAGATTAAGAGATCTTCATATCTATAAGATAAGATCAAGTAAAGTTCAAATGTTCAAAGTAAAAGTAAAGGTAAAAAGATTGTCGTAACATATATTTCCAAGTTGGAGAGGATGAAATCCAACAAGAAGATGTTCAAAGCATTCAGCAATCTCCAAGCATCGACAGAAAAGTCACTGGCACTGCTTTACAGGTCAGTCAATGAAATTGAAAGCCCCATGACAACCAGCAATATGGAAACAGCAGCAGATGTTGGGACTGATGCTGCAGGGCAACCTTGAGACAAACATGACTACTGTAGCAAGTAATAATGATACATTTGTGAAATAGTTGAGACAGTTATCTAAAGCTCCCTGACACATGCAATGTAGCATTGAAAATTTGATTTCATAAGGTTGTAGTATGTTTCAATCAGCTACCATGACACCAGAGTTAGCACTGGGTATTTAGCATGGGAGTCAGGAATGCTGGTGTATTAAATCAGTCTTTCTGCTGGTACGCTGGTCCTACCATTTCACATCGGAGTTGGCATTGCCAATATTTGATGTCGGAGTCAGCACCAACCATCCAGACCCAGTGCAGGGTAAAAGTACCTGATTTATCACTGGTTTTTGACAGTGTGTACCTGTTACGATTTCATCTCAAACATGTATGATTTTATTTTTACAAATACTTCTTGAACAACATGCCACAAAGACATGTTCTTTTTATTTTTACTTTCTTCCATGCATAACGCGCATGTTACATGCTAGCAATGCATGTCTTTCATTCATGATGCTGCACATCATGCTTTTACTTCATTGTCAAACACATGTAGAACATGCTTTGACCATGCGCTACACGTATGTTTTACTTTATATAAACCATAGCTAGATATCGTGTAACTTTAGCTAGTCTTTGTTTGAATACGAAGACATTCTTGTTACTCTAGAACATTGGCTCGACTTAAGACAATACTTTGGTTATACCAAAGCATTCTTATAGTCTGAATAAACAAATGAACTTGAAACTAGTCCAACGACTGTTACTGATCACATCTGTAAAGACTGAATCAGTCGAAGTTGTAACAAAAGACTAGCTCATTGACATTTCGCTTTGTTTCTACACAAGTGAAGAATCTCGAAACAACTGAATGAAACAAACGTCATTAGAAGGTCTCTGACCTGGTGACACACTCTTGAATAGACAAGACAAATTCCGAATGAAACAGTCAAGCAAGTTCTGTTAGAACAAGCTTGCCATCGATACAAGAACCAGAAGACTTAGCTTGAAGCTCTACCTTCTCACCAGGATTTGCCCCATTCAATAGTTTCTTCCATCCACCACTTGATCTTAAAGCGATCATCCTATTTACCATGCCTAGCTACTCCCCTCTTATTTCACCCTTAAGCCTTGAAGAAAAAATGAATCTTGGAACAGAATTGAATGAATCATCTTCTGGAAAGAAGAAGATGAACATGCCCAAAGAATTCTCTGGCAACAGAGATGACTTTAAACAATGGATGATGAGTTGCCAAATGTATATTGCGGGCAATCACAAAGTCTACCCAACCGATTTTGACAAAATCAACTTTGTCTTGTCCTTTATGAATAGCGGCAAAGCAGCCACCTGGAACGAACAATTCATCGAAGAACAACCAAACCTGGAAAATATTGACTGTTAGGAGATGCTCCGCGTCCTCCGATGTTTCCTCTGATATTTCTCCGTCACCTCTGTATATTCCTCCTCATCGTCGCTAGTCCAAGACGGAGTGCACTCGGGCTCCAATACTGGAGTCCGATGATCGCGTGATGTAGCATTCCTATCACTGTTTCACCATTCTCCGTCTTTTTCATCATTTCATTATTTTTCATCATTTTATTATTTCCACTCCGATTTTTGGTATATAGACATGCATCCCACCTTAGCAGGGCTTTATCCTTTTCTTTTAGGATCCCCTGCTAGGTGTGCTTTCCTGTCGTATTTTATGTTTATATATATGTTTAGGATCCCCTGCTAGATCTCGACTAAGTCGTCCGCAGTTGCCCTAACAAAGAAGCCCTCTGTGACCTCTTCTTGGAAACCTTACCCAGGAAACTCCAAGAATGACTCTTAACCGTTCAATTCCCTCTCGACGGAATAAAAGGACATTATGAATGGGCACAAAAATTTGATCATCAATTCCACAGAATGCAACGCATCATGGGAAGGACTAACCAGAACAAACAAGAAACCTCCAATAATTGGAGAAAGAACAAACAGAAAACCAAACAGAAGAAAGAACAGAAGAAACCAGACAACAATTCCAGATGCTTTACCTTCACCAAAAAGGACCCAAACACGATGGATATCGATCGAATGACGCCTGAACGACATGCGGAATGCATGCAGAAAGGATTGTGCTTTGGCTGCAGAAAACAAGGACATCTTGGAAAAGATTGTCCTGATCGAGCCAGCACATCGAAACAAACACAGACGAAGAAATATAATGGAAAAGAACTCCATCAACACATTTAAAGTCTGTTGAAAGATATAAACGATGAAGAGATAGACAAATTTTGGAAAGAATCGGAAGCACAGGGTTTTTAAAAAGGAGAACTGCCTCAACGTCAGTCTCTCCTTGTCTTGACATTTTCAATGTTAGTACCGCTAGGATAGAATCAAATTCATTATCTATTCCTATTCAAATAAACTGAAAAAGAAACTGTCAAAACTCTTGTGCTCATCAATAGCAGAGCCAGAGGAGAATTCATTGACCAGAATTATGCAAGAAATTCTGGACTTAATATCCAACAGCTTGAAAAACCACTGAAAGTCTTTAACATTGATGGAACCTCTAACAAATGAGGAACTATCAAATACTTTGTACAATTGGACATCATGGTAAACGGACGACAGGAAAAAATCAAATTATTGATGACTGGATTAGGAAAACAAAGGATTATCCTTGGTTTTCCTTGGTTGAACAAACGCAACCCAGAAATCAATTGGCAAACCGGAGAACTTAACTGGCGAACCACTCAAAAACTCCTGTGAAATGAAATAGGCAATTTGTTCTCACAATTTAAAAGTTGTGATGAAAATTTAAGGTTATTTCCCACGCCTCCTGGAAAAGACGAAACCCCTCTACTGGCCTTCATCGAAGACAAAAAAGATGAAGAAGAACACTCAAACGGACTTATTAATCCTCTAATTGATGAAGAAGATTTTATCATTAGAACAATTGAAGAAACGGAAAACAATTGAATATTTGGATAAATGTGAAAACAACTACTTCTCAACTTCTTCATCAAACTCATGATGAGAAGAAAGACGTTCTGTTGAAAGAACAAATACCAGAAAAATATCATGAATTCTTGGATGTTTTCGACGAAAAGAAAGCAGACCGATTTCCAGAAGAATGAATTTGGGATCATAAGATTGAATTGAAAGATGAATTTGTTCCAAAATCTTTCAAAAATTACAATCTGACACTGATTGAACAAGTGGAACTGGATAGATTCCTGAAAGAAAATTTGGAAAAAGCAGTCCTGTTACAATTGGATTCAAACAGTGATCGACATCCTGTAGCATTTTATTCCAAAACATTTTCCCCTGCTGAACGAAACTATGACATCCATGATAGAGAACTATTGGCTATCATTAGAGCTCTGGAAGCTTGGCACCATTATATTCAAGGATCTGAACATTCCACTGTTGTTCTTTCAGACCATCAAAATTTGACTGCTCATAAAGAAGCCAAGAAATTGAACAGACAACAAGCACAATGGTTCTTATTCTTGTCAGAATATGACATCAAATTGGTCCATACTCCTGGAAAGAAAATGATCCAATCTGACGCATTATCTCAACGACCTAATCATTGTCCTGCTGAAGACAATGACAATGAAGACATGGTTCTATTACCAGATAACCTGTTCATCAATCTCATTGCTGTCAATCTTCAAGAAAAGATTGCAAATATTGACACAATGGATAAGGATGCTGAGACAGCACTATTATTACTGTTGAACGGAAAACTTGCTGATGATTGGACACTGGAAAAATATGGTGACTGCAATATCCTTTTCTGTTACAACTTCGACCAATTCAGTCTTTACAGACGTGATCAGTAACAGTTGTTGGACTAGTTTCAAGTTTGTTCATTTATTCAGACTATAAGAATGCTTTGGTATAACCAAAGTATTGTCTTAAGTCAAGCCAATGTTCTCACATATCAAGAATGTCTTTGTATTCAAACAAAGACAAGCTAAAGTTACATGATATCTAGCTATGGTTTATATAAAGTAAAACATGCGTGTAGCGCATGGTCAAAGCATGTTCTACATGTGTTTGACAATGAAGTAAAAGCATGATGTGCAGCATCATGAATGAAAGACATGCGTTGCTAGCATGTAACATGCACATTATGCATGGAAGAAAGTAAAAATAAAAAGAACATGTGTTCGTGGCATGTTGTTCAAGAAGTATTTGTAAAAATAAAATTGTATGTGTTTGAGATGAAATTGTAACATTTTCTATCAGGAAAAGAACTATATTCCTCGAGACGACATATTGTGAAAGGATATTCTGAAAGATTTTCATGATCACGAAACTGCTGGTCACCCCGGAGAATTACAGACTTATAACGCTGTATGACAACATTACTGGTGGCCTGGCTTACGCACTTTTGTGAAGAACTATGTTCTAGGATGTGGAACTTGTTAACAGTTTAAAATTGACCGAAACCCCTCGAAACCCGCATTTCTACCCCCAGAAGGTTCTCAATCGACCAGACCTTTCTCTTATTGCTCGATGGACTTAATTACTGACCTGCCACCTGCCGACGGCTTTGATTCTATCTTGGTCATGGTAGACCAAGCGCTTACAAAGGGGGTAATTCTCATTCCATGCAACAAAACTATTACCGCCAAAGACACAGGCAAATTTTTGCTTGAAAACCTATACAAACGATTTGGATTACCTGACAAGATAATCTCTGATAGAGGACCACAATTTGCCTCTAACTCTTTCAAAGAATTGCTTAAACTTTTGAACGTCAAATTGGCATTATCCACTGCCTACCATCCACAAACAGACGGAACTACCGAACAAATAAACCAAGAGATTGAAGCATATCTTTCAATTTATTGCACCTCTCATCCAGAAGAATGGCCAACCGCACTCCATTTACTGGAGTTTACTCATAACAACTGATGACATGCAGACAGACAGAAAACACCTTTTGAACTCATGTTCGGAGAATCCCCTATTGCCCTACCCCTTACTTTTGAAAACACGAAGTTTCCTGCAATCGAAGACAGGATGAAAACATTGATCAAAAATCGTGAAGAAGCCTTAGCAGCACATGAACTTGCATGTTCATGTATGGCTGATAGGTGGAAATATACTTTCATTCTGTTCAGAAAAGGAGAAAAAGTATGGCTGGATTCAAGAAACATGAAAACACGACACAATAAGAAGATGAAACCAAAATGAGAAGGACCATTCCTCATTACAGAAGTTCTCAGACCGGTAACCTATTGCCTTCAACTTCCTGCTTCTTGGAGAATCCACAATGTTTTTCACTCCAATATTTTGAAACCTTACAAGGAAAATGAAATCTATGGACCCAACTTCCCTGAACCACCTTTGGAACTAGAAAACAATGAAGAAGTCTACGAAGTGGATTCCTGTTATAGTATTAATCTTCTGTTTAGTGCGAGTGGCTGGCACCCACGAGTAACTGCTACCATTTCCTTACTTACATATGATTTCCCTTATCTTCGCTTATGCAATCATTCCATGGATTGCACAGCATCTCTTAGTCATCGATCACATGTTTGTATAGTATATAAGACTGGTATTGACTGGGTTATTTCCCCAGTCAATTAGACAATATCACTACGGTTTTCCCTCACAAGAGAAGGATCTCGTCGTACATCTAGCTGCTTCCTAGATCATCGTTCGCTCTAACGCATTACGTGCCGTATTGACTTTAACAATTCCATCCTTAATCATCGAAAAAGAGGAGGAGGATATCAATATTACATCAAATGGAAGGGATATCCGATCTCCGAAGCATTGTGGGAACCTGAACAGGCCTTTTCCGATGACAGAAACATGTTGTCACTTTATAAACGACGACACCAACTCTGGACCCTCAAAAAGATGAGATCTATCTTGAAATAAACTTCCATGGATTCCATTACCCCTTCCATCACTTTTGATAACTATTGTGATGAAAGAATTCAAATCATGAAGAACTCCGCTGATGAATACACCAGATTCCTTACACAATTGGACGACTTGATAACAAGAATAGATTTGACCATGGAAACAACGAGGCTTCCATTTAAAAGAAAGACTGTTTGTTTCGCTGAACACAACAAAATTTTCTTGATTCCCCCTCGAGAAACTCCTCCCATTCTGACTGTCCCAAACTTTGACGTTCAAAACCTACAAAGCCTTTTCCCCAATCTATTCTACTGAACAATGCCTCCCTCTTGAAACTCCCATTCTCGCCAAACAGCTTTCTCTTCCAATGTTTTATTCAGACACTCGTCCACTACTACAGACATTCGACATGTCTACCAATTGCTCACTGGTCGAAGAGACATTCGGGACAATTACGCAACCTTCGTCTTCCTTCGACAAATGATCATTCGACAGGAAGAAGAATCAGACAGACGATTGCAACATGAACAAAATGAACTTGCTCTTCTCTGAGAGTTTGCCAAAGAAGCCTTTCAAGAGGCTTGCACCAGCGGACTCGACACGATCTTACAACCAGTTATACATCTTCGAGAAGAAAGAAACCACTGTCATTATCATAGCACAGGACGGTCTCCACCTATCATACCATCTGATTCATCTTCCCTTCCTTCCTCCATTCAACGATCAAGACGACAACCTGATATTGCTTCTCATTCCTTGAATAACTCTGGCCCTTTGATTCCTTGAGCCCCAGTTGGCTCTTTCCACAATCCTATAGTCATTGAAGAAGATGATTCCAACAATGAAACAAGGACACCTGCCGATAACACTTGATGCCCTAGATGTGATCAATATGTACATAACAGTCACCATTCCAAAGATTATTGCGACACGATCTTCGTTCCTGGAGCCCCCGCTATGATCTGTTGACGATGTGGTCTTCACAGTCACCTTATGTTTGACTGTAGAGAAACAGTATGTACATGGTGCAAAAGATTCAGACACTTCATTGAAGAATGCCCCGACCTTCGAATCTGGGATCTTTGAAGCTAGCGAGGGTAGTGTTACAATTTCATCTCAAACACGTACAATTTTATTTTTACAAATACTTCTTGAACAACATGCCACGAACGCATGTTCTTTTTATTTTTACTTTCTTCCATGCATAACGCGCATGTTACATGCTAGCAGAGTTGTGGCTTGCACTTTTGTTAACAATCTATCGGTCTTTGTCGACAGGCCATTGTGTACAGTACTGATGATTTTATTACAATGCTATTGTAATTGATTGTAATTGGTTGTAAATCATTGTAAATCATTGTAAACCAACATTGATCAATATACCTCCTAACCTTAACTGGACCCTAACTGAACCCTAACTGAACCCTAACTGAACCCTAACCAAACCCTAACCTAACCTAAGTTATTCAGAGAAGCCATAAAATGACATCAGCAGTGAGCTAAAATGCAAAAGAAGCCATAGATTTTCCTGAAGCAGATTATGTAATCAACATACTCAATTGACAATCAGTCACAATTCAAAGCCATTGACAATCAATTACAATCCAAGGTCATTGACAATCAATTACAAAGGCCATTGACAATCAATTACAATAGCATTGTAATAAAATCATCGGTACTGTGCACAATGGCCTGTCGACAAAGGCTGATAGATTGTTAACAATAGTGCAAGCAACCTATGGCTAGCAATGCATGTCTTTCATTCATGATGCACAGCATCATGCTTTTACTTCATTGTCAAACACATGTAGAACATGCTTTGACCATGTGCTACATACATGTTTTACTTTATATAAACCATAGCTAGATATCGTGTAACTTTAGCTAGTCTTTTTTGAATATGAAGACATTCTGGTTACTCTAGAACATTGGCTCGATGTAAGACAATACTTTGGTTATACCAAAGCATTCTTATAGTCTGAATAAACAAACAAACTTGAAACTAGTCCAATGACTGTTACTGATCACATCTGTAAAGACTGAATCAGTCAAAGTCGTAACAGTACCTGGTGTACCCAGATTTGGCATATTGTGATGCTCTGGGATATCAGGACTCCAATATACCAGCAACTCTGACTCTGAAATACTGGCAACTCCAGCTCCGATACAAACCGGCAATGTCATTGGCTCGTATAATTTGCCATACCATGGCAGTCATTTGTTGTCCAGTGATACCCACTCACTCCGCTTGCGAGCTTCCTGCAGAATGGTTAATATGCCGATATATAGCTACTGGCTATTCCAAAAGGTCGGCATGGCACTGGCTGGTTGCTACCTGGCAGGCATTCCAGGAATTATATTATAGGGACGCACCTGTAAGTATATATATGGTATAGCTAGGTATTCACAGATTTGTGGGGCCTGGTGAATCCATATCATACAACACACTGTGTTCATTCCTTGAATCATATGGTACGGCACAGTGTAGTGTCCCTACCTGGCCAACATACCTTGACATCTGTGGCCACCAGTAATTCCAAGACACCAGTTCCAATGTTTTCCATCTTCTGCTGTGACCAGCCAACCTAGAGTTGTGAGAAAGCGCGATGATCCAACGACGGAGATTGGAGGTGTCTGGAACATAGATCTTGCCCCAGAAATACAGAAGTCCATTGGTTAGGGACCACTCCGCAGACTTAACAGAGCGAGCTGATGAACCTTGTAACTCTCTTGCAACCCTCGCCACTGGCTCCTCTTTCTCCCCATCTTGTGTTCCCTTCTGGATATCCTTCAGTATTCCTCGTTCCTCTCCTGCTGCCTCCAAACCTTCCAATGCTCAGACCGCGAAGAAATTCAGAGTAAGGAGGACCATGTTGTCATTGTCCTCTGAGCCTGTTCCGTGATCGGACTGACAGGACAGAGCATCCATCTTTCCCATGCTCTTTCTGGGATGGCAATTCATGATGAAGTCAAATTGGGCTAAGAGGAGGGACCACCTAGCTTGCCTCCGGTTAAGCTTCTTGGCTGTCATGAAATATTGTAGGTTTTTGTGATCTGTCCAAATCTCACAGCGATGCTCCGCACCTTTGACAAAGTGCCTCCACTCCTCCAATTCTCTCATGATTGCCAACATCTCCTTGTCATGTATTTTGTAATTCCGCTCTACTGGAGAAAGGGATTTAGAAAGGAACACTACAGGATGCCACTTGTTGTCTTCTGGTGATTGTTGAGACAATACAGCTCCAGTTGCGAAATCCGAGCTGTCCGCTTCGATCTGAAAAGGTAGCGAGTTGTCTGGCAGGGTGAGAATCGGAGCTGTTGTAATCCGTTCCTTAAGCAAATCAAATGCTGACTGCTCCTCTGCTCCCCATCTCCACTCTGTGTCCTTCCATGTGAGATCAAACAAGGGATGGGCTAAGTGAGAGAACCCTTGGATAAACCTGCAGTAGAAGTTGGTAAAACCCATGAAGGACTGCACTTCCTTCCTGTTAGATGGAGTAGGCCATTCCGTTACTCCATCTACTTAGACTGGGTCCATCTTAACAGAATTCTGGGAAATAATCACTCCGAGGTACTCCACTTCTGTCTTCTCAAACTCGCACTTTTTGGGTTTAAGGAAGAGGTTGTATTTCCAACTCCATTACTCTCTGAGTGACCCTCTGGTTGTTAGGGGACGCTCCACTTCATCCGATGTTTCCTCTGATATTTCTCCGTCACCTCTGTATATTCTTCCTCATCGTTGCCAGTCCAAGATGGAGTGCACTCGCAGCTCCGATACCAGAGTCTGATGATCACGTGATGTAACATTCCTATCACTGTTTCACCATTCTCCACCTTTTTTCATCATTTTATTATCTTTCATCATTTTATTATTTCAACTCCAATTTCTTGGTATATAGACATGCATCCCACCTTAGCAGGGCTTTATCCTTTTCTTTTAGGATCCCCTGCTAGGTGCACTTTCCTGTCGTATTTTATGTTTATATATATATGTTTAGGATCCCCTGCTAGATCTCGACTAAGTCTTCCGCAGTTGCCCTAACATCAGAAAAGGATCTCCCAGAGGACTGATCCCAGCAGATAGCTAGTTCACCATAGTCATCTTTCGCAGTTCCAATTCGGACTCCGCCGACTCTGTGTACTCCTCCGCTCTCGATCCCTCCTCAGCATTACCCAAAACCGTAATTTCCAACAAGGATCTGTTGCACTCCATGGAAGGCTAACGACTCGCGACCCTGGAGCAAGCCCTTGCTGAATTACAGGCAAAGGATGCAAATACTCAACACAAGTTAGACATCCTTATTTCCCATATTCCACAGTCCAAAATCCGATCCCATCTACACAAATCACATCAGTCACTCCGAAGGCACTGTTATGGCGTACATTTATATAACGTTCCAGAACGCTACAGCGAGATTGCGAGCGACTACAGCAAGAGATCAGACAGCTAGAGTCCGAAGTAAGCAACTGAGGAGTGCTAGATTCGGACACTAGGTCAAATATGTATGAGAATAAACAATGACAAATAATGATGTGCACAGAGCATCAGTGAAACGGACAATGAATGAAAGAAGAGAAGATGGGAAATAGTAGTAACAATAACAGGCACATGGCTTAAAACCGGTGAAATGACTACTCTGGATCAACTGAGAAAATATGTGATATGAAGTCTAACAACCAACACACACACACAACCCAATCAACACTTAGTAAAGTTTGTAAAAATGCGAAGTAAGGGTTTCCTGGAAAGTATAACCGTTCCAAAATTGTGAAA
>Ga0193743_1003162_pt1 | contig 11156 bp, 15 predicted proteins | sample L2c2metaG_FD_143038 | JGI IMG/M metagenome (GOLD analysis project Ga0193743, IMG submission 143038) | Soil microbial communities from a riparian zone of the East river system, Colorado, United States - L2c2 | ecosystem: Environmental > Terrestrial > Soil > Riparian zone | place: USA: East River...
CCCCCAGTTTTTGACTTTTAGCCCCAAGCACGTGCCACAGTAGCTTATGTAAAACCATTAAGTAATACTTACAAAATTTTGAGCCAACAGGTTCGACTTGTGGTTTGCAAGTGGGCCACTGATCGTGGCACGCAATGTAAATTGTTTAGAAATTATTTTACAGATATTTTCCTTCCTCCTATCTCTTCTCATAAGTGCAATATATTTTTCTAAGCCTCTCCTCCTGACCTCTGCATATAGTTGCCTTGAGCTGCATGCTGCGCTCCACCGCTCCCTAATATGGATAGGACACCTCCCACGCACATTGATGCCAACACACGTGATCACTCTTGTTTGATTGGCTCATTTGAGCAGACGTGGCATCAGGTTACTCCCTTAATTGGGATTCTCTTGCCGCCATGGAGTCCTGGATGCTCAGAGAGGAGGAGAAACATACCGTGGAATTTATTAAGAAACAAACTGTGCTTCCAACTCAAGTGTGGCACATTTGTGGACTAAAAAGAAAATCTATGTTTGTGCATGCAACTACAGTGGTGGAAGAAGCACATATAAGAAGAAGCATGACTGGGACAGGGCTGTACCAGGCAAGAAGCTTGATGGAGGGTGTCCATGCCGACTTACTGTGAAAACTTACCAATATGCACATAAAGTCCTTGGAAAATACACAGACAACCATTCTCATGATCTTGGCAACACAAATACTTGGTTCACATGATTACGAAAGGAAACTCGAGAAGAAATTGAATGCTTGCTTCAACTCGGCGTTGAGCCACAAAAAGTTGTACGTGATTGGAATGTCTTCTAGTTTAAAGTTGAATTTAATCAATACTATATTTTTAGCTTGAACAGATTCAAGGGAAAATATACACCAAAGAGAATCTCTCCAATCTCTGGTCCGAGGCTGCACGTCGCAGTGAATTCTGTACCCGTGCAGATGTCCGCTGAATTGAGAAAATGATCAAGGAAGAAACTGTCCGCCTAGCCTCTCAGGACGGTGCTTCTGTCCTAAAATGGGTACAGACACTGCGAGAATGCAGGCATTATGTGGCATTCAAAAGTAGTTCTGATGATCCGCCTTCTGGTTCTAGGCTCGAGAAAAATACTTTTGTTCTTGTAATTCAGACAAAATACCAACAAGAATGCTGGCAAAAGCATGGAGCATGTTTTGCTGGGATTGATGCAACTCACAACACAACACATTACGAAAATATGAGCTTATTTACACTATTAGTTCGAGATTGATGGGGACATGGTGAATTAATTTCTTTTTGTAATTGACATGCTTTAAAATTAACAAACATTAAATTAGGAATGCCTTTAGTGTGGATGGTCTCTTCAAATGCCACAGAGGTATTTTTTTTGAAGTCAATTCATAACAAAAACCCTTTGGTTGTACCCAAATATTTTATGTCAGACAAAGATCATGCTCAGATGAATGCAATTAAGAGTGTGCATCCCAAGTCAACAATTTTGCTTTGCTGGTGGCATGTTTTACATACATGGCAGCAACATTTTGTTGTTACTGCTTTTCCGGAGTTATGGAAATTGCTGAAAGACTGGGTACGAATAACAGATGAGGGAGAATTTTGGAAGCAGTGGGAAGAGATCAAAAAAATAGCACCGCCAAGTGTTCTGGAATACCTCAAAACCTACTGGCTTGGCGAAATTAAGCTCTGGTCAGCTGTCTACAGGTCCAATCACAATATATTCCAGCTTTGCGACACCAATATGCTTGTCGAGGCATGGCATCACGTACTCAAAGGCACATTTATGCAGGGCAAACAGAATCGGTGTCTCGACCAACTTATTTTCGTCCTTGTGGATCAAGCCATACCTCATTTTATTTCGAAACATAGGCACCAAGATTTTGGATTCAAGGGACCTGACTTGGAAATCAAAAAGCGACTCGAGATTGAAGAACGCGCAAAATTAATCAAGTGCGAGGATATTACTGTTACCGACGAACCTGATATCTACGAAGTCAAATCAACCTCAAACCCCAATTTGATTTATCGCATTGATCTTGATGCATACGATTGTTCATGCCTTGCTTTCCCTACAATTTGCTTCTGTAAACACCTTGGAGCAGTTCAAATTCATTTTCCCGAAATCCACAAAATGGTGCCAACATCTTTCCTAGCTATCCAAGCTGATGATTCAATTCAACCCAATGGAGGCATAAATTTAATACAGCCAGAGTTATCTACTCCGAAATCTACCATTGAAATGTCCAATCTAATCCATAAGCTTTCGACCCTTGCCATATCCCTACAATCCCATCCTGCACTCCCCACAGCATCCCTGACAGACTTTTCGCAAGTGGTTGATAACTTAATTGCCGAAATAGGGTGCATTGAAAAACCCTTGCCACATCCTAAAAAGCTGGCTCCAAATCAGCATTCATGGACAGAGACGGCCACCGTAATGAATGCAGCAGTAAAGAGCAAGAGGAAAAAACATACTGATCCCTATGGTGGAGGCGAGCGATCCGGGAAGCGGTTGCGAGTAGATGCAAGTGAATCTGTTATAGAAAAACCTGCTATGTCAGCTATGCTGGAAAAAGAATCAGAAGAAATGGACCCTGCTAATCCTGAGATAGCTTTACCAGCACCCACCTTTCCCATCTTCCCCATGATCCTTGGCAATCCTAATACGTCCTCAGCAGGTGGAGCAGTTGGCCAGCCACCTCTTTCTGCCATAGTACATCAGCCTAATACAAATCAGCCACAAATTCACATACCAAAGTCATCCCTACTTCCTTCAATGTTCTCACTATCAACACCTGTTCAAGCCTTCACAAATTGTTCCCAAATTCCTCTTCGACACGTCGATTTGGAGACTTTCAACCCTGCAACTGTTGATACAAGGGACTTGGTGTTGTTGCAGTCATTTAAGCAGAAGCAACTGAATGATATTTGCTTTCATCACCAAATAAGTGCAGGGGGAAAGAGCCAGGATGTAATTGATAGGCTGTTGAGACTGCGCTCATAGTTTAGAGTAGAATGACACGAGAATTCATTTATTACTAAGCTGGAACTTGAGCATATTTAAAAATAAAGATGAGCCAGCATGTTTTACATAAGCTACCGTGGCACATGCTTGGGGCTAAAAGTCGCCAACTCCCCCCCCCAGAAATGTGACCAATTTGTGACATTCCAAGTCAAAAAAGGAAATTATCCTTCAAAAAATCCTTGGAGCTATTACTGTAAGATGACAAGGTCAAAATCACAAAATCTGCTCCCAACAAGTTGTTGGGATATATCTTACATTACTATATACAAAAATTTCAAAATTTCTGGGTGAAATCTTGTTGAGTTATAATGCATTCAAGTAGGGATGCCAAAGTTCAGTTCAGTTTGGTTCAGCACCCATTTTGTCAGAACCAGAACCACTTAATGAGGCCAGAACCAAACCAATAGAACTGGTTCCATTGGGTTGGTTCTGGTTCTGGTTCTGGTTCAAACCACAAGAACCATTTATCCAAAGACAATTTGATTCAAATACATGGAACAAAGTATAATTTAGATTTCCATAGCCCAGTCCCTAGGAGCAGGGGCAGTAGTTTCTTCTAATGCACTAAATACCTTATTTTTGTAGGCACTTCTCAAAATATGAATAGCTTCAAACTTCTTAGTACTCAACTGATCAGTGATTGAAAGTCTGGTCCAGTCTTGGTTTTTACCCTCAAAAGCCTTGGACAGAGACCAAGACCGGTCCTCAAAATTCCTGGCATCTCTAAAAACCAGACTGAGACCACAAAAGACTGATTTTTGTGGTCTTTTGTGGTCCTTTTGTGGTCTTTTTGTGGTCTGAACCCGTCTTCATATACTAGATATGTAACAAATAATATATTTTATTATTATAATTCCTACTCTCACATATGTTTAAGGCTCTCAAATGCTCATGTACATCAAATAGTCCAAATAAATATATTAGGTTGCGTCACATGTGATCCTTCTACATTTGGATAAAGTCACACACCGATGCTTGCCCTACGCTCACCTATGGTCACTTAAATCAATAAGTACAAACACACAAACATTTTACATTTTGGCCGGAACATCCAGCAAACAAATATTCCTGGCCCCTTGCATATCAAGTAATATAATTTCATAGTTGCAAACAACTATGTACCTACTTACACAGAAAATTCAAATAATAATTTAAATGTATTATACAAATTGATAATAAAAGGTGGTTCAGAACTGGTTCTCAAAATTCTGCCTAGCTGAGAACCAGAACCAGACCAACATGAGTGAGGCCAGAACCGAACCAGAACTGAACCAGAACCAGGGTTCAGTTCAGGTGGTTCTGGTTCTCTGTTCTGGTTCAGAACCAAACTTCAGCATCCTAATGCATTGAAACTTTGATCTTATCTACACTGGCCACAAAAAGACATCCCAGAGGTCAATAACATTACAAATACACCTGTAAATGACCTAAACAACACCTGCCTTTTCAAGTTCATCCATAATGCTTGCAGGGATTACACGATGACCACAATATTTACATGTGGCCCATGCTGCCTGTTGCCCATTTGGTCCTTGATCATACACATCCATGAAACACCAAGACTGTGTCACAAACTTTCTCATTGTATTCAGGATTTCAGGGATTTGGTCTCTTGCTAACTTTAGAGGGCCCTACTGTGTCCTGAGAGACACAAGGAACTTTTGAGTGGTGTAGGAAAGTAAAAACTGTCATGGTCCATGCTCTTTCACCCCCCTATACCGTTGCCATCTCCAACCATCATTCTTATCATTGCTATCACCAACCAAAACCACACAACACCCACTGCAGCACACCTAGGGCCCCACAGGCTCCACACATGTTCCATGTTGCATGCCTATCACACCATGCCTAACACACATTCTAGAGGTCATGAGTTCTGGCCACCACATGGCATCTTGGGGATTTGAGTCAGCATCCTTCAGCAAGCATCGGAGTACGATTCTTTTGTAACATTTCCATTTTACTACCATATGCTCTATTCCTTAACTCCTTTTATGTTTATGTTATTATCTGTATAAATATTTAAGTTGTAGTATGTAGTTCACCAGTTCAAATATCAGCCTAACAACCTCATTCCCTTGCCTTGTCCCTTCTGTCTTAAGCTTCATCTTGACCTAGCTCTGGATCCTAGTGATGCCAAAGTTTGGTTCAGTTTGGTTCTTCAACCATTTTTGAAGAACCAAGAACTGAACCGAGAGGTCCCTTGGTGAACTGAACCTGAACCAGAACTGAACTGAAAGAACCAGTTCTGTTGGTTCTTTTTGGTTTTAGAACCGGTTTGAACTGCTGAACTGCCTCTAAACCTCGCAAATGCAAGGCAAATGTCAATTGACGTGGCCTTGACCATCTGCAAGGGTTATTGCATGGGTCCACACAGCTGAGGCTGGTTCATTGGGTAGTTGGATGCCAGAAATGTGCAAAAATGAGTGGTTTTTGTAATTAAAGGGTGGTTGCATGGTGACAGAGTCATTGACATTGTCATACTGGACAATCACTGGACATCCAGCAGAGTCCAGTACAAATGACCAGAGTCTGGTGGATGTCCACTGGATTGGTGGAGTCTGACCAGAGTCCAACTGGACAACCAGGGGGAGTGTAAAGTACACTATTATATCAATACAATCCATAGCTAAGTGTTAATTAACATTGTGCCTATGACAATTAAAATATAAAGGTGCTGAGGGGGTTTACATTTTAAATATAGCTCAACATTCCAGGAACACAGCTTCATATTTGAAATGTCAAACACCTATAAATGTTATTTGGAAATTATTATGTAATGTAACCTTCAAAAGATATTTACATTTCAAAAGTGTGGCACCATTGCATCAAGCACTGTATTTGAAATACATATTTGTTAGGGCAACTGCGGCTGCAACTTAGTCAAGGTCTAGCAGGGGATCCTAAACATATATATAAACATAAAATACGACAGGAAAGCGCACCTAGCAGGGGATCCTAAAAGAAAAGGATAAAGCCCTGCTAAGGTGGGATGCATGTCTATATACCAAAAATCGGAGTCAAAATAATAAAATAATGAAAAATAATGAAATGATGAAAAAGATGGAGAATGGTGAAAAAGGTGATAAGAATGCTACATCACGTGACCATCGGACTCTGATATTGGAGCTGTGAGCGTGCTCCGTCTTGAGTTAGTGATGATGAGGAGGGATGTATAGAGGTGATGGAGAAATATCGGAGGAACATCAGACAAAGCGAAGCGTCCCCTAACAATATTATCCTACAAAGGTGACTTTGACATAAAAATATCAATTTATATATTAGTCACATCTGTAGTGTGTTTAATATTTATTATTTCAGGATATTTCACAGCAAGTATTTCATTTTAAATCTCTGATTTGCTACTGTGTAACTTGATATTTAAAGTATTTAATTCATAGTTCTAATCATGTTCAAAGGACCACTAAATCCTAGAACCCCTGATGTGTAACCACATCATCCTGTTTACTTGATAAGTAAGGATTTGAGTAAAAATTTATATCTACTGTAAAAATTTATATAATTAATATTTTTAGAAATAGTTCCGCAGCATATGTATGAGTCGAACAACAAAGTTGATGAAGAATTTTAGTCCAATGACGATCGGGATTGAGGTGCATGCGGTAGGGGGTGGAGAGCTTAGCGGCCAAACTGCCGGCTAAGCCTCCAAATTATTCATTTCACGAACAAGTACTGCTACATATAAAGTAATTTTTTTTTTTTTTTTTTTTTTAAGATGAAACAATTTCGAAGAAAGAAGTAATGTGAGGAGGTTTGGGAAAGGATGAAATATTATGTTGCAATTAAAAAGTTGACACATATAACAAATAAAAGAATAGAGGGAAGGAATGCAAAGAAGAAAAGGGGGGGACTTAATGAGGAGACTATTGGGGAGGCCCTTCAAATGGAACACAATCCCAAGTGTGTGTGAATAGTAAACCTTGAAGTAAAGTGGGATTTTTTCATATATAGATAAGAAAGGCTTCGGACGCCCATCATCCGGCAGCTTGAATAATGGACAGTGGAATGCTGTGCTCAGCTAAGTTAGTAGCTCCCCCTGCTCTCATCAATTGACCAGCAATGTTGTGATTGAAGAAAGATCGTAAATGGGACATGGAAAAGGCTCGAGTTGGAATTCTACCCTCTTCCATGAGCCATAAGGCAGACGAAACAGGGTGGAGATAGTTGTGTGAATTTAGATAAAGGGTGAAGTGATGTAATGGTCAGTGATCGAAACGCTCCCCCATGATAATTATCTTGTTTCCTTCAAAGAATCGGTCTGCTTTGTGCCCTGGCAGTAAGAACTTGTATTGAGATGGGGACATCTTGGTAGTGTTGCGTTGTATGATTTTCTTCCAATTCTGTCATCGGGGAAAGCTAGCTCCCCTAGCCTCATAAGCCCGAAGAATCCTGTGGTCAACATCGCCACAAAAAGGAAGTTGTTGTGTGAGGTAGAGTGGTGGTAGTGGTTTACAACGAGATGTAAGTCGTCCAGGGTAAAGGCACATTTTTGAACGGTCTATTGCAACCTTGCAGTGTTCAACAGACAATGATGGAGTTTCTCACTTCCATGATGGTTGGGAACGTGTTTTCAAGTTGTTGTATGATACCGGATAAGTAAGTGTTGACTGAGTGGGGGTTGATGTGATGACACATGTATACTGTGAAGAATGAAAGATTTTCAGGTGTTGGTTCAACTGGGAGATTGTGAACTTTGACAAAGGTGAGGTAGGAATTGAGCGCTGAGTTATAGTTACTTAGCGTCAACTTATCCATGGTGTTGCCTAATGCGACTGCCCGCTCATGAATGAGTCGATCCCTAGACCAGACAGCATGTACAGGCTGCCTAGTCTGACGAGGGTTTTCCATCATAATCCTTCCACACCAAGCATTCGTCGAGAGGGTTGAAAGGTGAGGTTACCTTGGGAATTTGGACTCCATGCCCAGGTTCAAAGGTAATGATTTTAAGTCCAGGGACTAAATCCAGTGCTAATTCAAAGTTGGACCTTGAGAGCGCATCAGCAACTTGGTTGTCCAATCTGGAGACGTGTAGGACATGTAAGTTGTGGTTGCCAGCAAGAATAATGTCCACAGCTGCCACCAGGAGGTGGTTATACGCTGGTAAGGCTTGGAGTGAACAGAATATGTCGACAGTGTTAGAGTTGTTGGTATATATCACAAAACGGCCTTCCCCTTTTTCTTCGTGCGGCAGTGAGCGTCATATATGGCCAACAGGACACAGAGGGCCTCGAAGTAGAAGATAAGGTTGGGATTTTCATAAGCTGGGGTTGGTGAGAAAAACCCTATTTTCATCGATGGATACCAAAAACCCATCCCTACCGGACATGCATCACAAAAAATGGTTAGCGACGCATCAGCAGGGGCCCATGAGATCAATTTCAGTAACTGAACTCCTGTGGAATTGTCTAAAATTTGTATGGCCCAATTAAAATCATTACGAATATTATTGTTGATCCACAGAAGGGAAGTAGAGTCATGCCATCCTTTCAACTTGGGATAGAAGTGGTTTAGGGCAGGTTTAAGAAGGGGGTACACATTCAACGCCCAGTTGAACCAACCCCCATTTGGTACCACCTGCGTAGCCTTTCTTTTCCTCCTGCTCGTGTCCACCACTTCAACTCCTCCACTAACTTTTGTCTCGCTTCCTCTGACAGTTTGAACATTAATTTGTTCACATCCACGCTGATGCCGATGATTACTAGTGGCAACCCAAAAATTTGTTTCTTTTCCTTGTGCGGTATCTCCAATTTGTCCCACAACTCCAAAAGGGTGGCTTGGTCTCGAGGGTAATATTTTTTGTACGGTGCGTAGTAGACCATATCGCCTTCCAACCCACAACCTGAGAATTGTTGACGTAGTTCAATACATATTTTACTTTCTTTTTGCTCTTGGCTATCCATGCAACTAGGCTATTGAACGATATGTAGATCACTCCCGAGCTGCTCCCTCCGAACGTGTTGCAGCGATCAATACTTTGTTCGCCATCTATGGTGTTGACTTGCTTTATTTGCCAGAGTGGGTACATAGGTAAAATTCTGTATGCCTCAGCGACGTCCAATTTCCATGCTACTCGCTTCTTCCCCGGTTCCTTCCTGTCCAAGTCCATCAAGATTTCTCCAAAGTGGACCATCCATGTTGTCTAATGGGTATCCCGTTACTCGGTCATGTTGGATCATACTGTTCAAAGAGTGTTTTCCACAGCTTTGATCAGTGACGAGGCGAAAATCTGACAATTTTGGTTTGGGTACAGCATAATTCAGCATGCTATACATTCCCGGCAACAAGTCCTTTCCAAACGATGGGGAGAAGCAACCCTTTGCTACCTCAACATCTCGCTGTTTCCTCAAAAATTCCACCTTCTCGGTATCTTTCGGACTAGCTCTGGACTTGTTGTTTATGATAGGGTAACCCTCTTTTGTCGTCGACGCCCATGGCCAGAATCCTTCTCTCAAGCCCTGGCACACAGAATGAACAAACAGTTGGTTGGGATGGGAAACAAGGTATGCTTCAAAGACTGGTACATTGATGGGAGTGACTATGGAAAATAGGTGTGGTTTGTCTTGAATAGTCTTGTTCACATCTGGATTGGAAAACTCAGAAGCCGGTGGCCTCCAAAGAGGTGCTGCCGTCTCAGTCCAATCAGTGGTAGTCAGGGAGAAATCAAACTCTGGATCCCATAGGTTATAACGCAGGTATTTTGGCATCATCCTGTACCCTGGTTCTCTAATGACTTTCGGCGGTACAGTTGGTTTTTCCATGATCTCCTTTTCCACACCCTTGGCAAACATGTCAGTAGTAACATTCATCTTCATTGAATTTAAATCTGTTCTGACTGTTGAATCTCTTACAGATGTCTTTCTTGTCTCCTCCGATTTTCAATCCATTCCCTTTGGACTTCCCCTTCTGGGCGGTTCCGGCAATTCCGTACTCAATTCCATCTGCATGCAAGATGGCTTCGCTAAGATTTTGGAATAATTGGTAGTCAGTGAGGAGGTTCTGTCCCCCTCCAACTCGGTTATGGACCGATTGATCATAAAGGATGACTTTGGAATGAGCATTGGCTTGCTTAGCGGCAAACAATCCCTCAATGTAGTCGGCATACTCATGTAGTTCCTCGCCTCTGTGGGGGAAAAGAAACATAATCACTTTGATGAGTCTTCGGAAAGCCACTGACCACTCTGCCCCAGTTTTGATCTGCTGCTTGGCCTCCGTGACAGCAAAAACGACCTCAGTGTTTCCCAGGCGTCCCTTTCTCTCCTCATTAACCTGGACATAGTGCATGGAGGAGAGGACCTGGTTGAGATCAACGGACTCTCCTCGGAGGATTCAGTCCCATTGAGAGGTGGGGATTCCTTCTGGTAAGTCACAGGCAACTCACAAGAGAGACTTGACTCCTGATAAGTCTTCTCCAAATTGCTTAAGTGTTTTACAGGTCGCGAGACAGCTGCCTCGACGGGAGGAGGAATGGGAGATTTGATACCAGGGCATATCTTCTTCTTTCGCTCTCCTCTTAGTGACAGGTAACTCATCTTTGTCTTCTTCAGGGTCTCCTCTGGATAATCACTTGAGGAGATCGTCAACTTCACATTGCTGGCACTTTGCTTGTCCTTCGGATGGGAGAGTTGAAGAAGTAGGTTTGGGGGTTTTGGAGGGTAAGTCTCCTCTGATCTTGACAACAGGGTGGGCACTGATTTCAGAGAAATAGGAGTTGAGCGCCCTTTCCCTTTCACCATCCGAGACCCTGGTCCATTTGTCAAGTTCATTGACGATGTTCGACATCGCTTGGAAGCGAGAGATCTCCTCGTCGGAATCCGTCCATAATGCGTTTGATCCCTTCGAGTACTATAGTTTTCTCTTGGAGGTTGGGTGTATTGACATCCTCAAGAGTAGATCTTGAGGGGCCGGCTCCGGCGTCTCGTTTATGGACATTCTCTGGTACAGATTCGGCTTTGGAGATTCTTTCACCATAGAGCATAATATGAGATTATGTTGTAATTGATGTAGAAGAATTGTAATTGAAAATGATCTGTGAAGATGATGGGAGTAACTTGGAAAGAAGAGCTCTAGTTCTCCTTTCTGTTAGGGCAACTGCGGACGACTTAGTCGAGATCTAGCAGGGGATC
>Ga0193743_1003164_pt1 | contig 11151 bp, 11 predicted proteins | sample L2c2metaG_FD_143038 | JGI IMG/M metagenome (GOLD analysis project Ga0193743, IMG submission 143038) | Soil microbial communities from a riparian zone of the East river system, Colorado, United States - L2c2 | ecosystem: Environmental > Terrestrial > Soil > Riparian zone | place: USA: East River...
TCTACCTCTCGCTCAACCGCGGCAAGCGCTCGATCCGCCTCGACCTCAAGAGCGAGGCCGGCCGCGAGGCACTGCTGCGCCTGGCCGAGAGCTACGACGTCGTCCTCGACGGCTTCCGCCCCGGCGTCCTCGACCGGCTCGGCGTCGGCTACGAGCGCATGCGCGAGGCCAACCCGGCGATCGTCTTCTGCGCGATCACCGGCTACGGCCAGGACGGCCCCTACGCCCAGCGCGCCGGGCACGACATGAACTACCTCGGCCTGGTCGGGCTGCTCGGCCTGACCGGCGCCAAGGACGGCCCCCCGGTGCAGTCGGCGGGCCAGATCGCCGACCTCGGCGGCGGTGCCCTGATGGCGGCCTTCGGGGTGATGGCGGCCCTGCACGAGCGCCGCCGCTCCGGCGAGGGCCAGATGGTCGACATCTCGATGGCCGATGGCGCCCTCTCCTGGCTGGCGATGGTCGCCGGCCGCTACTTCTGCGACGGCGAGGTGCCGCGCCGCGGCGACCAGCAGCTCGCGGGCGGGCTCATCTGTTACCTGCCCTACGAGGTCGCCGACGGCTGGATCACCTGCGGCGCCCTGGAGCCGAAGTTCTGGGCCGCTCTCTGCAACGGGGTGGGGAGACCGGACCTGATCGAGAAGCAGTTCGAGGCGCCCGGCTCCGACGCTTGGCGCGAGGTTGCCGACGTCTTCCGCTCCCGCACCCGCGCGGAGTGGCTCGCCTTCAACGACGAGCACGACTGCTGCATCGAGCCGATCCTCGACCTCGACGAGGCGCTCGATTCCGAGCTGGTGCGCGCCCGCCAGATGGTCGTCGAGCTGGAGCAGCCCGAGCTCGGCACCGTCCGCCAGCTCGGCGTGCCGGTGAAGATGAGCCGCACCCCCGGCGACCCCAGCCGCCCGGCGCCGGCCTTCGGCGAGCACACCGAGGAGGTCCTGCGCGAGGCCGGCTACTCCGCCGAGGAGATCGCCGCGATGCTGGAGTCGGGTGCCGCCGCGGGACCCGCCGCTGACGCCGAGCCGACCGAGTTCCGCGCGTGACTCGCGGAAACCCGTCCGCGGCGGACGCGAAGCGGAGCACGCGGACGGAATTTGATTCAAGCCCGAATTCGCCCGCGTCCATATCTGATTCACCGCGGGCGAATTCGGGCTTGCTGCGGATGGGCGAGCTGGCCGAGGCCTCGGGCGTGCCGGCGCCGACGATCAAGCATTACCTGCGTGAGGGCTTGCTGCCCGAGCCGGTCAAGACCAGCCGCAACATGGCCTACTACCCGCTCGAGTTCGTCGACCGGATCAAGCTGATCAAGCGCCTGCAGGAGGAGCGCTTCATGCCGCTCAAGGCGATCAAGTCGGTGCTCGACGAGGACCCCGAGCGGGCCGGCGCGATGCTCGAGCTGGAGGACCGCATCCTCGACCGCGCCCTCGCCGGCGAGCGGGCGCGGACCAGCACCGCCGAGGTCCGCAAACGCTACGGCGTCCCCAAGGAGGTGCTCGACCGCCTCGCCAAGCTGGAGGTGCTGACTCCCAACAGCCGCGGCTACTCGCCCTCCGACGTGACCATCATCGAGGCGATCAGCCGCTTCCGCGCCAGCGGCTACGACGAGCAGATCGGCTTCACCGTCTACGACACCCTGCGTTACAAGACCGCCCTCGAAGAGCTTGTGCGCGAAGAGGTCGACGTGGTCATGAACCGCCTCGCCGGCGAGGTCTCGCCCGAGCGCGTCGTCGAGATGCTCGAAGCCGGCGCCCAACCCCTCAAGGACCTGATCGCCGCCCTCCACACCAAGCTGATGGTCGCCGAGCTGGAGCGCCACCGCGCCGGCCGCGACTAAGCGGCCGTCAGGGCCCTGCGGTCGGCTTCGATTTTGCGCAGGGTCATGCGGTGGTCGAGCCGCCGGCAGAGGGCGGTCGCCTCTTCGAGCGCCTCCTCGACTCCGGCCAAGCCGCTCGCGGCACGCGCCTGCGCAAGGGTGTGGAGGGCGCCCGGGAGCTGCCAGTGCATTTCCCGCTCGCGCGAGGTGGCCACGGCGGCTTCGGCCTGCTCGAGCGCGTCCTCGACCCGACCGGCGCCGAGCAGGGCACGGGCTCGCAGGATGCCGCGCCACGCCTCGCCCTCGCCGCCGGCGTTCATCGCCTCGCGGTAGGTCCGATCGGAGACCTCGATCGTCTCCACCGCCTCGGCGAAGTCGCCGAGGCCGATCTGGACGTAACAGAGGCTGGTCAACGCCAGCGTGCGTGAGAAGACGTCGCCGAGCTGGTCGGTCAGCTCGCAGTTGCGGCGAGCCAGCGCCAGCGCCGCGTCCAGCTCGCCGCGCTCGGCCAGCAGCGTCGATTTGTTGCCGCGGCTCCAGCTTTCGGTCTCGGGATCGCCGAACTCCGCCGCCAGACGCAGCGACTCGTCCGCCAGCTTCTCGGCCTCGTCGATCCGGTCGCGCTCTTTGAGGGCGACGCTCCGTGCCATCAGCGCCCAGGCCGGCGGGCAGCCGATCACGATCCCAGCACCGACGGCAGAGTCGCCGCCGCCCAGCTCGAGGATCTCTTCGGCGGCGGCTTCGACCAGGTCGAGGTCGCCGGCGCACATCTGCGCGTAACAACCGGCCCCGCGGATCGCGACCCGCAGGTCGAGGTCGCCGGATTCGTCGGCCAGCTGGACCGATTCGTTGGCGGCCTCGATCCATTCCGACGCCTTGTGGGCGACCCCAGGGCGGGCCGAGGTGAGCAGCTTCAGCAGCGCCAACGAGCGCAGATCGCCGACGCGGGTGGCGATCTCGGTCGCCTCCGTGGCCAGCGCCTCCGCTTCCCCCTTCTCCATCCCCAGCCGCCAGGCGTAGTCGAGCTGCATCATCCGCGAGAGCACGCCAAGCGCCACCGTCTCCTCGCTCTCGTCGAGCTCGGCGGCGAGCACCATGACGCCACGCCACAGCCTCAGCGCATCCTGGGGACGGCTGTGGCCGGCCCAGTGCGCGGCGCGAGCTGACCACCGGGCCGCTTCCAGTGTCTCCGCGCCGGCCTCCATGTGCTCGGCGATCAGGGCGGCCAGCTCGTCGAGCCGGTCGGACTCCAGCTCGATCGTCGCCCGCGCCGCCGCGGCGTGGGTCGCGGCGCGCCCGTCGGCGAGCTGGGTGCCGTAGGCGACCTCACGGGTGAGCGGGTGGCGGAAGGCGAGCACCCGCTCCGGGTACAGCTCCGCTTCGTAGAGGAAGCCGGCCTCGATCAGCTCGGCGAGGACCGGGTCGATCCGGTCGCGCTCGAGCCCGGCGGTCATCCCCAGCGCCCGTCCGCTGACCTCCTTGCCGACCACCGAGGCGACCTGCAGCAGCTGCTTGGCAGCGGGGTCGAGGCGGTCGATGCGGGCGGCCAGGACCGCCTGCACGGTGACCGGCACCTTGGCGTCGTCGATCGGCCGCGCCAGGCGGTACGCCCCGCGCTCGCCCTCGAGGTGTCCCGCCTCGGCCAGCTCGCGGACGATCTCCTCGATGAAGAACGGGTTGCCCTGGGTGCGCTCGTGGATCGGCTCGTCGAGCCCGTCGAGGGAGGGGTCCTCGCCGGCCAGGTCGCGCAGCAGCTCGCCGGTGTCCTCGCGGGCGAGCGGCTCCAGGGAGATCCCCCGGTAGGCCGGCGAGCCGCGCCAGGGGGGCGAGTACTCGGGCCGGAAGTTGAGCACCGCGAGCGTGTTGGTGCCCTCGATCGAGGCGACGAGGTCGGCCAGCAGGACGTTGCTCCCCTCGTCGATCCAGTGCAGGTCCTCGACCACGAGGACGAGGACCTTGCGCCGGCTGGGGGCGTTGACGAGCCGGCAGACGATCCGCCCCAGCGCCCGCTGGCGCGCCTCGGCGCTCAACTGCGCGACCGGGCGGTCGGGGTCGGGGACGCCGAGGAAGTCGAACATCAGCGGCAGGTCCTCGGCGAAGCCGGGGTCGAGCAGCAGCGCCCGCCCGGCGATCTTCTCCCGGGAGAGCTGCTCGGGCTCGCGCTCGCCGATCCCGAAGAAGGCGCGCAGCATCTGCAGCACCGGCATGAACGGCGTGGTCGTCCCGTGCGCCTGCCCCTGCGCCTCGAACACCTCGAGCCCATCGGCGCGGCAGCGCTGCGCGAACTCGTGGCAGAGGCGGCTCTTTCCCACTCCAGGTTCGGCGACCAGGCCGACCACGCCGCCCTCGCCCGCCTTGGCGCTATCGAGCGCCGCACCCAGTGCCGCCATCTCCTCGGCGCGGCCGACGAAGCTGGAGAAGCCGCGCGCCCGGGAGAGGTCGAGCCGCGAGCGCGCCTGCCCGACTCCCGACAGCTCGAAGACGCGGACCGGCTGGCTCGCCCCCTTGATCTCGAACTCGCCGAGGTCGTCGAGGTCGAGGAAGCCGGCGGCGAGCTCGGCGGTGTGTTCGGTCACGTACGTCCGGCCGGGCTCGGCCAGTGCCTCCATCCGCTGCGCCAGGCCGACCGTGTGCCCGATCGCGGTGTACTCGCCGTCGCCCCCTTGGCCGATCGCCCCGGCGACCACCTCGCCGGAGTTGATCCCGATCCGGGTCGAGAAGTTGAGCCCCGGCCCGCGCCGCAGCTCGGCGGCGTAGTCAGACACGTCGTCGAGCATCTGCAGGGCCGCGTAACAGGCCCGCTGCGCGTGGTCCTCATGGGCGATCGGCGCCCCGAAGACGGCCATGATCCCGTCGCCGGTGAACTTGTCGACGGTCCCCTCGAACTTGGTCACGGCGTCGGCCAGGATCGAGAAGAAGCGCTGCATGATCTTGCGCCACTCCTCGGGGTCCTGCTGCTCGGCGAGGTCCATCGACCCACTCACGTCGGCGAACAGCACCGTTACCTGCTTGCGCTCGGCGTCGTCCCTCGTCCCAGTCACCCCAACAAGGTTACGCCCGCCACGCCCGCCGACCCAACTGGAACTGCTGCCGCTGCTTCGCAAAGCAAGCGTGGTTCCTTTGCGAAGGTATGGGTCGCAAAGGAACCACGCCGGCCGCCGCGTCGTGGATCCCGCCGGCGAAGGTGGCGAAGGCCGTCGAGCACGCGCTCAGCGCCGCCCGCCCTCGCAGTCGCTACCTCGTCGGCCTCGACGCCAAGGTGCAGGCGCGGTTGAAGCCGCTGATCCCGACGCTGGTCTTCGACAGGATCGTCGCCCGGGCAATGCGCCTGTAGCTCCATCCGGATGCCCTGGACCAGGCGTTCCCCTCCTAGATCCCTCCTATACTGAGCCCGTCGACTGACTGGTCAATCAGCCAGCGATGACCACCAGCGGAGGACCGAGAGGAAACGTTGCGAGCAGCCGCGGTACAGCTCAACTCCACAGGCGACAGAGCCGGAAATCTTGCCACGGCCGAGCGGCTGGTGCGCGCCGCCGCCGCCGACGGCGCCGAGCTGGTCGCGCTGCCGGAGAAGTGGAACCTGCTGGCCGACGGCGAGGAGCTGCTGGCCGGGGCGGAGCCACTCGACGGCCCCAGCCTCACCGCCGCCCGCGGCTGGGCGCGCACGCTGGGCATTCACCTGCTCGCCGGCAGCGTCGCCGAGCGCGGCGACGGGGAGAAGGCCTTCAACACCTCGGTGCTGATCGGCCCTGAGGGTGAGGACCTCGCCGTCTACCGCAAGATCCACATGTTCGACGTCGACGCCGGCGGCGTCTCCTACCGCGAGTCGGCTCACGAGGAGCCCGGCTCGGAGGTCGTCACCGCCCCGCTCGGCGAGCTGATCGCCGGGCTGACCGTCTGTTACGACCTCCGCTTCCCGGAGCTGTTCCGCATCCTCGCCCTGCGCGGCGCCCGCCTGCTCACCGTCCCATCGGCCTTCACCCTGGCCACCGGCCGCGACCACTGGGAGGTGCTGCTGCGGGCCCGGGCGATCGAGAACCAGGCCTTCGTGCTCGCCCCCAATCAGATCGGCAAGGCGCCGCCGCACTTCGAGTCCTACGGTCGCTCGGCGATCGTCGACCCGTGGGGCGTGGTCCTGGCGATGGCGCCCGACGAGGAGTGCTTCGTCGCCGCCGACCTCGATCTGGCGGCCCAGGAGCGAGTCCGCAAGTCGCTGCCCTCGCTGGCCAACCGCCGCCCGCAGGCCTACGCCTGGCCACAGCTGACGGAGGCGCGCGCCTGATGGCCTCCAAAGCCCCGCCCGTCGACAAGCGCCGCCAGATCCTCGACGCGGCGATCCGCGTCTTCGCCCGCCAGGGCTTCCACGCGACCCGCGTCTCTGACATCGCCGACGAGGCCGGCGTCGCCTACGGGCTCGTCTACCACTACTTCCGTTCCAAGGACGAGGTCCTCAACGAGCTCTTCGTCGAGCGCTGGTCGCTGCTGCTGGCGGCGATCGAGGAGACCGACCGGATGGGGGAGACGCCGCGCGACAAACTGGCCGCCGTCGCCGGCTTCATCGTCGACTCCTACCGTCACGATCCGGAGCTGATGAAGGTGATCATCGTCGAGGTCACCCGCGCCGCCAACTCCTTCGGGCGCACCCACCTGCCGGAGATCCGCCGCGCCTACCAATCGATCGCCAAGATCGTCGAGGACGGCCAGAAGGCCGGCGCTTTCCGCAGCGACGTCGCGCCGATGTTCGCCTCGATGTCTTTCTACGGTGCGATCGAGCAGCTGCTCTCGGGCTGGATCTTCGCGCTCATCCCGGCCTCCGACACGGACTTCGATCAAGCCAAGGAACTTGTCGTGACGACGATTTGCGACGGGCTCGAGCCGCGATAGGTAAGGTCGCGAACCGGGTATGGAAAACGAGATGGTCAGAAGATTGCTCTGGAGTGGGGTGCTCGCCGCGAGCAGCGCCCTCGCCAGCATCGCCGCGGCACGGCTTGCGGCGATCATCTGGCGCCGGGTCTTCGATGAAGACCCACCGGAGTAGGGAGGGAGCGCGATGACCGATCAAAGTCAGACGCCGCCGCCGACGCCTCCGCCGGTGTCGCCCGTGCCGCCGCAGGTGCCGCCGCCCGAGCCGAACAAGAAATCGGTCGCCGAGCTGGTCTTCGATGTCTCCGAAGGAACCTCGTCGCTGATCCGCGAGGAGTTCGAGCTCGCCAAGGCCGAGGTCACCGAAAAAGTCGGCAAGCTCGTGCGCGGCTCCGTCGTCGGCATCGCTGCCGGCGCCTTCGCCTTCCTCGCCCTGATCCTCGTCATGGAGGGGATCGCCTGGCTTCTGAACGAAGAGGTCTTCGACGGCAAGACCTGGCCTGGCTTCTTCATCGAGGCCGCAGTCTTCCTGCTGATCGCCGCCGCCGCCGGCTACATCGCCTACCGCTCGGTCAAGGCCGGCGCGCCGCCGGTGCCCGAGCAGGCGATCGAGGAGGCGAAGCTGACCAGGACGATGTTCGAAGGCGAGGCGGAGAGCGCCGCCGACGGCGTCAAGCAAAGCGTCGTCAAAGGAGACGGGAAATGAGCGCCAACCCGCAGCAGCCCGCGACGCCCTCCACGGCGGGCGCGCCCGGCCGCTCCGCGGCGGAGATCCGCCGCGACATCGACCTTCAGCGCCAGCAGCTCGGTACCTCTGTCGAGGCTCTGCGCGGCCGCGTCACCGAGCTGACCGACTGGCGTCGCCAGGTGAACGAGCACCGCAGCCAGCTGATCGTCGGCGCGGCCGTTGTGGGATTTGCCATCGGCGTGCGCGCGATGCTGCGCCGCCGCCGCTAACTCGGTTCGACCAGCGCGGTCGGCACGCTGCCGATGCCCAGCAGGCCGGGTCCCACGTGGGCACCCAGCACGGCGCCGATCTCGGAGACGAAGACCGGCTCGCAACCGAAGATTTCGCGGCCGTCGTTGACCAGAGTCGCGGCGGTCTCCTCGTCCTGGATGTGTTGGACGACCCAGCCGTCGGCGCCCTGCTCGTGGCGCTGGCGGGCGTAGTCGCGCAGCCGCTCCAGCGAGCGGGCGCGGGTGCGGACGCGCTCGACCGGTGTTATCTCCTCCTCCAGGGTGAGGATCGGCTTGATCTTCAGGGCGCTGCCGATCCAAGCCCGGGCGCCACCGATGCGGCCGCCGCGGCGCAGGTACTCGAGAGTGTCGATCGCGAACCACATTTTCAGCGCCTCACGGGTCTGCTCGGCGCGGGCGCGAACGCCCTCGCCGTCGGCTCCATCTGCCGCCGCCGCGGAGGCCCCCAGGGCGCAGAGCCCCATCCCCCCGGCCGCGGATCGCGAGTCCATGACGCGAATACGCTCGCCGCCCAGGCCCTCGTCAATCATCCGCTGGCGGGCCTGGCCCGCCGCCTCGAAGGTCCCGGAGATCCCGGCCGAGATGTGGATCGAGACGATCTCCTTGCCGGCGTCGAGCAGCGGCTGGTAGACCGAGATGAAATCGCCGATCGACGGTTGCGAGGTGGTCGCGCTGCCCTCGGAGGCCCGCAGACGCTCGTAGAAGTCGGCGTAGTCGGAGATCTCCGACTCGCGCTCTTGGTGTCCGTCAACCGAAACGTAGAGGCTGATCGTCTCGATGCCCCGCTTGGCAACCAGGTCAGTTGGGAGGTAGGCCGTCGTGTCGCAAACGACGGCGGTCTGGGCGCTTGCGGTCAACTCAGCGATTCTCGCAGACGCGTTGCCGGTGGAGTCGCCGCCATCCCCCGCTACACTTTGTGAAGTGACTGACACGCCCCAAGCCGCAATCACCCTGACCGACAAGGCCGCCGACAAGATCGGCGAGCTGCTCGGGGGTCAGGCCGAGGGCACCGAGCAGGCACTTCGCGTCGCCGTCCGCGGCGGCGGTTGCTCCGGTTTCCAGTACGCCCTCGCCTTCGACAAGCCCAAGGACGACGACAACGTCTTCGAGGTCGACGGCGTCGCCGTCGTCGTCGACAAGGTCAGCATGCAGTTCGTCTTCGGCTCAGAGGTCGACTACGTCGAAGGGCTTCAGGGAGCGGGCTTCCAGGTGAATAACCCCAACGTCGTCGCAGCATGCGGCTGCGGCTCCTCTTTCCAGGTGAAAGAGGATGCGCCGCCCGTGACCGCGTAGCGCCGACGCCCCTGTGCTGGGGGCGCCCGCCCGGGTCCCCGATCTGCTTGGCATCGGCAGTGTGTGCCGCCCCGATGGTCCAGTTGAACTGGACGAAAATTCCTTATATATAAAAAACCCTAATGTCTTCATTTAGGATGCGTTCGGAGGCCCACCAGCCACCATGAGGGGATGACTCCGAGCGCATATGGCGACATCCACCGCCACCGCATTCAACGACGGGGAGGTCCGTGCCGGCAGCCGCGTGCTGTCCGTCTTCGAGAACCCGCTGAACGCGCGGATCCTCCGCGCTCACGCCGATGGGCCCCAGCGCCTCGCCGAGCTGCAGGAAAAGATCGCCTGGTCCGCGCAGACGACCGTGCGGGCAGCGCTCTCCAACCTCCGCGGCCTTGGTGCGCTCACCAAGCGGACCGTGGGCAACTCGCCGCACGCCGTCGCCACTGCACTCAGCCCCGCCGGCGAGGAAATGCTGTTCGTCGCCGACGAGGTGGAGGCCTGGCTGGCGCTCTCCCCGGAGGGTCCAATCGCCCCTGATGGCGAGGAAGCGAAGGGCGCCGTCAAAGCCTTGGCCGGCGGCTGGAGTTCGACCCTGATGCGGGCGCTCGCCAACCGTCCCTTTACCTTGACCGAGCTCGCCAGTCTCATTCCCGAGGTCAGCTATCCCGCGCTCGAGCGCCGCGTCTCATGGATGCGAGCAAGCGGCCAGATCGAGCCGGTCGAAAAGGAGGGAAGGGGCACTCCCTACGTCGTCACCGACTGGCTGCGCCACTCCATCGCACCGCTCTCCGCCGCCGGTCGCTGCGAGCGCCGCCATATGGACGGGAAGAGCGGGCGAATCACCAACATCGAGGTCGAGACCTCGTTCCTGCTCGCGGTCCCCCTGGCTCCTCTTCCCCCGTATGCCAGCGGCACCTGCATGCTGGCGGTCCAGACCGACCCGATCGAGCCTGACGACGAGGATCCCGGGCTCGCCGGCGTCACGGTCGATGTGCGGCATGGCCAGGTCCTCTCATGCGAACCCGAGATCAGCGGGGAACAATCGACCTGGGCGGTCGGTACTCCCGAGACCTGGCTCGACGTCCTCATCGAGGGCCGGATCGAGGATCTGCGCATCGGTGGCATCAACCCTCAGCTCGCCCTCGACCTTGTCAGCGGCATGCGCTTTGCCCTCTTCAGCGATCGATGACCATGTCGGTCCGCATGCGTGGGACATCGGCAGCGCCCTGAGGATCAAGCCGATCCTCACCCTCAAGGAGGAGATCACCCTCTTCATCGCCGAGATTGGCGCCGTTCGCTATCGACCGATATCCACGTAGATCTACGGCCGCGCAAATCCGACATCCTTCGATTTGCGGGGCGAAAATCGCGACGCCGTTCAGTGTCACGATTCCACATATCAACAAGTATTCGAATTCCTTGACTGATCAGGGATTCATCGGCTATGGATGGTGGCGACCAAGTTGGAGTCCCCGGCGGGTCTAGCCCCACCGAGGACCTCCAACACAAAACACCCCGGCGGGTCCAGTCCAACAACCAATTCGGCCCGGCGGGACGTACTCATAGGAGGGTACATTCATGTTGAAGAAGATGATGCTGCTCGCCCTGTCGGTGGCCGCGCTCGTCGCGTTTGCCGCCCCGGCGATGGCTCAGGCTGACGAACTGGTCGACTCGGAAGGTCCGCTTCCGATCGGCGCCGAAGTCACAGCGACAAGCACGAACCTGGTCACCAAAAGCGCACTCGGTGAACTCAAATGCACCCTCGTGACCATTCACGCCGAAGTGGCCGAAAACGGTCCGTCGATTCACCTGAATGATCTGGCGACCACAACCGCAGGCTGCAACGTCGCGATCACGAACCCGACGGCTGGGACAATTACATTGGAAGGAGGAACCGGCCTGGCCACCGGTGCGACATTCGTCGCCGCCGGCGCCTGCGACTTCGCGGGCAACATTCCGTTTTCCTACGCAACCGGAACGAGTAGCCTCACCGTCACCGGTACCAACCAGCTCAGCGCTCCTTCCCCCTGTGGGACCGCGACCATGAGCGGCAGCTTCAATCTCGAGACATCAGGTGGGGAAGCAGTAACCATCGAATAATGCGGGACGGTTCCTGCGTAGTTGACGGCAGGAATGAGAACGACCGGGGATTCCAAGCGGGATCCTCGGTCGTTTGTTGACAGCTTCGGTCAATGTCTGCTCTCACATAT
>Ga0193743_1003165_pt1 | contig 11150 bp, 10 predicted proteins | sample L2c2metaG_FD_143038 | JGI IMG/M metagenome (GOLD analysis project Ga0193743, IMG submission 143038) | Soil microbial communities from a riparian zone of the East river system, Colorado, United States - L2c2 | ecosystem: Environmental > Terrestrial > Soil > Riparian zone | place: USA: East River...
CGATGTCGCCACCGACGTGGCAACACTGGCCGCGGCTGGCGGGCACCTCGATGACGGTCACCGCCGATGCCGGGTCGATCGTGTTGTCGGCGCGCACGGTGAACCTGGCAACCCGGTTGACGCCGTTGAACGGCGCGAACTGCGCCGCGGTGCCGGTGGTCGGCGAGTCACCGCCCGGTGTGGACAGTGGTGGCGCGAAATAGAGGTAGACCCAGCGGTTGGTGGCGAACGCCGGGTCGGCCTTGATGCTCTGCAGGCCTTCCTCGTCGTGCGAGTAGACCGGCAGGGTCAGCGCCAGCTTGGTGTTGCCGGCCGCGTCGGTGTAGCGCACCGTGCCGTCGCGGGAAGTGTGCAGAACCCCCCGGTCGGGCAGCACGGTCAGGCCCATCGGCTCACCGGTCTCGGCGACGCCCTTGGCCAGCGTCACCTGGGCGAAGCTGCCCGGCGGGTCGACCGGTCCCGAGCCGACCGCGCAGTTGCCGGTGCCCTGTGCGGCGTACCGGATCCCGCCCAGCAGGTGGCTCCGGAAGTTGGCCTCGGTGTAGCTCTCCTGGGTGTGCCCCAGGCCCGAATACCAGGTGCGGCCGCCGTCGTAGGCGCGACACCAGGCGATCGGGTGGTCACCCATGCCGCCGCCGGTGTAGGTCGACTCGTCGAGGTTGGCCAGCACGTGCACGTTGGCCCGCGGGTTGGTGCGATAGCTGTAGAGCTCGTCGGTGCGCACCCAGTTGGCCGGCAGTCCGGCGGTAGACGGGTGGCTGCCGTCTTCGATCCGCACGGTGACCTGCTGGATCGCCGGGTGCTGCAGGAAGTAGGCACCGACCAGGTTGCCGTACCAGGGCCAGTCGTATTCGGTGTCGGCCGCCGCGTGGATGCCCGCGTAGCCGCCGCCGGCACGGACGTAGCCCTCGAAAGCGGTCTGCTGTGCGGCGTTGAGCACGTCGCCGGTGGTGGAAAGGAAGATGACCGCCTGGAAGCGGGCGAGGTTTGCGGTAGTGAACTGGTTGGCGTCTTCGGTGGCCTCGACAGTGAAGTTGTTCTGCGCGCCCAGTTGCTGGATCGCGGCGATTCCCGCCGGGATCGAGTCGTGCCGGAACCCCGCCGTTTTGCTGAAAATCAGCACGGAGAAGTCGGCTGCGAGAGCGGGTGTCGCCGGTATTCCGACGAGTGCCGCTGCCACCAGGGCGACGCAGAGCAGCGCTCTGCGCAACATGATCGGACCTTTCTCATGGGGACGGTCATGAAGCGTGCGCCGACCACGCCGTGCCCACACGATGGCCGATAGAGCGCTCTCCGTCAATCCCCTTCAATGTCCCCGAGGGTCCCCACCACGATCGCGAGAACCAGGAAAAGCAGCGCCAGCACGGGTACGGACCAGCGTGCGGCCTGCAACAACGCGGCGGCGACCGTGGCGCCGGCGCAGAGTGCGCCGAGCTGTCCAAACGCGACCGCCCGGGTGCCGCGCTTGCCGGTGACCAGGTCAGCCAGCGCGGTCGTGAGGGTGCCGGTCAGGTAGGTCGTCGATTCGTGCAGCCGGCTCGCGACCACGCTCTGGGTGCCCATCGCGAGGCCCGCGGCGGCGAGCAGCAGCAGCGCGGTGCCCCGGTCGGGCCGGCTGCCGGTCGCGAGCCAGCCGGCGGTCAGGCCGCCGAGCAGGGCCAGTTCGATCAGCAGGTGGCCGGGCCAGCGGAAGCGCGGGGTCGCCTGGGAGAGCAACACGCCGGCGGCATAGCCGGCGACCGCGACGGCGGCCGGCGCGAACAGGTGGTCGTCGGCGGCGCCGATGCCGTGCCCGGCGGTGATCAGGTTGCCGGTGATGACGCTGGCGAACGCGCCACCCAGGCCGGCGATGGCGAGCAGGTCGACGGCGCCGGCACAGGCGGCAAGACTGAGCGAGGTGACCCGGCGCCCGCCGCGCCGGGCCAACCTCGCCAGCACCACGAGCCCCACCGTACCCGCGAAATGGGACTAGGACTAAAACCGCGGCTCGACCACGGGTGCGGCCCGGCGCGGCAGCAGGGCCGCGGCGACCGCGATGACGACCGCCACCGCCAGCACGCCGATGAAGACGTGATGCACGGCGGGCACGAGCTTAGCGGGGTCGGCGTCGCTGCCGCGGAGCGTGGCGTTGGCGACCGCGCCGAACACGGCGGTGCCCAACGCGCTGCCCATCGACCGGAGGAACATGTTGTTGGCGGTGACCACGCCGCGCTCCTGCCAGCCGACGCTGGACTGGGAGGCGATCAGCGTCGGGCTGACCGTGAGACCCATCCCGAAGCCGATCACCAGGCTGGTCGCGCCGACCTGCCAGACGCTGGTGTCGCCGTCGAGCAGGAGCAGCAACGCCGCGCCGACCACGATGATCGCCGACCCGGTCATCGCGCAGGCGCGGAAGCCGAACCGCAAGTAGAGCCGGCCGGACTGGGAAGCCGCGATCGGCCAGCCGAGGGTGAGCGCGGCGAGCGCGAGCCCGGCCACCAGCGGGCCGACGCCGATCACCACCTGGGCGTACGTCGGCACGTAGGAGCTCAGGCCGAGCAGCACCGCACCGGCACCGGCCGAGACCACCCCGCTGGAGAGCAGCAGCCGGCGGCGGAACACCCACAGCGGCAGCACCGGCTCGCTGCTCCGGCGCTCGACCAGCAGGAACGCGCCGAGCAGCAGCGCGCCGGCGCCGAGGATCCCGATGCTGGCCGTCGAGTTCCAGGCCCACGCCTGGCCGCCCTCCAGCACGCCGAGAATCACCAGGGTCAGCCCGGCGGTCAGCAGCACCGCACCCGGGTAGTCGATGACCGGGCGGGCCGGCGTCCGGCGCTCGTGGTAATTGCGCATGATCATCCAGCCGGCGATCAGACAGAGCGGCAGGTTGACGAAGAAGATCCAGCGCCACGAGACGTACTCGCTGAACACGCCGCCGAGCGTCGGGCCGACCACCGACGAGATGCCCCACACGCTGGCCACGTACCCCTGCACCTTGGCCCGTTCTTCGACCGTGTAGAGGTCGCCGACGATGGTCACGGTGGCCGGCGCGATGGCACCGGCGCCGAGCCCCTGCACCACCCGGAAGACAATCAGCATGGTCATGCTGGTCGCGAAGCCGCAGAGCAGCGAGCCCACCAGGAACACCCCGATGCCCCACAGGATCACCGGCTTGCGGCCGAACAGGTCGGCCAGCTTGCCGTAGACCGGCACGGTGACGGCCTGGGCCAGCAAGTAGATCGAGAACAGCCAGGGAAACTGGGCAAATCCGCCGATGTCGTCGACCACCGACGGGACGGCGGTGGCGATGATGGTCGAGTCGATGGCGACCAGAGCGGTGGAGAGCATCACCGCGGCGAGGACAGGTCCGCGTTCGGACCGGAACCCGACGCCACTGTGTACGGCGGAGGCAGCAGGCACGTTTTCCCACAATCCACCCGGATGAGTGACAGCACCAGGGTGTGCCCGATCACTACCGCGTCATGTGATCACCTTCATGTCATGAGTCCCTGGCTACTGGGTGTTGTCGCGGCGTTGACTGTCGGTATCGGATCCGCGACGGCCGCGCCTGCCGCGACCCCGGATGCCGCCGAGGCGGCCACTGCGGTCAGCACCAACGGCGCGCTGCACGTCTGCGGCGTGCGCCTGTGCAACCGGTTCGGCCAGCAGGTCCAACTCCGCGGCATGTCGACGCACGGCATCCAGTGGTACGCGAACTGCGTCAACGCCAAGTCGCTGGACGTGCTCGCCAAGAACTGGCGGGCGGACGTGCTGCGGGTCTCGATGTATGTCCAGGAAGACGGCTACGCCAGCGACCCGCGCAAGTTCACCGAACTCGTCGACGACTACATCGACCTGGCCACCGAGCGCGGCCTCTACGTGATCGTCGACTGGCACATCCTCGACCCCGGTGACCCGAAGGCCAACCTGAGCCGGGCCAAGACCTTCTTCACCGAGATCGCCAAGCGGCACCGGACCGCCGACAACATCCTCTACGAGATCGCCAACGAGCCCAGCGAGGTCTCCTGGAACCGGATCCGGTCGTACGCCGAGGAGATGATCCCGATCATCCGGGCGCAGGATTCCGACGCGGTGGTGCTGGTCGGCACCCGGGGCTGGTCGTCACTGGGCGTCTCGGACGACGCCGACGAGCGCGAGGTGGTCCGCGGCCCGGTCCGGGCGACCAACGTGATGTACACGTTCCACTTCTACGCGGCTTCGCACGGTCGCGAATACCTGGACACGCTGTCCCGGGCGGCCGACAAGCTGCCGATGTTCGTCACCGAGTTCGGCACCCAGACCTACACCGGTGACGGCGGCAACAACTTCACCCGCTCGCAGCAATACCTGGACCTGATGGCCACCAAGCGGATCAGCTGGACCAACTGGAACTGGAGTGACGACAAGCGCTCCGGCGCGGTGTTCAAGAAGGGCACCTGCAAGGCCGGCGCGTACGCCGACCCGGCTCAGCTGAAGCCGGCCGGCGTGTGGGTGCGCGACCGGATTCGTAGCGGCCGGATCGCCAGTTCCGCACCGGGAGAGCTGGCCGCCGCGTAGCGTCGGAAAAGGTGGAAGAGCAGCGATATCTCCCCATCGGCGAGCATGGCCTCATCGGCAACCTCAGAACCGTGGCCCTCGTCGGGACCAACGGCACCATCGACTGGTGCTGCATCCCGCGGTTCGACTCGCCGAGCGTGTTCGCCTCGATCCTCGACCGTGACAAGGGCGGCTTCTTCGCGCTGACCACGGACATCCCGTCGACCACCCGGCAGTTCTACTTCCCCGACACCAACGTGCTGATCACCCGTTTCCTCTCCGAGGACGGCGTCGCGGAAATCCAGGACTTCATGCCGGTGCCGGCGAACAACGCGGAGACGGACCACCACAAGCTGATCCGGCGGGTCCGGTGCGTACGCGGCGAGCTGCCGTTCCGGGCCCACGTCGCACCTCGGTTCGACTACGGGCTGCAACCGCACACGCTGCGTGTAGAGGACGGCCGGGCGGTCTTCGAGTCGGCGTCGCTGAGCCTCTCACTCAACGCCACCGCGCCGTTCGAGCTCGTCGACGGCGACGTGCTCAGCTCGTTCCGGCTCAAGCAGGGCGAGTCGGTGGTCTTCTGCCTCGAGCGGTCCGCCACCGGTGGGCCGCCCTCGTACGGCACCGCCGAGGAAGCCGAGGACGCGTTCACCGAGACCGTCGCCTACTGGCGGCGCTGGCTGTCCGCGTCGCGCTACCGCGGCCGGTGGCGGGAAGCGGTGCACCGCTCGGCACTCACCCTCAAGCTGATGACCTACGCACCGACCGGCGCGATCGTCGCATCGCCGACCACCAGCCTGCCGGAGCGCCTCGGCGGCAGCCGCAACTGGGACTACCGCTACGTCTGGGTGCGCGACGCGGCGTTCTGCACCTACTCGCTGCTGCGGCTCGGCTTCACCGAGGAGGCCGACGCGTTCATGGGCTTCCTCGCCCAGCGGGTGCGGGAGAGTGACGCCGACCCGGAGGGCCCGCTGCAGCTCATGTATCGGATCGACGGCAGCGACACGCTTTCCGAGCGCCGGCTCGACCACTTCGAAGGCTACGAGGGCTCCGCGCCGGTGCGGGTCGGCAACGACGCGGTCAACCAACTCCAGCTCGACATCTACGGCGCGCTGGTCGACTCGATCTACCTCTACAACAAGTGGGGCCAGCCGATCTCCAGCGGTGTCTGGCAGGGCGTGACCGCGTTCGTCGAGTGGGTCTGCAAAAACTGGGACCAGCCCGACGAGGGAGTCTGGGAGACCCGCGGCGGGCGCCGCAACTTCCTCTACTCGCGGCTGATGTGCTGGGTCGCCATCGAGCGGGCGATCCGGGTCGCGCACCAGCGCGGGTTGCCGGCCGACCTGGTCCGCTGGGGCCAGGCCCGGGACGCCATCTACCACCAGATCATGGACCGGTTCTGGGATCCGGAGCTGCAGGCGTTCGTGCAGCACCGCGACGGTCACGTGCTCGACGCGTCGGTGCTGATGATGCCGCTGTCGAAGTTCATCGCGCCGTCGGACCCGAAGTGGCTGAGCACGCTCGACCTGCTCGGCGACACGTTGGTCTCCGACTCCCTGGTCTACCGCTACGATCCCCACCTGGCCCCGGACGGCCTGGAGGGCGAAGAGGGCACGATGTCGATCTGCACGTTCTGGTATGTCGAGGCGCTGTCCCGCGCCGGCCAGGTCGACGAGGCCCGGCTCACGTTCGAGAAGATGATCACTTACGCCAACCACCTCGGCCTGTACGCGGAGCAGCTCGGCCCGACCGGCGAGCACCTCGGCAACTTCCCGCAGGCGTTCACCCACCTGGCGCTGATCAGCGCGGCCTTCAACATCGACCGCGCCCTCGGCTGACCGTGCAGACGTTCCTGCCGTTCCCCGACTTCGCCCGGTCGGCCGCGGTGCTCGACCCACCCCGGCTGGGCAAGCAGCGGGTCGAGAACGTGCAGATCCTGCGCGGCCTCACCGTCACCGGGCACGGCTACCGGCACCACCCGGCGGTCAAGATGTGGGCCGGGTACGAGGAGGCGCTGGTCCGCTACGGCCTGATCGTGGCCGACGTGTGGACCGCGACCGACCGGGCCGACACCACCGCCGCCACGCTGACCACCGACCTGGCGGCGGCGTGCGGCATCACCGAGGTCCGCGATGTGGCGGCGCTGCGGGCCGCCGGCGACCTCCCGCCCTGGCTGGGCGACGAGGCGTTCCACCGGTCCCACCAGTCGGCGCTGATCCGCAAGGACGCCGCGCTCTACGGCCCCATCTTCGGCGACGTGCCGCCGGACCTGCCCTACGTCTGGCCGCCCTCGGACCGCCCCAACGGCTGCGCGCCCCTTAGCTGAGCGTCGAGCCACCCGAACATCCGCTCGTCGGTGAGTGCCCGGGCGAGTGGCTGGCAATGCAGGTTGGCGCCCCCCTCGGCGGTGAACTCGACCCGGTCCGCGCGGTCGCCCAGCAGATCGGCCAGTTGCTTCGACTGGCCCGGCCAGAACTGCTCGCCCTCGGGGTCGGTGATGAGCAGCGGTGTGCTGATCCGCGCGGCGATCTCGCCGGTGAGCCGGTATTCGCGGACCTCGTTGAACAGGTCGAACCAGTCCGACCCCGCCCGGTAGGGACGGGATCGGAAGGCGAGCGTGCGCCGCAGCTTCGGCACCGCCGTGGCGAACTTCAGGTCGCGGTCGAAGGCCGCCCGGTCACCCTTATCGAGCAGCCCGCGCATGCTCTTGCCGAGCGGCCCGGTCCAGGTGGTCGACACGTCCACGACGCCCGGGTCGGCGACGGCCGCCGCCAGGCGGTGCTCGAAGGCCAGGGCGCGGGGCAGCCAGTAGCCGCCCTGGCTGATGCCGTAGCCGGTGAGCGCGTCGCGACCCGGGTGGCGGTCGCCGCCCATGCCGACCGCCAGGTGTCGTGGTCGGAGATCCGCTCGAACGTGGCGAGGACCTCGCCGGCGTCGCTCCCGCCGTGCACGGCCCGCCCGAGGACTCCGCGGGCCTGATAGTCCAGCCCGTTGTCGCGGAAGAAGCCCTTCGAGAACGCCGTGTTCGTCGCCATCTGCTCACGCTATGTAGCGACCGGTCGTCACGTGGCGTGAACACGCCCGCTGGGCCGTGATGTCGGTAACGATGGCGTACCCGGTTGGTTTGTCGTAACCTGCCGGAAGTCACAACGGGAGCTCGGAGCACCGGGCTGAGAGGGCGGCTGACGCGCCGCCGACCGTCGGAACCTGTCCGGGTAATGCCGGCGTAGGGAGCGTCCCCGTGTCAACCGTGTCACCGTCAACCACCGTCGCGGCGCCGGCCACCGCCGAGTCCGGCCGCACCCTCGGCTTCCGCGACACCGCCGGGCTCTTCGGCAGCCTCGGCGTCAGCCTGCTCCTCCCGGTCGCCGCCACCTTCGCGGTGCTGCCCGGCCGCCCGCTGTGGGTCACCGTGCTGGCCATCGTGGTCGGCGCCGCGATCGGCTCCGCCCTGCTCGGCCTTGGCGCCGCGGCCGGAGCTCGGGAGGGCGCGCCGACCATGGTGCTGCTGCGCGGCCTGCTCGGTCGCCGGCTGTCCTACCTGCCCACCGTGCTCAACCTGGCGCAGTGCGTGGGCTGGGCGACCTTCGAGATCTTCATCATCGCGTCCGCGGCGGCCAAGGTGCTGCACGCCCCGAAGTGGCCGTTCGTGCTCGTCGCCGGCATCGCCGCCACGCTGATGGCACTGCGGCCGCGGGGGGCCGTCCGGCTGCTCGCCCGCTACGCGGTCTGGGCCGCGCTGATCGCCGGCGCCTATTTGTTCGTCGAGGTGCTGCGCGCCGACCCACAGCCGCTGACCGGCGAGGGCGGCTCGTTCTGGACCGCGGTCGACGTGGTCATCGCCATGCCGGTCTCCTGGTTCCCGCTGGTCGCCGACTACACCCGGCACACCCGCAGCGGCCGGGCCGCGTTCGCCGGGGCGGCGCTCGGCTACGGCACCGCGACCGTCGCGTGCTTCGTGCTCGGCGTGCTGGCCCTGTCCGCCTACGGCGCCGGCGGGTTCGACGTGATCGACGCGCTGTTCGCCGTGCCGCTGGGCGCCGTCGCGCTGGCCGTGCTGGTCGTGGTCGAGGTCGACGAGGCGTTCGCCAACGTCTACTCGACGGCCGTCTCGGCCCGCAACATCGTGGAGCGGGTCGACCGCCGCGTGCTCGCGGTCGCCGTCGGCGCCGTCGCGACGCTGCTCGCGCTGGTCGTCGATATCGTCTCCTACGAACCGTTCCTATTCCTGATCGGCGCCGTCTTCGTGCCGCTCGTAGGGGTGTTCGCGATCGCCTACTTCGTGCTGCCGCGCGGCCGCTGGAACGTCTCCGCGACCGCGCCGGCCCGGCCCTGGCTGCTGCTCCCCTGGGCCGCCGGGTTCGTCGCCTACCAGCTCACCCTGCCGACCTTCTTCCCGGACGCGGGTCGACAGTGGACGGACTGGTGGCTGGCGCGCCAGCAGGACCTCGGCATCGACCCGGCCAACGGCTTCTCGGCCTCGCTGGTCAGCCTGGCGGTCGCCGCACTGCTGACCGCGTTGATGCTGCTGCCGGCTCGCCTGCGGAGCGCCCGATGATCGGGCGGCTGCACGTGGTCACCGACGCGGCCGGCGGCCGGGCGGCACTCGACGCCGTGCGGGCCGCGCTGTCCGGCGGCGCACCGGTGGTCCAGGTCCGCTCCAAGAGCGGCAGCGACCGGGCCCGCCTGGCGTTCGCGCGGGAGGTGGTCGTGCTCTGCCGCGCGGCCGGCGCCCAGTGCATCGTCAACGACCGCGTCGACCTCGCCCTGGCCGCCCGCGCCGACGGCACCCACGTCGGCGCCGACGACCTGCCGGTCGAGGTGGTCCGCCGGATCGCCGGCCCGGCCCACCTCGTCGGCGGCACCGCGCGCGACCCGGACCGGGCGGCCGAACTCGTCGCCGCGGGCGCCGACTACCTCGGTGTCGGCCCGGCGTTCGCGACGTCCACGAAGGACGGTCTGCCGGACCCGATCGGGCCGGAAGGCGTCGCGGCCGTCGCCGCCGCGGTCCGGGTGCCGGTGATCGCGATCGGCGGGGTCACCGCGGCCCGGGTGCCGCTGGTGCGTGCCGCGGGGGCGCACGGGGTCGCGGTGGTGTCCGCCGTGTCTGGCGCGGCCGACCCGGCGGCGGCCACCCGGGCGCTGCTCGCCGCCCTGGACGCGACGCCATGACCGTCTTGGTCGCCGGCGGCGGGCTGATCGGGCTCGCGGTCGCCTGGCGGGCGGCCCGGCGCGGGCTCGCGGTCACGGTCGTCGACGAAGACCCGGGCAGCGGCGCGTCGCGGGCCGCCGCCGGGATGCTGGCCCCCCTCACCGAGGCGGCGTACGGCGAAGACGCGCTGCGCGCGCTGAGCCGGGAGTCGCTCGCCCGCTATCCCGGGTTCCTCGCCGACCTGGCCGAAGACGGCGGCGGCCCGGTGCACCTGCGTACCGCCGGCACGCTCGAGGTCGGTTTCGACGCCGACGACATGGCCGCGCTCGACCGGCTGCACGCCTACTACGTCGAATCCGGCCTGCCGGTCGAGCGGCTCACGGCGAGCCAGGCCCGGCGCCGCGAGCCGGCGTTGAGCCCCCGGGTGCGCGGCGCCCTCCACGCACTGAGCGACCACTCGATCGAACCCCGCGCGCTGCACGCCGCCCTGCTCACCGCCGCGGAGGCTGCGGGTGTCCACATCGTCCGGTCGCGGATCGCCGCACTGGCCGTCGAAAACGGGCGCGCGACCGGCTTGCGGCTGGCCGACGGCGAAGAGCTGGCCGCAGACCAGGTCGTCCTCGCGCTGGGTGCCTGGAGTGGCAGCCTGCCCGGCACTCCCCCGCTGCCGGTCCGCCCGGTCAAGGGGCAGATCCTGCGGCTGCGCGGCGACGACGGGCTGCTCGCCGGCACGGTGCGCGCGCTGGTCCGCGGCCAGCACGTCTACCTGGTGCCCTACGCCGAGGACCGCCTGGTGGTCGGCGCGACCAGCGAGGAGCGCGGGTTCGACCCGGCGGTGACCGCCGGCGCCGTGCACGACCTGCTCCGCGACGCCATCGAGGTGGTGCCCGGGGTCGCCGAGCTCGAACTGGTCGAGACGCTGGCCCGGTGGCGACCGGGCACCCCCGACAACGCCCCGTTGCTCGGCCCGTCGGCGCTGCCCGGGCTGGTGCTGGCCACCGGCCACCACCGCAACGGCGTGCTGCTCACCCCGGCGACCGCGGATGCGATCGCCGACCTGTTGACCGGAGGGACGCTGCCCGCCTACGCGGCACCGTTCACCTCGGACGGGAGAGATCGATGACGCTGACCGTCAACGGCGAGACCGTCGAGCTGGATCCGGCGGTGACCGTGGCCGGGCTGGTCGCGGCGCGCACCGACCAGCGGCGGGTCGCGGTGGCCCGCAACGGCGAGGTGGTGCCGCGCGGCGAATGGGTGACCACCGTGCTGGCCGAGGGCGACGAGGTGGAGATCCTCGCCGCGCAGGCGGGCGGGTGACCACGATGACCGACGATCCGTTCGTGCTGGCCGGGGTGATCCTGCCGTCCCGGCTGCTGCTCGGCACCGGCGGGGTGCCCAGCCTCGACGTGCTCGCCCGCGCGGTGACCGCGTCCGGCACCGCGCTGGTCACCGTCGCGCTGCGCCGGGTGGAGGCGTCGGCCGG
>Ga0193743_1003166_pt1 | contig 11148 bp, 9 predicted proteins | sample L2c2metaG_FD_143038 | JGI IMG/M metagenome (GOLD analysis project Ga0193743, IMG submission 143038) | Soil microbial communities from a riparian zone of the East river system, Colorado, United States - L2c2 | ecosystem: Environmental > Terrestrial > Soil > Riparian zone | place: USA: East River...
GGCGCGAACCTCAGCTACCTCGGGACCCGAATGATCGCGACTCAGGAATCCTCGGCATCGCAGGAGTACAAGAAGATGATCGTGGACTCCGGGATCGTCGACCTTCTTTACTTGGCGACAAAGGACGGCTCACCCGCCAACTGGTTGGCACCCTCACTCGCCGCAGCAGGAGTTGACATGGCAGGTCTGGCACGTGCCGCAGTAGAAGACAGAACGCCACGGTTGCCGGCCGAGCCTCATTACTGGGTGGATGTCTGGAGTGCAGGCCAGGGGATCGAACTGATCCACGATGTTCCCACGGTTGCTGAGGTGGTCAGGCGACTACGTTGTGAGTACGTGAGCGCCTGCGAGGTGCCCATCATGTCCGAAGTCGCTGCTCTCGTCGAAGCGGTGCGGGCATGACTGCGAGAACCACGACTGGTGTCGAGCCCAGTTTGGAGCAGTTCGAGGCAGCTGCTGCCGCGTTCTTGCGTGAGCGCCGGGTGCCCAAGATCGATCGCGCCCAACACTGGGGGATTGGCAGCGATGCAGTCGATCTATTCGAAACGGACGCGGACGACGCCAGCGCTCCCGGTGTCATCGCAGCGCGTGATTGGCAGCGGGAGAAAGCCGAAGCCGGGTATGGCTGGATTTCTGGCCCGCCCGAGGTCGGCGGAGGCGGCCTACCTACCACCTATCAGGTCGCGTTCAACCGTTTGGAATCCCAGTACGAGGTACCCGATCCCACTCCGCTCACCCTCGGTCTTCACCTGATCCGCCCCACAGTTGCAGCATGGAGCACGGGCGACCTGCGCCAGCATATGTCGCGCGCGCTGACTCGCGGCGAAGTGCTGGGCTGCCAACTCTTCTCAGAGACAGAAGCGGGCTCGGATCTAGCCAGCGTTCGCACGTCAGCCCGACGGGACGGAGACGACTGGGTGGTGTCCGGGCAGAAGATCTGGACCTCCAACGCACACATCGCGGATGTAGGACTTCTGCTGTGTCGTACCGGCGATACCGGCGCTCGACACAAGAATCTGACGATGTTCGTCGTCGACATGACGACCCCGGGTGTCACCATTCGTCGAATCACGCAGATGACGGGCGCCGCATCCTTCAACGAAGTCACCTTCGATGCGGTGAGGATCCCTGATTCGCGTCGGCTCGGTGCAGTGGACGCCGGTTGGAAGGTCGCCATGTCCACCATCACGAGCGAACGTTCGGCAATTGGGGGGGGCGAAGCCAGCAATCCAATCGACGTGAATCTGCTGCTCGAGATGGTGCGCCGCTACGGGACCAGAGATTCGTTGACGCTCGACCTTCTGGCCCGAGCGCGGATCGCCATCACTGTGGCCGAGGCCTTCGCTGATCGGTGTACGGAGCAGATGCTGAGCGGCGAACTCAACCCCGCGATGTTCTCGGTATCGAAGCTCCTGCTCACGGACTCCTTGCGGAAGGTCAGCGAACTGGTCGACCACGTGCTCGGACCGCGAATCGTCGCGGACACCGGTGAGTGGGGTGCCTACGCCTGGCGGCTCATCGGGTTGGAGATCTCCGCCTACAGCGTCGGCGGTGGCAGCGACGAGATCCAGCGTAACACCGTAGCCGAGCGCTGCCTCGGTCTCCCGCGATAGCACGATGAGGAACACATGATCTACACGCTCACTCCCGATCAGAAGGACATGCGAGCGACCGTTCGCTCGATGCTCGGTCGATTGTCGTCGAACGAACACGTCCGGCGAGCGGTAGACGAGCCGGGTGGGATCGACGTTCGGCTTTGGAACACCGCGGTAAGGGATCTCGGGTTGGCTTCGATACTCGTGCAGGAATCATCCGGCGGGCTAGGACTCGGCTGGGCGGATGTCGCCATCGTCGAACGCGAGATGGGTTTTCACCTGTCCTGCATTCCGTTCTTCGCGAGCTCGGTGCTCGCCACTCAGGTGTTGCTATCGGTGAGCGAGGGGGAGGATCACTCCGGCCTTCTCGAGCAGCTGGCCACGGGCGAAGCGATTGCAAGTGTGGCCTGGCGCGAGCCGAGTCATCTCTCGTGGTCCTTCGATGTCGGACTGTTGGAGGTGCAGCACGTCGCCGGACGCGTCGCACGCCTCCGCGGGACCAAAACCTTCGTCCCTCACGGCTTGTCCGCCGACGTGCTGCTCGTTGCCGCTCGGGATTCTGCAGGAGTCGGGGTGTATCGAGTGCAGACCGATGGGCCGGGCGTCCGTCGTAAACAGCTCCCGACCCTGGACGCCACCCGACCGCAATGTTCGGTGGAGTTCGACGGTGCCGAGGGGTTTCGGTTGAGTGAGGGCGACGCGGCAGGCGCGCTGCGGCACGCGTTCGCTCTCGCCGGGATCGGGTTGGCGGCTGAACAGGTCGGCGCAGGGCGAAGGTGTGTCGATATGACGGTCGAGTACGCGACCATGCGTAAGCAGTTCGGCCACCCCATCGGTTCATTTCAAGCAGTCAAACATCGTCTCGCAGATGCCTTTACGGGTGTGGAGGCAGCCGATGCCGCCGTCAGTTTGGCTGCGGACCATGCAGATCGGCGGACCGAGGGATGCGAGGGCGTCGCGGCAGTGGCGCTGGCAGCTGCGGCCGAAGCCAATCTGCGAGCCGCTGCGGACTGCGTGCAACTACACGGCGCCATGGGATTCACTGAGGAGTGTGACGCGCAGCTGTACCTCAAGCGGGCGAAGTCGTCTGCGCAATTGCTCGGCCCTCCCGCGTTCCATCGATCCATCGTCGCTGACTTGGTCAGCACGCAACCGAGCTGACGGGCGGTCCCGATCTCGCTCGTTCAGCCTTCCCACATCAGATTTCATCTAGCGTCATCGGCGTGATGGACGCGCCGTCATCGCTCGACTGCGAGGAATTCCATGGGGCACATTCGTATTGATCACGCGATCACCAAGCGGCCAACCGCCGGCTTTCACAACGGCGGGGGAACGGCGGTCGTCTTTGGCGAGACCAGTTACTCGTACGCAGAACTCGATCGAAGAGCGACGGCCTTGGCCACTCGGCTCCGCCAACTCGGGGTCATGCGCGGCGATCGAATCCTGGTGCTCATGTACAACCGCATCGAATGGTTCGACGTCTTCTTCGCTGCTGCAAAGATGCATGCCGTCCTCGTGCCCGGCAACTACCTCTCCGTGGCGTCGGAGCTCGAATATCTCGTCGATGATGCCGACGCCCGATTCATTCTCGCCGAACCCGCGTTGGCCGACCGGCTGAGCTTCCTCCTGGACCGTCCCGCGATGACTGGTCGATTGCTTCTCACCGACGGCGACCTGGACGGGTGGTCGCCGCTAAACACCGATTCAGCCGTCGATGAGCTCGACGACTTCCCGGATGGCGCCGGCCCCGATGAACCATTCCTGCTGCAGTACACGTCCGGCACCACCGGACTCCCCAAAGCCGCGATCCACACGCAAACCACCATCTTGTTCAACGCACTCGGGCAGATGGCCGACTTCGGCCTCCTTGAGACCGATACCTACCTGGGCTTGTCCGCATTGTGTTGGACGGCCGGATTCCACGCGTTCACGCTGGGCGTCCTTCTCGCCGGAGGTCGCGTCGTGATCCATCACAGCCGAGGGATCGTTGCAGACGAGGTGTGCGAGGTGGCGGCGCGGCACGGCGTGACGATATCGGCCCTGGTACCGACGATCATGCGCCGACTTCTGGAGACGCCAGGGTTCACGACCGAGAGAATGAGCTCTTTTCGCCTCATCGTGACCGGCACTGAGCCGGTCCCCGAAGAACTGATCACGGCAATGAACGCAGTGTTGCCCAGATGCGCCGTCGTTCAAGCTTTCGGGATGACGGAGATATTGGGCAGTGGCATCATTCTGCGACCGGAGGATGCGATCGAGCGGTTGGGCTCAGTGGGCAAGAGTTCGGCGCTGACCCAGGTCCGTGTCGAGTCACCCGAGCACCACGACTTGGCTGACGGCTCCGTGGGTGAACTGGTCATCCGCTCGGCGGCCACGGCGGTTGGCTACTGGAACAGACCGGCAGAATCCGCAGCCGCCTTTGCGGACGGATGGTTTCACACGGGTGATCTCGCACGCATCGACGAAGCCGGCTTCATCTTCGTCGTGGGACGCACGAAGGACATGATCATCAGCGGCGGCCTGAACATCTACCCAGCCGAGGTCGAACGGGTTCTCTACCAACACCCTTCGGTAGAAGAGGTGACCGTCGTGGGAATCCCGGATCCACTGTGGGGCGAAGCGCCGGTAGCGGTGGTGGTTCCACGCGCAGAGATCGACCCCGAAGACCTCAGAGCCTTCGCGGTCGAGCGCCTCTCCAAGTACAAGGTTCCGCGGAACTGGATCTTCACGGACGTTCCCCTGCCCAAGACCGTTTCCGGCAAGGTTCGAAAGTTCGAGGTGCGCGCGGAAGTACTGCAGCGATCAACTGTGTTGGAGATTGCCCGATCCTCTGATCATCGCCGCGATTGAGTAAGTCTCGTCGAAGCCCGAGCGAAACGCCGAATCATGCTCTGACGGGGGCGGGGTTGATGCCGGTCAGAAGTAGGTGACCTGCATCAACCGGGATCGTGACGCCGGTGACCGCGGCTGCGAGGTGGGAGTTCAGGTAGAGTGCCGTGTTCGCAATGACCTCCGGCGGCAAAAAGGTGCACGCCTTCAAAGCGCTGAACATGTAGCCGCCTTCGAGCATCTCCGCCTCGGTGCCACCCTCATGGCCTGCGAACAAGTCCCACGCGCCCTGATGGTCGGTCATGCCGGTGCGGATTGCGCCGGGATTGATTGAGTTGCAACGGATGCCGTGCGGCGCGAGTTCGAGCGCGATCGTCTTCATCAACCCGATCAGGCCATGCTTGGTCGACGTGTAGTGGCAAAACTGGGGACCCGGCTCAAGGCCGTTCACCGATGAGATGATGACGATCGAGCCCTTCTTTCGCTCGATCATGTGCGGCGTGACGGCCTTGGCTGACTTCCACACGCCAGTCAGATTGATGTCGAGCATGTCCTGCCACACTTGCTCGGTCATTTCCCAGAATGGCGCGCGGGTCCAAATGCCCGCGTTGGCGATCAGTGCGTCGATATGACCCAGCTCCGAGATTCCCCGCTCGACGGCTGCGTCGATCTGCTCCTGGAAACGGACGTCTGCTGTCTGCGCGATACAGCGTCGGCCGTGAGCTTCCACCAGTCGAACGGTCTCCTCGAGTTCGGCTGCGGTCCCCAAAGCGTATGGCACGGTATCGTTTTGCTGCTCTACGTCGACAACGATCACGTCAGCACCCTCGCGGGCCGAGGCCTCGGCATGGGCCCGCCCCTGCCCTCGCGCCCCACCCGTGATGAAAACTACCTGTCCGTCGAGCATTCCCATGTCGTCCTCCATTCGTCATCGTGACGCGCTGTTCGCCACCTGTTTCTCCCATGCCCATTGGCAAGGTTTCTTGCGCATGAAACTGCCCGAGATACGGACGGCGGCCTCAGCGAACTGATTCCGTCCGCCGCGTCAGCTCGTTGGAATGAGGGCCGTCGTCACGAACCGTCGCAATTCGTAGACGAGCGGTTTGCGGTCCGGGTCGATCTCCACGGCCGTAATCGACCCGACGAGAAGCTCGTGGTCGCCGTAGGGGGCGGTGTCGTGCAGCGTGCAAGCCAGCCAGAAATAGGATCCGACAATTCTCGGGACGTCCTCGCTGAGCCGCCAATCGACGTCCGAGAACTTCTCCGCCCCCTCCGTGGCGAATTTCATGGCAAGCTGCGCCTGGCCGTCAGCCAACAAATTGACGCCGAAGCGGCCCGTTCGCTTCACGATCTCGAGCAGGTCAGATTCCCCATTCAGAGACGCCAGTAAGAATTCCGGGTCCATCGAGAGCGACATGATTGCGCTCACGGTAGTGCCGTGCGGTCGGGAGCCATCGAGAGAGGTGACGACCGAAACCGGGCATGCCATCCGCGCCATCGCCTCCCGGAAGTGTGATCGCAACGCTGTCGAGTCATGCGGTGTTTCCAGCCGAGAATTCTTTGTCACCACTGACTTTCCCTCTCTGCGTGGCCGGAGATCACTCGACGCATCCCGGGTTCGATACATCACGAACAGATGCGTACTGAGACGAGCATTGGCGCGTAGTCCCGCCAGAGCAAACAGCCGTCCCGTTTTGGGACAAAGGGGCTGATGGGAGCGTGTCATCGTAGAGCCATACGGCGTGACATGGCTCACTCGCTCGTCTGAAAGGACTAGACATGATCGGCACCACACTCGAACCAGCGATGTCGGAGAACGGCGCCCGTGCATTGAGGCGGGCGCAGGACATCGGTGAACTCGTCGCCAGGGAAGCCGTCGCCACCGAGGAGGCCGCCACCATCACCCAGCCGGTCCTCGACGCCCTCATCGAGGCGAAGCTGAACTGGGTCGTCGTCCCGAAGGACCTGGGCGGATTGGGACTCTCCATGGCGGAGGGGGTCAGAATCGCCGAGGAAATCGCGCGCGCCGACGGTTCCACGGGGTGGTCGTACATGGCGACGGCCTTCGGTACCGCCATCGTCTCGGGCTTCATCAGCAGCGAAGGTGCCGCTGAGCTGTTCCACAAAGACCGGCCGGCGATCACCGCGGGAATGCTCCTGCCGCGCGGTACCGCAGCTCGCGTCGACGGTGGGTATCTGATCGACGGAAACTATTCCTTCGCCAGCGGTTCGGCGTTCGCGGACTGGATCGGTGTCGGGTTCCTGGTGGCCGACGAGGACGGACAGCTCATCGTCGATGACAACGGAACGCCGGAGGCCCGGATCGGTCTGCTGCCCCGCGACGAGGTCGATTTCAAGGGCGGCTGGAACGTGTGGGGCCTGGTGGGCACCGGCAGTTACGACTACTCGGTGGACCGGAAGTTCGTCCCCGAGCATCTGACGCTCCCCACGTTCGCGACCGAGCCCGTTCATCCGGATCCGATCTTCAGGATTGGGACGGTCGGGCTCGGGGTTCTCGGCCACGCCGCGGTCGTGCTCGGACTGGCGCACCGAGCTCTCGAAGAGGTAGCGACTATCACCGCCAAGAAGGTTCGAATCGGCCAGACGACACCGGTAGGCGATTCCGAGTTGTTCCGCCACGGGTTCGCCTCCGCGGAGGCGTCACTCCAGGCCGCCCGCCTGTACGTCTATCACGTGATCGACCAGGCCGAAATCACTGCTGCGCGTGGCGAGTCGCTCACGGCCGAGCAAACAGCTCGTCTCCGGCAGGCAGTGACCTGGGTGCACGCGCGAGCGAAGGAGATCGTGGACTTTGCGCACCTGTGGTCCGGTAGTTCGGGGATCCGCGATAACACGGCAATCGGACGGTGCGTCCGCGACATGGCGGTCGCGACTCAGCATGTTCTCGTCGATCAGGGGTCTCTCGCCGACGCCACGGTCGACATCATCGCTGGCTATCGCTCACAGGCATAGCCGTCGTAGTCGTCACGGCGAGGTGGCCGCGAAGCGACCGCAGGAGGCTCGGAGATCAGATGAGCGGAGTCATGAGCAGTTTCGGAAGGCTTCTCGACAAGTGCCATTATCTCGAGGGACCGCGCTGGCACGACGGTCGCATCTGGGTCTCAGACTTCCACGGCCACCAGGTGCTCTCGTCGGGGCTCGACGGTGACCGTCGCGTCGAAGCGGAGCTCGATGACCGCCCGTCGGGCCTCGGGTGGTTGCCGGACGGACGACTTCTGGTCGTATCCATGGCACGCCGCGCGGTCCTCCGGCGGGAGGAGTCCGGAGAGCTCGTCGAGCACGCCGACCTGAGCAGTTTCAACGACTCGGAGTCCAACGACATGGTCGTCGACGCGTCTGGTCGGGCCTATGTCAGCGGAACGGGGTTCGACGCTAACGCGGGCGAGGCCATTCGAACGTGCCCACTACTGAAGGTCGAGGCAGACGGCTGTGCAACTGTCGTGGCAGAGGACCTCTACATGCCCAATGGTCTGACCTTCCTGCCGAGCGGTGAACTGGTCGTGGCCGAAACCGTGGGCAACAGGTTGACCGCCTTCGACGTCCTTGCAGACGGCGCTCTCGAAGGCAGTCGGGTCTGGGCGGAGTTCGGTCCGCGACCGACGAGTACCGATCTGCTGGAGGTGCTGCCCACGCTCACCGTCGGACCGGATGGCATATGCGCCGACGCCGAGGGTGCGGTCTGGGTGGCCGACTCCCTTCACAATCGGGTTCTGCGCGTCGCCGAAGGCGGGGCAATCCTGCAGGAAGTCTCGACAGGCGCAATGGGCGCGTATTCCTGCACCCTGGGAGGGCCGACGGGGTGCACGTTGTTCATCTGCTCGGCGCCCGATTTCAACTACGCCTCGCGGGCCGCCGCCCGCGAGGGCCAGCTGCTCACCCTCGAAGTCGACATCCCGGCCGTGTCGTAGACGTTGCGTCATCGTGTCTCAATCCGACACAAGCGCAAGGTCAGGGGCGGGCCCTTCCCTACGCTGAGCCAGACGTAAATCCCAAGGAGAACGCAAGCATGTCTCAATACTCCGTCCCTCTGGACCTCACCTCGGATGAGAAGTCGATCGCCGAAGGCATCTTCAGCTTCATCGAGAAAAAGGTGCAGCCCATTCAGGACGCGCACGCGAAGTACTTCAACATTCGCGACTACTTCGACGAGAGAGGTCGAGAGGTCGAGGCGGTGGCGGCGGCCCGCAAAGAGGTGCGGATGGCCTCTGCCGACGCGGGTTACTATAACCTGTTCGTACCCGAAGCGCTCGGCGGTGAAGATCTGGGAAACAGGTTCTTCGTGAAGCTCGTCGAAGCGATCAGCCGTCGTTACGGTCCCGGCGAGCCGCTCGAGCCACTGGCGAACGATGTCGTGGCGAATGTGTTCACCGGGCCCGGGCCGATCTGGCTCCATGCGTCGGAGCAATTGCGATCACGCATGCTTCCGAGACTGCTGGCCGGCGAGATCCGTGGTTCATTCGGGATGTCCGAGCCGGATGCCGGGTCTGACGTCTGGAACTTGACGACTACCGCCGTACGTGACGGTGACGACTGGGTCATCAACGGCAGCAAACAATGGACATCGTGGGTGGCCGATGCCGACTACCTGTTCGTCTTCGCCATCACCGACCGTGCTGCCGTCGCCGCTCGGACCGGAGGGATCAGTTGCTTCTTCGTCCCGACAGACACTCCCGGCTACCGCCTCGAATCGATGATTCAACTATTCAGTGATCCCGGCGGCAAGGAAGGCATTCTGTCCTTCGACGATGTACGAGTGCCGGACTCGTACCGGATCGGCGATCTCCACGACGGACTCCGGATGGGGTTTCTGACGCTGACGAAGACCCGACTCTGGCAAGCGGCGCGCTGCATCGGCGAGGGACGCTGGGCCTTCGATCAGTCCGCCGATTACATGAAGGTTCGCCGGACGTTTGGGAAGACGATTTCGGAACACCAATCGGTGCAGAACTTGCTCGCCGCGATGGCGGTAGACCTCTACTCCGCGCACACGATGGCGTTGGACTGCGCATCGCGCGCGGACGCAGGCTACAACGTCGAACTCGAAACCGAGATGGTCAAGTACTACGGGACCAACGCAGGCACGAGGGTCTTCGACAACGCCATGCAGATACACGGCGGTATGGGAATGGTCGGGGAAACCCGACTATTCGACGGGTGGCGATTCGCTCGGATCAGTCGGATTACCGAGGGGTCGGATCAGATGATGCAGCGAGCCATTGCGAAACGGACGCTCCGGGGGGGCCTCCCGACCTGGTGAAGTAGCCGAGAACGTCTTGGCGTCTAGGTGGCCCGCTAGCGCACTAACCCGGCGAGCAGGCTGGTGACCAGGCGGTCTGCGAATTGCTCGGCTGCGGCAGTAGGAATCTGTTGATCGGGACTGGCAAAGAACAGAACGTGCAACATGGTTGCGCCGAAGAGCTGTTCGAGCAGGAGATTAGGGTCAGCGTCATCGGTTAGCTCGCCCCGACGAATGCCGCGCACGACGATCTCCCTCGACGCCTCGACATAGGTCGAAACGAACTTGTCGTAGTACGGGCGCAGCGCAGGCTGGCTCGAGGCGTCGATCAGAATTCGAACGGTGACCCGCCCGTAGCTACCCGAGTACAGGTCACACAAGGTGAGGGTTAGCTCGTGTAGGTTTCGCGCCAGCGAACCGAAGTCTTCGACCCGAGGTGGCGGCGCGACCGCCCGCAAGGCGTCTATGAGAAGTTCTTCAACGCTCTCCCACCGCCTGTAAAGGGCTGTCTTCCCTATGGCAGCCTTTCTGGCCACTCGAGCGAAGCTCAGCCCGGACAATCCGTGGTCGTTGTAGGTGGTGAGGGTGGCGTGAATGGCCCTCGCCTCGATGTTGGGGTCACGAGGCCGCCCCGGGCCGTTCCCAAGTGCTGCTGGGGCGGTGCCCGTCATCGACATCCTTCCGGTGGTGACCGAGGGCCGAGATCGGGTGGACTGGGCCGGCGCGACGGTCGCGTCTTCGTACAGGCTAACTGCCTGGCAGGCCGGTTTTCGGAGCCGACACACAATTGCGGTCCAAAGTGGTCTGTATTAGGGTCGAACGAAAGTGATGCATGCCACGCTAAGGAGACGCGACGCACCGTGAACCAGACCGTTTCGAGGACTCGGCGTGACGTGGCTCGGCCCTCAGAAGCCCCTGCTCCTGGCCCCGGCGAGCGGGCACGCGCGCAACTGTTCAGCGGAAGGGACTCGACGCCGATCAATGCTTCGGTGCGTCCTTCAATCCTCGCGTCCTGGCGACGTTCGAGCCTGTATGGTCTCGAGCCGGCCACTGCGCGGCCCAAGCTCGTCGAGTACATCGACCACGACAATCAGGTGGTCCGGGCAGCGCGCCCCGTCGTTGATTCGCGCATTGGTCAACTCGCCAACCTGGGCGCATCGGTCACGGTCACCGACCACCAGGGTTGTCTGCTCGAGCGGTGGGTCGAGGACGCACGATTTGCCCGGCGACTCGATGCGCGAGGTGTGATCCCGGGCAACTCGGTGGCGGAGGCCGACATCGGCACCTCGAGTAGCGGCATTGCTCTGGAGACGGGTGAGAGCACGATGGTCGTTGGCGCCGAGCACTTTTCGGAGGGAGCCCGCCAGATGTCAACCGCTGGAGCATTGGTTCGCCATCCCATAGGCAAACACGTCGTCGGAACCGTCAATCTGACATGCGGTGTAGACGACACGAACCCGTTGATGC
>Ga0193743_1003167_pt1 | contig 11144 bp, 10 predicted proteins | sample L2c2metaG_FD_143038 | JGI IMG/M metagenome (GOLD analysis project Ga0193743, IMG submission 143038) | Soil microbial communities from a riparian zone of the East river system, Colorado, United States - L2c2 | ecosystem: Environmental > Terrestrial > Soil > Riparian zone | place: USA: East River...
TTCTGGAAATGTTTTTCCCTGCACCCACAACCTGGGACCACCATACGTTGGTTCTGTATCCCGCCGTTGCCCAAGGGAGGGCCGACTAACGAGACTCCCAACTTCAAGTCATCTGCAAACGCCGCAACTTGAAAGATGATGTAGAAATCAAGAAATCAGAAATCTCCTTGGTGCTTTCATTGGTAGGAAACGCAAGGAGCGGAAAATATCATGTCGACTACTAGGACCTTTTATTACGAGCCCATTTTGGGCTCCTCAACTGCTATAGCGATCATGTAGTAAGAAAAGTTATCAAGACTCTAACTTCAAAAGTTTATTACATATTAATACAGTAAGGGTAGCAGAAAACATTACAAAACGCGCACAGTTACTCTAGTAGTGTTGTTCGGCTGTTGTTTATTTCACTGTTTTTCGTTAATAAAACAAAGGTCAAAAAGGAGATCAAAGAAACGAAGAAAAGAATTCACGAAATCCCATGATTCTTCAGTTCAATTTTTCATTCATTTTCTTCGTCAAGCTGTTGACAGCCTCATTTTTTGATCTGGTGTGCCGATAGGCCCCAAAAATTCCAGAACATCTGCTAGTCATTATAGATGTTTGCAGCTTTAAACTGCTCTATAGATAGACCTCATACAATCCAAGGCTCGTTTTACACAACCCATAAAGGTCAGCGGCAACTGGGTGTGCTGACATGCTGAATCGTTCAAAAACTGTTTTCTCCTCCGTTTATTTTTCCCCAAATCCGGGATGGTGGTTTCAGCCGTTTTTCATTTCATTTTTGTTCATTTTTTTTTGTCAAGTTGGCGGTGAAAGAGTGAACTGAAAAATTGTCTTAATAGATTGTGGTGATGGACAGCGACGACGCACTTTGCTGTCGCTGTCAAGGCAGAACTCATCTCCAACGCTTCTTTTCCTTCATTTGATAAAGATTGAATAAGAGTAGTCTCTTCTTGGAAGTTGGAACCATCATAGACATTTAATTTAAGTAGAGTACCAAAGAACTGTATAATTCTCTTTGGTGATACAAGAAGCTATACAGTCAGACCCAGAGGGCATGCTAAAAATAGATCATTGTCCAACTGCTCGTCCAATGACGAAATGGATTCCCCCCTTGCCTTGCAATCCTTTACTGTCTTTTTAGATTTAGTAAAGACCTATCTTAATGGAGCAATAGTTTCAAAGTAAAAAAATCCTTTTTTTAGCTCATTTTCAACCTACTTTGAGGCCACTCAGGCGCATCACAACTAATGAGATATATAAGCTCATTTTTGAATGATTCAGTGGCCGCAATGGCACATCATTGTGGTCAGCAACTTGTCAATTGATTAATTGGCCATAAAATCAAGGGATGATGCCATTGATGTCTAATCCTCTACAAAAGCCTATGGGTTTTGCCGGTGAAAGGGTATGGTTATGGGTTATTGCAGACCTATCTATGGGTTATGGTATGCAATTCGCGGAGCTAAAACTTATTTTTTTTACTTCTGAATTAAAAGGGTGACAACCGATCTGCAGGCAAAAAGGCGAAAAGACGGTTGTGGGAAGTGAAGGCAAAAGAGTTGATATTTCAAGCTTATAATCGCAACCTAAATACGAAAGCTATTTTTTTTTAACTTGTTTGCTTTTTTGGTAGAAAATATCTCAATCACATAATTTAAGATTTAATTACCCCCGCGACCACCAGCAAGTGAAAGAAGAAGTTAAAAGTTTTACCTGTGAATTATGTACGCCCTGTCAGTTGCGTATAATCAGATTAGATTATGTTCCCACGAATGATGGTCCGTGCTCATCAGCATTAGTATAAAAGTCGGCTGCCAAGCCAGACGACTCCTTACCACTCTGGCCTTCTGGCTTAGATCAAGTGTAGTATCTGTTCTTAATAGTTTAACCACTATTATGGAGGCACAGCCTCTATGTCTGGTTATCTAATTTTTGCCGCCCCCAGCTCCTTGGGCTCTGCTTGCACCCCTTGGATGCGATGACCGCGCTGCTGCACTTTACTGGCTTGAGTCGTCGGGGGGATCACCTTCTATTCTCAGGAATTTTTTTTTCTCTTTGCTGGTTTATTCTCTGCGCATCACTTGATGTTGAAATTTGAGAAAATCAGCAAACAGATCATGCATGTCCTCGAATTTTATCGCTTTTTTTTTTATATTTATTCTGCTTTCACTTGGATCATATTTCGTATGTAGGGCTTTTTTTTTTCCCTCACAATGTTCCCCAGTAGATGAGATCTGATTCCTTTTTTGCTGTAGGGCTGAAGATCAGTCTCCTACTTTGTAGGTTCGAAAATGGTATGGTCTTCATCTGAGGGCGTGCCTTGGCTGGATGTACATTACCCTACTCCAACACGGAGCCGTCAGAGCCTATCAATTCCTAGCCCTTCTGATGACGCTAACGCTATCGCATAATCGTTCCAACCACAGCCCCTAATCTCGGTAAGCAGCGCCTAAATCGAAGCGCTAGTTTTTCGGTTCAAAAAAGTTCGGGCTGATCAAAAGGATGGTATATATCCAACTGTCCATGGTATCGGTTTTTTAAAAAAATAATAATAAAAAATAAAAAATAAAAATCAACTAGAGCACGAGCCCATATCCATCCATCCTTCCATCCTTCAAGTTATTTTTTTAAAAAAAGAAAAAAAAAAAAAAAAAAAAAAAAAACAAAAAGAGAGCTAAAAAAAACGCCGTATTTACAACAATCGATATCCGAAACCATAACAATTTTTAAATATACATACATACTTACTCTACGAAGGCTGGTGCCGCCGACCTTGGTGGTTCAGTCATAGAAAAATCCGACTCGAAGAGTTCTGTAAAGTCTACACGGTAACTTGCACTGCTCTCGAACGTACGTGAACGAGTGGTCAGTTGACCATCAGTACCGCTGGCTCCTTCGCCTCCGCCGCTCGTCAAGGAGCTAGAATTACCAGACGTGTTACCAGACGCCGCCGCTACGCCCTCTGCGCCTGAGGCAGCATTGTTAGACCCGCTAATAGGTTCCGACCCGGAGTTCACTTGATGACTGAGGTCGGGAACTACGGGTGATTTACCGACTTCGACAACTCTGGGAGTTTCAAGTTGCGTGCGCAAAAACCGGTATAAAGATGTTATGACAATGAGTAGGTTGCAGACTAGCAGAGAGACAGATCCCTTGTATTTTTCAAATTGTCAAATTAGCGCTGGAGTTGGGATACAAAAAACAACAACAACAAAAAAAAGAATTGCAAGAGGACGAACTCACGGTTAAATGGGTAAGCACAAACGCCAGGTATCCGGTCCTAGATTTAATTTCTAGTGATTCGGATCGTTGAGTTATGAATAGGAGGTTCATGGTGATTATGGCAGTTGAGGCCGTTAGAAGACTGGCTGTGAAGCAGACTTTGATGAGACGGCGGGTTGGTGGTGGGAGGCGGAGGCGGACTGGAGGTGTTGGTCCAGGATTGGGGCCCGGTGGAGCGAAGGAAAAGGGAATAGGCCAAAAAAATGCGCAGAATGGGATTAGAGTCAAACATACATCTATGACGACTTCGGCTAGTTACCAAAAAATAATAATTAGCGTTTGTTTGATAGAAATTAGACCCAAAGAAAAGCACAACCGAGTCGACAGATGAACCATCTCAGCCGTTCCAAAAGAAAGAGGATAAAAAAACTTACAACCCAATCGAACTATACCAGCTGCAGCCGTCACTCTACACCTAAACGGCGACACATAAGTCCAAGTTTTATCAATCCTGGAACAGTATACACAAGTCTGAATTACGATTCCGATACCTATGAAGGTCGACAGGTAGGCTACGATGATGCTTGCTGAGTGTGTGGGATGACAACGGGGGATGAGTCGGGCGATAGTTAGTGCTAGGCTAATTTTTGCTGACCTATTAATTGTGGTTAGCAGTTTGATTTTAGTCAGGTAGTTAAATAAAAGAAGCCTTGGTCCTCTGTGTAGTGCATAAAGACCAAGGCCCTTGCAGGGAGGGCTCACCAAGTCAAAAGAGGATAAACGATCTGCACGAGCCAACCAATCACAACCTGCGCGATGCGAGTCTGCACTTTGGCTCCGAGACCATCTTCGGACAATCCTCCGCCGCCTCCGGCATCCCCGTTTCTAAGCCAAAGCGTAGGAAAAAAAAACAAGTCCAAAATAAAAGCCAAAGTAGCAGCATAATCGTCCAAGCCCCATTGGCGGGTTTTATACCTTCTGGAGATGCGATAGATGGATGCAAGGATTCCGAGGGCGTGGATTGGGGTCAGAGAAACTGCATCAGTAAGTATGGAATATCTTTGGATGAGTAGTAGTAGTTGGACTAACTTCTCCAGATTAGACGTTGCCGAACCCATTCAGGCTGATCGAATGTTGTTCCTGTGTCCATATCTTGATTATTTTTCGTAAAGCTCTTGAGATTCGACCGTATTATCAGAGTACTCTGAGGGTCGATAGTTGGAGGTAAAAGACCGATAGTGGTAAGCAGAGCACCAGTATTGGCAGTCGAGGGAGGATTTGGTCAAAGATGGGAGGGGAGAAAGAAGTATTTCTCTTCAAATTCCCAAGGGTTTTTTTTTACTTGTCACCTTCAATATGCCGCCCAGGTAAGCGTGAGCTTGGGAAAAGGTCCCCCCCCCCCCCAATCGATATGAAGTAACATATGTATTTGAGAAAACACAATTGGAACTTGCGCAAAACAGATGTAAAAAAAACCAAATTAATGTTTCAAGTTGAGCCCAATGATCATGACAGCGATGATGGCGATCAGGGAGTGGCGTTCAAGGGTGTCCATGCATGTCAGGATTACTCCATTTACAATGTTCGAACCTTTGGATTGTCAGTAGTTACAAAGAGTATAGTCTTGACCCTGCTTATTCGAACTCACCTGGTATAAGCATTTAGTATGCAATACCTATAGCAAAGGGGAAACAGCTGATACGTATGTATAGGCACGGCGTAAGCGTGGACGGCTGCGTATGTGGCTATTAGTAATGGTAGATAACTTTCGGCTTGGCAGATACATAACATGAACGCCGTTTCCTCAACTCATACTGTAAGAATCTTTAAGGGTATATGTATATATAATGGAAACATATATTCGACAACCGATTCTAACAGATACTATAGAAATCGAGGTCTCGGGCTTCGCCGGGCAGATAACTGGCAGATAGTACGTAAACCAGGAACAATGCTTCTAAAGTACCACGGCCCGGTCCGTTTATAAATTATAGTACACACTCGGCGGGATTTCCAGACTCGTCCGAAGGTACATAGAAGCGAGAACCGAAAGCCGGAATATTTTAAGTATGTAGTAGCGACCTTCTAGAGGTTCAGACGACTGAGGAGGGCGTCGATTGGCGTTAAAATTACTGGATATTTGGTAAGTGCCTTTCTAAAAGAGGAAATGGACATTTGAAATATCAACTTCCTCTTTTAGAAGAGGCCCCGGTCGCTGCGGCACAGGGCCAAAGGTAGTGTATACTCCTTCAAATCCATTGGAAACTTGCACTAAGGTTCGGTTCAAGCCGTGGGGCGCCACCAAAATGTAAACTATTCTCAGAGAACTGACTCCGAGGGAGGGATGGGGTCCGGTAATGACAGTCGACCAATGGTCATCGATTCATCTTCGTCAAATCGATATCAATCCACACCTTATTGGCTTCGAGATCATCTGATGCCATCAACTCAACACTCAAGTACTCACTCTGGTCATGGATTGCCGCCGACACGAAACTTCTGCAAGTTCATGAACTATACCAGTCATGTATGGCTCTCTTGAACAAACGTCGTCAGTCTGAGCAACTACTACTACATCCGTCGACTCTTGGATAGGACACTTGAGGACTCTCAGGGGTCAGGCTCCTCCATCCGACAGCGGAAGTCATGCATGAATAGACAGCACTTTACTGGATCATGATCAACTGCTGCTAGCTTTCGACAAGTCCTATTCTTGACAGTACAGTCTACATCCGCAACGCCTGTTTGTTTGTTCAGTCACCTAGAAAGGTAAAAATATCTATCGATAATGCCACTGCCTGCATCATCATCAGCGATTGAGTATTCGCAGTCGTCATCCAGGAAGTCGATGCTGATGACGATTTGAGGCAAATACTGCTCGAAATCTCTTAGTCAACCTCCTCGAAAACCTATAAATCGCTCCCTCGTAGAGATGCTGAAATTACAGACCTCCCAAGCACTTTATCTACGGTCAGTCACCAGTCTCAAAGTAATAGTTGCTACTCACCGTCGTGCTGACTCAACTCTCCATCTACTATCTTTGTAGATGAAATCATTCTACAAGCTCGCTGTTCAAATGTTGGCGGTCGTCTTTCTTATCTCGCCTAATGTGCTAGGGGCATCTACCGTATCCTTAGGCGTAGGTGTCGTACTCCCCAGCACCAGCACCAGCCCTAGGTCGGTTGTTGGTCAGGTTGCGACAGAACTTAGCTCTGCTGGAAGCACTTTACCTACTTCTGTGTGTCTGTCGTAGTCCCCAGCACCAGCACCAACCCTACCGTCGGTTGTTAGTCAGGTTGCGACAGGACTCAGCTCTGCTGGGAGCACGTTACCCACTTCTGTGGGTGTGGGTGTGGGTGTCATACTCCCCAGCACCAGCATGAGCCCCAGCACCAACCCAACCTCGGTTGTTAGTCAGGTTGCGGCAGGACTTAGCTCTGCTGGGATCACTCTACCCACAATCATTGTAACGTTGACCTGAAGTCGCAAGTAGAAGGTCTTGAATTCAAAGAGGTGCGTGGTCCAGTACTTCAGTCTGACTCGGAAAAAGTACTGAATGGTACCATGCAGCAATATTTTTCTTGAAACTCAGCATGCCAGTCGCTCGTCGTCAAAGCTTTTTTTTCCTCCAGTACCTGGACAATCCGTTCTTTTGCCTGATATATGTTACATATATATACACATTTGCCGGTCCATAACATCTCGTTTGACCAGAGACAATCTTCACTTGTGTGAAAAAAACCTCGATGAAAACGTTCAAGTATGAGTATTCCTACACAACTTAAGAACAGTGACCTAACCCCCCCAAAAAAAGATGCTTTGAACACAGTTGGCTATTGAAATTACTCTGGAGTCTACAGTAAAAAGAAGAAAAAACAAAGACGCTTGAACGAGAATCTTGAATTCAGTATACACTCACAGGTCGACCAAGGGTTCCTGCTTCAAGTCACCCAAAATAACAGCCAACGCCCGGTGATACACCGAATTTTAACATAGTTAGGTATTGTGATGGGCTACTAGCTCCGTTCTCGCCATCATATTATAGGCAAGCATCTGAGGATAGATATACAGGAAAACCATCATTTACACACTAAACATTAAAACATCTGCGAGTCTCTGCTACATACTGCAGGCTGCAGCTCGTTGGCCCAGTAAGGGTATTGACATGAAAGTTTCAAAAGCTAATGAGAAAGATTTTTTTTTTTTAAATATATTCAAAATAGTTTCAAAGTCTTTCGAAATTCTGAGAGAATTTTATTTTTATTTTATTTTATTTTATCTTATTTTTTCAATTCAACATCTTTGATCTATCATCTCGACATCCGTTAATCCACGCTGGACCATTAGCGCTCCCCACATCCCCAATCAGCGGTGGGATCACCCGGCACCGAGAGCTGTCTCACAAATTTATTTTTATTTTTATTTTTTATTTTTTTTTCCATCCATTCTCCGTCCTGTAGTGTACATCGCCTTTTCTTCCAGACCCTCGTAAGCCTTCATAAAACGCTCTCCTGGGACTGCGGCCTCCATAACCCTTCGTCACGGTAAAGTTTTCGCATTACCTCATCCTCATGTTTCATTTTGCAAGCGTCTCCCCCCATACCCTCCGTATATCTCTAAAAAATGGTATTCTCTTCTTCATCTGTCAGCCAGATATCTGCTTTTAGAATAAAAGTCGCCTGTTTCCCTTTTTTTTTTTTGCAAAAACTTTTTCTAGAAAGGGTCTACTCATCAAGTTCGTAGTGTGGCTGAATCCAAGCCCTCTGAGTTTACCTTTGACACTGCTTCGTGCGAGCCCATTTTTCATTATAATATCTTGTGTCAAAGGTAGATGTCCAGATAATCAGCAGCTGTCGAATCGTTCAAAAAAACTGATGTTCGCAGTGGTGTAAAGCCGTCCATAGCAAGATGTGCCCAAACGATTCTAGATCATCGTCGCCGTTCGCGCGAGGTTCTCTATCGTCCTTGGTCAGTCGACTAGCCAAGTTCCCTATAATAACCCCATCACAAAATTTGAACTCGACTCGAGATACGTTCCGCCGGCTGTGGGCCACTTCTCCGAGTTAACCAAATTGCTTAGACAAACCCTCATCGACCAAGAGTCCTCTGTCCTCCATTCGTTATCCTCATATTTCCTGCGCTTATATCGCGATGAAAGATGGCTGGCCATGTCAACCATCAAGCGATGGGCTTCAAAAAAAAAAACCCAACGGAACGACTCATTAGACGTACCTTGTAACGCATCACGGAAGAACTTGAACCGGTTCCTTCGTATTGCGGAATAAGTGAATAGGTCGTCCGACAGCTTCCAGCAGAGCCAGTTGATAATTCGAATGCTGGAACCTCTTGCACTGGAAATTTTGCGGGTCCTTGAACTTGAAAACCTCCACCGTTCGTTTGGGTGACATGTGTTAGTCGTGCCATGTCCGACTACCGCTGGTGGATGAGTGACAAAGGCGTGCTCGGGTTATAAAACAATTTGGGAACGCCCGGGACCTGAATACCCCTAAGCAGAGAGCTCTGAAGATACGCGCCGACACAAAAGTTTAGGCTTATCGCTTTGTATGTATGAGTTAGTTAGTTGTGTACTTGGTAGTCGCTCGGAATACTCACGAGAACTTGAGCATAGGATGGGCTACAACAGGCTGTAACGTGGTGTCAACCGAGCTGCTGCTTCTTCTTCGTGTGAGCCTATCGATTTTATTTCAAAAGACCAAAACAGAAGCAGATAGAACGTCAATGCTGCTTGTGAGTCCTTGCGGCTGTTTCTGTCTGACTCTCTAGGATGAGGTTTTAGCTAGAAACGAGAGAGAGAAAGAAAAAAACTTGACTGAGAAAGAGGAGATAAAAATTAGTGTAGTCGCTCGGAGTCTGATATGTTCATCTGGCCGTTGGCCAACCTTGATTGAATTCTGATAAACTCAAAAGCATCCAAACATGTTGCTATATTGAGACCTATAGATGACAGCGATCCGAACTAGAGATAATAAAGGGTGTCTAGATTTGGAACGCTTTTTACTGAGACTCTGCCTCGGGTTACTTGGCATGAGGTTTCATCATCCATCATCGCTCTCGGGGTTCTTGAACATACTGAGGGTCCCATGATAGCTTTGGGGGACTCAGAAAGTTTCATCAGAGCTGCCTTCGTAGGCCTGTCGATCATCAGATAAACATGATAGTGATGATGAAAGATAGGACGGAATGAGCCTGTCACCGAACTGCACCGATGATCTGAGAGTCAAGACGTTGAGAGTTTTTTCAAACTCCGAAGTACAGGAACAATAAACAAAGCGTTACAACGAATGGGGCACGAGACTAGCAGCAGTTCGTTCGACAGCGCATGTCATAATTAACACTAAACGTTCTTTAATATCCGGCGTTGTTGTTTCAATGGCTTTAATTACATTAGGTATTGCAGTTTTGTCATCGCAGGACGTGGTATGACTCGCTAATTTACCGCTTCGAAATCTCTCTTAATCAACCTGCTTAAAAAACCTATAAAACGTTTCCTCAGTTGAAAACTACAGAGCCTCCCAGACACATTAGTATTTCCGTTCAGGAGTTACAAGTCTCGAGAAATAGTTACTTACTTCTTACTCACCGTCGTGCTGACTTTAACCTCTCTCCATCTAATATCTTTTCTTTTTTCTGTTTTTTTTTGTTGTTGTTGTTGTAGATGAAGACATCATTCCTCGAGATCGCTGTTCACATACTGGCGGGTTGTCGTCGCCGTTTCTGAAGTGACCCAACCTCGCAGATACGACCGACGACAACGAGTTTTATGATTATTGTTTCAGCTCTTACCCAAAAACAACTCCAGAAAGGTGTGAGCTTGAATCGCAAGTTGAATTCCAAGAGGCAGTCACTACGTACATCGGTTGTCTATAGCTCCGCTATCGTTGTCGTAGACGTTGACAACCATATCCTGCACACGTCAGTGTCATCTGTCAAAAGCAAACCTAGCAAATTGATTGGACAACAATGTACTTTATGAGGAAATAATAATTTTGTGGAGTAATTCCAATCTTGTTCGTGCCATAATCATCTCCTGAGGTTCACAGCCGTCATTTTTTTACGCTGGACATTTATGCGTTAGTACCCAATCAACTGTGGGATCATTTGAGAGCATCTTTCTCTTTGCCATCCATTCTCCCGTCCCCGCAGTTGTGCGTCGCCTGCTTCCAGACTTCATAATAAATTTGCATACAGAAATTGCGTTCATAATATAATACTGAACAACTCTTTGAGAAGTTTCCCGCATTCTCATTTGCCATATCCTCTTCATAGATAGATAACTTGAGGTTTTTCAATTGACCCCCCATGTGTAGTTCCGACGATGTCCGTCAACGTGGAAGCAAACGGGTTGTGATCCGATGTTGTGTTGTGGTGTTGCCAGGCGTTATGGTGCCTAGGGTTCAAACTTAATCGCTTTGAGATCTGAGATCCAGTGATCGTCGATTATAATAATAAACAAGTTTCCCACTAGCTATACTATTAGCCAACAACAACGTTTGCTCTTGGCCATCATGAACGTAGCAGCTCTCTTACAAGACTCTCCCTCAGAGGATACAAACAACAGAAGGAGACCCCCAGATAACCGTACATCATGGCAGCATCCTCCCCCTCCTCCTCCTCTTCCTCCTCCTCCTCCTCCTCCTCCTCCTTCATCTCCTTGGGGTCCCACCTCTACTCATGATAGAAGACTTTCAAATCCTACCCTCGTAGGTCCTGCATCAGGTGTACCCCCTCCTTATATCCACTCAGGTTAGTTGGTTGAATTATTATTATTATTATTTCTATTATTGTTTTTATTTATTTATTTATGCTATTCTCTCTCTCTCCCTCTCTTTTTTTTTTTTTTTTTTTTTTTTTTTTATTTTAATAATTTTTTTTTTTTTTTTTTCTTTTTTTTTTTTTTTTTT
>Ga0193743_1003168_pt1 | contig 11143 bp, 6 predicted proteins | sample L2c2metaG_FD_143038 | JGI IMG/M metagenome (GOLD analysis project Ga0193743, IMG submission 143038) | Soil microbial communities from a riparian zone of the East river system, Colorado, United States - L2c2 | ecosystem: Environmental > Terrestrial > Soil > Riparian zone | place: USA: East River...
GATGGCCAGGCCCAGGCCCAGCCCGGCCGGCTCGTCGTCGGCGGCGCCGTCGAGGCGGCGGAACTCCTCGAAAATGGTGCCGATCTGCTCCGGCGCGATGCCGGGCCCGCTGTCCCAGACCTGGATGGTGATCTGGCCGGCGCCGCGCCGACACCCGACCAGGACGGTGCCCTGGCGGGTGTAGCGCACGGCGTTGGACACCAGGTTCTGGACGATCCGGCGGATCAGCGCCGGGTCGGTGACCGCCATCGCCGTCGACTGCACCACCCGCAGGCGCAGGCCGCGGCGCCGCGCCACCGGCTCGAAGGGCAGCGCCGCGCCGCGCAGGATCTCGTCGATCGCCACCGGCCGCGGCTGCGGCTGCAGGGCGCCGGCATCGAGCTTGGAGATCTCCAGCAGGGCCTGCAGCAGCTCCTCGACCGCGCCGAGCGAGCTGTCGATGTGACGCACCAGCGGCGCCTCGGGGCGGCGGCCCAGCCGTTCCGCCAGGGTGGCGGTCAGCAGCCGGGCGGCGTGGAAGGGCTGCAGCAGGTCGTGGCTGGCGGCGGCCAGGAACCGGGTCTTGCCCAGATTGGCGGCCTCGGCGGCGGCCTTGGCCGCGGTCAGCTCCTCATTCAGCGCGGTCAGCTCGCGGGTCCGCCCGACCACCCGCCGCTCCAGCGTCTCGGCGGTCTCGCGCAGGGCGGCTTCGGCCCGGCGCTGCTCGGTGATGTCCTGGTACAGGGTGAAGAAGCCGACGATGCGGCCGGTCTCGTCGCGATGCGGGATGTAGGTGCCGTGCGCCAGATCGACCCCGGCGGCGGCGAAGTCGATCTCGAACTCCTGGCGCCGCCCTGCCAGCACCGCGTCGACCCTGGGCTTCAGCCGGGCATAGCGCTCCTCGCCCAGCGCGGTGCGGATCGGCAGCCCGTTGGCCTGGCCGCGCTCCAGCCCCAGCGCCGCCTCATAGGGGCGGTTGGTGAAGCGGTAGCGCTCGTCGCGGTCGACATAGGCGATCAGCACCGGGACGTTGTCGGTGTAGATGCGGATCCGGCGCTCGCTCTCGCGCAGCGCGTCCAGCGTCGTCACCCGCTCGGTGACGTCGGTGCAGACCAGCACGAAGCCGCCGTCGGGCATCGGGTTGGTCTGCAGCTCCAGCACCCGGCCGTCGGCGCTGCGCCGCTCGTGGCTGTGGGTATCGTGGCGCAGCGCCGGGTCGCGCTGCTCGTGCAGCAGCACCGACAGGTCGAACAGCGCTGCCTTGCCGTGCCCGGGCTCGACCAGCGCCTCCAGCGGCATGCCGGTCCGCACCAGCGGCTCCATCAGCTCCAAGAGCGCCACGAAGCGGCCGTTCCAGGCGGCCAGGCGCAGGTCGCGGTCGAACACGCCGATGCCCTGGCCGATGTTCTCCAGCGTCGCGCTCAGCAGGTCGCGGTTGAACAGGATGGCCTCGGACGCCTGGCGCAGCAGGGTCTGGGACCGGCCGATCGAGCTGCGCTGCCGGCGGATGGTGGCGGCCACCATGATCCGGGCGGAGGCGGCGCCGATCGCGCCGCTGAGCAGCCGTTCGGTGTAGTCGGCGAGGTCGCGGTCGCGCAGCATGGCGGCCGGGCCGCCGAAGGCCAGCGCCGCCTTCTCCGCCCCGACGAAGCGGCCGACCAGCCGCTTCAGGTCGTCGAAGGCGGCGGCGCGGTGCGCGGTGCCGGGGCCGCGCCGGGCCTCGATCGCCGGTTCGACGAAGGCGTCGGCCTGCTGGCGGTCGCGCTCGCCGGCCCGCGCCAGCAGCGACACGCCGACCAGCAGCACGGTGTTGAGCGACAGGCTCCAGAACGCGCCGCGGGTCAGCGCGTCGAAGCCGTCGACCATGCCCCACAGCAGTCCCTCGGTGCCCAGCAGCGAGACCCCGTCGGCATCGGACACGGACGGCACCAGGAACACCGCGACCCAGACCAGGAAGCCGCCGGCCATGCCGGCGAAGGCGCCGTGGCGGTGTGCCCCCCGCCAGTACAGCCCGGCGATCAAGGCGGGCCCGAGCTGGGCCACGGCGCAGAAGGCGATCAGGCCGATCGCGGCCAGGGGCAGCCGCCCGCCGATCACGGCGTAGTAGCCATAGGCCAGCAGCAGGATGGCGAGGATGGCGATCCGGCGGACTCGCAGCAGCAGCAGGCCCAGCGCGCCGTCGCTGCGCGAGGCGGCGCCGCTGCGCAGCAGCAGCGGCATCACCAGCTCGTTGCTGATCATGGTGCTCAGCGCCACGGTCTCGACGATCACCATGCCGGTCGACGCCGACAGCCCGCCCAGGAACACGGCCAGCGACAGCAGCGGCTGGTCCGCCGCCACCGGCAGCGCCAGCACGAACAGGTCGGGGTCGGCGGCGGCGCCGAGGGTCAGCATCCCGGCCACGGCGATCGCCGGCACGAACAGGTTGATGGCGCCGAGATAGGCCGGGAACAGCCAGCTGGCGGTGCGCAGGTCGGCCGGCCGCCCGGCCTCGACCACGGCGACATGGAACTGGCGCGGCAGGCAGATGAAGGCCAGCGCCGACATCACCGGGATGGACACCCATTCCGGCCCGATCGAGAACCCCTCCACCCGTGCCCGCAGGTCGGCATGGGCCATCAGCCGCGTCGCCAGATCGCCCGGCCCGTCGAACATGACGAAGGTGACGAACACCCCGGCCGCCAGCAGCGCACCCAGCTTGACCAGGGATTCGAAGGCGATCGCCAGGATCATGCCCTGGTGCCGCTCATTGGCCTGGACATGGCGGACGCCGAACAGGATGGCGAACACCGCCATGGTCAGCGCGACATAGAGCGCGGTGTCGGCCCAGAAGGGCGGCGGCGGCGCCAGGTGCCGGCCGGCCCCCGGCCCTGCGGCTAGCGCGCCGAAGCTGAGCGACACCGCCTGCAGCTGCAGCGCGATGTAAGGCAGCACCCCGACCAGGGCGATCACCGTCGCCATGGCTGCGACCACCCGGCTCTTGCCATAGCGGGCGGCGATGAAGTCGGCCACCGAGGTGATGTTCTGGATCCGGGCGACGCGGATGATCTTCCGCATCATGGGATAACCCAGCACGATCACCAGGATCGGCCCGACATAGATCAGGGTGAAGTCCAGCCCGTGCGACACCGAGCGGCCGACGCCGCCATAGAAGGTCCAGGAGGTGCAGTAGACCGCCAGGGACAGGGCGTAGACCAGCGGCTCACGCAGGCCGGACCGCCAATAGGGGGCGTTGCGGTCGCCGAGGAAGGCGACCGTGAACAGCAGCCCGAGATAGCCCAGGGCGATCGCCCAAAGCAGCCAGTCCGCCACCGCGCCCCCGTTCCTGACTCCGCTGGCTCCCGCAGCGTCCGTCCCAGGCTAGCAGAATGCGCCGCCGGCCCAAGCCCGGACGTGGCCGGGCCGCTCAGGCCTGGCCGGCGAAGCGTTCGATCAGCCAGCGTGCCGCCGGCCCGGGCGGGGTGTCGGTGCGGTAGGTCATCTGGAAGGCGTAGAGGCCCGGCCGCCAGTCCGGCAGGTCCAGCGCCACCAGCCGGCCGGCGTCGATGTCGCCGCGCACGATCGGCTCGGGCATCCCGCCCCAGCCGACCCCGGCCAGCAGCAGGGCGTGCTTGGCCCCGAGGTCGGCCAGCCGCCAGGACTTCACGCTGGCGACGCCGAAATCATGCCCCCGGGTCAGGGGCGAACGGTCGGTCAGCACCAGCTGGATGTGGTCGCGCACCTCCCCCGGCAGGCGGGGGCCCGGGCGGGCCAGCGGATGGAAGGGGGCGGCGACCGCCAGCATCCGGACCGCGCCGATCTGCAGCCGCTCGATGCCCTCGGTGCGGATGTTCAGCGGCCCGGTGATGCCGATCGTGGCCGTGCCGTCGAGCACCAGCTGGGTGACCGCGCCCAGCGCCTCGACATGCAGGCGCAGCGGCACGGTCGGGAATTCCGTCTGGAAGGCCTGCAGGGCGTCGACCAGCCGGGCGGTCGGCAGCATCACGTCGACAGCCAGCGAGACCTCCGCCTCCAGCCCCTCCAGCAGCCCCTTCACCCGCGCCCGCAGCTTGTCGACGCCATCGGCCACGGCCCGCGCCTCGGCCAGCACGGCGCGGCCGGCCTGGGTCAATTCCGGCTTGCGCGTCGTCACCCGGTCGAACAGCGGCATGCCGAGCTGGGCCTCGAGATTGTCGATCGCATAGGTGACGGCCGAGGTCGCGCGGTTCAGCCCGCGGGCGGCGGCGGCGAAGCTGCCGGCCTCGGTCACGGCGAGCAGCACCCGGATCTGGTCGAAAGTCGGGATTCCCGGCTCAGGCATTTCGGATCTCTTGAAAAGATCATTCGATATTATACGGATTTTTCGAACATGCGAATGCCCCTAGGGTCCTCTGCCGCCGGACTATTCAGACCTTCAGAGCGAAAACCCAGGAAGCATCGACATGAATCCCTCGACATCCCTCGTCCCGGCGGTCGGCCGGCTGCTGCTCGCCCTCCTGTTCCTGATCAGCGGCTTCGGCAAGCTTGCCGCGCCCGAGGCGACCATGGGCTATATCGGCATGGTCGGCCTGCCCCTGCCGCAGATCGCCTACGCTGTTGCCCTGTTGATCGAACTCGGCGGCGGGATCCTGCTGCTGGTGGGGTTCCAGACCCGTGCCGTCGCCCTGGTCCTGGCCGTCTTCTCGTTGGTCACGGCCCTGTCGTTCCACTTCGACTTCGGCGACCAGAACCAGATGGTCCACTTCCTGAAGAACATCGCCATCACCGGCGGTTTCCTGCAGGTCTTCGCCTTCGGGGCCGGCAGCTTCAGCCTGGATGCGCGCCTGGCCGCCGACAAGCCGGCCATCGCGGGCGCTTCAGCCCGGGGCTGACCGACGGTTGGTCCATCCCGTCCTCGAGCGGATGCTCAAGGACGGGTGGCCCTGGGCTCAGACCCCGCTTCGAGGGGCTGGAGGTAAAGACTCGTTCCACCCTGAATGTTTCCAGATCATCGAGGATGAGGGGATCGGCGCGGCGGCCGGCGCGACAGCCCGAGGTTGCGGCGCCCCGGTGCAAACCTCCTTGCCAGACACTGCCAGATCGCTGATGATACGTATCAGTAATACGTATCACTAGGCCGAGATGGACAGCCCCAGAGCCCGGCGCACCACCCAGCGCGACGTCGCCCGCCTTGCCGGCGTGTCGCAGACGACCGTCTCGATGGTGCTGAACGGCACGCCCTCGCCCTCGATCCCGGCCGAGACCTGGGAGCGGGTGCAGAAGGCGGTGCGGGACCTCGGCTATGTCCCCAATCGCTGGGCCCAGGCACTGAAGACCAGCCGGACCATGACGATCGCCTGCGTCGTGCCGGACATCTCGAACCCGTTCTACCCGGCGCTGCTGCGCGGGCTGCAGGCGGTGGCCGACGATGCCGGCTACGACGTCATCACCATCAACACCGACGGCACGGCCGAGCGTGAGCAGCGCTTCATCAACTGGAGCCTGGAGGGCCGCGTCGACGGCATCGTCGGCGTGTTCTTCACGCTGCGCGCCACCGAGTTCAAACCGCTCACCGATGCCGATATCGGCGTCGTCCGCATCGAATCCCGGCCCAAGACGGGCGGGTGGCTGCCGGTCGACAACCTCTATGTCGACAACGAGGCCGCCGCCGCCGAGGTCACGCGCTATCTCGTCGGGCGCGGCTGCCGCCGCATCGCCATGGTCGCCGGCATCGGCGGGCCGCAGGATGGCCGCCGGCATGGCTACGAGGCGGCGCTGGTCGCGGCGGGCGGCACCCCGATGATCGTCGCCGACCAGGAATTCACCGAGGAGGGCGGCCACCGTGCCGCCCGGGCGCTGCTGGCGCTGTCGGACCGGCCGGACGCCATCTTCGCGGCCAACGACCTGATGGCGATCGGCGCCATGGCGGCGGCGCGCGAAGCGGGGCTGTCGGTTCCCGGCGACGTCGCCATCGCCGGCTTCGACGACATCTTCGCGGCCCGGCTGGTCACGCCGTCGCTGACCACCGTCTCGCAGTTCCAGTACGACCTCGGCAAGGCGGCCGCCGAAGTGCTGCTCGATCGCCTGCAGCGCGGGAATGCGGCCCCCGGCACGAGCCAATCGATGCCTTTCCGCCTGATCGAACGGGATTCGACCTGAAACGGGCCTGAACGCGCCCGGAGCACACAAGGGAGGAGCAAGCCATGTCGAGCCTGAAACATCTTGCCGCCGCGGCCGGTCTCGCCGCCGTGGCCTTGGCCGCCGCGACCGCGTCGGCCCAGGACAAGAAGCCGATCACCTGGTGGTACGAGACGGCCGCGCCGGAGAACCAGGAGAACCTGCAGACCATCCTGGTCGACCCGTTCAACGCCGCCCATCCCGACCAGAGCCTGTCGATCGACTTCCGCGGCGCCGAACTCGACAAACAGCTGCGCATCGCCATGCTGTCCGGGTCCGGCCCCGATGTCGTCTACACCGCCGGCCCCAGCTACGTCGCCGCGATGGCCCAGGCGGGGCAGCTGCTGCCGCTCGACGATTACGCCGCCAAGCTCGGCTGGAACGACCGCCTGCTGCCGATCTTCCTGGAGATCGGGAAGTACGACGGCAAGCTGTACGCCCTGCCGAAGACCTATGAGACGCTGGGGCTGTTCTACAACAAGACACTGTTCGACAAGAACGGCTGGCAGCCGCCGAAGACCATCGCCGAGTTCGAGACGCTCGCCGACGCCATGCTGGCGAAGGGTATCGTGCCCTTTGCCGCCGGCAATGCCGACTGGCGGCCGGCCAATGAGCACTACGTCTCGATCGTCCTGAACTCCATCGCCGGGCCGGACAATGTCTACAAGGCGCTGACCGGCCAGATCCCCTGGACGGCGGAGCCCTTCGTCAAGGCGATCGACACGCTGAACAAGTGGTGGCAGGCGGGCTATTTCGGCCCGAACTACTTCTCGCTGAGCGGCGAGCAGGCCTTCGCCCAGGTCGCGACCGGCCAGGCCGGCATGGCGCCGACCGGGACCTGGAACTTCACGAACGTCCCCCGCTACTTCCCCGCCAACAATGCCGAGCCGGCGTTCGTCGGCTTCCCCAGCGCCGAAGGCGTCCCCTATCCGATCTACGCGCTCGGCGTCGGCTCGACCTTCTCGATCGCCGCGACCTCCCAGAACCCGGACGGGGCCGCCGCCGTCATCGACATGGTGTTCAGCGACAAGTTCTACGGCGATATGAACTCGGCGTGGCAGGGCGAATGGAACACGCCGCTGAAGGACCTGTCGAAGGTGACGATGGCCGACAGCGTGCTGCCGCTCTACACCCAGACGATGAAGGGCCTGGCGGCCTCGGTCTCGGCCGGCCAGTACGGCTACACCACCTGGACCTTCCTGCCGCCGGCGACCGACACCTATGTGGTCAGCGGCATCGAAGAGGTCTGGCTGGGCAAGATCACCACCGCCCAGTTCCTCGAGACGCTCGACGCCACGTTCAAGCAGGACCGGGAGCAGGGCAAGGCTCCGGCGATTCCGAAGCGGTGAGCACCATCCGCCGCGCCCGACAGCCGGAGGCCGCCATGTGGCTGTACCTCGTCCCGACCCTGGCGATCAATCTCATGGTGATCCTCGTGCCGGCGCTGCTGACGGTGGCGCTGGCCTTCTTCCGCTGGGACGGGATCTCGACCCCGGTCTTCATCGGCCTCGGCAATTTCTCGGCCCTGCTGAACGACGGCGTGTTCTGGACGGCGCTGCAGAACAACCTGATCTGGACCGCGATCTTCCTGGTGGTGCCGATCGCGATGGGGCTGCTGGCTGCCGCCATGCTGCTGGTCGCCCGGCGCGGCAGCACATTCTTCCAGGTGATCTACTTCCTGCCGGTGATCATCGCCACCGCGATCACCGCCCGGGTGTGGCAGGGCATGATCTACAGCCCGGTCACCGGGGTGTTCGGGCTGCTGCAGAAGACCGGGCTGCCCCTCACCAACCCGCTGTCGCAGCCGTCGCGGGCGCTGTTCGGCGTGGCGACCGTCGACCTCTGGCACTGGTGGGGCTTCCTGTGCGTGATCTTCTTCGCGGCGCTGCGCCAGGTGCCGCAGGAGCAGATCGAGGCGGCCCGCCTCGAAGGCGCGAAGTTCTTCCAGATGATGCGCTACGTGCTGCTGCCGGCGATCCGCCCGACCATCACGCTGATGATGATCATGACGGTGATCTGGTCCTTCCTGGTGTTCGACTTCGTCTACATCCTGACCCAGGGTGGGCCGGCCTTCTCCAGCGAGGTGCTGTCGACGCTGGCTTACCGCAAGGCGTTCTACGACCTGAATGTCGGGCAGGCGGCGGCCGCGGCCCTGGTGATCAGCCTGTTCGGCCTGGTCGCCACCTTCTTCTACATCCGCCTCCAGTCGAAGGAGGGCGCGCCATGAGGCTGGTCGAAAGCCGGACGACCCTGACGGTCAGCTATGTCGTGCTCGGCATCGGGGCCTTCACCGCCCTGTTCCCGATCGCGCTCCTGGTGCTGAACGCGCTGAAATCGGCGCCCGAGATCCTGCTGAACCCGCTGGCGCTGCCGCAGACGATCCGCTGGGACAATTTCGCCCGCGCCTGGAAGGATGCGCGGTTCAGCCAGACCTTCGTCAATTCGGCGGTGCTGACCGCGCTCACCATCTTTCTCGTCTGCACCACCGGCTCGGCCTCGGCCTATGTCCTGGCGCGGAAGAAGATCAAGCGGTGGAAGATCGTCACCTTCTACCTGCTGGCCACCACCACGGCGCCGATCCAGCTGTTCCTGTTCCCGCTGTATTTCGGCTTCGCCAAGCTGGGGCTGATCAACAACGTCTTCGCGGTGTCGCTGGTCTACACGGCGATCTACAGCCCCTTCGCGATCATGCTGCTGCACACCTATTTCCAGGCGGTCCCGCGCGAGATCGAGGAGGCGGCGCTGGTCGACGGCGCCACGCACTGGCAGGTCTTCGTGCGGGTGATGCTGCCGATGGTCTCGCCCGGCATCCTCACAGTGGCGCTGATCATCGGCCTCTACTCCTGGAACGAGTTCCTGATCGCCACGACCTTCCTGCAGCGCCAGGACAAGCTGACCGCCGTGGTCTCCTTCTTCCTGCTGTCCGGCCAGTACAGCTCAGACTGGGGTGAGATCATGGCCGCGGCGCTGATCGTCGTGCTGCCCATCGTCATCCTGTTCGTCGCGCTGCAACGCCGCTTCATCGAAGGCATGGCCGGCGGCTCGGTCAAAGGCTGAGCCCGGCCCCTCACTCACGGAGCATCCCATGAGTTCTATCGCCCTCCCGAACGACTATCTCGAGCGCGTCTATGCCGGCGTGCTGGGCAAGCTGGTCGGGGTCTATCTCGGCCGCCCCTTCGAAGGCTGGACCTACCAGCGGATCATGCAGGAGCTCGGCCCGATCGAGTACTACGTGCATGACCGGCTGGGCGTGCCGCTGGTGGTCACCGACGACGACGTCGCCGGCACCTTCACCTTCGTCCGCGCGCTGGAGGATTACGGCGTCACGCCGGACCTGTCCGCCGAGGACATCGGCAAGTCCTGGCTCAACTACCTGGTGGAGCAGCGCTCGGTGCTGTGGTGGGGCGGCAACGGCAATTCGACCGAACACACCGCCTGGCTGAACCTGAAGCGCGGCGTCGCGGCGCCAGCCAGCGGATCGATCGACGTCAACGGCGTGACCGTGGCCGAACAGATAGGCGCGCAGATCTTCATCGACGGCTGGGCCATGGTGGCGCCCGGCCAGCCGGATCTCGCGGCCAAACTGGCCGAACAGGCCGGCAAGGTCAGCCATGACGGCGAATCCGTCCACGCCGCCGTGCTGTGGGCGGCGATGGAGGCCGAGGCCTTCGTGTCCGCCGACATCGACCACCTGATCGACACCGGCCTCGCCCGGATCCCCGGGGACAGCCGCATCGCCGCGCTGATCGCCGATGTCCGCGCCTGGCACCGCCAGCACCCGGACTGGCGCGAGACCCGGCAGAAGATCGAGGACCATTACGGCTACGACAAATACCCCGGCAACTGCCATGTGGTGCCGAACCATGCGCTGATGATCATGGCGGTGCTGTACGCGCCGGACGATTTCCAACGCGCGCAGATGATCGTCAACACCTCGGGCTGGGACACCGATTGCAATGCCGGCAATGTCGGCTGCCTGCTGGGCATCATGCACGGCCTCGACGGTATCGAGGCCGGGCCGGACTGGCGCGGCCCCCTGGCCGACCGGCTGCTGATCTCCTCCGCCGACGGCGGCAATTCCATCAACGACGCGGTGCGTGTGGCCTACCAACTCGCGGGGCTCGGCTCCCGGCTCGCCGGCGGCCCCGGCATCGCCGCGCCCAAGGATGGCGCGCAGTTCCACTTCTCCCTTTCGGGCAGCGTCCAGGGCTTCCGGGCGGAGCACGGCCACGGCCTGATCGACCATCTCGCCGTCGAGAACGTGCCGGTGCCGGGCGGGCGGGCGCTGGCGCTGCGCTATCGCGGCCTGGGGCCGGCCCAGGCCGCGGCGGTGACGAAGCCGACCTTCAGCCCGCCGGAGGTCGTCAATATGCGCACCTATGACCTGATGGCGACGCCGTTGCTGTATCCCGGCCAGACCTTGTCGGCCAAGGTTGCGGCCGAACCGGGCAACACCGGCGACGTCACGGTCGCGCTGCGGCTCAAGGTCTACACCGCCGAGGACGCGCTGCGCACCCTGGACGGCGCGCCGGTGACGCTCAAGCCGGGCCGGACGGACACCCTGTCCTGGGTGCTGCCCGATCTCGGCGGCCAGCCGATCGCCGAGATCGGCCTGGTCGTCACCGCCGCCGGGCCGCGCGCCGACGGCGCGGTCGTGCTGGACCATATGCGCTACGACGGCGCTCCCGACCTGCATCTCCGCCGCCCGGCCGAGACCGGCGATTTCTGGCGACAGGCCTGGGTCAACGGCGTCAGCTTCTTCTCCAAGCGCTTCCCGCCCTCGTTCCGCATCTCGCAGGACCGCGGCGAGGGCATCATCATCCACGGCACGAGGCAATGGACCGACTACAAGGTCGCCGCCGACGTCATGATCCATCTCGGCAGCGAGGCCGGCGTCGCAATCCGCGTCCAGGGCCTGCGCCGCTACTACGCCGCCCTGCTGTCGCGCGACGGCATGCTGCGGATCGTGCGCCAGCGCGACGAGGAGCGGACCGTGCTGGCGGAGACGCCCTTCGCCTGGTCGCTCGAG
>Ga0193743_1003169_pt1 | contig 11132 bp, 5 predicted proteins | sample L2c2metaG_FD_143038 | JGI IMG/M metagenome (GOLD analysis project Ga0193743, IMG submission 143038) | Soil microbial communities from a riparian zone of the East river system, Colorado, United States - L2c2 | ecosystem: Environmental > Terrestrial > Soil > Riparian zone | place: USA: East River...
CGTACCCAAGCTGCAGTTTGGCACGGCGCAGAGTTACTTCAACGATGTGGAGCAGAAGCTGTCCAGTGATTCGACGGTATGGGACTACGCCTCGATTGCCAAAGGCTATAAGGCGCCTACGCCGGAGGGCGGAAAGATTGGGATCCCCACCTGGAACTCCGAGATGTACTTCGAATACCACCGCGGAATCATGACCACGCAGGCCCAGCACAAGCGCAACATGCGCGAGAGCGAAGAGCAGACGCTGAACGCCGAAAAGTATGCCTCGCTGGCGTGGCTCAATGGCAATGCCTATCCTAATGACGAGTTGACCGACGCCTGGAAAAAGATCGCCTTCAACGGCTTCCACGATCTTGCTGCAGGATCAGGTATTGGCATCATCTATAAAGAGGCGCAGGCGGAGTTCGATCACGTACGTCTGGAGACTGGCGAGATCTCCTCGCACTCGCTGCACACGCTGGCCGCCGATGTGAATACAAAGGCAGCGGGCGATGTTCCTGTGATGGTCTTCAATCCGCTGGCGTGGTCGCACACCGGCGTGACCACGGTGAATGTGCAGATGTCGACGGCCTCGGGTAACGGCATCTCTCTTTTGGATGAACACAACCGCGTGGTTCCGACGAAGGTACTCTCGAGCGATGCAAAGACGGGAACCTACAAGTTGCTGGTGCAGGCACATGACGTGCCTTCGCTCGGCTATCAGGTGCTGCACGCTGTTGCTGGAGAAAAGCCCTTCAAAACCGACCTGAAGGCCAGCGGCACGACGATGGAGAACGAATTTCTGCGCGTGGAGGTCGATGCGAAGACCGGCTGCATCATCAGCCTCTACGACAAGCGCGCGAAGTTCGAGTCGTTAGTCAAAGGCGGCTGCGGCAATCAGCTCCAGACCTTCGCCGATCTTCCCAAGGACTATGATGCCTGGAACATCGATCCGGGAACGCTGGATCATATGACTCCCATCGACAAGGTCGACTCTGTCGAGCTGGTCGAAAAAGGACCAATGCGCGCCGTCATTCGCGTGACGCGCACCTGGCAGAACTCGAAGTTCGTTCAGGACATCCAGCTCTATGCCGGAACCGGCAACGTCGATGTGATCAACGATATCGACTGGCACGAGACGCATGTCCTGCTGAAGGCGGCCTTCCCTCTGGCAGCCTCGGGCCCCATGGCGACGTATGAGATTCCCTATGGGACTATCGAACGGCCCACTGCGCGCGACAACTCCTGGGAGAAGGCGCAGTTCGAGGTGCCCGCGCTGCGCTGGGCCGACCTTGGCGACGCAAAGCACGGACTCAGCCTGTTGAACGAGGCGAAGTACGGCTACGACGCGGTGGGCAACACGCTGCGCCTGACTCTGCTGCGTTCGCCGACATGGCCCGATCCGGATGCCGACCGCGGCCATCAGCACTTCAGCTACGCGCTTTATCCGCATGCCGGAACCTGGAAGGAGGCGCTCACCGAGCGGCTCGGGTACCAGTACAACTACGAGCTTCGAGCACAGCAGGTTGCGCCGCACGCAGGTTCGCTTCCGCTGGAGCACTCCTACGCATCGGTCGCGCCCGAAAATGTCGTGCTGACCGCGATGAAGAAGGCCGAGGACGACAATGGCCTGATCTTCCGTGTCTTCGAGTGGGCAGGGAAGCACGGCGATGTAACCTTCACTGTGCCACCGGGAGCAACCGCGGCGACTGAGACTAACCTGATGGAGAAGACGACAGGCTCACCGCTTACCGTGTCCGGCAATAAGGTCACGGCGCACGTCAGCCCGTACGAGATCCTCTCGATCCGTGTCGATTATCCTCATTCCTCGAAGCCATAACTTTCAGCTAAACGAAACCAAGGGCGAGTTCCGCGTGGACTCGCCCGCACTTGTTAAGGCAGCCGGTAAACTGATGATATGAAGAAGAGCATGAGCCTTGTGCGGGACCAAGACCCCAAAACCTTTACCCCGGAGCCCGGGATGCGCCGCCAGGTTCTGGCAAACACCGACCAGTTGATGCTCGTACGTCACTTCTTCGACGCCGACTGGGTTGGCGCGCGGCACAGTCATCCTCACCATCAGCTCGTTTATGTAGTCCGGGGAGCGATTCGCGTCGATGTCGATGGCAGGGTCTTCGATGCACACGCTGGCGATAGCTTTATTGTCGATGGTGGTATGGAGCATCAAGCCTTGGCTCTCGAGGAGTCTGAGGTCCTTGATATCTTCACTCCCACGCGTGAAGACTACCGCGATCTGTTGAAGCCTTAATCCTCCGGCTGAGGAGTGCGTCTGCCGCTCATGAAACGTATACCGTAGACTGCGAGTCCTGCCAGCAGGATTACGCCGGCCGTGCGGATCTCCCGCGTAAAGTTCGGCCGTGAGAACAGGATGAAGAGGAATCCTGCGAGCGCGAACAGGGCGGGAAGCGGATAGAGGGGCATTCTGAATCCCCGCTCCCTGCGTTCCCGACGATGCTTCGGCAGCAGCACGGCCAGTCCCTGAAGCAGGAACTGGAACAGGATGCGGATGACTACCAGCGCAGTGATAACCTCCTGCAGCCGGAAGATGCAGCAGACCATGGTCATCGTGCCCAGTGTCAGCAGGGAATGGTGCGGCATCCGCAGCCTGGGGTGAATCGCTCCGAACCAGGAAGGAAAGTTGCCGTCGCGTGCGGCGGCAAATGGAATGCGTGACTGCCCCAATAGCAATGCAAATACGGAGCACAGCGCGGCGATAGCGATCAACACTACGACGACGCTCGCGGCTCCATGCCCGTACAGCCTCTCCATGAAGACGGCCATGGTGAACATCCGTGCGTGAGTATCGCCGGTCTCGCGAGCCATCTCCTGCCAGGGAAGCACGCCGAGTACGCTGATGTTCATCAGAAGATAGAGCGTACCGACGATGACGACAGAGCCGAGCACGGCGCGCGGAATCGTCCGCTGCGGATCACGTACCTCTGCACCCATAAAACAGACGCTGTAGTATCCGCCATAGTCATATGCGGCAACCAGCAATCCGGCGCCGAGTCCCATAAAGAACGCGCTATTCAGTTGGAATGCTCCGGCAGGGAAGCCGAAGGCGATCTTCGCGTTGAAGTGGGTGAAGCCCGCGAAGATGATGAACACCAATGTCAACACCACTGCGATGCCCAGCCAGCGCACGATCTTGTCGATGGAGACGATACTGCGATAGAGAAGCGCCAGAGCAAATGCGCATGCTCCCATCGCAATCAGAGTCTGTCCGCTCAACACAATCGGAACGCCAAGCAACCTTGTAGAGATTAGCGGGCGCGCGGCGTTGGGCATAAAGAACGAGATGTATTGGGAAAATCCGATACATCCTGAAGCGATCGACAGGGGCGAGCTGAAGAGGATCTGCCACGCGTAGAGAAACGAAAAGACGCGCCCCAGACCATGCTCACCATAGAGGTGCTTCAGATAGGCATAGGAACCGCCTGCCTCTGGGTACGTCGTTCCCAGCTCGCTCCAGACCATTCCATCGCAGAGCGATAGGGCCGCTCCCAATATCCATCCCAGCATCGCCTGTGGTCCGCCCATTGCGGCGACGATCAGCGGCAGAGTTACGAATGGCCCAACACCTACCATGCCAATGACGTTCAGGCCCAGCGCGGAAGACGTCGAAAGCCCACGCTGCAGTTCAGCTGGTTTATTAGGGGCCTGCGTAGAGCGATCAGCGCCCATCCACCCGTCCCGTCAGGCGTTCCTGTTCCTCTCGCATCGCGTCATGCGCCTCCGCGAGCCGTTGTCTTCTCTCTTTCGTCCATTGCTCGTCGGTAGCGACAGCCTCTTTGGCCCGCAGGATCTCCGGCCCCAGAACCTCTGCGGCCGGCCCGCCCGGTATTTTGCGGATCGCGACAAAGTTCTCCGCGCTCAGCGCACGGCGAACCGTCTCGCGCGAGAGGGTGTAACGTCCGTTCAGATCACGCAGCACGATGTCTGTCATTGCATCAGCATCGTAGGCGTCGCGCAACTCCCGCACCGCTGCGCTCACCATGCCATGGGCTGCGTGGAAGCTCATTCCGGTCTCGCGCACCAGTGTATCGGCCAGTTCTGTTACGGGAAGGAAGTTATCGTCCGCAGCGCGGGCCATCCGTGCCGTATTGAACTCAGCCCCGCCAAGCGCCCCGGTCAGCAGGCGGATGCTTCGTTCCGCATCGTCGAAGGCGGTATAGACCAGCGGCTGCAGGTCGTCCTCGGCATCGTTCATGTCTGCGAAGGGAGTGTTGTGCAGGCACCCCATCACTCCCTGAGCCTCCACTAGAGCCCGGCTTGCCAACACGCGAACATGCTCCAGCGGGACTGGGTTCCGTTTCTGCGGCATGATGCTTGAGATCTGCACATAGGCATCACTCAGCCGCAGATAGCCGAACTCCACCGTGCTCCATAGCAACAGATCCTGCACAAACCTTCCCATGCTGAGCATCGAGGTCGCCAGTACGCCGCAGCTTTCTGCGAGATAGTCGACTGCCGCGATAGCGCCATACGAGTTCACCTGCAGCCCGTCGAACCCCAGCAGCTCTGTCGTGTAGCTGCGGTCGATGGGAAAGCCGGTCGTCGTAATGGCACAGGCTCCCAGAGGATTGCGATTCACGCGCGCGTAGCTCTCGCGAAGGCGTTCCGCGTCGCGTTCCAGAACCTCGATGTAAGCCATCAGGTAGTGGCCCAGCGTGGTTGGCTGCGCAGGCTGATTATGCGTGTAGGCGGGCATCAGGGATTCACGATGTTCCCATGCCAGATCGACGAGGATTTGCCGAAGCCCCATCTGCGCCTCGAAGAATCCAAGCAGCCTGCTACGCAGCACCGTGCGGTACATTGTCAGGTCGATGTCATTCCGGCTGCGTGCCGTGTGCATCTTCCCCGCGACCTCTTCGCCACAGACGGAGGCCACCTTCTTTTCGAGATAGAAGAAGAGGTCTTCGAAGGTTCCATCGTATGGAGCGGCCCTGATTGCATCGCGGTCGAGAGCGTCGAGGGCGCGAATACAGGCAGCGGCTTCGCTCTCGGGCATAATCCCTTGCTGCGCCAGCATCAGCGTATGCGCGTACTCGATCTCCAGCAGGGGCTCCAGAAAGTACCGTTTTGCATCCGCGAATATGGGTGTTAGTACAGTATCGCGGTAGACCGGCGCTGGAAATTCAGGTTTCTGTTCGGGCTGCTTCATTAGCTTCTTTTCTTCTTCCAAGGCGAAAAAAGGCGGCGTAAACCATTATCCGTTTACGCCGCCAGAGTTGACTACCAGCGTGCTGCGACGCCGAACTGAACGATACGGGCCTCGAGCACTGAGCTGCGAACGATAGTCGGTGGCGCCCCAGTCGAAATACCTGTTGTTGCATTGACGCCCTGCGTCGTGGCTATGCCGGTTACGTTGGTATGGTTGAAGATGTTATTCGCCTCCAGCAGGAACGACGTCGAGAGGCGATCGAACAACTTGGGGAAGGTCCGCGTGTAACGTCCATCGATCTGATAGACGTTTGGCGAACGCACGGTATTTCTTCCCACAAATGCAGGCCGTGTGACACCTTGCGTCGAGGAATCTCCATTTAGCGTTACACCTGTCAGAACACTTGCCTGGTCACCCGAGCTGACATTGGCCAGCAGCGCAATCATGTTATGGTTGGCCGCCGAGTTCAGGAAGCGGTTGCTCAAAGTGAATGTCGGCTCCATCACCGCGGTCAGGTTGAACGCATTCGGATGATTTACGCTGCTGTTGGCGCGGTCGCGCTTGAGGTTGGTCGGGTCTTCGATGCCTGAAGAGGCTGGAGCTATCTCAAACGTGTTCACCTCAGGGGCATCTGAGATCGTGTGCGACCATGTGTAGTTCGCATTGATCTGGATGCCGCGAGCTAGCGAGCGAGTGTAGTTCACGATAAGTGCGTTGAAGCTGCTGTTTGCTCCCGACTCAACCTGGCTAATCTGATCGAACCGCGGATCCACACGCGAAGTTGCATTGACCGCGGTGTCAAAGACAGGACGACCATCCGCCAGGAACCGAATCGGATTTTTGACGTTGATGTTGTGCTGGTACATCAAATTGCGGCCGCTCGTCATGATATAGCCCAGCATGAACGTGTCATAACGGCTGAACTCATGCGAGAGCTGCATTGTGGCATTCCAGGTGTATTCGTTCTTGAACGTCGGCGATACAGTGGTGACATTTTGGCGTGTGCCTACTCCGCTTGCGGGAATATTCGGGAACGCGAGAGGCCCAGTTGTGGCGCCCACAGGCTGCGTGATTGTAAAACTGTTGGTGCGATTCGATCCATCCAGATTCAGTGCGTTGAACCAGAGGTTCGTTGGAGTCGATTGATAGAACATACCGGCCGACGCTTTCAGAACCGTTTTGTCATCTAGCCGGTATGTCGCACCGAGGCGAGGTGCAAAGTTGGTATTCGGCGTATTGAAGTGTTGCGAGTTTACGAAGGGTGCATTTGGATTCGCCTGCGGTCCCTTGAAACGGTCATAGCGTCCACCGTAAACAACCACGAGCCTTGGTGAGAGTTGCCAGGTGTCCTGAATGTAGGCCCCGAAAAATAAAGATGCATACCCAAGCCCGTTCTTGTCCTGCTGGCTCGCAAACTGGCTATAGGCGTAAGGATTGGTTCCATTTTTGGCTGCGAGATAGTCTGCGACGCTACGAAAGGTGTAGGTATTGAAACTTACAATACGCTGACGATTGATCAGCTGCGCCAGGCTGAATCCGCCCTTGATCGTGTGGGCTCCGCGAACGTAGGTTACGTTCTCGCTTCCGCTGGGGACCTTGTCGGTGTACTGATCTCCGCCACTGTTGGATGCTCCCAGAGCCGCGATGTTGGTGATGATAATGGCTGGATCGGTTCCACCCTGTGGTCCGGGGAAGTGCGAGTTGTTGCGGAACGGCCACGAAAATCGAAGCTCATTCACCAAATGATCGTTGATCGTAGAGGTCAGCTGCATACCGATCACGTGTGCGCGATCCAAAAAGTCGACGCCGGTGCTTCGCGTATTGATGCCGCCCACCTGCGTGTTGAAAGGGAAGTCGTTCTTGAAGTAGTTATAGCGGATGAAAAGAGAGTTCTTCTTGTTTATGGTCCAGTCGCCCCGTCCCAGCACGAAGGTGCCGTGCAGCAGACCGGGCGCCGCTGCAACCTGATCGGGTGGCAGCCCGAGCGCCTGGATATTCGCCGGTGTGATCGTGACCGGGGCAGGTTGGCCGCGCACCACGTGCTCGTACGACCCAAAGAAGAACAGCTTGTCCTTGATGGCCGGACCGCCCAGATTGGCCGAGTAGTCTTCCAGCTGAAGGTTCGGTTTCGCCTGGGCTTTGTTCGCGAAGAACGGATACGCCGTTGCATCCTGCCACCGCCGCAACCACTGGAACAGGCCATGATAGTTGTTGGTTCCACTGTTCGAGATCACGTTATAGACATTCCCTGAAGTCCACCCGAACTCCGGAGCAAAGCTGTTCGAGACCGTCTGGACCTCTTTCACGAAGATGTTGCCAATGGGGAATAGGCGCAGGCCGATGCGATCGCTCTGGGTGTTCACCATGCCGTCCATCTGGTAATTGATTCGATCCAGCAAGCCGTTGGTATTGATCGTGCGCGGAATCCCAAGCTCCTGGTTGGGGTGCCCGCTCACGCCCGGCTGGAAGAGGATGAAGTTGTAAGGGTTCCTCGAAGTCAGTGGAAGGTTTTCAATCTCGCGTGAATCCAGCGTCCGTTGCACATTCAGCGTTGAAGGATCGATGTTCGTGGTCGACGCGATCACCTCGATCTGCTCACTCATGCTCCCCACCACCAGCGAGCTATCCAGCGTGGCTTCTTTGCCTGCGGATAGCACAACCTGGTCGTAATGGGCCGTCGAAAAGCCTTGTCTGGAGATCGAGACGCTGTATGTTCCCAAGGGAAGGTTGACCAGCACATAATACCCGTCCGCCTCTGTAGCGATGGTCCTGCTGTACCCTACCTCCGCGTTGGTCACTGTAATGGAGGCGCCGGCGACAGAAGCCCCGCTCACATCCGTTACATGCCCGCGGATCGTGCCATTGATCGACTGCGACTGGCCCCAAGCAGGGAGCGGTGCGATCAGAACAGGGAGCCCCGCAAAAAGCGCGGCTCCAAGAAGGGAGCTTCGAACACTGCGAAGAGTCGACAAGGTGTGCCTCCTGGGAATCGCAAAACGGATCATTGTTCTGAAACCGCTTTAAAATCGAGAAAGACTTAGTAAAACCTATTTAGGAAGTCATGAAGGTGCCTTCACACTAGTGAAACCCTGGGGTGCTGTCAATAAAATTCTGTAAATCGCGGCTTAGTCCAGCAGGCGGGCTTCGGCGGCCGAGAGACTCATATAGATCGCACCGTGAAGCTGTGCCTGTGTTCCCAGCGAGCTCGACCGCACCTGCGGTTTTGCGAACTCGTTACGGGCCAGCAGCCTCTCGGTGCCTCTACAGAGCTCCGGGTGCGAGCCCACGCCGCCGCCCAGGATTACTACCTCCGGGTCCAGCGTCAGCGACATCTCGACGATGCAGTTCGCCAGAATCTGCGCGGCATATTGCACAATCTGTGCTGCCAGGCGATCGCCATCGACCGCCAGATCGAAGATCTCGGTTGCGCGCAGCTTTGCGAGCTCGGCTGCGTTGGCTCGTCGCTCGCGCCCCAGCAGCCGTCCCCACTCCGCCTCGATCCCCAGACCGCCGATCGCGCGCTCAGTCTGGCCGGTCGCGTAAACCTCGAGCGTCTGCCGCGGCTGTCCGCTCACTGCGGCGTAGCCAATCTCGCCGGCGCTCCAGTTGGCTCCGTGGTGAAGCCTTCCACGGAGAAAGATCCCCGCGCCTACGCCTGTCCCCAGCGCAATGAAGATGAAGTCCCCGACGCCTGAGGCCGATCCGCGCCAGTGTTCGCCGACTGCAGCCAGGTTGGTATCGTTCTCCACTGTGACCGGAATCCCGGCTTCGCGCTCCACCATCGCGCGCAGTGGAACCTGGTTCCAGTCCCGCAGGTTCGGAGCCGAGAGCACGATGCCGGAGTCGACATTCGTCACACCCGGAGCCCCCACCGTGATGTGCAGCACTTTCTTCAGAGAGGTCGAAACCTCCTGGCACATCATCTTCAGACCGTCGTGAATCAACGAGCAGACAGCCTTTGGAGCGCGCTGCTTCTCCGTGAACTGTGTTGCCCACTGCGTCACCACACGACCATTCAGATCCGCCAGAACCATTCGCAGCCGCGTGCCGCCAATGTCCACACCTGCAACGTAGCCATGATCGGCATTGAAGCGCAGCATCTCCGGAGGCCGCCCTCCGCTCGACTCTCCGTCTCCAAGATTCTCCACCAGGTCTAACGACTCCAGGTATGCCACGGCGCTTGAGACCGTCGGCGCGCTTAGCCCCGACAACCGCACCAGGTCCGCCTTCGAGCACGGACTATGCTCGCGCAGAAGCCGCAGAAGTCCGCGCGCATTCACCTGGCGAAGATGCGAGGGCCGCGAAGGCTGGACCGCTGATCCTGAGGGATATGGAACGGATGGCGTGGGTTGGATTCGCATGAGCTCGTCTGTCGAGACATCATATCCTAAATTTGTAAATAATCTTTACAAAGATGGGAGCGTCTGATATCCATCTACCAGCAAAGAAAAGATTCTCTCCTACAGAACCGGAATCACACACAAGAACATCTGTAGCAAAGAGATGTAACTCCAGGAGCGCTTCGTCCATGAAACCTGATCTTCGCCGCGGGACCATTGCCACGATCCTTACTCTCTCCTTCTCTTTGCAGGGACCAGTCGGCATGTCCCAACAGACCGAGCCTGTTCGCTATCAGTCTGCCTATGCACGTCCGCTGCCCGTCGATCGCGCCTCCGCGGGACTCTCGCAGACGCTCCAGAAGCTTCATACCCGCGCCTCTCTGGCTATGGTCACGGCGCACCCTGATGACGAAGACGGTGGCATGCTCACCTACGAGAGCCGCGGGCAGGGCGTCGATACCACGCTGCTCACACTCAACCGTGGTGAGGGTGGCCAGAACGTCATCACCGGTGACTATTGGGACCAGCTCGGGACGCTTCGCACGCAGGAACTTCTTGCCGCCGGAAACTACTATGGCGTTCATCAGTACTGGACCCGTGTCGCCGACTTCGGCTTCTCCAAGACCATCGAAGAGGCGTTGAAGACCTGGGGCGAAGAGCGCGTACTCTACGACGTGGTCCGCGCCATTCGCATCCAGCGGCCGCTCGTCGTCACCAGCGTCTTTGCAGGCAACGTCTCCGATGGGCACGGCCATCATCAGGTCTCCGGCTACATGGCGCAGCGCGTCTATGCGATGGCGGGCGACCCGAAGGTCTTTCCCGACCAGATCAAGGCGGGGCTACTTCCCTGGTCGCCACTTAAGGTCTACGCGCGCGTACCCTTCGCACGCGTCACTGAAAAGGGAATCTACGACTACGCTACCGGCCACTATGCTCCGCCCCGCTTCCGCAACTACGTAGACAACACCTGGATTGAGGGCGTTCCCTCAACGACGCTTGAGATTCCGAGCGGAGACTACAACCCCATGCTCGGCACCTCCTACTTGCAGCTCTCGCGCGAGGGACTCAACGAGCAGAAGACGCAGAACGGCGGCATCGCCGTCCCGCTTCCACGCTCCTTCTCCACGCCGTATCACTTGTATGCTTCGCGCGTCTCCGCGTCCGCGCACGAGAAGAGCTTCTTTGACGGTATTGATATCACCCTGGCTGGCATCGCCTCCTATGCTCCCAAGGGCGAGCAGGCTGCGTGGCGCGAAAAGCTCAGTGCCCTCAATGCCACGGTCGAATCGGCCATCAGCGGCTTCAACGCGGCAAATCCCACGACGATCGCTCCCACTCTCGCCAAAGGCCTTGCCCAGACCAACGCTCTGCTTGACGAGCTTGCCAGCAGCAAGCTGTCCGCCGAGGCGCGCTACAACATGGTGCACGAGCTCGCCATCAAGCAGCAGCAGTTCAACCTTGCTCTCCAGCAGGCGCTCGGTCTAGCTCTTCTTGCCAATACCAGCGAAGGTCTCCCCTCGGCCGGGCGCATGGGGCCCTTTGGGGATATCTCCACGCAGGTTCCCACGTCCCAAACAGTCGTGCCTGGCAATAAGGTTACGGTTGTGGCCCATATTGCCAATCAGGGT
>Ga0193743_1003170_pt1 | contig 11127 bp, 12 predicted proteins | sample L2c2metaG_FD_143038 | JGI IMG/M metagenome (GOLD analysis project Ga0193743, IMG submission 143038) | Soil microbial communities from a riparian zone of the East river system, Colorado, United States - L2c2 | ecosystem: Environmental > Terrestrial > Soil > Riparian zone | place: USA: East River...
TAGGTCAACAGGCTGATGAAGCCGATGACCGCGATCGCACAGGTCACCACGATGATGGGCTTTGGCCAGCGCACCACGACGGTGCCGACTTTGCGCCAGCCACGCGTCGAGAGTTCGCGTTTCGGATCGAAGAGGCCGAACTTGGACCCGATCACCAGTACCGCTGGGGCCAGCGTCAGCGCCGCGAACACGATGACCAGCAGGGCGATCGCACAGGGCAATCCCATGGTCTGGAAATACGGCAGCCGGGTTGCCGTCAAGCACAGGCAGGCGCCCGCGATGGTCAGGCCCGAGCCCAGGATGACGTGGGACACACCTCGATAAGCGGTGTAGAAGGCCAGTTCGCGATCCTGGCCGATGGAGCGGGCTTCGTGATAGCGCCCCAACAGGAATATGACGTAGTCCGTTGACGCAGCGATGGCGAGCATGGTGATCATGCTGGTCGCATAGGGCGTGAGGCCGATGATGTTCAGATTGCCCAGCGTGGCCGTGACACCCTGGGCGGCAAAGAGTTCGATGCCGACGATGACCAGACAGAGGATCGTCGTCACGATCGAGCGGTACACCAGCAACAACATCAAGAAGATGACGCCGATCGAGACCAGGGCCATCGTGGCAAGGCTCTTGCGGCCCTCGGTATTCGTATCGGCGACGACCGCGGTGTTGCCCGCCACGTAGGCCTTGACGCCAGGCGGTGCGGGTGTCTGGTCGACGATCTTCCGCACCGCGGTCACCGACTCGATGCTTGGCGTCGTGCCTTGGTTGCCGACCAGGAATACCTGCACGTAGGCGGCCTTGCCGTCGGGGCTCTGCGACCCGGCAGCGGTCAGCGGGTCACTCCAGAAGTCCTGCACATTCTGGACGTGCGCGGGGTCGGCCCGCAGTTGAGTCACGATGTGGTTGTAGAAGTCGTGTGCGCTGTCGCCGAGTTTGTCTTGTCCCTCCACAACGACCATCGCCGTCGAGTCCGTGTCGAACTCGTGGAAGACCTGACCAATGTGCATCATGGCCTTGAATGCCGGCGCTGATTGAGGTGTCATCGACACCGCGTGTTGGGTGGCCACTTCCTCGAGTGGTGGCGAGATCATGCTGAGCGCGACGGCGATCAGCAGCCAGAACAGAATGATCGGTATCGACAGAATGCGAACGAGTCGTGGAACGATGGGACGATCGGGCTTCGAATGTGCGTTGCTCATACTGATTTCACCAAGCAGTAGATGAACGGCTGATACTCGTCGCTGCGGCGGTCATCGCGCACCTGACCGTCGACGACGACACGGCACCGGATCGCGTTCATGTCGGTGTTGCCTTGGGCAACGATGTTGGCCGACATCGACGGCAGCGTCGTGACGACGGTGTACGTCCACGGCAGCGGGGCGGCATCGACGCGCTGGGGCTGTCCGTCTGCGTCCAGATAGTCGACGTCGACGATGCCACCCGGCGGCCCCGTTATTTCATACATGATGTGTTTGGGGTTGAAGGGTTTCGTTTCGTCGCCGTTTCCGTCGGCGGCTACGGCGATGTCATCGGCGCCGAAGGTGTTCCGGATCCGTACGACGGCATACGCGCCGATCACGATCACGACGACGAGAAGTAGCGGGATCCACAACTTCTTGAACAGTCGGAACACGCTGTGTCTCCTTATATTTGGGGCATGCGGCGTGGAAGCTTTGCGAAGCGGTGACTCACCCGTCCCACACGCTCGGATCGCTGGGCGGGTACTGCGCGCAGACGTCAGTCGAGTGCGCGGCGACGCCCTTGTTGTTGAAGAACAGCTTGGCCCAGTTACCCCAGTGGGTCGCCATCTGCTCGTAGTAGACGTTGGTCGCGGTGTCCTCGGAATACTGCCGGCGGCCGGCGTAGTCCAGCGAGAAGAACCAGTAGATCCGGTCGCGGGCGGCGTTCTCGACGTCGACCGGCCGGTTGTCGTAGTCGATCATGTAGCGCTGGTAGTAGATCGGCTCGACGTCGCGGGCCGCGGCCATGTACTGGTCGACGGTGCAACTGGTCTTCAGGATCCGGTTCGGAATCGGGTAGTCATCGGTGGCATCGGCCGCCGCCGCTCCGGCGAACGCCGTGGCCGCGATGCCTCCCGCGACAACGGCGATCCCGGCTCGCAGAACCAAACAGGCACTGACACTGCGCACGCGCGTTGATGAGTTCATTGAGAATCTCCTCTCGTCTCAGCGCGGCCCCGCGGCCGACGTCACGACCGGCATCTGGTCAGGGCAGTACGCACTGATCGCGGCGGCCAGGAATTGCCATGTCTGCGCGGTGGTACTGCCCCGTGGGAGGTTCTTGGACAGGAACGCCGCCGACCTGTAGGCGTCGGCGTCGGTGCCGTTGCCCAGTCGATTGCAGGTGATCTTGCCCAGCCACGCGTTGTAGTCACGTGGGCCGTAGATGCCGTAGACGTGGAGCTGGTTGGCGAAATCGGTGTCGACGTCGGCGTGCGCCGGCGCGGCGAGCACCAGCGCCGCCGCGATCGACGCCATCCCCAAACGCTTGCCCAATCTCATTGTCGTCCTTCAGGACTCGTGGGCCCAACCGCTAGCCACCTCATCGCTGGTCTGGCCGATTGCCATAAGCGGCCCGTGTATGAGACTGCCGTGGCAGCGACCCGGTTGCGACGGGAGAACTACGTAGCCGATACGTAAGCCTCGACGTCGCGGCAGTCACCGAACGTCGCAAACCTACGTAGTGCGGTAAGTAGTTCTTCGGTGCCGCCCGGGCCGTGACCGGTGTCTGCTGAATGAGTCATATCAATGAGCTCTCCGAGCCGAGTACGAGACCGGTCGTCGCATGAATCTCTGGCATTTCGCACAGCGGAAAGGGCCCGCCATGTCCACGATCACCGTTGGCCGAGAGAACACCGACGACATCGACATCTACTACGAGGATCACGGCACTGGGCAGCCGGTCGTCCTGATCCACGGATACCCGCTGAACGGGCACTCCTGGGAAAAGCAGGAACGCGTCCTGCTGCAAGCCGGATACCGCGTCATCACCTACGACCGCCGCGGTTTTGGCCAATCGAGCCAGCCCACAGTCGGCTACGACTACGACACTTTCGCCGAGGACCTCAACGCGGTTCTCGAGCAACTCGAACTCACGCGCTGCGTCTTGGTCGGCTTCTCCATGGGTACCGGCGAAGTGACTCGCTACCTGAGCACCTACGGCTCATCCCGAGTCAGCAAGGCCGTTCTGATGGGCGCGATTCCCCCGTTCCTGCTCAAGACCGACGACAACCCCGACGGCGTCGAGCAGTCAGTCTTCGACGACATCAAGGCCGCGGTCATCGCTGACAGACCTGCCTACTTCAAGCACTTCCTCGACGACTTCTACAACGTCGACGTCCTCGCCGGGACCAGGGTCAGCGACCAAGCGTGGCAAAACAGCTTCAATGTCGCCGTCGCCGCGTCCGCACACGCCGCTCACGCCTGCGTCGATGCCTGGCTGACCGACTTCCGCGACGACCTCCCCATGATCGACGTGCCAGTCCTGCTGATACATGGCGATGCCGACCGCATCCTGCCCTACCCCAAAACGGCGGAGCGACTCCCCGGTCTCATCAAGAACCTCACCTTCGTCACCGTCAAGGGCGGACCGCACAACATCGCCTGGACTCACCCCGACGTGGTGAACCCCGCCCTTCTCGACTTCCTGGAGGAATCATCATGAACGCCACCAGCAGTGCATTGTTCAGCCGGGCTCACGCGATGAATGCCAGACAGGCGTGGGCCCTGTTGGCCGCCGGCGTGCTCGGTTATGAAGTCGTTTGCAAGGACGGCCAGCTCCTTAGCGAGTGCGTGGACGAGTGGCTGGCCTCTAGGCCGATTCTGACGCGCGCGGCGATAGCGGCTATGGCACTACATCTTGGCAATGCAGTGCCGGAACGGTATGACGTTGTCTCGCTCGGGTTCTCGGCGATCAGACGAAGTTCACGGGTGGGATTTCTTGCCTCAACGCGATGGCGTGTACCGGCGCGGTAGCACCGGAGCAGAGAAGAAGAGACTCATGAGTGGACGACATAGCAAGCCCGCCACATCTTCGGTCACCGTCGCCAAGATCGCCTTTGCCGGCGCGGTCCTCGGTGGCAGCGGCCTGGCACTGGCCGGCCAAGCCAGCGCGGCCAGCGACGGCGAATGGGACCAGGTGGCCCACTGCGAGTCCGGAGGCGACTGGGCCATCAACACCGGCAATGGCTACCAGGGCGGACTGCAGTTCGCGCCAGACACGTGGAGTTCCAACGGCGGTGGCGAGTACGCGCCCGCGGCCCATCTGGCCACCAGAGAGCAGCAGATCGCCGTCGCCGAGCGCGTGCTCGCACACCAGGGCCGTGGCGCCTGGCCGGTCTGCGGCGGCCCCCTCTCGGATTCCACGCCACGCAACGTCCCTTCAGAAGCACCCGAGGCCGCCGACCCGCCGCTCGACAACCCCGAGCTGAACGACGTTGCCCCGCTGCCGCTTGACGACCCGCTGCCGCCCGCACCGATCCCGGAGTTCGATGCGCCACCCGCTCCGGATCCGGAGCAGGCCGTCATCGTCGACACCGCGCTGCAGTCGCCTGCGCCCGCTCCCGAGCCGGCCCCTGAGCCCGCGGACACGCCGATCGCCGTCACCGATGCCACGCTGATGACACTCATCCATCAGGTCTCAGGGACGCCGTACGTCTGGGGTGGGAACACCGCCGCGGGAACTGACTGCTCTGGGCTGGCTTCGTGGGTATCGAATGCGGCCAGTGGTCGGCCGGTTTTCGGGGATCGATTTAGCACCAGGAATGAGGAAGCTGCCCTGTTGGCGCGTGGGTTCCAGTACGGGACTGGACAGCCCGGGGATCTGGTGATTGGCTGGAATGGCGGCCATACGGCCGTGACGTTGCCGGGCGGGACCCCGGTCTCCAGCGGTGAACGTGGTGGCGTGCACGTCGGTGGTCTTGGCGCGTATCAGAAACAGTTCACCCATCACATGTACCTGCCGATGGACCAGGAGCAGGTGGAAGCCGAACCGGTCGGTCAGGACGACGATGTGGCCATATAGCGAAGGATACCGTTGTGACCGTTGATGATCCGCATTCGGCGACAGCCGCCTCATACACGTTCGTACTGGTGCACGGAGGCTGCCACGATGGCTCCCTGTGGCAGCCGGTCATCGAACGCCTTGAACAGCTCGGCCACACCGCATACGGCCCGACTGTGGCAGGACACGGTAAAGGTGTTCCCAAGAACGTCACCCACGCCGAATCGACGCAATCGATCGTCGACTTCATCGTGGACAGGGACCTCACGGACTTCATTCTGGTGGGCCACGGCTACGCAGGCACCATCATCAGCAAGGTGGTCGAGGTGATACCGGAACGCGTTCGCCGCCTCGTCTACTGGAGTGCCTACGTCCTCAACGACGGCGAGACCGCGCTCGAAATGCTGCCGGACAGTGTGGAGGCGCTCACGCAGATGGCGGCCGACTCGGCCGACAACACCTTCATGATCCCGTTCGAGATGTGGCGCGACGTCTTCATCAACGACGGCGAGCCCGATCTAGTGCAGCGTGCCTACGACCAGCTTTCCCCAGAGCCCTTCGGGCCGTGGGCCCAGCCGTTGAACATGGAGAAGTTCCACGCGCTTCAGACTCCACGCAGCTTTCTGGTGGGGGCTGCCGACCTGGTGATGCCAGCCGGCGACTCGGGCGATTCGGGCTGGCATCCCCGCATGTCGAGCCGGCTCGGGCAGTTCCGGTTGGTTCAGATGACGGGAAGCCACGAGGCGGTCTTCACCGATCCGATCGGCCTGGCCGACAAGTTCGTCGAAGCGGGACGCGATTAGCCGACCACCCCCGCCGAGGCGCCCATGTCGCTACGCCGACGGATCGACGCCTCGTCGTTCGGCGACCCAGGCCGCGACTTGGCTGCGGGAGGTGAACCCCAGTTTGACCAATACGTTCGCGACGTGGGTCTCGGCCGTGCGCTGGGCGATGACCAGAGATTTGGCGATGGCCTTGTTGCTCATGCCTTGCGCGAGCAGTCCAGCGATTTGCTCCTCACGCGGTGTCAACGAGCCCACGCCGCCGGCGTCCACCTCTCCCGATCTGGTTGAGCGCCTTGTGTGTTCGGCATCGTTCAAAGCCTGGGCGAGCGGCATCTGCCGTCCACGCCGAAGCTCGGTCGCATACGCCTGATCGCCGAGCGCGGCGCGGGCGGCGGCCACGGACGTGTCGTGCTCACAGACCAGCTCCGGCATCCGGACCGCGATCGAGGCGCCCGTCGAATCCCACAACACGTCCGCCGCGCCCAGCATGTGCGCTGCACGCTTGTGCTGCCCGAGCGCGCCAACCCCCCACGCCAGGGCTTCCAAACCCAAGGCGGTGCCGAGCCGGTCGTCCAGGCCGAGTCTCATCTCGAGACCGCCGCGCTGAAGCTCCACGGCGTGAACGGTGTCGCCCCTGCGCCACGCATCCAAGCCCAAGGCCATCAGCGCGTTCGCCCGGTGCAGGGATTCCCCGCGGGGGGCGGTCAGCTGAATGATGGCCTCGTAGCACGCCTTTGACCGCTCGTGCTGACCCGCCATGGATGCGAAGAACGCAAGCGACTGCAAGACGTCGAGATGACAGTCCAGGTCTGTCCTATCTATGGACATGGCCAAGGCCTGCTCGAGTTCGGCGGCCGCCCTTGGTATGTCGCCTGCGTAGTGCGCCGAGTGGGCGGCAACATGATGCAGCTGGGTAAGCACCGTCGGATCGCTCACCTGCCGAATCAACCCGCGAGCCTCGTCGAGTAGTTCGTTGCCGGTGGCGAACTCACCTCCGACCATCGCCATGATGCTGTTGCGCAATAGTGCGCGCATGCGCAGAACCGTGACTCCACTCGACCGCGCGAGCGCCTCATCGAACCAATGCCTGCCGTCGCCGAGCTTGCCTCGCGCCCACAAGTACCCGAGCGGAATCGCGACCAAGATCTCCATGACCGCATCGGCGTCGCCGAGTTCGTTCAGGCAGAAGTCAACCGCGGACCGAATGTTTGCACTCTCTGCGGCCAGTCGCGCCAGCCAATACGCCTGGCGCTCACTGATCCACTCCGCCTTCGCGGTGTGAACCAGCGCCGCATACCACTGCAAATGGCGCATCCGCAGCGCTGGTCCGTCGCCGGTCTCATTCAGGCGCTCCAACCCGAATTCACGGATGGTTTCCAATAGCCGATACTGCACTACCGTTCCCAGCTCGTGCCGAACGACGATCGACTTGTCGACCAGACCCGACACCAGATCCACGATCTCGTCAGCGACGATGTCGCCGGTGCACACTCCCTCGACCGCATCCAACTCGAAGTTTCCGGCGAATACGCACAACTGAGCCCACAGCCGCTGTTCCTGCGGGGTGCACAGCTGGTAGCTCCACTCGATGGACGCCCGCAGCGTCTGCTGTCGATCGGGGCGCCCCCGTTCACCGCCCGTCAGGAACGCATACCGATCGTCGAGTTTCGACAGAATCTGTGCCGGTGACAACGATCTGAGCCGTCCTGCTGCCAACTCGATCGTCAGCGGCAGACCATCCAATCGGTGACACAGGGCGGCGACCGCGCGGTGGTTGTCCTCGGTCAAGGCAAAGTCCGGCACCGCCGCCGCCGCGCGCTCGATGAACAGCGCCACCGCGTCATATCGGGACAGCCCAGCCACGCCGCCACTGCGTTCAAGTTCTGGCGTCGCCATCGGGGGCACCGGCAAGACAGCTTCACCCACGACACGAAGCGGCGCCCGACTAGTCGCCAAGATCTGCAGATCGCGGCAGCTGCGCAGCAAGGCCGTCGACAGTGCCGCAACCTCGTCGAGGAGATGTTCACAATTGTCCAGCACCAGCAGTAGGTGCCGGCTGCTCAGAGAGTCGATCAACGCATCCGGACCATCCCCCGAGGACGGACCACGCACACCCAGCTCAGTCAAGACCGTCTGGGTCAACAGGGCCGGATCCCGCAACTCCGCGAGTTCGACCAGCCACACGCCGTGCGGATAGGCGCGCCTGCGGTCCCTTGCCACCCGCTCGGCCACGCGTGTCTTGCCGACGCCGCCAACACCGGTCAGCGTGACCAGCCTGGACTTGGCCAAGGCGCGCTTCGCATCGGCGAGTTCGCGGCGACGGCCGACGAAGCTCGTAACCTCCGCCGGTAGATTGCCGCCGGCATGAAAACCCGCGGTGCTCTGCACCACGGGCTCAGCGTACGCGGGCCCTACCCGCCGCGAAGTGCGATTTCGCTCGGCCAATCCAGCGCCCAAGCGGCCCCTGCAACCATCACGTTCTTCGACCGAGTCTGTTTCGACGGCTCTCGGCGCAGTCACAGTCATGCTCAACTCCTGTGTGATGCTTGCATCGGGAATTACTTGTGCCGCTTGGTGATCTGGACCGGCGGCCTCCTATCGAGAGTTCCCGGCCAATGTCCGCGACCGACTGATCGGGGTCTCGCCGGCTGCCGGGGTGCGGGGTTGCTGAGCGTCGTCGATGAGTCGCCGAATGACAGGCAGAGCGACGTGCATGGCCAGGGTCAGGGTGACCTCGTCATCTGCCGGAAGGGCCGTGAGCAGCTCCGCCAGCCGGTCCCGGCGGTCGCGCTGCTGGTCGTCGAGCAGCGCCCGGCCGGCGTCGGTGATGGTGACCAGAGCGGCCCGGCCGTCTCCGGGGTCGTCGACCCGGATCACCAGACTCTGTCGTTCCAACCGCTGGACCAGTTCGGTCATCGCCGGCTGGCCGATGCTCGCCGTCGCGGCCAACGCCGTCACCCGGGCACGCCCTTCCCGGTTGAGTGTGCTCAGCGTCAGGTTGGCGGTCAGACCCATCCCGGTGCGATCGGACAGGTGCCGCAACATGAGGATCGCCGCCTGTTCGAGGCCCTCGGCAGCGTTCTCTCGATTCACCACGCGATGCGACTGTTCCACACCATTAGGTATACCAGATCTACATCGGGTCCCGATATAGACGGTTATTGGCTACTCCTGACGGGCCTGGCGGCCGCTCGGATGCCCGGCGCGGGGACGTGCCGCTCGCTTCGACGTGCCGACCGACACGAGCGGGCCAAACAGTGAGCAGCCTGGCCTATTCAACCCAGCGCAGTGATGGTGAGCAGCGGAGATGAACGCGCCCGATAGTGATTTGAATCACAACTCCCGAACACTGCGGGTTGTTAGATCTACTATTAAATAGATCGGCATCCGATGTACTATGTTCAGGAGGGTTCGATGATGCCTGTTGATTTGTCGTTGATCGTTGGGCCGCGTGGAACCCGCCCACGAATGAAAAGCAGGACTGGCATTCACCCACGCCCCAACCGTGCCAGCAACCTCCCTGGCCTCTCGGCCCCTTCATGGACTGCCCATATTCACCGGCTGCCATGGGAGCGTCGATGAGAGCCGACTACGAGGATTGGGTCGCGGCCGGGAAGCCGTGTTTGCGCCAGAGCTGCGAGCATCGCCACTGCGACCACATCCCCAGCGAGGCCATGGAGTGCGATGCATGCGACTGCCTAGGGTTTGTTGGCTTCCCTCGTGTTGACGACGCTTCGAGAGTTCGGCCCCACATCGAGGGAGGGTCGCGATTATGACCGTGATGCATGCTGAATCTATCGGCGGGACAGGCGATCCGTCTGTCGCGCCGTCCGATCCGGCTGGGTCACGCACACGCACACCCGCTGCCGAGCTGACCGCGCGCTTCGTACGCGACGCCATCCCGCTGCGCGCGCCGCTCTACCGCCGGGCGATGCGCATGACGCACAATAGCGCCGACGCCGAGGATCTGTTGCAGGACACCATGATGTCTGCCTACGCCGGATTCGGCTCGTTTCGGCCGGGCACGAACCTCAACGCATGGATACACCGGATCCTGACCAACACCTACATCAACGCCTGCCGTAAGAGGCAGCGGCAGCTGGTGGTGTATCCGGTCGAAGAGATCACCGACCGGCTGCTAGCGGCCAACGCCGAACACTCGTCGCTCGGGCTGCCGTCGGCGGAGGACGAGGTGCTCGCAACGTTGCCCGACGCCGCGATTGAGACAGCGATGAGCGCTCTGCCCGAACCATTCCGCATAGCCGTGTACTACGCCGACGTCGAAGGTCTCAAGTACAGGGAGATCGCCGAAATCATGGGCATCCCGCACGGCACCGTGATGTCCCGGCTTCACCGCGGTCGGCGGCAACTGCGCACCCTTCTCGCCAACGCCGAGACGAGCACTACGAGAACTGACGCGAGATCCATGTCGTGAAACTTCGTGAGACGCGGCGAAACTGGGCACGGATGCGCGCCAGCACTTTGCGATCAGTGCGCCAGCAGGTCCGCTAGTTCGTGCAGGTCCCCGGCAGACACGTCGGCACCGGGATCTTCGTGGACGGATGAGCCGGCTCCGTACTCCAGGGGACGGGCGACGAACGCAGTTTGGAGACCGGCCGCGCGGGCACCGTCGAGGTCCCACGGGTGAGCCGCGACCAGCATCAGCTCGGCGGGCGCGACGCCAAGCAGGATTGCCGCGGTGAGGTAAGCGGCTGGCGCCGGCTTGTAGGCATGCGCCAGCTCGGCCGAGAGCACACAGTCGAAACGGAGATCACCATGGCGTGCTAGGTCAACGAGCAAGGCGATGTGGCCGTTGGAGAGCGTCGATATGACGTGCGCGTGGCGTAGGGCTTCGAGGCCGGTACGCACGTCGGGCCAGGGGTCCAGCCGATGCCATGCGGCCACCAACCGACGTCGTTCTTCCAACGGAAGGGCGATGCCCCGCTCGCCGAGCAGGTCGTCCAGCGTCACCAAGTGGAGGTCGTCGAAGTTGCCCCACGGTCGCGCGTCGTCGTTGACCTCGGTGAGGATCGGTACGTACCGCGCGCGCCAAGCATCGGACAGCTCGTCGGCGTCGCCCGGTACACCCGCCTCCCGAAATGCGCCGGCGATGCCAGAACGCCAGTCCACGAGCGTCCCGAAAACGTCAAAGATGAGCGCGCGCACGGCCATACCTCGAAGTTACTCGCCCGCCGAGCGACTGCCACCAGACCCGCTGGGCCGTCACGGTCCGTCCCCCGGCGGGTGCGCCTCTTTGCGCGGGCAGTGTCAGGGATTGGGCCGCGGCGATGTCTGCGCAAACCGGCCGGTAGCCCGAAGTTTG
>Ga0193743_1003171_pt1 | contig 11119 bp, 13 predicted proteins | sample L2c2metaG_FD_143038 | JGI IMG/M metagenome (GOLD analysis project Ga0193743, IMG submission 143038) | Soil microbial communities from a riparian zone of the East river system, Colorado, United States - L2c2 | ecosystem: Environmental > Terrestrial > Soil > Riparian zone | place: USA: East River...
TAAAAAATGAAGTATCATGCTCGACATGAGGCCTATGAGTTCATGCCTCTATGTTTCTTTCGTTCCTTATTAAACTTTCACTGAATCTTCTCGGCGAATAGATAATGGCTATGCGAATTAGAGCCTGTACTATAATATGCACCTTGTACAAATCGATCTGCTCAAGAAAGTATCTGTGCTACTACCTGTGAGGTAACTTCGGGGCAGTGGATTACTTCTCCTTTTTTTTAGCCGGCCTTCCAACAGACCCAAGTGCATGAGGCAGATTTACGTGACTTTACCATCGATAAGCCCATCCGTATTTAAGCGCTGGCTTTCTTTCCTCATGAACTCGATCTTCCCTTGGTCATCTACTATTGACCAGAAGGCACCAGAAAGGAACGATATGGATTCTCTCAGCTCTCATACTCAAACCATATGCACCGACTTAAACGGTTTGACCGCGAAAGATTTCTTTTTGAAGAACCCGGACCTTGTAACGCAGATACTCTCTCATCTACCATTCGAGAATGACAAGAAATATCGTCTGTGCCTTTTCAACGCGGCGTTGACATGCAAAGACTTCCTAGATGCGGCACTCGACGCATTATGGGAAAAATTGGATTCTTTAGTGCCTCTACTCAAACTGTTGCCCGCCCTGCGCGTTGAAAATCAGGCTTACGTATGTCCAAACGCTCTACATTTTTTTCTATGTAACATGACCCTTATTTTGTCTTTTAGGTCCTCAGTGGGATTGTGTCTCAGGCGGATTGGGATCGACTGGAATATTATTCGCGAAGAGTCAAGGTTTTCCAAGTCATGCCATCCGATACCAAACGTCCTCAGGTCGTTCCTTCCACCTATTTTCGTATCGCTCAGCTTCAGTCATGTACATGACCCTTATTTTGTCTTTTAGGTCCTCAGTGGGATTGTGTCTTAGGCGGATTGGGATCGACTGGAATATTATTCGCGAAGAGTCAAGGTTTTCCAAGTCATGCCATCCGATACCAAACGTCCTCAGGTCGTTCCTTCCACCTATTTTCGTATCGCTCAGCTTCAGTCATCTGTTTTCCTCCCATCCCTTCGTCACCTTCGCTGCTCGTTGGAGGCCGGGTCCACATCTTACATCTTCCTTTTCCTCTCGCCATCCCTTGAATCACTTGAATTTACCAATATCGCGGGCTCCGAAAATAAATTTGTTCGACCATTTTTGGATGCTCTTCCCTCTCCGATGCTCAATCGGATCGTCCTTCGCACTGGGCGCTTGTCAGTGGACGCTTTAACATTCATTGCCCAGTTCAAGCAACTCCGATCTCTAGAGCTTTCGGATGCAGCTTTCATGAATAAATTTGTTTTATGTGACGTCATTGGTGCTCTGCCGTCCCTCGCAAACTTGACTCTGAAGGCTATCAGCTCCCAGGCTGAGGCTCATTGCGCGTATGTTCCTGAGAGATTAGATAGCGAGAATGGGAGTCCTGAGTGTTTTAACACTCTAGAAACTCTGCGCGTTACAGGCTCCCTCCGTCTCATCCTAGATCTCCTCAATTTCATCCAATCCCCAGGTTTGAAATCAATCGAGGTCCATCTAGCTATCGATTGGAAGCTTAGAGTTTATGAAGCTAGGCGCGGGTCGGTGCAATCTGAGCCTGACTACGATTTTGCTCGGTCCATAGCGATGGTTGGTTCCAAGTGGCCACAGTCTCTGGAGAACCTTGTTATCGGTCAATACAATGTAGGCAATTCAAATCCACCCAAACCCGGGAATTGCTCTATATTTTCGAATTCTATGATTGTGCCATTGATGAACCTTCATGAGATGCAGACATTCCACCTAAAGGATTGGAAGATAGGGCAGATAGGATCCACAAATATGGATGATGACGTGAGACGTCTAGTGATTTCGTGGCCAAAGTTAACAACCCTGATCCTTCCCGTCGATCAAACGCCCATTTCTTTGTTGACTTTGAGGATGATTGCGGAGAATTGTCCTGAACTGCGCTATTTGCAAACCCAATTGGATGTTTCCACTATCCCGCCTTCCGATACTGCTAGCGCTGCTCTTTGCCACAAATTGGGAGTTCTGTCTATGGCGAGTTCCCTACGATTTTCTTCAACAACGCTACAAAGTCAAGTCCATGTGGCACGACATTTAGATTCGATGTTCCCGTATCTGGAATCCATAAAAACACATTTCGGGTTCAACACTGGTTGGTTAGAGATTTACGAACTGGTCAAGCTTTGCCAGGACGTCAGACGTGATGAAGCTAAGAGACAGAAATAATCAACCTCGATGTTCCCCGCGATTGGCGCCAGAAATGTTATACATAAACTGGTTAATCTTGTCTAGCGATCGCACGAACCAATGAGTTCAAATAAAAAGATGCTTTTTCAGCTTTGAATAAGGATAAGTAATCTTGACCTTCCCTGAATTGTCAAAGCATCAGCCGAAGATGGTTGTTGTTAGGAGGGATGATGAGTTGGTACAGGCGGAATTAGACCTATTGCCGGCAGATAACATACATTCTCGCTGCAGCTCAGAATGACGGTCATAATTTCAGAAATCTATACCGCTCGGGATGCGTCAGATGTGGCAAATAGTGAAATAATTAATACACAGTAGTCAACTGGTCGCTACTGACATTCATAGTGCTGCTGCCATTTGTTTGACATCATTTATAACGGCCATAAACCTCTGATACCCCCTCCTCCGTCGTTATGTCCGTATCCCACCTCTGCTGGAACTGTGTCTATCATGTAATCGGTAGACGGCGCAACGTAGTTGGGATTTACATGGCCCGTGGCTTTATCCATGCTATAAAACGAAAGCCTTTGTCCCATGGCACTGACGCCGTGAAGCCTAGGTGTCGAGGTGACATTGTAAAGGGCACGAAACCTGGCCCTCATCTGCGCGTCTGCATCGATTCTGCTAGAGATGTGATTAAGATGAAGAGGGATTTTAATTTCAAAGAAGAAGACAGGTAAATCGTTCACTTCGACGATTGTAAAGGGCACGAAACCTGGCCCTCATCTGCGCGTCTGCATCGATTCTGCTAGAGATGTGATTAAGATGAAGAGGGATTTTAATTTCAAGGAAGAAGACAGGTAAATCGTTCACTTCGACGACGTAGGTGACGAGGAAGTCATTAGTGGGCACACCAACAGCCTGGGGAAGGGCGTACTGTGGCTCGATGGTAAAAGCATCTGTGAAGCACACTTTATCAAGAATCTTGTCAACACCCCGTTCAACATTTTCAGCCGGAGATTGAAAACATGTGCCCAACATCACGTGAGAATTCTTGTCGCGTCGAGAGACTCGACTTTACGCGATGGCGTTGGAAGTATTTTTTTTTTGGTGAGAAAGTTTTTTTCAGTTAGATTGAGAAAACATAGGATAATTTTTTTGAGGCTGAGAGAACGTGTATTTGTTTGATTTTCTTGTCGGTCGGAAATGAGAGTATTCGGCCGTCGTGCATCACAGCTGGGATGTGGCCCAAATTGGACACTTGTCCCAAGCGCTTTTCAAGAATTCACAATTCAACCTTGACCACATGGGCCCATCAAGCCTGCGAAGACATAAACAGAACCAATAAAAGAAACTTCCTCTCCTCACCCTATATGACAGCCTGCTACACGTAAACACCGCTGTTGATAATGGCACGAGGCACAGGCATGTATTTCTCTTACAAAAGATGGCAAGAGTTTTGAATTGGATCTGTTGGACACGTACTTGCCACCACCACCGCAAAGCAATTTACAAGGCATGGGCATCTTCGACGACGTGGACTTTGTTCATTGCCTATCTCCACCCTCAGATATGTCTTTTCCTGCTACTGGTCACAGTAACCCAGCTCCTTCTGTTAGTTCCCCTTCGAACGACGGTCCACAGGGATTTCCTCTTACCATCCCATCGATGTTGTCTGATAGCGATCGTGCGCTTACATATCAACTTCCTTTTAACTATTTTATTAACGATATCGCCTTAGATCCCTCAACACTTGACTCGTTTATCCCAATCCTGAAGCAGCTCCCTGAACTTTATCTTGATCAAGATTTATACGTGAGTCCTTCATGTGTGTTATGGAAAGCTACATTGTCGATCCGTCTTCACAGTATATTCGCGGATCTATCGCGACAGATGATTGGGCACGTCTTCGTGATTATGCTCGAACGGTTTCCAAGTTTATCCTTACGGATGTGACGAAGGATATTACGAATAAAGACCCTGAAGCACGGGTTTCTCCTGCTGCTTTTCTCCGTCTTGCTCGACTCCAACAGCCTGATATGCCTTTACTCCCTTCTCTCACTGATATCGTCATACTCGACGCTGACGCATCTATGGCTTATCTTGAGCTTCTGCTTACGCCTTCTCTAAAATCACTGGAGGTGTCACGTATTCCAGATGCCCAGCAGTCAACATTCTTTTCTTTCTTGACCGCCATCGAACAGGAGGCTCCTCTCCTCCAAACCCTCATTTTCGGTACAGGCCTGTTTCCATCAAGTTCCTTGCAAATCATCTCCAAATTCAATAATCTCCGCCATTTAGAGTTGAAGCATGAGGATTCAGAAATACCTTTCGCCTTCTTTGACAATATAGGCTCTTTGCCCAAGCTCGATACTCTCATACTGGACGCTCGATATGTGTCAAGTAGTAATCTATCCAAAAACCAATCCAACAGCACGGACGAACCACCTGCGTTCGAAGCTGTCAACCCTTTGCCATCTGATAGCTCCCCCGGCTCCAATTTGATAGGCAGCAACCGTGATAAGGATATTGCTGATGACGTGCTCCATTCGCCGACCTATCATACTCCCATTTCGACGAGCGGTACATTTAATCAGCTGGCAAAACTTCACGTTGTTGGATGGTTGCCTTTGCTCCAAGACTTGATCTCCCGCATGATGTCGACTAGTTTAGAAGATGTTTCGGTCACACTCATTCGCTTGTCCGATGGCGAATTACAGGTCAGCCTGGCCAAGGAGGAAGCGGAGAAGAAGAGAAAAGCTGAGGAGAAACGGTGGAGAGAGGAGGCTGAGAAGAAGAGGAGAGAGGAGGAGAGGAAGTGGAGAGAGGAGGCGGAGAAGAAGAAAAAAGTTAGAAGATGTTTCGGTCACACTCATTCGCTTGACCGATGGCGAATTACAGGTCAGCCTGGCCAAGGAGGAAGCGGAGAAGAAGAGGAAAGCTGAGGAGAAACGGTGGAGAGAGGAGGCTGAGAAGAAGAGGAGAGAGGAGGAGAGGAAGTGGAGAGAGGAGGCGGAGAAGAAGAAAAAAGAAGAGGAGAAATGGTGGGAAGAGGAGGCAGAAAAGAGGAGAAAAGAGGAGAAATGGCGGAGAGACGAGCCGGAAAAGAGCGGAGCGAAAGAAACAGAGCAACCATTGGGAGCGCAGTGGGGAGGTTCGTTTTTTTCTTCCGGTTACGATATCACCGCGTCTCCCATCCACCAGTCCGACTCTTCTTTCGGACTAACCAATTCGAAGAAGAAGAAAGGGACAAAAAGCCATTATGACAAGCCAGAGAGCGCTGAAGAGAGCGCTGAAGAGAGGCGGTGCAGGGAACAGGAAAAGAAGATGCAGGAAGAGCGGGAGGTGCAAAAGAAATTGCTGAAGGAACAGGAAAGGCTGGCCCACGTCGCCTTTGGTGTTTATACTGTGCCTTTCACAGAGCTTCTTCGAACGTTATGTTCTCGATGGGCGGCATCTCTCAAAGCGGTCTCTGTCTGCCAGTTAGGCGGGTCTTTTCAACGCTTGTTAAACCCTCCCACCTTTCCTGAGGAGACCCTTCGGGAATTACTCCTCCTTCCTGCTATTGAGAATTTGGAAATAAAAGGCTGGATGCTAGATTCTGTTGAGAGCATTCTCAATAAAGCTGAACCCATTCCCAACCTCAAGTCCCTCCTCCTGCCTCTAGATGAAACAAATTCCGGTATATCCTTACCTACTTTAAGGCATATCGCTAAAACCTACCCAAAGCTCGAATCATTCCAATGCCGCATCGAGCCTCTGTCTCAGATTCCAGAATATCCTGTCCCGACCACTGAGGCTCTATCGCATGGGCTACGAACGCTATCCGTTGGCAACTCTTCTCCACTTCCTAACGCTAAGCGACTCCATCTCATCGCCCGTCACTTGTATCTCTTGTTCCCTCATCTGGAGACCATCAACACCTCTGAGGAGCACAACGCAGAGCAGTGGGTCATCGTTGATGAATTGGTGAAGATGTGTCAGACGGCTCGCATGGATGACATGAATCGCCCCCCCTCCCCCCTCGGCTCTGAATGATTCTGGCATGATGTAGAGACTCCCCAAGTCTGGGTCATTCAACTCAAAAATATATGTATTTGTTGATATCCCGTAAATCGCCCAAAAATTGGTGTTCAACATTGACATTTTTTTTAACCCTCTCGGTCAGCCCGCTAATAATACGATTTTGTATAAAAACAAAAACAAAATCAAAAAATGCACCAAGTGGCGCCAGGTGACCTGTGCATGTTCTTCGCTTGCTACCTGCCATGAGTGATAAAAGTTTCAAAATGCAATCAATGGCTGGATGGCGTTGATCAATCTCAATGCAATATTGATCCAAAGTGTATTTGAAACTTTTTTGGTAGACTATCCATCTCCAGGGGAAAAAAAAAAAAAGTCCCAGATAACGCCGTATATATAGTAGCGTTGTTGGCATTTTTTCTTCTTGTAGTCGTTCCATTTTCTAGTAGGTTGCTGAAATTCACTTACCAGAGCTCCACACCCGCCCTCCACACCCGACTTTCTTTTTGGTCCGAACTGACATCAGTGGCATGTACGTTCGCGGTGCACGATCAGGTTGCGTGTTCCAATAGTTTGAACCTGTGTTTTCTGGGCCCTTATCGACTTGGGCCACGTCGTCGGCCACGTCAGATTGGTTTTCCCTGCCTTGACTCACAAATTCTGGAACAGTAATACTCCTGAAAGAGCGCGTACGTGTCGTCAGTGGTCACTGCTGGTGGGTTACTGCGTCGCCAATTTCCGACTTGGAGCGTGGTACCATTTCAATTCATATCGAAGCTGAAGGTCAGACACCCTGCCTTTGGATAGAAAGCATGCGCGACTGGCCGAACCATGCTACAATGTAGTAGGTTCTAGAGAGAACAACAATAATAATACAATAATAATAATAGGCTTTGTTATCTTCGCTTGACCTTGCGTTTACCATATCAAATGTCCGCTGAATAAAATGATGAGAATGACCCTCAAACATAAAAGTGAACGATATATGACTGACCCATCGACGAAATATTCGCCACCAGTCATGTAGGAAGCGTGATCGGAGAGTAGGAGGAGTGCTTGCCCAGTCATCTCGCAAGGCTCCACCATTGTGAGTGGCAAGTTGCTAGCTATCAAAAAATAACCTACCTCTGCAAAACGACCCAGAGGGAGAGAATTGGCCTGGAAATCGCGAATTTTCTGATCCATGTGTTCAGTTTGATCGGTTTTGACTGAAGGAACAAAGGCTTCTTTAGAAAGAACTCTGGAGATGGAAATATGTGCTTACCATAGCCAGGCGAAACGGCATTCACTCGAATGCGGTGCTGCGCCCATTCGGCGGCTAACCCTTTCGTCAAATTTGCTACCGCTGCCTTGGAAGAGTTATAGAAAACCTGGGGAACAAAATTAGAAGTCGCGCGCGAGGAACCAGGTAGGATCCCTACTTGGGTAAGCGGTTTAGCCTCAGCCGATTTGTTGATGATATGTGAGCTCATGGAACACGTTATAACAATCGAGCCCTCCCGTTTTTCTCTCATCCAAAGTCTGTAAGATAAAACAAGGTTAGAAGGCAAGAGAACATTTGAAGCATATAACTGACTTTGCGGCAGCGCGAGCGGTATTGAACACGCCAAACACATTAACATCAAAGACAGTCTTGAAATCTTCGTGCGTCAGGTCCACTGCCGGTTTGAGAACGGAGACTCCAGCATTCTAAACACGCATGTATGCACCTCAAAAATCAATGATCTGTTTTCAAGGAGGAACAAATTTGATTTACCGCAATAAGACCAGTGATAGGGCCCAACTCAGAGTTGATCTTCGTGAAGGTCTCATTGACAAGCTCGGTATCAGAAACATCACATTTGTATGCCTAACATTAGGGAAGGTTCACCGTCGGTGACAATTGTTTCGCGTCAAAACAAGTGGTCACATACTTTGGCCTGTATGCCGAAGTCTTTAGCCACCGTCGCCGCAACCTCTGGAGCGTTTTTGGAGCGCCTGATATCGTCCATCGGTGAGAAACAACTTCGACGAACAGGGTTGACCAAACCTCACCGGTATATTAAAGCAACGTTGGCTCCTGCCTTCGCAGCAGCGCAAGTAAACGCGTACCCAATCCCTCGATTACCACCAGTTACTACAATACATTTCTCTATAATTGGTTAGAACTCCTGTGGTAAAAACAATATCGCAAAAATGGACACACTTGAGAAGTTGATTGTGAATCCCGACGTAGACATTGTTGCAAAAATTGGACTGGTTGTTGGACGCGGTGTCAAGGTAGTGGTTTGGGAAAGGAAGGCATGTTTCAGAAATGCTAGCGTTTATAACAGAAGGGTACTTGGAACTTTTTCAAGTTTGACGTCATGGGTCTAAGTTAAACACAAAACATTTGATTTTCAAATTGGCGGCGGAAACTTTTTTGTCTACTTCCTGATGCCTCGCTATATTCAGAGGATCTCTTTCAAATCCCCGTTTAGAACGTTCAGGCCTCAATTAAAGCTCTAGAATCGAGCAGAGCTCGCGGTGGTGTGGTCAAGCTCTATCGATCCTATCAATAACCTGAAAAAATTAACCACGTTTAGTTATCACATCTGCTGGCAGATCACACCACGCTGGAGGCTACTTCATATTTAGGGCTAACGCCAGCTTGCACGTTCGCGAAGTTTCTCTTTGATAAACTTGATTGGTATCAACTGTCGGCATTGGAGTCTCAGTACAACTTGTGCGCCTGCCTGGCCGAACTTGAGGTTCAGCGTTCGTGAGTTGTTTAACGCCCACGCAAATACCTTGTATCTCCGGAGGTCAACGACTTCTCACCGATTTATCCTACCAAGTTTGCTGGCCATTATGCAGGTTGCGGTTTTGCTTCCTATTGAAAACGAGTAACTAGCAAGTACTAGGTCGTGTCAGTATCGGCACGAGCCTTTCCAACCAGATTGTAAAGTTGGCTTCACTTTCCAAAATTTCATATGGGCCCCGGCAAAATTATAGACAAGTGGGGGGATCATCCTTCAGGCCCTTTCATTCCGACCACCAGCATCGCCAAAAAAAACTAATGATTTTGACGAACTGGGATATCTCTGATTTTCAGGCGTCGCGCTCGGTACCCTCATGTTTATCCTCAAGTGATACATATTTGAGATCTCCAGTCTACCACCAGTGGCACCGTTTCAGCTTGCTTCTTCACTCATACACCGATCTGCCATGTGGGATCTTCAGACGGACATTCATAACTCTCAGAGACCCTAGTTGGCACAACAAGTCTTAATGGATGAATTTGCGGTGCATAACCCTTTGCGGATGGAGTCAACTGGTATTATTTCATTCATGTTCATGCAGCAAGAAAAACATCGTTCTATTTTTTTTTTACGAGACGCGACAAAATATCCATTGTTCGATCGGTGCGTGTACAAAGCTGATTCCCAGCGCCCCCCCGCTTCATCCTATAACTAACACCCAATCTCACTAATAGAATGACAATCCTTCCCCGTAACCGCATAAATCCCACAACTGATAGCCCTTGCACCAGCAAAGCCCACCACCTCACTATTATCAAATACCCCATGCCCGTCCTGGATCCAGGACTGCCAATTATTGGTGATACCACCGCAATTCTGGAAGGCGTGTAAAAAGCTGTTGCCGTCAACGCCTTCGAAGTAGAAGCGGTAACGTGTGAGGCCCGCTTCCCACCAGCTATTCACGAAGGTGGCTTTGCCTCGGAAGGCGACGGAGCCTGAGGGGGAAAGCTTAGACATCGTACATTGGGTGAGGGATAGGAAGGAAGGGCATACTCTCTGCAGGGGCCGCAGCTGCGGGTCCAGCGTTGGAAAGCAAAACAGCGAGTGCTGCGAATTTGGCAAGAATGTTGAACTGCATTGTTGTTTCGTGTGTTTATCTTTTCGAGGTATGAATGCTGTTCGGTTGAAATATTTTGTTAAGCTGACCTTTTATACCATTTCTTGCTACCCCATCGACCGAGTTAAGGCTGTTAAACATCAATCAGCATATCCCTACTATAGCCTAGGTGTTTTCGTGACGCCCATTGATATCGATCATATGGATGATGCAAATTCTAAATTCCGACATCATTGGTTTCTAAATTCTAACTTGGTGTTCCATTTTCCTGGTTTCAAACACCTTGAATTTCGTTTCTGTCACTCTACCGCGATATACGTAACGATCATAAACTTGCTATCTCTTGTTGTAAAGGATAATATACCAGCACTGGCGATTCAATCCTTTACGGAGTGGAACGGCCTCAACATCCTCTAGTCCTCCAACGCCCCTTGTGAATTTCTGGTGGGGGAGTCGCGTTGTTGATGGGCCGACTATTGACTATGCGGAAATGAATCTCATCCGGTAAAGGAGGCCGAGGTAATCCTAAGTTGGTGCGCCACAGTTACATATGGGAGTACGGCCTTGTAGAAATCATGGGTCTCGTCTTATTGTGGTATGTACTGCCGGATAAAGTTCCTTCGAAGCGGCGCGGGTAACGTCTATGAGCCGTTATACGTAAAGCCTTCTCATTCTTCATGAAGCATTTAACCATCGGATTTTCCAAGTGTTAGTCCTCGGTTCGGATCTTGAAACGTTGTCTCTTGCCTGGATAGAACATTCCGTGGCTGGATTTTTTATATTTGTCTATACCTCTGCGATAGTAAGAGAAAACAGATAACTTTGAAGGTCTGAGTGATCCTCAACGTACGCAGACCCCTTTCAACGAGTTAACCAAGACGAAGTCAACTAGTATAGCCGCGGTATTCGAATTGTCAGTGCCAGTGCGCGTTGGACAGTGGTTCTTTCGCCCCAAGAAGTCATCTTTGACCTGCTAGAAGACTGTCTAACCAGGTTTAACTCACAGCTGATCTTCCCGACGACATGCCCCGAGGCAGC
>Ga0193743_1003173_pt1 | contig 11117 bp, 13 predicted proteins | sample L2c2metaG_FD_143038 | JGI IMG/M metagenome (GOLD analysis project Ga0193743, IMG submission 143038) | Soil microbial communities from a riparian zone of the East river system, Colorado, United States - L2c2 | ecosystem: Environmental > Terrestrial > Soil > Riparian zone | place: USA: East River...
CCCCCCGTCACGGCTGACCGCCAGCGACTTTCCGATGTATTTCAGCTTGCCGGGCCGGGCCGTCGGCTGGGAGTCGGCGTACCCGAAGATCCACGTCTCCCCCAGCTCGGGCGCCACGCTCAGCACCCGCGCCTGCATGATCGGCAGTGCGACGCTGGCGAGGTCACCGGTGCCGGGGTCGACAGCGACCAACCGGTCGTCGTCCACCCCCACCGAGACCGCGTCGACGGGCAGTTCGGCGACCTCGGTGACCGGCGCCGGGCGCCAGTTCCGGCCGGCGTCGGTGCTGGTGAAATAGTCGGACCGGCGGTAGCCGTTGGCGTCGGCCGGTCGGCGGACGAGTGTGACCACCGTGTCGCCGCTCGCGGCGGCGAGGAACCGCGACGAGTTGATGCCGCCACCCGGCATCTCCGACATCGTCCACGTGCCGCCCTGGTCGGCGGTGGCCGCCACCTTGTCGACGCACTCGCCGCGGCAGTCGCGGACGGGCAGGTAGAAGTGGTCGAGGTCGCCGGCGATCACGTAGCTCGTCACGGAAATCGAGGGAATCGGGCTGGCGCCGGGTTTGGGGTTCTCGGCGTAGTGCAGCACCGCCAACGGACTGCCCGACGGTGCCGGGCCGGGGCCAGGACCGCCGTCGCCGGCGAAGCCCCCGCCGGTCGCGATGCCGCCGCCGGCCGCTACCACCGCCACCACTGCCGCCGCGCCGAACGCGCGCATGAGCCGGCGCCGGCGTGCGGCCTTCGCGACCACGTCGGCCCAGTCAGGTCGGAACGCCCGCTCGGCCGCCTCGGCCAGGCCGGCGAAGTCAGGTTCACGCACTGGTTGCCTCCCTGTCGCCGAGATCCGTGGCGAGGGCACGCCGCCCCCGCAGCAGCCGGGTCTTGACCGCTTCCACGCTGCAGCCGAGGGTCGCGGCCACCTCGACCACCGGCAGGTCGCCGATGTAGTGCAGCACCACCGCCTCGCGCACCCCGCGCGGCAGCCGCTGCAGCGCGGCGACCAGCGCCACGTGGTCGGGCGACAGGGAGGGAACCACCTCCTCGCGCCGTAGTCGCCCGGCCCGCGCCAGACGGTCGAACAGAACTCTTCGTTTGTGTCGCGAGCGCGCCACGTTCATCGCCACCGTCCGCAGCCACGCTTCGGGGCTCGCCACCCCGCGCAGCCGCGACGGGCGCGCGAGCGCTCGCGCGAACGCCTCGTGCACCGCATCCTGCGCCTCGGCATAGTCGCCGGTCAGCCCGTATACCTGGGCCGTCAGCCGGCGCGCCACGACGCGGTAGATCTCGTGCAGGTCGACTTCGCCGTCCACCGTCACCTCCGTCGTCACCGAGTTAGACCTACGAGCGCCGGCGGAGGTGACATCAGCAGTGTGGCGCGGCGGCATCGGCCGCCGCGCCACCGAGGTGTGCGGGCGTCAGCCCGCGCTGCAGGAGACCGTTGGCCAGGTCCAGGTTGTAGCGATCGCTCCACTGCTGGCCCGCGGAAAGCGAGGCGCTGCACCCGCCCCGCCGCCGCCGGTCGTGCCGCCCACCGTGATGTTGGAGCTGCCGCTGCTCTGGTAGCCCTCGGTCACTCCAATACTGGTTGAACGTACGAGTGCCCTCAATGGACGGTGCGTTCGTCCGCGTCGGCTGGTAGCTGTCGTAGGTCCCGCCGTCACTGCTGACGGTGCCCTTGAAGGTGCCGGTCGGTCGATAGGTGCCCCAGTTGTCGACGATGTAATGCTCGACCAGCGGGTTGCGCGTCCACCCGTGGAGGGTCAAGGAGTCCAAGCTGACCAAGCGCATTAGCGCAGCACCGGGTCGGCGGGCAGGGCGCCGAAACGTCCGGAGGCGATACGATGGTTGAGGGAGATCAACCTATTCGTAGGGCGGTCCAACGCATGCCGACGCCAGCACTGGCCGGACAGACCGTGGTCCTCATCGGCGGCAGCGCGGGCATCGGCCTGGAGACCGGCCGGCGCGCCCGCACCGAAGGCGCCGACGTCATTCTCACCGGCCGCAGCCAGGACCGGCTCGACGCGGCGCGCAACGCACCGCCGCGTTCGACGCCACCGACTCGGCCGCCCTGGCGCGGTTCTTCCAGGACCTGCCGGCACCGATCGACCACGTGCTGGTGACCGCCGGCGGCCCGCGTTACGGTCCGCTGCTCGAGATGGACCCGGCCGAGGTGGGCCTCGCGGTCAGCGACCACATCGTGCTGGCGCTCGACGTCGCGCGCAACGCCGCCAGCCGGATGCGGCCCGGCGGCACCCTGCTCGTCATGGGTGGCACCGGCGGCCGGCGGATCGCCCGCGGCCTGGGAATCATCTCGGCCGCCACCGCCGCGCTGCCGCCGTTCATCGCCTCACTGGCGCTCGAACTCGCGCCGGTGCGGGTCAACCTGATCGCAGCCGGGTTCGTCGACACCCCGCTGTCGGCCACGCTGCTCGGCGACGGCCTCGACGCACGCCGCGCGGAACTGCGCGACACCCTACCGATCGGCCGCGTCGTGACACCACAGGACGTCGCCGCCCTCGCCGTGCACATCATGACCAACACGGCACTGACCGGCGCGACGTACGACATCGACGGCGGACAGCAGCTCATCCACTAAGGACTCAGGTAGCAGTGACGTCCCGCGCGCCGCGCGAAGCCACGAGCGCGACCCCGGCGAGAAACACCAGGCCAGCGCAGACCGCACCGCCGGTGTCCAGCGGCGGACGCGCCGGCCAGATCCACGGCGTGCTCAGCGCGGGCGGATGCCACAGCGAGTACTGCGCGTACACGGCCACCACCAGATAGCCGGTCGGCCCGGCCCAGGCGAGCGCTCCCCCGAACACGGCGGCGCACAACAGCCCGACGCCGGTCAGCCCGCCGGTGTCCCGCAGCACGGCCACGAGGTCGCCGGACCGGGCGGCCGTCAGCGCGGCCACCGCCACGGCGGTCAACGCCAGCGTGCTGCCCAGCCGCAGGAACGGCAACCAGCGGCCGGTCGCCCGTTCCGGCTCGCCGAATGGGCTGGCGGCGGTGACCGCGATGGCCACCGCGCAGCCGGTCTCGAAGATGAGCGGCAGTTGGAGTGCGCCGTAGGCGTCCCACTCCCACCGCAACGCGAACCGCAGCCCGGCGGCGCAGACCAGCACCGCCAGCACGGCGGCCGGGACCCGGCGGCTGGCCAGATGGAGGGCCGCCATCCGCACGCCGGTCACGGCAGGTCCGCCAGGGTGAGCTGGCCGGACCGCAGCGCCGGCAGGTGTGCCGTGAGCCAGGCCCGCCGCTCGGCGGCCGGCAGCGCCGCGAACCGCGCGGCCGGGCTGCCCGGTGTCAGGTCGCCGGTGTGCGCCAGGGCATCCGTGACCGCTTGCTGCGCCGCACCCGCGCCACGCCCGCCCCCGGTGAGGTGCTGCACGATGTCGCGCCCTAGGGTCGCGCGGATCTCGTCGGAGCTGGGCCGGGTGGGCAGCAGCACGTTGAACACCGGCGGCGAGCCGCTGACCGAATCGCCCGACCGCCGGATGCTGACATCGTTGCCACCCTCGTGTTCGTATTCCGCGGCGACCTGCTCGATCCGCACCGGCGCGCCGGGCAGCCCCGCCAGCTCGGCCAGCACCGGCCGCAGCCCGTCGACCAGCGCCGGTAGGTAGCGCCGGTAGGCCGGATGCACGCAGACCGGCAGCGCCGCCTCGGCGCACGCCGGCGTGAAGCCGACGGGTAGGTCGTCCGCGGCGTCGTGCAGCGCCGGGATGGCGATCAAGCCGTGCGGGTCGAGCCGCGCGGTGCCGGCCAGCCCGATGGCGGCGCCGGTCGACAGCACGCCCGCGACGGTGAGCACAGCCGCGGACCGGCGCAGCCCCGCGCCGCCGGCGCCAGCGGGCAGCCCGAGCAGGCCCAGCAGCGCCGCCGTGAGCCCAGCGAGGAAGAGCAGTTGAGCGATCGGGAGGTCGGGCAGGTAGGGATAGAACGTCGCGATGCCCGCGTCGGGGCCGATCGACCACAGGTTGGATACCACCGGCGAGATCTGCCAGCGCGAGTGGTCGCCGTGGATGAACTGCGCGCTGATCTCCAGTGCCAGGAACGCGGCGACCGCGACCAGCGGCGGCGTGAACCGGCTCGGCCGGAGCGCGCCGGCGGCGAACCCGAGCGCGGAGAACGCCGGCAGGCTCGCCGCACCCACCACCGCCGGCCACCACAGCGGGCCGCCCCAGGCGCCCTCGCGGGCGGTCGCCACGTAGAGGACCGCGACGCAGCCCAGGTAGGCGACGATCGACCAGCAGGTGGTCGCGGCCCAGGCGGCGAGCTGGCGGTGCCAGCGCGGCCGGGCGCTGCCGGTCACCAGTTCGGCGATGCCGTGCCGGCCTTCCCGCGAGCCCAGCCAGGCGGCGGCGCCGACCACGGTCGGCACGAACACCGCCAGCGAGGAGTTCTGCATGGTCATCGCACGGACATTCCACAATGGTGGGTACGCCATGCTGGTGCGGTAGGTGACCAGCCAGAACAGCCCGGCGACCAGCGGGAGCAGCCACGGCACCACGTTGTTGCGCAACTCCAGCCGCAAAAGCCGGCCCGTCACGACCGCACCTGCGCCAGCACCGCGCTGTAGCCCCGCTCCAGCGGCGCGTCGCCGGCCGCGCCGGTCCCCTCGCCGCGCGCGGTCAGCTCGTCCGGCGTGCCGTCGAAGGCGATCCGGCCCTGGTCCATCAGCGCGACCCGCCCGCAGGCGGCACCCACGTCTTCGACCAGGTGCGTGCTGACCACGACGGTGGCCTGCTGCCCGAGGTCGCGCAGCAGCGCCCGGAACGCCACCCGCTGCTCGGGATCCAGCCCGGCCGTCGGCTCGTCGAGCAACAGCAGGTCCGGCTCGTTCACGATCGCCTGCGCGATACCGACCCGGCGCAGCATCCCGCCGGAGAGCGTGCGCAGCTTCGCCGTCGCCTTGTCACCCAGGCCCACCCGCTCGACTGCGGTGGCCACCGCGCGCGACACCCGCGCCGCCGGCATCTCCTTGAGCAGCGCGAAATACTCGACGAACTCCACGACGGTGAACCGCGGGTAGAAACCCAGGTTCTGCGGCACATAGCCGAGCCGTCGCCGGATCTGCCGGCGCGGCCCGTAGCCGCCGGGATCGCGGCCGAGCAGCCGGATCCGGCCCGACGATGGCGGGACGACGGTGGCCATCATCCGCAGCAGCGAGGTCTTGCCCGCACCGTTGGGGCCGAGCAGCCCGAACACCCCGGGCCCGAGCTCCAGCGTCACCCCGGCCACGGCCTGGGTGCGCCCGAACCGCCGGGTCAACTCGGCGATCTCGACGTTCATGTGGTTCCTCTCGGGCGATTTTGCCGGGTCGCGAAGACGACGATCACGGCGCAGCACGCCGCGAACGCGAGATAGGGAAGGCGAAGGGCCGAGTCGGTGACGACGGCCGTCAGCCGCCCGGCGGCGATCTGTCCGGATAGGACGGTGGTCACCCAGCCGGCCAGACCGGCCGCCACGCCCACGTTGGCCGAGCGGGCGACGGTCGCGGCAGCCAGTGCCAGCGCGCACACCGCGGTCATCGGGATCAGCCAGCCGAGCGTGACCGCCGTGGCGGTGCCGGATGCGGCCGAGGCGGCCAGCCCGAGCGCGGCGTTGAGGCCGAACACCGCGAGCGCCCGGACCAGCAGCACCATCCGGTCGCTGACCGCCGCGCTGCGGGACAGCTCCCAGGCCGGGTCGACGCCGGGCCCGTAGGCGTAGGCGATGCCCGCCGCCGCGATCCCGGGTGCGCACAGCGCCACGAACGGCGTGCCGGTCCCCAGCGTGGCCAGCATCCCGGCGAGCAGCACCACCGCGGTCGCGACGACCCAGCCGAGCAACAGCGACGGCGTGGTCACCAGCGCCCGCGCCAGGCCGGGCGAGCGCAGCAGGTGCCGCGCGGCCCGCTCCACCGGCCCCGGCCGGCGCTGCCACACCTGTGCGGCCACCCCGATCCAGACCCGGTCCAGGTCGACGTCATCGCTCATCGCCCACCTCCAAGCGCCGCTCGCATCAGCCGGCGGATCTGGTGCGCGCGGCTCTTCACCGTCCCCGCCGGAACACCCAACAGCTCGGCCACCTCGGCCACCGTCCTGTCCTCGACATACATCAGCCGCCAGGTCTCCCGCTGAGCGCTGCCCTCCGACCCCAACGCCTGCACCGCGTCGGCGAGCTGCGCGCGGGACGACGCCACCTCGGCCGGGTCGGCCGCGCCCTGGTCGCCGGCTGCGGCCAGCGCGGCCAGCAGCTCCGCCGGGTTGCCGCGGCGGCGCAGCCACAGCGCCGCTTGGCGACGGGCGATCCCCCACAGCCAGCCGCCGGAGCCCTCCAGCCGGTAACCCCCGGCACCCCGCCACACCGCGAGAAAGGTCTCCTGCAACACGTCTTCGACGTCGGCGGCCGGCAGCACGGCGCGCAGTCGGGCGGCCAGCCAGGGCGCGTGCCGGGCGAACAGCTCCCGCAGGGCGCTGTCGTCACCACCGGCCACGGCGGCGATCAACTCGTCGTTGTCCATCGCGTCTCTGTTGCGTTCCGCACCGGGTCGGTTCACCGATCGGCCCAACTATTTTCGCCGGGGCTCATCCCCGCTGCGCCGCCGGCATGGTCACGGTGACCTTGAGCCCGCCGGCCGTCAGCGTTTCGGCGGCGACCCGCGCGCCGTGCGCGGCGGCGATCGAGGCCACGATCGACAGGCCGAGCCCGAACCCGTCACCCGCGGTACGCCCGTTGAGGCGCCGGAACGGTTCGAACAGCCCCGCCACCGCCCCGGCCGGGATCACCTGCCCGGTGTTGGCCACCTCCACGACGGCGCTGCCGGATTCGGTCGAGGTGCGCAGCGACACCCGGCCACCGGCGACGTTGTGCCGCACGGCGTTGTCGACCAGGTTGGCGACCAGGCGTTCCAGCAGCACCGGGTCGCCGCGGGTGAGGGCGGGAGCCAGCACGCCCGCCACCCGCCGGTCGCCCGGGTCGACCGCGTCGAGCGCGTCCTGTGCGACCGTGGCCAGGTCGACCTCCTCGAGCGCGGCCAGCCCGTGCTGGTTGCGGGCGAGCGTGAGCAACGCGCCGACCAGCGACTCGGCGTGGTCGACCGCGACCCGCACGTCCGAACCCATCCGGCGCAGCTCGTCGGTGGTCGGCGCGTTGTTGGCCAGCACCACGTCGACGGCGGTGCGCATCACCGTCAACGGCGTACGCAACTCGTGGCTGGCGTCGGCGATGAACCGCTGTTGCCCCTCGAACGCGGTCGCCAGCCGGCCCAGCATCGCGTCGAACGTGTCGGCCAGCACCCGTAGCTCGTCGCGCGGCCCGGTCAGCGCCAGCCGGGCGGAGAGGTTGTGCTCCGACGCCGTGCGTGCGGCGGCGGTGATCTGGTGCACAGGGCGCAGCACCCGGCCGGCGACGATCCAGCCGGCGATCGCGGCCAGGACGGTGGCCGCGACGAGCGCGAGCAGCGAATACTGGAGCAGGTAGTCGAGGGTGGCCGCACGCTGGCCCTGCGCCCCCGCCAGCACGCCCTCTTCGAAGGCCCGCTCGCACTTGGTCCGCAGTGCCTCGTCGGTGCTCCGGATCGCTTCGCGGCACATGACGTAGAAGTCGAGCGGGTTGCCGTTGCCGAAGGTCGGGCTCGCATACTCGGGCAGTCTGGCCACCAACCAGTAGGTGATCACGACGACGACCGCGCCGCACGCGGCGAACACCCCCGTGTAGAGCAGCGTCAACCGGGCCCGGATGGTCAGCCTGGGCCGGGTCATATCCGGTATCCCCGGCCCACCACGGTCTCGATCAGCGCCGGCGACCCGAGCTTGCGCCGCAGCCGCGTCATCGTCACCGAGATGACGTTGCTGAACGGGTCGGCGTGCGCGTCCCAGACGTGTTCGAGAAGCTCCTCCGCGCTGACCACCGCGCCGTCGGCCGCGACCAGCATCTCCAGCACACCGAACTCCTTGCGGGTCAACGACAGCGCCCGGGCGCCGCGGCTGGCGCGATGCCGGGCCCGGTCCACCGTCAGGTCGCCGCGGCGCACCAGCGGCGGTGCCGACGGTGCCCGCCGGCCGAGCGAGCGCACCCTGGCCACCAGCTCGTGGAATGCGAACGGCTTGCCCAGGTAGTCGTCGGCGCCCAGCTCCAGCCCGTCAACCCGATCGTCCACACCGGACGCCGCAGTGAGCATCAGGATCCGGGCCGCCCGCCCGGCCAGCGAACGGCAGACCTGGTCGCCGTGCACCGCCGGCAGATCACGATCCAGCACGATCACGTCGTACGCCGTATGCCCGGCACTGGTCAGCGCGGCCGACCCGTCGTACACGATGTCGACCGCCAGCCCGGCATCCCGCAGTCCCTCGGCGATCCGGTCGGCCAGCGTCGCATGATCCTCGACCACCAGCACCCGCATGCCGGCAATTGTGCGCCAGCGGAGATGACATCCGGCCAACATGCCGGGTAGGACTGGTGTCACCGGCAGCGGCGTACACCTCGATGGCATGAGACGACGCTTGATCGCCCTCACCCTGCTGCTGTCGCTGGCACTAGCCGGTGGCTGCACGACACCGGCCGACGACGGGATCGCCTCGGCCGACGGCTCCGCCGCACCGACGCCGTCGCCGTCCGTCGACGAGCACCAGGCGGTGCTGAACTTCGCGAAGTGCATGCGCGAGCACGGGCAGAACGTCCGCGATCCGCACCCGGGCGACCCGTTCGTCGGGCCGTCGCCGCTGCCACCCGGCTGGCAGACGGCCGAGGGTGCCTGCCGGAGCCTGCTGCCGGGCGGCGGCGGTGAGGGGTCCGGCGGCCCGTCCGCCGAGGAACTCGAGCAGCTGCGCGCGTTCGCGGTCTGCATGCGGGCGCACGACATCCCGATCACCGATCCCGAGCTGCCCGGTGCCGGCGACCGGCCCGGAAACATGCGCATCGAGGGCCGGTTCAACACGATGCTCCGCGACCAGGTGGAGAACGACCCCGGGTATAAGGCGGCCATCGCCGCATGCCAGGACAAGCTGCCCAACAACAACAACGACGACAAGAAAGACGGCTGATGAACCGACCCCTGCGCACCGTGCTGGTGGCCGGCTGCACCGTCGGTGCCGTCGCGGTGGCCACGGTCGCCGCCATCGGCTTCGGCGGCGACGACCCCGGCCCGGCGGCCCGCGCCCTCGCGCCACCGGCGACCGCGCCGGTCACCCGGACCACGTTGACCCAGACGCAACAGGTCAACGGCACGCTCGGCTACGGCGCCCCGGTCACCGTCACCGGGCGCGGCGCCGGCACCGTCACCTGGTTGCCGGCACCCGGGGTCCGGCTCCGCCGGGGCCAGCCGGTCTACCAGGCCGACGACCGGGCGGTGCCGCTGTTCTATGCCAGCCGGCCGCTCTACCGGCAGCTCCGCCCGGGCGACACCGGTCGCGACGTCAAGGACGTCGAGCAGAACCTCAAAGCGCTCGGGTACGCCGGTTTCACCGTCGACAACCGCTACACCGCGTCGACCGCGGCGGCGGTGCGGACCTGGCAGCGGCGCCTCGGCCGCACCCGCACCGGGGTCTTCGACCCGGCCGACGTGGTGGTCGCACCGGGCGCGGTGCGGGTCGCTTCGCTCGCCACCCAGCCGGGCAACCCGGCGAGCGGCCCGGTCCTCGCCTACGCCGGCACGACGCGGATCGTGACCGTCGCCCTCGACGTGACCCTGCAGACGCTGGTCCGGCCCGGTCTGTCGGCGACCGTCACGTTGCCGGACGGCGACACCGTCGACGGCCGGCTGGCCACGGTCGGCCGGGTGGCCACCGCCGGCCAGGAGGACAACGGCGCGGCGACCATCGAGCTGACCGTCAACATCGCCGACCAGTCCAAACTCGGCACGCTCGACCAGGCGCCGGTCGCGGTCTCGGTGGTCTCCGCGACGGCCGAGAACGTGTTGACGGTCCCGGTCGCCGCGCTGGCCGCGCTCGCCGAAGGCGGCTACGGCGTGCAGGTGGTCGCCGGCTCGACCAGCCGCTACGTGCCCGTCCAGCTCGGCCTGTTCGGCGACGGCCGGGTCGAGATCAGTGGGCCGGAGATCACCGAGGGCATCGCCGTGGGGGTGCCGTCGTGATCCGGCTTGAGGGCGTCGGTCGCTCGTACCCGGGCGGGGTCGACGCCCTTCGCGGTGTCAGTTTGACCATCGAGCCCGGCGAGCTGGTCGCGGTGGTCGGCCCGTCCGGGTCCGGCAAGTCGACGATGCTGCACCTGATGGGCGCGCTCGACCTGCCCACCAGCGGCTCGGTGACGATCGCCGGCGAGGAGCTGTCCGGCCTCTCCGACGCGCAACTCTCGGCGCTGCGCGGCCGGGCCATCGGCTTCGTGTTCCAGCAGTTCCACCTGGCGCCCGGTGCGGCGGCGCTGGACAACGTCGCCGACGGCCTGCTCTACGCCGGTGTCGGGCTGCGCGAACGCCGGCGGCGGGCGGCGCTCGCCCTGGAGCGGGTGGGCCTCGGGCCGCGGTTGGCGCACCGGCCGCACCAGCTCTCCGGTGGCGAGCGCCAGCGGGTGGCGATCGCGCGCGCGGTGGTGGGCACGCCGGACCTGCTGCTCGCCGACGAGCCGACCGGCAACCTCGACAGCGCCGCCGGCGCCCAGGTGCTCGACCTGCTCCGCGAGCTGCACGGCACCGGCACCACGGTCGTGGTCGTCACGCACGACCGCGACATCGCGACCGGCCTGCACCGGTCGGTCGAGATGCGCGACGGGCGGGTGGTCGCGTGAGGGCGCCGTCGCGGCTGCTGCCACCGGACGTGTTCCGGGTCAGCACGGCCGGCCTGCGTACCCGTCCACTTCGGCTGGTGCTATCCGCGCTCGGCATCGCGATCGGCATCGCGGCGATGATCTGCGTGGTCGGGGTGGCGAGCTCCAGCCAGGAGCACCTCGACCGGCAGCTCGCGCTGCTGGGCACCAACCTGCTCAAGGTCACGCCCGGCCAGGACCTCAAGGGCGCGACATCGCACCTGCCGCCCGAGGCGGAGCCGATGATCGCCCGGATCAACCCGGTCACCTCGGCCACCGCCACCGCGATGCTCAGCACCGCGCACGTGTATCGCAGCGACAAGGCGTCCCAAGCGGAGACCGGCAACCTGGCGGTGCTCGCCGCCCGGA
>Ga0193743_1003174_pt1 | contig 11112 bp, 12 predicted proteins | sample L2c2metaG_FD_143038 | JGI IMG/M metagenome (GOLD analysis project Ga0193743, IMG submission 143038) | Soil microbial communities from a riparian zone of the East river system, Colorado, United States - L2c2 | ecosystem: Environmental > Terrestrial > Soil > Riparian zone | place: USA: East River...
TTGGTATCTTTTTTTTTTTCTAGGCCACACCGCTTACATGGCCTGGAGAGAGTATTCTAAAGCGAAAAAGGTAATATTTCCTTCTGAACTATGATCATTGTTTTGCTGAACGAATCGGCTTAGGGTGAAATTGCGTTTGTTTCTGGGGGCGCAGGTAGGCAGGCTTCAGAATATATTTTTTTCTTGATCAAACTAACGCGACTTGTATAAGGTGCCGTTGGATCGTATGTATTTTGAATACTTTTAGGTCAGACTGATGCTAACCAAGTGGTCAAGGCTTGTTATCCAACTCGCAAAACTGGATGGACTCAAAGTCATCGGTTCCGCCGGTTCCGAGGAGAAAGTCCAATTCATGAAAGAAATTGGGGCTGATATCGCATTCAACTATAAAACTACATCGACCACTGAGGTATTGGAGAAGGAGGGCCCAATTGATGTGTCAGTTTCCGCCCCCCCCCCCCACACACTACCTCATAATATGCTTTTCCCGCTGATAAAAAGGATTTTGTGACTAGATATTGGGACAATGTTGGTGGAGATACCTTGGAAGCTGCACTTTCAAATGCGGCGATAGGAGCTAGATTCATCGTAAGCATTTCATACTTGCTAAACAGTTCCGTTTAATATCACTTCTTCTTGACATTAAATTCAATTCATTTTTCAATAGGAATGTGGCATGATATCAGGGTATAACACTGGTGGACAAGCCATCAAAGTAAGTTTTTTTTTCTTTTTTTTCTTTTTTTCTATCCGACTACTTTTGCCGTTATCCAATACTGAAATGGAATCGACTGTACTAGAACATCGTGGAGATACTCAGGAAATCGATCACTATGCAAGGTTTCATCGTGTCCCGTCTCCTTCCCAAGTACCATGATCAGTTTTATGCCGAATTGACTCCTAAAGTTGCTTCTGGGGAGATCCAACACCGCGAACATGTTTATAATGATCTAGCTAATGCTGGTGAAGCTATCTTAGCGGTACAAAAGGGTTGGAATACGGCCAAAGCGGTGGTTCATGTTGCGGATGAGTAAAGAAAGGTTTTCGTTCATGTTGGCTGTGTTTAAAACCCGACAGTGTGTACAAAAGAATACAAAATAGCAAGTCAAGTGTTATCTGGGCAAACCCCAAGATTGAAGAAGTGTTGGCGCACCCTATTTGGACGGTACTGCCAGATTTAAAAATGATGGCACTCGGGAGGGAGTCAAAAAGGTGAAATACTGACGCGTCCCAATATATATAAAGACAGGACGTTTTGATTTGAAGTTCCTGAGGGGGGTATCCAGTGACGGGCATGGCCACAACATTTTATTCATAAGAGATTTATAGCAATAATTGCTGCGTATACCGTCGGAAATACTAGGATATCACCAATCGTAAAGAATTTCAAAACCGATCAGGAAGAATGGTCATAATATACAACTCACATATAACAAGCAATTAGACCCCCCCTCGAGTCGTCATACTTTACATTCGCAACACGAGGACAAAGCACGGACATGGCATGGTTGTACGCATGCAAGTATCATTTAGCTCTCTTCACCATAAAGTAAATTTTTTAATATTCAGGTTTCAGGCTTGGATCCTCCAACCACATACTTGACCGGGTTCACTTGTCTTTCCCAGCTGCCTCCGAGAACACAATGCCGACACGAAAGACGACGATGTCAGGAACGATGGCCAACTTTCTTAGCGTCGTTCGCCCAAACCACAGTCGTCTCGCTGTGCCATCGATGAAGTATTCCCAACAGTTTTCATCATCTTCTCCTTACGTTGCTACAACACATTTGCACGGTAGGCATCTTTCCTTCAATTTTATTTTTATTTTTATTTTTTTTAACCATCTGATGCATTATGACTGTAAAAAAATATAAACATGCCCCTTCATCCAACACAACATATCAGGTAAAGTAGCCATCGTCACAGGTTCTTCTCGTTCCATTGGGGCAGCTGTGGCAAAGTGTCTCGGAGAACATGGGGCTAATGTCGTTGTCAACTACATAAATGATGAAAAAGCCGCTGGTGATGTGGTACAATCGATCAGAGCACAAGGGAAAGGAGGTGCGATAGCTGTGAAGGCCGATGCTTCGACCGTGGAGGGAGGGAGGTTGTTGCTTAGCGAAGCTGTTAAAACTTTTGGAAAGGTCGATATCCTCGTCTTGAATGCTGGCATTGCAGGGAGTAGGACATTGGCGGAACTAGATGAAGCGTTTTACGATTCGCACTTCAATACGAACGTGAAGGCGCCTCTGTTTATGGCAAAAGCTGCTGTGCCGCTCCTTCCGTCGCGTACGCTTTTTCTGTTGTGCTTCTTTTTTATCTGGAGAGTTATGAACTCATGACCAAACTTAGCGGGAGGTCGTATCATCTTTTTCTCGTCGAGTATGACAGCGGCGTCTAGTATGTCTCCTTTCCAACTCCTGAGTAGTTGGAAAACTTGATAGTTACGAAGCCGTCATAGCAGTCCAACCTAGCTCTCTGTGCTATCTCGCCACAAAAGGCGCTATTGAGCAGATCTCACGGGTGTTAGCAAAGGATCTTGGACCACGAGGTATCAATGTGAACACGGTCTCCCCAGGTCAATTGGATAGAGAGGCCAATCGAAGCCAAGGCATTATTGATTCAATTGTCAAACAAAATCGGAGACTCGGAGGACCAGAAGACATTGCATCTATAGTAGCCTTCCTCGCAAGTGAAGCTGCACAATGGATCAATGGACAAAATATTCGAGTGGATGGGGTGAGTGAAAAAACCTTGGCTCCGATGAGAAACTTGTTTCAGGTGATTGACAAGTGAATTTCTCATGCTTATGCAGGGCTTATGATGTCAGAGGAATATACAATGTTTATAATTATACACAAGCCTCGGTAGGCTCGGAACTTGCAAAGATGGACGATGACACAAACGTCAAGCCGGATGCCGAACACTAAATTAAGATTAGAAAAATATGTTACCGGATAAATATTTTCCACGTGATTACAAACCTGACCGGTCAAGCTCCGTCAATATAAATTGATCCTGCATTTATTGTACCTCCCCATTTGTTTTTTGGAGTTCGACTATTGTCCATTGCTAACTGATGATGCCGAGAAATGGACCTAAACTTGATATCGCCATGCCTGAACCACAACCTATAGAGTACTGGTGGGACCCTGCCAACTCGTCGCCCGGTTTGTCCTTTGTATCTAGTCCATCCGCTGGCGAAAAGCTGACGAACTGCTTCCTGATCTTTTTCCCTTCCCCTAAACATTCGAAATGACACCTCAAACACATGTATGCTCCAAATCATTCGTCTATCATAACGAATCTATATCTCCACGGTCATCTGTGGCGCTCATTTCGTCGTCTGTGATCCGGGACACCCCTCATCGAAAACGGAAATTCGTTCTTCCTCGACTGAACTTAGCAAGTATCGATGAGGAACGAGGATTGTCAGAATATGATTGTGGTTACATTGACCTCGGAGCAGAAACACCCGCTTCCGCCAGCACCTCCAACTTGCTGGAAAGTTCTGCCCACGTAGGCAACTACATACGGACACGACGAACCTCATCCCATCTGTCTCCGTCTTCAACTACCAGAAATCCAAGCAGATTTAACAAGTATGCTATAGTTCGAGATTGCGGGATCTGGTACGTTGATGTGCTATGATTCGTTTTCCCAATCTCGATATTGAAACTTGATCATGCAACAGCTTTGAAAATGCTGTTGTACCATGTAGGACGTTGTGCTGTGGAAAGATCTTTTGCACCGAACATTTAGCTGACGTGCGTTCCTCATCTTTACCACATTTATTTGTTCTGAATATTCAACAGTGGCTACATGGGCCTAGAGCAGAGGGACGATGTCCTAATTGCGAAAACGCTTGCTCACTTGAAGGTGGCACACTCTCACTCGCATCGCCAGCTCTCCTCTCTTCATCGCAAGGCAAACGCGACGACAACCTTACTCAGGCTAACACCCATGCTTCTCCTTTAACTCTTGTTCAACGTCATTTGAATGACACATTGACGGGTTCACGGGACAGATTACCCCAGGCCGTTGCCGCGGCAACAACAAATTCATCGGCATCACCACCTGGTTCTGTCGCAGAGACCCTCTCGACATGCTCCTCCTTTGTCGATTATTCGGATACGACGGTCAATACCGAAGAGTCGAAGACGATCGGAGGACGGCATCATATTCCCCACACATTTGCAAATGAAGGGCCTTTGACCAGTTCTTTCTCTCCGCCATGGGGAGTTGTCAGCCGCCTAATGAGCATCATGATCTTTCTGATGTTCTTGTACAAGCTTCGGTCATTAAAAGACAACCCCCAATCCACACTTTCATGATCTCCTTAATAAATCCCCTCTCATCAATTAATCATTTGTTGCACTTTTTCATATCGTCATTTCATGGGGAAGGCTCTTTTCATTGTACTTGTAACTTCATCAAAATTTGTATATATATATTATTTAATCAGTTTCGCTGCTTTTCACCCTTTGATAGTGCTTTTTGATGATGAACCAACCTGATCATGAGGTATCTCCAATCAGCCAATGCAAGTGACCTTTTTCGCATCACGCGTTACATGATGTCATCCAAATCCCGACCCTCACGTGATGGGCGCGCCAAGTTGATTTCCCGATAAGGACAGGGATTTGAAATGAGTCAAGACGGTACCGCTTCCAAAGCTCCGGAGTATAAAAATGGGTCCTCTAACCTGCTGTTTTCTTGATGCGCGCCCCTCCCCCAACTTTCTCCTCACTGTCTATGTCTCCTGTAACCCCTGGTTCCGATCCCTTTCTTCTGAAGTTGAATTTTTCTCTATTTATTTCGGGATTTCTTTGAGAGGTCGGTGAAGGGTTTTTGACGCCTGAATACCAAGCGTTCGGATGGATTAGCGGTGCGTCCGAGTCTTGCGTTGAGCGTGCTCAAATTATCCTTTTTTGTCAATGTAATTTTGTCAACTTTGATAGCGAACCAATCAATGAATTTTCACCGTGGCGAACCAGCGCCCCAACAGTGCTACCTTGCCGTTTACCTGTCCTGTGCCGACTCCACATTTATTCAAACTGCTCTCGTTTTCTCGAACGCCATCCACCCGAAATGTTGGTTTCCTTTCTTGCTCTACCACATCTTCACTCTATGCAGTGGCCAATGTAATCCAGGGGCCTAGGCCTCACGCTGGAGAGGGACACACAAAATTTAACCATATTATATTCTGCGGCTGGTTTATAAATAAAGTACTCCCCTCCGCGACTTTGGTTCTCTTATACGTTATCGGTGCTTGCTATAATCCACCCACCAGGCTGCGCAACGCCTGCGCGGAGTAGGGGCTCATCTTTGGCCTATCCTTGTAAAGGCTTCGGAATATCCTGGTCTATCGCAGCATGTCGACGATCATGTGGCTACTCGTGTCTCAACTGGTTCATGAATCATTCCGCATCAACGTAAGCCGGATCTTGTTCGATATCGAACTTCTGATCTTTGAATACTAATGAAATCTTCATTGTTAATATAATATTTCTCGAAGAAGGCTATCTCCCTACAGTGCTAGACAGTGCTGTGCCCAGCTTGGGCGCCTGACGCTGGCGCCGACTGCTTTCACTTAGTAAGTCAGTGAATTCCGTTGTAATCCATGTGATTGAAGGCATCGTATCCTTTTTTTATCTTTTCGCAGCCTATCATCCATCATTTCAATGGGCGGCCTGCTTACGATGACGCCGTTTCCAACGGGTCTGTCCTTGGGTCACAGACTACGCAATGATTTTTGTCTTTTGCCGAGCTTTCCATCTTTGTTATCTTGATCAAATCCGATATGGACAATTACTGTGTGTGTGTGGATACGGCGGTAGTCCCTGCGTGACGGCCTCTGCCAGAGTTTGACCTCAACTTTTTTTTACTTATAAAAATGACATACATTCCGGCAAAGTATCTCCAGGTAGAACGGAAGTCCAATTTAGACCGTCGTGGTGGATTCAAATTTTTGGAGCACGTGCCATTCAACCAATCGGTATCCAAGCACTCCTGGGACTCGCTATCCCACTCCGTTCTCGGCAACCGCGATTATGTCCCGAATTGGCATGAGCTAGTGACCCCTTGCAAGATTGTCAAGTAACTTCAAGACTGTTCTTTGCTTGGGTTACGTTGCCTGTGGGCTGCGGCCCGCTTTGCTGTATGATGTTTGGTCGTTCGCCTGATGATTACAATCAATCAGGACAGTCGTGTAACTGACGTGTCCTTGCCGACCCTTTTTGTGAGCTGAATTTGCCCTGAATGTGGAGCTCATGGGCGGTGAAAGGCAAACTGTCAGTTGGTCATCCTAATATCCTGCGGCTGCGCGACGAGGAGGCATGCGGAGAGTTGCCCCGTTTAGGGGCAGCAGGGTCCTGTCGCTGTTAGTAAGTTCAAACCTAGATATTCACAAGCGGTGGAGGGAGAACGGAGCCCACGCTGTTGAGATTGACAGGTCATCTGAAAGATGGGCTGTGTTCTAGCTGGGCAGTGCGGTGAGGAGGCGCCATTTGACCATTTATGGGAAACGTCGGGTGTCATGTGAATGCCGCTATCAACGGAAATTATTGATAAGCAACTTGGTCGCGGAGGTCTCTCCCGATTATGACTCGGTATGAGAAACATCAAGGAAAGTGGGATTTGCGATGTTCTTTGTGAAATTTTGAACATTGTTTTTTGGGCGTTCTTTTCGTAGTATGTTTTCCATTGGTATTGAGTTCAATGATTCCAAAGATGAACGCAGCAGGATGTCTATCAAGGGAGATATGAATCCGAAAGTGGTGTGTGATTACGTGTGCATCCGGGTCCGCGCCCAGAGCTGGGTCTGAAAAAATGTCTAAAAAGCTGTGCTGTGGATATATAAAAAGAGGTTGAGTCATTTTGAAATTTTCTTCACTTTTCTTCCCCAACCCCCATCTAATCGGCTTGGACAGAGTCATCCTCTGCACCGAGTCTTGCTATCTGCTAAGCAGTCAACCTCTGAGGCATCCGTGAGTCACCGTTTCATATCGTCTGATTACTTTGGCCTACGTTGCCCCCTTTTTTGCGTGTCTATTCTCAGCGATCTCATCGCTGTGTTTTCATACGCATCAAATACTATTCCGTATATTCAAATGGCGTCTTCATACGCAAATGCGAGCGTTAGCATGGCTACCTCGGCTACGGATTTCTACGAGCCAAATCAGATGCAGGTGAAGAGCCCAAGCTCGCCTCCGTGCTCAGAACCATCTATTATTTTCTCCTCTCATACTATTCATGCATTCTCGGGCAACAATACCAATGTCGATGATCAGGAACTGATTCCCCCAACCTCCAGGCTAGCCAGGCTGCCCCTTACCCAATCTAGCCCCAGTAGCACAACCGGCGTCGCAATTTCCGCCTCACAGACTAACTTTACCCATACTCAATCAGGTCACGATGTTCACGAGTTTGTGAATACCTCGGCTTCTCTAAACCCGTCAACGGTACCTCGTAACTTCGGTCACCTATCCAACCCACCCGAAACATCTGTTTCGAGTTCTCAACTCCTTACCAACCATGTCTTGAATCATCCCATTCGTCGTCCTAGGACGCACAGTAAAGTCTTCCAATCCTCTAAGGACTTAGCCGCACACTATGGAATCCCTGAAATTCTGCCACCAGCACCAACAACATCTCATCATCAATCTCCAAAACCACCTGTCCACACTGATTTCCACACTATGAGTTCAAACTACTTATCGATGTTATCTCGCAACCCGACCGATAATACCAACATGACTGACCCAGTTGCACCACTTCCAACTGCAGTTGCCCAGGAGCTAGACGCTCCCGTCATCCCTGATGACGACGACGAAGTAGCCAAATCACTTGCAGCAATGCTTGGTACGGAAACCTCCCATTGTTCAGTACCTGTGACTCAACTCCATTTCGAATTTTTAACAGTCCCACGCTCCGAATGGGAGATGGCTACCCCTTCCCTCATGGACGACTTTTCGCCATGGTCCCCTGACATGGTGAACCCATTCACTCCCCAAGACTCTATGGTCGACACTCCCTTGTTCGATTACCTGGATGAAAGCAATATGCTCACAGGTCCCGACTACGCTCACAATGGACTTTTGTTCCCCATGTTTCCCGAGTGGTCGCTGCCCGACGTTGTGCGAGAGCCCGCTGTTCAGCCCAAATCTCCCCCAGCGCTTGATGTCTCGGCTTTGATCACCATGTCCCCCAGCTCTCCTCTTCATGATTCCTTTGATCCATCTCAATTCTCTTCCACTCCTCAGCAAACCAGCGCGCAATCTGATTTTGATTTGTCCATCGTCAAGCCTGCAGCTACTCGTCGTAAGGTCACCGCGACTGGTATCCGGAAGGGAGTCACACCTGAAAACCTTCTTGACGAATCTGCACCTACTCAATCGCGCAACTACGTCACTCCTTCTGCGACCTCCAGAAAGGATGTTCCAGCTGTGTTTGCCCGAAAGCGTGCCAGGTCCACTGCATTCGGCGATGAGGAGGATCAGCTTGATGATTATGTCTTACCTCCCAATCCGACGGAGAAGGACCTGATCGAGCAGAAGCGTCGTCAGAACACAGTCGCAGCCAGGAGGAGCCGAAAACGCAAGCTGGAGCACTTGCGGCTTTTGGAGGACCGCCTGGAGGTCGAGACGCAAAAGAAAGAACAGTGGCGTCAGCGAGCACTCATGTTGGCGAGTATCCTGAGCGGCCTCAACCAGCCCGTCCCCGACCTCTTAGATGAGGAGTCGTAAACTTTTTTATACTTTTTAATTTTCTGTCTCTCTAAGCTTTCGTTTTCCTGTTTGTTTTTTTTTTCCCTTGTGTGCCTCGTAAAAGATTCCAAGTACTATACTATACATACAATTACCGGACTCGAAGACGACCTTATCTTTTTACCCGTCGTCAAACCATCTGTCCTTCCATAGCTCCTTGTACACCATCATCATCATTCCCCAACCACTTGCTGCCTTCGGAGCGCCCTCCCATCACCGTTGTCCGTTCATCGCCTCGTCATACCTTCCTCGTTTACTGACTGTAACCACCTTCGTCCTTTCTTACATGTTTTGGCACGACAAAATAACACATTGCTTTTATACCCTGTAATTCTATGATAATAAGAACTGAGCCTCTGAGAATAAGTTGGATAATTACATAATTAATACCGAAGTCAGGTTCTGCCAAGTTTCTAGACTTTTTGAACAGTACGTTCATGCAGGCGAATGGTGGCAAGCCATTGAATTCAAGATTGAAACGAAACAAGACCGTCTTCACAGTTCAAGTTATTCCTCCAACTGATAAAACCTCCCCTTCTCCCCCCGCTTCCGCTCATTCAAGTTCACTCCAAACTCCTACCGACCCCTCGACTCGGTTACCTTTCACGAACACATTTCGATCCCGATATATGGCAATGATATCTCCTAGAAGTAGTAATTATGAACGGTTGGAAGGAGGGATGGGTCCTAGTAGGATATCGAACTCTAGGCGTTTCGGATGGAAGAAGTTTGCCATCGTGGCAGGTGTCCTGATAGGCTTGATATATCTGTTTGGGCCTCGAAGGAGTCGAAAAGAAGCTGGTTAGTAAGACAATCTCTTTTACATAAGAGAAGAACTTTGAAAGAATATTTCCAGGTTATGATCATGTAGATGATATAGAAATATTTCCTACACCTCCGCCTGCTAAACCAACGCCCTCCAAAGATACCACCACTGTTCAACCCTCACATCCCCAATCCTATGAAACTGATCCAGACCCCATAAAAACCACCTACTGCACTTCCCCTCATTCACCTGGCGGTCATCTCGTGCAGTATGCACTCATGATAGACGCCGGATCTACTGGGTCTCGCATTCACATCTACAAGTTTAATCATTGTGGCCCTTCGGCGGAATACGAATATGAAGTCTTCAAAATGACCCAACCAGGTCTTTCTTTTTACGCAGGGAAACCAGAGGAAGCAGCTAAGAGCCTGGACATCCTTCTCGACGAAGCCATTCGGATAGTCCCAACCTCCATGCGAAGCTGTACGCCGGTGGCGGTTAAAGCCACTGCCGGCTTACGTCTGTTACCTGGGTCTCAAAGCGCTGATATTCTACATGCGGTTGAAGAGAGAATACGTGACTCTTATCCTTTCAAGCTACTCGGGAAAGATGGGGTGACTATCATGGACGGTAGAGAAGAAGGTGTCTACGCATGGATTACCGCCAACTACCTCCTCGGAACCATTAAAGCTGATACCCCAAAGGATACCCCGACCTATGCGGTTCTCGACCTTGGCGGCGCCTCCACCCAGATCGTCTTTGAGCCAACGTTTTCTTCCCCCGACAAATCTCTTGAACCAGGCGAACATAAATATGACCTTAAATTTGGAGGCAAGGCTCATGTACTCTATCAACATTCGTACCTTGGTTATGGACTTATGCATGCACGGAAACATGTACACAGTCTTGTGGATTTCATGGCATCCATACGGGTTAACACTCCATCATCCAAGGGTGGAGAAAAATCGCAAGACAAGGTTGGAAACCCTTGTCTAGCTCAAGGTACCCAAAGAATGGTGGAAGTGGTGGATGAGAAGACGGATGTGAAACGGAATGTGACCATGTATGGAGAGGAGATTGGTTCGTTTGAGGCTTGTGATAGGATTGTTCAATTGGTTCTGGCCAAGGATGCGTATGTCTTTTATTTTCTCTCTCTCTCTCTTTTATTCACGTTTCACGTTTCATGCTTTCTCATTTTCAGAATTTGTGAAGTCAAACCTTGTTCCTTTAACGGTGTATACCAGCCTTCCTTACTAGACTCCTTCCCCAACGGCAAAGTACTCCTCCTCTCCTACTTCTATGACCGTCTTGCACCCCTCCTCCCACCTAACACCCCCATCACCGTCTCCACCATCGCTTCCACCGCACAGGACATCTGTAAAGGACGCAAGACATGGTCAAGCCAAAAACAATGGGGCAGCGATCACGACCTCATGAAAGAACTGGAAGAGAGGCCAGAGTGGTGTCTCGATCTCACGTTCATGCATGCGCTTCTGAGGTTAGGATATGAGTTCCAGGATGATAGACAAGTGAAGATTGGGAAGAAAGTTGGGGGTACGGAGCTTGGGTGGTGTTTGG
>Ga0193743_1003175_pt1 | contig 11102 bp, 11 predicted proteins | sample L2c2metaG_FD_143038 | JGI IMG/M metagenome (GOLD analysis project Ga0193743, IMG submission 143038) | Soil microbial communities from a riparian zone of the East river system, Colorado, United States - L2c2 | ecosystem: Environmental > Terrestrial > Soil > Riparian zone | place: USA: East River...
TGGCTGATCCAGTCCGGTATTCCATCGGGCTCCGGCAGCCGGTCGATGAAGCCTTCGGGTCCCGGTGCGAACATGCGCATCGCCGCGGCCTCGTCGCCATCCGATCGCAGCCCGCCGATCATCCGGCGAATCGTTCTGGCCGGATCACCGCCGAGCTCCGCGTCGGCCACGCCAGGTTCCTGGAAGTAGAGGATGTAGAAGAAGTTCTCGCCGAAGATGCCGCGCCAGATCTGCGTCGGCTGCGAAGGCGCTCGGGGCACAGGAGGCACGCTCATCGCGACGACGCCCGACACCCGGTCCGGGTAGAACAGAGGAAAGTTCGTCACGACGGGTGAGCCCCAGTCGTGCCCGATCACCACGGCCCGCTCGGCTCCGACGTCGTCCAGCAGGCCGGCGATGTCCCCGGTCAGCGCGACGATGCTGTAGTCCTCGATGGCGGCCGGTTTCGACGAGCCCCCGTAGCCGCGCTGATCGGGAGCCAGCACGTGGTAGCCGGCATCGGCCAGGGCAGGTATCTGGTGGCGCCACGAGTACGCCAGCTCCGGGAAGCCGTGGGCAAGCACTACGACGGGCGCACCACGGTCGCCGGCTTCGGTCACCCGCAACTGGACACCATTGGTGTCGACTATCCGTTCGGTGGATGTGATCACGGTCTCAGTCTGCCCTCGGATTCGACGCGCACGAGTTCGGGTTCGAGAAATCCGACAGAACATTGGGCGCGGGTTCACGTTCGCCCCAATACACCGTCGGGAACTATGCGACGTTGGTCTAGCGGTAGCCTGAACTAACCCACCTGTGCGTATCGGAAGGACCTGGCCGACGACGGCCGATGCTCGATGAACCGAAAAAACGTCATCCGTACCCTGACCGCGGTCGCGGTCGTGTTGCTCCTGGGTTGGTCCTTCTTCTACTTCAGCGATGACACCCGCGGCTACAAGCCCGTCGACACCTCGGTGGCGATGGCCCAGATCAACGGCGACAACGTCAAGAGCGCGCAGATCGACGACCGCGAACAGCAGGTCCGCCTCGACCTGAAGAGCGGCAACGGCGACACCGAGAACAGCGACAAGGTCATCGCGAAGTACCCAACGGGGTACGGCGTGCAGTTGTTCGACGCGCTGAGCGCCAAGAACGCCAAGACCAACACCGTCGTCAACCAGGGCAGCATGCTGGGCTCGCTGCTCATCTACCTGCTGCCGCTGCTGCTGCTCGTCGGGTTGTTCGTGATGTTCTCCCGCATGCAGTCCGGCGGCCGGATGGGCTTCGGCTTCGGCAAGTCGAAGGCCAAGCAGCTGGGCAAGGACATGCCCAGCACCACGTTCGCCGACGTCGCCGGTGTCGACGAGGCGGTCGAGGAGCTCTACGAGATCAAGGACTTCCTGCAGAACCCGGCGCGGTACCAGGCGCTCGGCGCCAAGATCCCCAAGGGCGTGCTGCTGTACGGCCCGCCCGGCACCGGCAAGACCCTGCTGGCCCGCGCCGTGGCCGGTGAGGCCGGCGTGCCGTTCTTCACCATTTCGGGTTCGGACTTCGTCGAGATGTTCGTCGGGGTCGGCGCGTCCCGGGTCCGCGACATGTTCGAGCAGGCCAAGCAGAACAGCCCGTGCATCATCTTCGTCGACGAGATCGACGCCGTCGGCCGTCAGCGCGGTGCCGGCCTCGGTGGCGGCCACGACGAACGCGAGCAGACGCTGAACCAGCTGCTGGTCGAGATGGACGGCTTCGGCGAACGCCAGGGCGTCATTCTCATCGCGGCCACCAACCGCCCCGACATCCTGGACCCGGCACTGCTGCGGCCCGGCCGTTTCGACCGGCAGATCCCGGTGTCCAACCCCGACATCGCAGGCCGCCGGGCGGTCCTGCGGGTGCACTCGCAGGGCAAGCCGGTCGCACCCGACGCCGACCTCGACGGACTCGCCAAGCGGACCGTCGGGATGTCCGGCGCAGACCTGGCCAACGTCATCAACGAAGCCGCGCTGCTGACCGCCCGCGAGAACGGCACCGTGATCACCGGGGCCGCGCTCGAGGAGGCCGTGGACCGGGTCGTCGGCGGTCCGCGCCGCAAGGGCCGCATCATCAGCGAGCACGAGAAGAAGATCACCGCCTACCACGAAGGCGGGCACACGCTGGCCGCGTGGGCGATGCCGGACATCGAGCCGATCTACAAGGTGACGATCCTGGCGCGCGGGCGCACCGGCGGTCACGCCGTGGCGGTGCCCGAGGACGACAAGGGCCTGATGACCCGCTCGGAGATGATCGCGCGTCTGGTCTTCGCCATGGGTGGACGCGCCGCCGAGGAACTCGTGTTCCGCGAGCCGACCACCGGGGCGGTGTCCGACATCGATCAGGCCACCAAGATCGCCCGCGCCATGGTCACCGAGTACGGCATGAGCTCCAAGCTCGGTGCGGTCAAGTACGGCACCGAGCACGGTGATCCGTTCCTGGGTCGCACGATGGGAAACCAGGCCGACTACAGCCACGAGGTCGCCCAGATCATCGACGACGAGGTGCGCAAGCTGATCGAGGCGGCCCACACCGAAGCGTGGGAGATCCTCAGCGAGTACCGCGACGTGCTCGACATCCTGGCCGGCGAACTGCTGGAGAAGGAGACCCTGCACCGCGTCGAGCTGCAGGCCATCTTCTCCGACGTGAAGAAGCGGCCGCGGCTCACCATGTTCGACGACTTCGGTGGTCGGGTGCCGTCGGACAAGCCGCCGATCAAGACGCCCGGCGAGCTGGCCATCGAGCGCGGTGAGGAGTGGCCGAAGCCGGCGCCCGAGCCCGCATTCAAGGTGGCCATCGCGGCCGCGACCAAGGCCGCTGAGGCCGCAGCGCGGCACAACGGCTCGAACGGTGTTGGCGGCAACGGTTCTCCGGTGAACGGCAACGGTGAGCACCCCAGCGGGGCACCCGGAACCGGTCCGACCCAGCCCGACTACGGCGCCCCCGCGGGCTGGCACGCGCCCGGCTGGCCGCCGCCCCACCCCGGTCAACACCCCCAGGGTTACTGGTACCCGCCGCCACCGCCGCCTCCGTCGGGCTGGCAGCAGCAGCCGCAGCCGCATGTCGGCGCCGGAGCGCCTCCGGCGCCGTACCCGCCCTATCAGCCGTACCCGCAGCCCGGGCAGCCCGTCCCGCAGGGTGGCGCGCCCGCGCCCGCCCCGCACGACGAACAGAATCGCGGTGACCGGTCCGATGACCGTCATAATCCGCAGCCCCCTGGCTGACACGAACGGAGCCACCAGATGACGCGGTCGAACATCGATCCGGCCACGCTCACCCTTCCCAAGTTCGACCAGGACCGCGCCGAGGCCGCAGTGCGCGAGTTGCTGATCGCGATCGGGGAGGATCCGGAGCGGCATGGCCTGGTCGACACCCCGGCCCGGGTGGCCAGGGCGTACAAGGAGATGTTCGCCGGGCTCTACATCAATCCCGACGACGTGCTCAACACCACGTTCGACGAACAACACGACGAACTGGTGCTGGTCAAGGACATCCCGATGTACTCGACGTGCGAGCACCACCTGGTGGCCTTCCACGGTGTCGCGCACGTCGGCTACGTCCCCGGGGTGCACGGCCGGATCACCGGTCTGTCCAAGCTCGCCAGGGTGGTGGATCTGTACGCCAAACGGCCGCAGGTGCAGGAGCGCCTGACCGGGCAGGTCGCCGACGCGATGATGCGCAAGCTCGATCCTCGCGGTGTCATCGTCGTCGTCGAGGCCGAGCACCTCTGCATGGCGATGCGCGGCGTTCGCAAGCCGGGAGCCACCACCACGACCTCGGCGGTGCGTGGGCAGTTCAAGACCGATTCCACGCTGCGATCCGAGGCGCTGGATCTCATCCTGCGGAAGTGAGCCCACCACGCACGCAGGTGATGGGGGTCGTCAACGTCACGGACGACTCCTTCTCCGACGGGGGTCTCTTCCTGGACCGCGACCGCGCCGTCGAGCACGGTCTGGCACTGGCCGCACTTGGCGCGGCGATCATCGACGTCGGCGGCGAGTCCACGCGGCCCGGTGCCACCCGCATTGACGCGAGCATCGAGACGGCCCGAGTGGTGCCGGTGATCAAAGATCTTGCCGGGCAAGGCATCACGGTCAGCATCGACACCATGCACGCCGAGGTGGCACGCGCCGCCCTTGAGAACGGCGCCCGGATCGTCAACGACGTCTCCGGCGGGCTGGCCGACCCGGCCATGGCCCCACTGCTCGCCGACGCCGGGGTGCCATGGGTGTTGATGCACTGGCGCTCGGTCGACGCGGACCAGCCGCACCAGGCGCCCGACTACACCGACGTCGTCTCCGACGTCCGCACCGAGCTCTTGCGCTGCGTGGACGCCGCGGTGTCGGCCGGGGTCGACCCGGCTCAACTGATCATCGATCCCGGCCTCGGGTTCGCCAAGAACGCCGAACACAACTGGTCGCTGCTGCGAGCGCTGCCGCAGTTCGTCGCGACGGGCATCCCGGTGCTGGTCGGTGCGTCCCGCAAGCGCTTCCTCGGGACGCTGCTGGCGGATCCCGACGGAGTGCCGCGGGACCCGGCAGGCCGGGAGACGGCCACCGCGGTGATCTCCGCGCTGGCCGCCCAACATGGGGTGTGGGGCGTGCGCGTGCACGACGTCGGAGCGAGCGTCGATGCGCTCAAGGTCGTCGAGGCGTGGTCCGGTGAGGCGCATGGCTGACCGAATCGAGTTGCGGGGTTTGACCGTTCGTGGTCATCACGGCGTGTTCGAACACGAGCGCAGGGACGGGCAGGACTTCGTCGTCGACGTCACGGTGTGGATCGACCTCGCTGCGGCCGCGGCGAGCGACGACCTCGCCGACACGCTCGACTACGGCGTAATTGCCCAGCGGGCGGCCGACGTCGTGGCCGGGCCGCCGCGGAACCTGATCGAGACCGTTGCCGCCGAGATCGCCGAAGGCGTGATGACCGACGCGCGGGTGCACGCCGTCGAGGTCGTCGTGCACAAGCCCAGCGCACCGATCCCGTTGACGTTCCACGACGTCGCCGTGGTGGCCAGGCGGTCGCGCCGCGGCGGCCGGGGTGAGGCATGAGCACCCGAAGACGATGGCGAGTGAGGATCGCAGCGAGACCGAGCTCGATGGGGCGAACCGCAAGCTCCCGCCCGAAGCGAGGACCGGAGCGAGCGGGAGTCGAGGCATGAGCACCGTCGTGTTGTCGATCGGGTCCAACCTGGGCGATCGTCTTGCGCTGCTGCAGTCGGTGGTCGACGGGCTCGGCAATGCCGTCCGATCGGTGTCACCGGTTTACGAGACGGATGCGTGGGGCGGCGTCGAACAGGGTGCGTTCCTCAATGCCGTCGTCGTCGCCGACGACCCCGCCCTGGACTGCCACGGCTGGCTGCGACGCGGCCAGGAACTCGAGAACGCAGGCGGCCGGGTCCGCGACCAACGTTGGGGCCCACGCACACTCGACGTCGACCTGGTCACCTGCCACGCCGGTGTGACCGAGGTGCGGTCGGACGACGAGGTGCTCACCCTGCCGCATCCGCTCGCGCACGAGCGCGCCTTCGTACTGGTCCCGTGGCTTGCGGTGGACGCCGCCGCCACGCTGACGGTCGGCGGCCGGGCGCGGTCCGTCGCGGACCTGCTGAACGCCATCGACCCGGCCGAGCGGGTCGGGGTGCGGCGCACGGACCTGGCCCTGGTGACGTGATGGGGCCGACCCGCAAACGTGACCTGACGGCCGCGACGGTGATCGCCGCCGTCCTCGGGTATGTCCTGGTGCTCGGGTTGTACCGATGGTTCCCGCCGATCACCGTGGTGACCGGGTTGTCTCTGCTGGCGGTCGCCGCGGCCGAGGCGGCTTGGGGGTTCTACATCCGATCGAAGGTCAACGACGGCAAGATCGGCCCCGGTCCCGGCTGGCTGCATCCGCTCGCCGTGGCGCGTTCCGTCACGATCGCGAAGGCATCGGCGTGGGTGGGCGCACTGGCACTCGGTTGGTGGGTCGGAGTGCTGGCGTACGTGATCCCGCGGCGCGGTGCGTTGCGGGTCGCGGGGGAGGACACCGCGGGTGCAGTGGTGGCTGCGGCGAGTGCGCTGGCGCTGGTCATCGCCGCACTCTGGCTTCAGCATTGCTGCAAGTCGCCGCTGGACCCGCCGGAGAACCCCGACGGCGTACCCGAGTAGCTGCGGCCGCCCGTGGCAGGCCGAATCGCCGCGGCGGTCGACACGCTGGGTGACCTGTGACGGGTACAGTCAGCCCATGACCGAACCGACCCGTGGACCACGCTCTCGGCGTGGAAACCGCAGGCCGGGATGGGTTCTGCTGACGGCGTTGCTGGTGCTCGCGATCGTGGCCAGTTCGGCCCTGGTGTTCACCAATCGGGTGGAGTTACTCAAGCTTGCCGTAATCATCGCGTTGTGGGCCGCGGTGTTGGCCGCCTTCGTGTCGTTCATCTACCGGCGTCAGTCCGACATGGACCAGGCCAAGGCGCGAGACCTCAAGTTGGTCTACGACTTGCAACTCGACCGCGAGATCTCCGCGCGCCGCGAGTACGAACTGTCCGTCGAATCCCAACTCAGGCGAGAGCTCACTTCCGAGTTGCGTGCGCAGAGCTCCGACGAGGTGGCCAGCCTGCGCGCCGAGTTGGCCGCGCTGCGGGCTAACCTCGAGATCATCTTCGACACCGACCTGCAGCATCGCCCCGCCATCGAGACCGAACGCACCAATGTCCACACCTTCCCCGACTGGTCGGTTGCCCCTGAGGGCTTCGGAGGGCAGGAGCGGAGCGACCGGGAAGTTGGTTTCGGAGGGCAGGAGCGGAGCGACCGGGGAATGGGGCCCGGCCGGGTGATCAGCAGCCGGCTCGACACCGAGGACCGGGACGACGCCGATCCCAACACCGAAGAGAGCCCCATCATCGACGTGCCGGTCGAGCCGAATCCGCCGGAGCACGAGTGGGCGCCGCAGGCTGTTTACGGCGGTGCGCACCGCAGGCCGTCGGAGGTGGAGCCCGCGCAGCGCGGCTGGCAACCGCAGCCTCCGCCGTCCATGCCGGATGTGCCCGAGCCGCCGCCACCGGCCCCCGAGCCCGAGGTCCAGTCGCCGTGGCCGCCGCCTGAGCCGGCGCCAAGGCCGATGCCACCGCCGCCCGCTGCGCAGCCGCCGCCCGCTGCGCAGCCGCCGCCCGCTGCACAGCCGCAGTGGCAGGAGCCCGAGCCGCCGAGACGGCACACCGCGGCCGGCGAACCGGAATGGCGTCCTGCGCCCGCAGAGGGGCAGTTCATCCCGGCAGGCAACCCGGGCAGCAACTGGCTGTCGCAGGTGACGGAGAACGGCTCGTCCACCCACGCGACGCCGCCCGAACCGGAGCCGACGACCGCGCCCGAGCCGGTGATGACACCCGAGCCGGCACCCGAGCCCGAGCCCGAGCCGACACCCACACCCGAGCCGACGATGACCCCGCCGCGCGCCGAGGTGCCGCGAGGTCGCCACACCACCGCCGCCCAGACCTCAGCGGAACCCCCGCGGCGCGCGAGGCACTCCGCGCCAGCCGACGTCGATCCCGGCCGACGCCCGCCCTCGCCGGCGCTGGCCCCGCCACCCCCGCCGCTACCGCCACCCCCGGCGCCGCAGACCGAGTCCGAACGTGAAGCACGTCACCGTGGACTCGACGATCCGGATCCGGCGGACGGCCAGCACATCGGTGGCCAGCCACTTTCCGAACTACTGGCGCGTTTGCAGGTCGGCTCGACGGGCGGCGGCCGGCGCCGTCGTCGAGAGGAATGAGTTAGTCTCTAGGCGCCCGTCCGGTACCCGCAACGCGGGACTGGAACGAAGTAACTCATGACGTCAGCGAGGTCGTCTGCAGTGGGGACCCCCAACGGATTCCGTCCGGCTCGGCTTGCGATCGGCATCATTTCCGCCGGTCGGGTGGGCACGGCGCTGGGTGTGGCACTGGAACGTGCCGAACACGTCGTGGTCGCGTGCAGCGCCATCTCACAGGCGTCGCGCCAGCGCGCCGAACGTCGGCTGCCCGACACCCCGGTGCTACCCGTGGACGAGGTCGCCAGGCGAGCGGATTTGCTGCTGCTGGCCGTGCCCGACACCGAACTCGCCAGTCTGGTCTCGGGACTGGCCGCGACTCGGTCGGTGCGGCCAGGTGTCATCGTCGCGCACACCGCGGGCGCCGCAGGCATCACCGTGCTGAACCCGCTCACCGAACAGGGTTGCGTGCCGCTGGCGATCCACCCGGCGATGACGTTCACCGGTTCCGACGAGGACATCGTCCGACTGTCCGACGCGTGCTTCGGCGTCACCGCCGCCGACGAGGTCGGGTACGCCATCGCTCAGTCGTTGGTCCTCGAGATCGGTGGCGAGCCCTTCCGGGTCGACGAGGACGTCCGCACGCTGTACCACGCGGCGCTGGCCCACGCAGGCAACCACGTGATCACCGTGCTGCTCGATGCCGTGGAGGCACTGCGCGGTGCGCTGAGGGGACAGGGGCTGCTCGGCCAGGAGTTGGTCGGCGACGCACCGGGTGGCCTCGCCGAGCGCGTGATCGGTCCGCTGGCCCGCGCATCGTTGGAGAACGCGTTGCAGCGCGGCCAGGCCGCCCTCACGGGGCCGGTCGCCAGGGGCGACGCGGCCGCCGTCATCGCGCACCTGCAGGCCCTTCACGAATTGGATCCCGAACTGGCGCAGGCATATCGGACCAACTCGCTGCGCACCGCCCAGCGCGCGCACGCTCCAGCCGACGTGTTCGCCGCGTTGGCCGAACCGTCGACGTCAGGAGGGCAGCCGTGACCGCGCGCAGGCCACCGAAGTTCACCCAAGGGGAACTCAACGTCTACGCGCGTCCGCAGGACGTGTCGGACGTCTCGCGCGCTCTGCGGACCACCGGACGCCGCGTCGTCTTGGTACCGACCATGGGTGCGCTGCACGACGGACACCTGGCGCTGGTGCGGGCGGCCAAGCGGGTTCAGGGTGCGGTCGTGGTCGTGTCGATCTTCGTCAACCCCCTGCAGTTCGGCGCTGGAGAGGACCTGGACGCCTACCCGCGCCCGCTCGACGACGACCTGGCCAAGCTGCGCACCGAGGGGGTGGAGGTGGTATTCGCGCCGACCGTCGCCGACATGTATCCGCACGGCCCGAGAACCGCCGTCGTGCCGGGACCGCTCGGTGCCGAACTCGAAGGTGGTTCCCGGCCAACGCATTTCGCCGGGATGCTGACGGTGGTGCTCAAGTTGCTCCAGATCGTGCGGCCCGACCGCGCGTTCTTCGGCGAGAAGGACTACCAGCAACTGGTGCTGGTGCGGCACATGGTCGATGACCTGAACGTCGACGTGAAGATCGTCGGGGTGCCGATCGTCCGCGAACCGGACGGTCTGGCCTTGTCGTCGCGCAACCGGTACCTCGACGAGGTGGAGCGCGAGCAGGCCGGCGCACTGTCGGCCGCTCTGCTCGCGGGCATGTACGCCGCCTCGCGCGGAGCGTCCGAGGCGCTGGACGCCGCGCACGCGGTGCTCGTCGAGGTACCCGCGATCAAGGTGGACTACTTGCAGGTACGCGATAGCTGGCTTGGCCCGGCGCCCCTCGAGGGAGTGGCCCGGCTGCTGGTGGCGGCGCGCCTTGGCCGGACCAGACTTCTCGACAACATCGCAATAGACATCGGCGCATCGGCCGGCATCGACGGGCATTCCCGGGTCGAGTCGGACCAGAATCACGAATTACCTTGGAGGAATTGATGTTACGAACCATGTTGAAGTCCAAGATCCATCGAGCCACGGTGACGCAGGCGGATCTGCACTACGTCGGCTCGGTCACCATCGACGCCGAGCTGATGGACGCCGCCGACCTGCTCGAGGGCGAGCAGGTGACCATCGTCGACATCGACAACGGCAACCGGTTGGTGACCTACGCCATCACCGGTGAGCGGGGCAGCGGTGTGATCGGGATCAACGGCGCGGCAGCGCATCTAGTGCATCCAGGCGACCTGGTGATCCTCATCGCGTACGCCACCATGGAGGACGCCGAGGCCCGCGCCTACCGGCCGCGGGTGGTCTTCGTGGACGGGCAGAACCGGCAGATCGACTTCGGGCACGATCCCGCCTTCGTACCTGCCGACGCCTCCGACCTGATGTCTCCGCGGTAGCGCCGTGCTGCTTGCCATCGACGTCCGCAACACCCACACCGTCGTCGGCTTGGTGGAGGGCTCCGGCGACCACGCCAAGGTGGTGCAGAACTGGCGGATCCGCACCGAATCCGAGGTCACCGCCGACGAACTGGCCCTCACCATCGACGGCCTGATCGGCGACGACGCCGAGCGGCTGACCGGCGCCACCGGTCTGTCCACGGTGCCGTCGGTGCTGCACGAGATCCGCGTGATGCTCGAACAGTACTGGCCCTCGGTGCCGCACGTGCTCATCGAACCTGGTGTGCGGACCGGGATTCCGCTGCTCGTCGACAACCCCAAAGAGGTCGGCGCCGATCGCATCGTGAACTGCCTTGCGGCGTTCCAGCGGTTCCAATCGGCGGCGATCGTCGTCGACTTCGGGTCGTCCATCTGCGTGGACGTCGTGTCTCGGAAGGGCGAGTTCCTCGGTGGTGCGATCGCCCCGGGCGTGCAGGTGTCGTCGGACGCCGCCGCGGCGCGCTCGGCCGCACTCCGCCGCGTCGAGCTGACCCGGCCGAGGTCGGTCATCGGCAAGAACACCGTCGAGTGCATGCAGGCCGGCGCGGTGTTCGGCTTCGCGGGCTTGGTCGACGGCCTGGTGAACCGGGTGCGTGAGGACGTCGACGGCTTCGGGGGCGACGACGTCGCGGTGGTGGCAACCGGGCACACCGCGCCCCTGGTGTTGCCCGACCTGCGCACCGTCGAGCACTACGACAAACACCTGACGCTCAACGGCCTGCGCCTGGTGTTCGAACGCAACCGCGACAATCAGCGGGGCAAACTCAAACAGGCCCGCTAGCCGCGCGGCCCGGATTCACCCCTGTGTCAACGTCTCCTGCGGGACCGGATTCAACGGCTTGTACGGACTCTCCGACTGCTTCAACGGCCCCAGTGGGACCCGATTCAACGGCTTGCGTGGACTGCCCGCCGTGCATCCCGAGACCGCGATGTGGCTGCCCGG
>Ga0193743_1003177_pt1 | contig 11098 bp, 14 predicted proteins | sample L2c2metaG_FD_143038 | JGI IMG/M metagenome (GOLD analysis project Ga0193743, IMG submission 143038) | Soil microbial communities from a riparian zone of the East river system, Colorado, United States - L2c2 | ecosystem: Environmental > Terrestrial > Soil > Riparian zone | place: USA: East River...
GGAGACTGTGTGGACTATTGGGATTAGAGACTGTGTTAATTATTAGGAGTGGAGACTGTTTCCACTGTTGTGATGCAGCCAGGGGTCTGGGGGCGGAGCCCCCAGCAAGCCCCGAATCCGTGCTGTAGGCAGGCGAAGCGGAGCGGAGTCGTGCCGTAGGCACAGGTTCGTGGCTTGTGAAGGTAGATGAGAGAATAGTACCTATTATTGGTCAGATCATTGATGTTGTCATCTTTCTGTTGAGAATGTTTCAATGACTGATCGGGGTTTGTGAGCACCTTAATATCGGCTATCGCCCCCTCCCTCTTCAACTTTCTGCCACCTTGGTCGCTTTTGATATTAGCTATCGCCCCTTCCCTCTTCAATTTCCTGCCACCTTCGGCCAGCTGGACCTGCGATGGGGCCTTGGGAGCTGGCTTTCCACCGGATCAATCTTCTGCTCGCTTACTCGACATGGACTTCACCATGTCACAATACTTGCTCCCTCAGTTCTCGTTCTCCTCTATCTTCTTTGTGGTGATGTTGATCTCGTCTCGCACTTTCATCTTCTTTTTTGGCTGGGGCGGCTCTTCATCGGAGGGAGGCACCATCTCCACATCGGAATCATCGACTTTCTTTTTCTTGACTGCTGTTTTCACCCCATCCGACTTTACTCCCACTCCTGCCATGGCCTTCTGAGGAGCTTGAGCCTTCTCTTTTTTGGCAGGAGGAGATTGCTCATCACATTCATCAGCCGACTCGTCCATGGCATCTGAGTTTTCAACAAACAAAGCTCCATCAGACATCTCAATGTCGCTTGTTTCTGCAACAGGGATGAGGTTGGAGGTTTTGCGGTTACGGGGCGGTGGCCATGGTTTTGGAGTGAACAATGGGCGAGGGGTAGCATCAACCATATCTTCATTGGCCATCTCAGCATGCTCAAATGCCGCAGCATGTTTGATGCTCTGCTGCTTAGTTTCTTTGTGAGCTGCCTTAGCCTGAGCTTTAGCTGCGCGCTCCTGTTGAACCTCAGCTGTGGTTCGATGATAGGTGTTCTTGTTGGCAAGTCCAGGGTGAATCGTTTTGTTACGTGCACGAGTTTCCATCTGACGTGGACGTACAGGAGTATGAGGCATGGTAGTGGGCTGAAGAGATAGGAGGTAGAGTGTATTCAACAAGGTATTTGCTTAAACTCCTGCCAGAAAAGACGTGGCAATGATACAAGCGTGACTTTAGACTTGGCGTGAATTTTGATGAATCTTCACTTTACCACACTATCTGCACTACTTTCTGCTTTCTACTGCCTTCTCCCTTGCTCTCCGTTCTTGGGTTAACATCATAATTTATACTTTTATAATGGTTCCAAATCGAAATCTGCATATTCACAATGCCCACACACTTGGTTCTCCTCCTCCTACTCTCACATGTCCCTACTGTCCTTGACACTTTTGCAGCAAAGGTGGACGTACCAAACACATACAAGTGAAACATGCTTCTGAACGCACGAGCCCAATCCATCTCTTCCACAATCGCCTGCGCCATCCTCGTCACAATCATCTTCTTATGAATCACGCCATGAGCGGCTCCCAAGCTCCATTCCATCTGATCCTACACCACCTCCACCTCCTTTACCAGGATTCAATGCTGATGTTGACATGGAGGTCGAAGACCTGCATTTTGATCAGGATTACATCCCACCCAAACCCTATCCTGTCCCCGGCGAAGAATCAAATGAAGACGCGCCACCTGAACAGCGCGTTCCTGATCCTCGACATGTTTCTCATGCTTATCATCCCAAGCTCAACGGTATGACAAGTATATTTCTAAACAAGAATAAGCAACAGTGTTAACAATTGTTATACATAGGGAAGATATGCGATGTGAACGGAAATGAATTACTACCTGACACTCCTCCTCCTCCTCACAATCTAGATGGGGGACCTCATAACTGGATGCCATACGATAATCGTCTTCAATTCGAAGTTGCTGACTTCCTATTCCGTCGTAATCAGATGTCCGCTGGGGATATCAACTTCATTCTTGGCCTCTGGGCAGCGTCCCTTGCCATCCACAATGACGAGCCCCCATTTTCGAACACTACATATCTTTACAACACTATTGATTCCACTCCTCTTGGTGACCTCGCATGGGAATCCTTTAGTTTACAGTATAACAGAACCCAACCTGCATCCAACATTCCGTCATGGATGCAAGCAGAGTATGACGTCTGGTTTCGAGATCCCCGAACTCTGGTCCAGAATCTCCTGTCAAACCCCGATTTCAAGTCTGATTTCGATTATGCGCCCTTTCAAGAGTATACTACTGATGGAGTCCATCACTTTCGAGACTTCATGTCTGCAAACTGGGCCTGGCATCAGGCAGTAGGTCCTCACTATGATCTCTTTGATTTAATGCTGATTCTTATCGTGCTAGGACATAATTGCCGAGGATCCTGAAACTCATGGCTCGGTCTTTTGCCCCATCATTCTCGGCAGTGATAAAACGACTGTATCTGTAGCTACAGGACACAATGAGTACTGGCCTGTTTATCTCTCTATTGGCATTATACACAATAATGTTCGACGCGCACATCGCAATGGTGTTGTTCTCCTTGGTTTCCTTGCTATCCCTAAGTGTAATTGTAGTATCAATGTGTATTATATTTGCTAATGTGTCTCATTTAGCAACTCATGAATTTCGTGATGATGCCGGCTTTCGTAAATTCCGTCGTCAACTTCTACATTCATCGCTTGCCAAAATACTTGAATCCCTCAAACCTGGTATGACAATGCCTGAGGTTGTTCGTTTTCCCAACGGTCATTTCAGGAAGGTCATATATGGGCTTGGCCCCTACATCGCAGACTATCCAGAACAGGCGCTGCTAGCCTGCATTGTGCAAGGCTGGTGCCCAAAGTACGTCACGGTATTGCTGCTGACCACATACATCACTGATAAGCCTTTCAGATGCACTGCCCCTGCGAATGACCTTGACTTTGGTCAGTATGTGCGCCGTTCTCAGGTGCATGCTGAATTGCTAGTTGAAGAATTTGAGCTCGGAATGTTATGGGATGAGTATGGACTCTCGGGGACATTGTGGTTCATTTTTCGCCCTTATATTTTATGCTGTACATGCATCTCTGATTGTTGTCTGTTTTTAGCCATTCACCAATGGTTTTCCCCGAGCGGATATTAACGAGCTTCTGTCACCGGACCTATTACACCAGCTGATCAAAGGTGCCTTCAAGGACCATCTCGTCACATGGGTAAATGACTACATCAAAGCTGAATACCCAGCATCAGAAGCACAGAAGATACTTGACGACATCGATCAGCGGTATGTTTGCCTCTTCACAGATATGATTACTGATTACTGAATAAACTGTTTAGCATAGCACTTGCTCCATCTTTTGCAGGGCTTCGACGCTTTCCTGAAGGCCGAAACTTCAAGCAATGGACCGGCAATGATTCAAAGGCACTCATGAAGGTATGTAATTCCCTATCCTGCTCCATAACTAAGTCTCACATATTTGTTTGCAGGTTTACTTACCAGCAATTGAAGGCCATGTACCGGATGAGATGGTGCAGGCAATGCGTGCCTTCCTAGAATTTTGCTACATAGCTCGACGCGACGTACACGACACGCACAGCCTGACAGCCTTAGATGACGCCCTTCAGCGGTTTCACCATCATCGTGAAATCTTTCAGACAAGTGGTGTTCGTGCCAATGGCTTTAATCTCCCTCGTCAACACTCCCTTATTCACTACATTAAGCTCATTCGTGCCTTTGGAGCTCCAAATGGTCTCTGCTCCTCCATCACGGAATCCAAGCATATCAAGGCTGTGAAGGAGCCATGGCAACGCTCAAGTCGTTTCGAGGCGCTCGGTCAGATGCTCCTTACCAATCAGCGCCTTGATAAACTCGCTGCTGCTCGCGTTGATTTTGCTGACCGCGGGATGCTGAAAGGCACATGTTTATTATCTGTTTGGGATCAGATTCCCCGTGCATTTTCAATCATTCATTCTGATAATCTTCCAAACTAATGCCATATGGATATAGAAACAAATGGAGTCGACTCTAATCCTGATCCACCACACCTCATCAACGAAGACCCTCTCGACGATGAGACCATCAACAAGCCCGATAGTAATACAGACGATAAAGATGATGACAATGGTGATGTTGATGGTCCCACAGTGCAGGCCCATGTTGACCTAGCGAAGATATTGTGTAAGTATCACATCACTTGATATCGCTGAAATATACTAACCTACAATACAGTATGCAAAGTTTACCCCGAAGATATCGCCACTGAAATTGAACAACCTGACCTCCCTGATCTCATTCAACAATTTATCTATAACCAGCAGCATCCCGACCACTGCTCCGATACCAGTGTTTCAGCCCTCCCCACGTTTTACGGCAAGATAACTGTTTACCCTTCTGCTGTTGCCACATTCCATGCCCCAAGTGACATCTCGGGGATTGGCAGCATGCGTCGTGAGCGTATGCGTGCCGTGAAATCATGGAGGAAGGGGCCTGGCCGTTATGATACTATCTTTGTCAATACTGACCCTTCTGTGGAAGGTATGAAAGGTCTTGACGTTGCCCGCGCGCGACTCTTTTTTTCATTCTCTCATGATGGTGTTGAATATCCCTGTGCTCTTGTGCATTGGTTCTCGCATGTGGGTGATTTGCCAGATGAACACACAGGCATGTGGGTAGTTGAGCCAGATACATTGGACAATGGTGAAAACCTCACTGCGATCATCCACCTTGATACTGTTGTTCGAGCATCACATCTTATTCCGGTATTTGGCTCCCAACATGTTTCAAGAACTCTTTCTTTTACAGACACACTCGATACATATACTAGTTTCTATGTCAACAAATATGTTGATCATCATGCATTCGAGATTGCTTTCTAACAACCACCTTTTCATACTTAGACAGCTTATCCACGTAGTAAAATTTCTCGCTTAGTTATCATTGTTGCTTTCACTCATACTTGCCGCATCTTAGGTGTCTTTGCTATTTATTTACTTGCCTGCACCCTTATGATCCCTTGATGAACTTATCTTCGGCCTTGATATGCTTACTTTTTTTGCACACTCTTAAAAACTAATTCACAAAGCACAAAATAAGCAGCTTGAGCAACTTAGCAGGCTTATCCATGAAATAAGCAGATTAAGTCTAATAAGTTTTTTCTAGATTTTCCTGATGTGGAGGGCTGATTGACGGTCTGTATTCTGTAGCTGTTACTTTGAATCTTCGTCGCCATGAGTAATGAACTGACTCTGCGGTTTGTGATCAAGGGTACGCTGGCTTCTCGCCATCGCAAAGGAGGGTTATCGTCGCGCATCAAGGAAAAGGCTATCTCCTCGGACCCCAAAGTGAATTTGGAATCGTTAAACCCCACTCTCTTTCCTGGCGTTGGTAACTGAAGTAACAATCGTCGGGCACTCTCTTGATGCGTTCATCTTGGAATTGAATTTTTTATAATTTTACTGATGGTTGACCCCAACTTGTATAGGAACCGCCATCGCTCTTCTCGATGGGGTATATCTTCCTTTACATATCAACGGCGTATTCAGATGATCGGCTACGGAATGCCTCGCGTATGTTCAATGTTTAGTACCCCCACTACTGGCCATGTTCTTACTGTAGGACAAGATAATCCAAGCACACAGTGTACTGTAAGGGATGTCGCGAATGATTCCATTGATATTAACGATGATAACGCTGGTCCCTACGATCATGCCGGAACGCACCGTCAAGTATCATGATTTTCATAGCACATTATAATGCCTAGGTATCTTGCTTTTCGATCCCTTGCCATGGTCATCTTTCAATGAAGATGTCTTGCATTTATAGTGATGACCTCTATGCTACTTTGTACTTCCGTGGATATATTGCGCATAACAGGCTTCGGACTACAAACAGGTTTGCCCAAAGCATCAGTGGTCCGGCTAGATATTAACGACTTGTAGATCGAGCTTATTCTCAGCTACTTACTCTATTTTCATATGTCCTCTGCTCGGATCATATAGCAATAGAATCGACCCTTGGGCTCCTTTCTGCTGTTTATTGCATGCAACACAGTTGTGTTGGAGGCCGATATGTGTTGCAAAGGTCCACCTTCGATCTAGATCATACATGTTTGATACAGAGATATCCGGGTCTGTGGACGAAGTCTTATTCGGTTGAGATGCCAGTGCGGTGGCGCCTCCAAGCAAAAGTGACCCAGTGGAGGAGAAATGAAGTACGTTGGAGGAACGTTCTCTTGTACCGATATATTTTTAGTCTGCCAGTTACATAATGTGACGCTGCAAATGTAGATGCCAGAAGCACGATAAGATGGCAGACAAATAATGAAATCGTCAGTGAGCTCGGCGGGAGGCAAACGGATGAGTACCTACGACAATAATAAACTACTTATATACTAATAGTAGTGGTAAACGAACTGAAGAAGCTAAATAAAGGAAGGGACTGTGTCGAAATGAACAATAAAGAGTTGACAAAAATGGAAAGCTCGGCACATTGCGTATGCTCGCACAAGCTCCGGAAGTCCAACACTCACCGGCCTGATTGACTTATTCTACTCAGCTTAATTCACGGGATAGATATATTTAAACAACTGTTGTATACCTATATTTTTAATAAGATGAGGACGAGAAATGCAGTCAGCTGAACAGATGAAATCTCGTGAGTCTCTGGATGTCAACTGGATGTGATAGTTAGTCCACAAGAGGAGAAATTCCCTGCCAGTACTTGGATAAATAATTGAAACATGAATCTGAGAGCAGTCAAGTCAGCACACGTGTGTAGCTTGTGCGACCTATGATCAATGAGAAGTGAAAGTCAATGACGGACATTTTTCATCCGCATTCAGTGAGTTTCTGAGCGGTCCGCGAGTCAATTGACTCTGGTTTTTCTGCTTCACGTAGTCCGCTTAATATTATTACCATTTATCATTTACCATGATGAGGTTATGGCTATGGCCATTGGGAAGACGTCCAAAAAGTTTCCAGAGGTTTCTCAACCTCAAAAACCTCTGGAAACCTTGGAAAACCTTGGAAACCTCCTAGAAATGCTTTCCATGGAAACCTCTGGAGATCTATGGAATTTTAAAAAAACCTTCGAAAATGTGGAATTATGATAGCTACAGAATAAGAATTTGAATTTGATACAGTGAGAACCACGGAAAGAAAAGAATGAAAGCTATACTAGATTAAGAGTTTAAGTTTATTCGATAGTATGGCACTATTCTATGAGTCTTGAAGATGAAGATGAACGGGGCTGAGCGAGGTTATGATGGGCAAGGCTGTGTGAAGGATTTCATTCCAATTTCGCTCACGGATGCTATCTGGCGGACGTAATCTTATTTTTCTTGATTTTTCATTGACAACTCTCTAGTACCAGTACACTGCAGCTATGTAGATTTCCGGGTTTCCAGGTTTCCAGGTTTCCGGAAACCTGGAAACCTGTGAAAATGTTAGAAATCATGGAAACTAAACAGACATATCTTTTTGATGTGTTTTAGATGTTCTTGATCACCACAGCCTTGAGAGGCTGAAAATCCCTTGAGCGTCAAATATCCTTCACTTGTCCAGCGAAGGCTGGTCTTGCAAGAAATGATATCTGCGAGCACCTGGTCCAACTGGCAACAATCTAAAAACAGTCGGGACCTTTTCGCCCATACGGGATTTGCGGATCCTGCAAATCTTCGCTCCTGCAGAGTCCTGCACATGCCATGCACCATATGGTGAGTTGAACTACGTATGATTTACTCTAATTTACTTAGCCTTGAACAGCCTTGACCCCACACTAGTATGAGATAACGATGCCACGTTTTCAGTGGACTCCCCAGAGACTCCCAGGCGTTTTGTTCTCGTGATGTACTGATAGCAATAGGACCATAAGGGATGTGCTCGCGCGGCGTGGTGCGGTTCTGGTATGTATATGGAGGCCGAGGAGTTTGAAAACACACATATATATCCTCGACCAAATCCTTTTTTTTGCATCCCTGATTCTTGGCAACCCCGTCCTTGACCGAGGGAACCAAGAATGCTGGCTGCTGGCTTCATCCTCGTCGCCTCTCTGCTGTCCTCTATCGTCGATGCTGCACCTGGCCTCGAGACCGTTCAGCTGTCTAAGAGGCAAAGCATTACTCCTCTAAGTCCGAGCCAGATAGCGTCGTTCAAACCCTTCACATTCTTCGCCAGCACAGCTTATTGCAACCCAAGTACGACAATCAACTGGTCGTGTGGTGGTATGTATTTTCTTTCGTTTCCTTGCAGGATTGGAAGAGGTGATCGACGGTCTATTTTCTGTGGACGTCAGCCAATTGCGCTGCGAACTCGGGCTTCATCCCAGTAGCATCCGGAGGCGATGGTGCCTCTGTGCAGTTCTGTAGGTGTCACAGTCTTTGAATCTTCATGGTTATAGATAATTATCTGATTTCGGCCGTTTGTGATCAAGGGTATGTTGGCTTCTCGCCATCGCAAGGATCGGTCATCGTCGCTCATCAAGGAACCGACACGTCTCATATGTTAGTTCAAGCCTTGCGTCACTCCAAGAAATGACTGACAACTGTTTTTTTTTGTTTTGATGCGGTACCATAGCCAAGCCATTGCCACAGACGCCAACGCGTTTTTGGATCCGTTAGACCCCACCCTCTTCCCTGGCATCAGTTCCTCAATTGAAGTTCACAACGGTTTCGGAGACGAACAAGCCAAGTAAGCCAAAAACTTCCCGATTCAGCGTTGGATTCTGAGCATCGCTGCTGACTTGAACCGTGTTTCAAAGAACGGCGACTCAAATCCTCTCAGCTGTCCGGAGCGCTATCGCTGCGCATGGCGCCACTCGAGTGACAATTGTCGGACATTCTCTTGGTGCGTTTCAGCTTGGAATTGAATTTGTGATATTTGACTGAGGTTTGACCCCCGCCTTGGCCTTCAACTTGTATAGGAGCCGCCCTCGCTCTCATTGATGGGGTATATCTTCCTTTACATATCAGCGGCGTATCATTCACAGTGATCGGCTACGGAATGCCTCGGGTATGTTCATATGTTTAGTAACAACCATTCCTTTCCGACTATAATATTTTATTTCTTGTTCAGGTTGGGAACCAAGCGTTCGCAGATTATGTTGATGCCCACCCCAGTGTTACCCACATCAATAACAAGTCAGCACCGGCATTCTTCTTTTCTTTTTTTTTATATATACGTTGATCTAATATTCTGATCTTGATGCTGTATAGAAAGGATCTTGTTCCCATCGTTCCAGGTATGCGGCCGTCCTTTTTTTTTGTTATGTTTTGACTGACATCTTCATTGCGTCTGTAACCAGGCCGGTTCTTGGGCTACCACCACCCATCCGGTGAAGTGCACATCATGGACAATAACCAATGGGTTTCCTGTCCCGGTGGGAATTTTATTTTCCGGAAACTAAAGAAAAAGAAAGGCTTACTCTGACTACAGGTCAAGATAATACAAGCACAGAGTGTACTGTGGGAGATGTTCCGAACGTTTTCGACGGGAGTACGGCTGACCATGGTGGTCCTTACGATGTGTCTCAATGGGCTGTTAAATTCATGGCACATAGGCACATTTTGCTTTGATTCCTTGCCATGATCATCTTTCATTGAAGATGTCGGGCTGTGAAGCTGACTATCTATATATCACTTTGTAAGCATATAAACAATCTATGTAACAACTTCGAATGAGGCCTAAACTTCTTCAAACATGTGACCAACGAACAAAACTTCAATGGACCCAACCAATCTTGAACAACTTGTAACCGCCTTCATCAGCCCGACCAACACTTCCCTGTCTTCCAATTTCTTCTTTCTGCAAAATAGTCAACTGGGGTTCGGAATTTCTACTGGCTTCCATGCGTTTAGGAGTAGGAAAAAGGGTGTCAACGTTCCGATCTAACCCTTCGTGCCTTCCTGTGGATCTTACGGGTATAATGAGCCAGAAGACACCACCGTTACGGTTGGAGGAGATAGTACTGGGAGAAGGCCGAGCAAGAAGCTTTTCGACGCACTGTTTGATCCATCTGGCATGTTCAGGGTGGTATATGACGTCGGCAGCTAGGATGACATCGAACGGCCGCTCCAAAGGCTCGCTATAAACTGGGACCTCCCAGTCCAGACACTTAATGGCGATAGAAGCAGGTGATTTTGGGAAATTAGTTGCGACATTTTTGGCAAGGTTATCGAGCACCTCAGGATGATAATCTGTCGCGATAATCTGTGGTGCCAGGTTGCAGGATTGTAGAATCTTGGCAGCCACGATGCTGAGCATTCCTGTGCCAGCGCCGAGCTCGAGGAGTCGAAGAGGTCCACCATCGATGTCGATTGGCACAGTTAATGAGAAAAGGGAAGGTTGAAGGCATATACGCTCTGCGAGTAAAATGGAACTGCCCCAACTTTGTAACCCAACAGCGGTGTGGTCCTCTTTCGAAAGAGGAGCATCATTCAGCTCGACCCGAATTTCCTTCTTCAGGGTGGAGCTCGTTGTAAGCGGAAAAGCGAAAGTACGTGTCAGAGCAACGTCTGTTTCTTCGTCGCCACTCGTGAAGGTGGAAAGCAAAGTCATCGCTTGATCGAGGATATCTGATCTCTCTGCAGAATCGAATTCTGAATCACAGGCTGTTGTAATCCAGTTATCTGAACGGGTGATGAAGCCAGTTAACCATCTGATAGCGAACGAACGCTCGAACGGGTCGGTGCGTAGTAACTCTAACTCGGTATCTGATTCGTTATCTTCATGCGAAGGCTCGGCATCGTCCAAAAATTCGGCCTCGACCTCGTCTTCCTCTGCAGATGCATATCCAGAATCAAGGACTGAAGTATCGTGTATGGGCCGGGGCACATTCCGTCTGGGAATGAAAAGCTTGGAAGCATGAAAAAAAGCGGGTTCTGGCTGGAAGTATAAATGGTACAGACTCTGGAGGCTCTGTTTAATCTGCTCAGTGGTATGAGTAACAAGATGGTTAAGAGGTGGCAGGGTTGAAGTTGGCGGGCCTGCACGTCGAGAGCTTGTCGAGCGTATACCAAGCATAGCTGGATGAATGAAATCCATAGTAATAATATAGTAATTGTACTGGAATTTG
>Ga0193743_1003178_pt1 | contig 11095 bp, 10 predicted proteins | sample L2c2metaG_FD_143038 | JGI IMG/M metagenome (GOLD analysis project Ga0193743, IMG submission 143038) | Soil microbial communities from a riparian zone of the East river system, Colorado, United States - L2c2 | ecosystem: Environmental > Terrestrial > Soil > Riparian zone | place: USA: East River...
ACTGGACAACTTACCAGGCCAACCAGACTCGCATCGATGCCAACGTTCATCCCCAACCTCACCAGGCAGGCGGGGCAGTGAGAGAAGGCGCCGCACTCCTGCAAGGCCTGGCCACTTGCGGCAAGTGCGGCCGCCATCTGCATACTCACTATCGCGGCAGAAATGCCTCGCCCGGCTATCACTGCTCGGGCAAAGACATCGTCCAGGGACGAGGCGTTTACTGCCTCAACGTCGGCGGCATCCAGGTCGATCAGGTGGTTGCGGATGCGTTTTTGGAAGCGTTGACGCCGGCCGCGGTGGAAGCTACCGAACAGGCGATGCGGCAACTGGAAGCGGATCACGATGCGGCACTCGGGCAGTGGCGCATGGCGGTAGAACGTGCGCGCTATGAGACCGAACGTGCCGAACGCCAATATCGCGCGGTGGAACCGGAAAACAGGCTGGTGGCGCGCGGGTTGGAAACCGAATGGGAGAAACGGTTGCGTGATCTCACAGCGGCTGAGGCAGAGCTCGAGCGCCGGCAGCAACAGCGTCCTCGCACACTCAGCCCGGAAGAGAAAACCAGGATCCGTGCTCTCGGTTCCGATCTGCGCAAAGTCTGGACCGCGCCCACCACTACCGATCGTGATCGCAAGGAGCTTTTGCGCACGCTGCTGGAAGAGGTGATCGTGGCTGTCGATCGCCCCGAACATCGGGCCCATCTGACGCTGCGCTGGCGGGGTGGCGAGCTTACCGAGATCGATCTTCCTCTGCCGCGTTCCCTCCCGCGCGGTCTGCGCACTAGCGAAGACACGATCTCGTTGTTACCTCGTCTGGCAGCTCTCTATCCCGACGAGGTTATCGCCGGCATCCTGAATCGTCAGGGACGCAAGACAGCGACCGGGGAACGCTTCACCGCCAATCAGGTCGGCAGTCTGCGACGTTATCGCGGCATCCCGCGTTTCCAGCCACCGGCGCAGCCTCCCGTGGGAGAAGTCGTCCCCATCCGCAAGGCCGCGCAGATCCTGGGCATGAACACTTCCACCATCCATCGTTGGCTGGCCGAAGGCTTCATCGCCGGTGAACAGGTTACTCCCGGCGCGCCGTGGCAAATCCGCATCACCGAAGACCTGCGAGCGCGAATCGTGGAGCAGGCCCCGCCGGAATACCTGCCCATGCTGGAAGCAACCATGAAACTTGGCGTCTCGCGACAGACGGTGTTGCAGCGTGTAAAGCGCGGCGACCTACAAGCCATGCTTGTTACAAGCGGACGACGCAAGGGCTTGCGAATCAGAGTCGTAGATGATCAGCCCATGCTATTTGCTACTACTTCATGAGTCTGGGGGCAGTATGAAGCAGGATCCAAGAACCCGGCAATGTCAGCGTCCACGATCCAGTTCACCTTCGTCGAAGTGATCCCGACCGCCAACGCGTCCAGCGCATCATGCTGTCCGCGTCCGGGTCGGAACCCGTACGAAAATCCCAGGAAGTCTTCCTCGTAGATCGCCTGGAGTACTTGCACTACGGCACGTTGAACGATCTTGTCCTCCAGCGCGGCGATCCCCAGCGGACGTTGCCGTCCATCGGGTTTCGGAATATATCGCCGCCGCGAAGGGAGCGTTCGGTACGTGCCTCGATGCACTTGCTCGTGCAATCCAGTCAGCCTCGCTTCCAGGTCTTGCTTGTAGCTCTGCCATGTCGCTCCATCCACTCCAGGAGCTGCTTCCCGCTTGAGACTGGAAAAGGCATCCTTCAGTCGATCGACCGTCACATAGTGGAGCAAAGCGGTGAACCGTTCCTTCTTCCTTTGCTGCGCTGCTTCTCGTACACGGTCAAGCCCCTGGGACACGCTTTCCCGGCTCTGTGTCCGGAGCATGTGTTGCCCTTCCGTGTTTCCCTCGGCCCTCCCCCTTCGCTCCACTGACTCCGCCCCCGGTTGCCCGGAGTTGTTCGCCAGCTTCGTCGCTAATATGGGAAGGTCTGACTTCTCCCGCCCGTGCGTCATCGGCTTCGACTCCTCGTCTTCCCGATGCGGACCACTCCGAGACCACCGGAGCGGCCGGGCTGGAGATCTCCCGGTTCCCGCGCAGAGAGCGTACCTGCATGCCAGGGTCTAAGACCACGCAGGGCCGTCCGTGCACTCGCAAGAGCGTGCCCGTCCGTATCGCCTTCCACCACGCTAACGGCGTCGGCACCCTGAACTAATTTAAAGCTTTCGCGGCTCAATGGCTGGCCTACAGACTCCCCTGTCAACGCTTCGCCGTACACCTCGCGATGCACAACGCATGACTCGGGGCCAGTGTGGGTTGCTATTCCTTCACTGTTCAGGACTTTCACCCGTTACTCCCTACCGGTCTCCCGGCGCACTAGCGTACGATTTTGGACTTTTGGTGTGGTGACCCCGGGTATGGCAACGATTCGCGACAAAATGAGCCATTTGGGCTCATGAAGCAGGCCTCAAGCCTGCTGCGAGTGCCCTACGCCGCTTTGAGGCCCGTATGGACGACCAGTTGCGCCAGTGGAAGCCATGAAAAGCTGTATCAGGCCGGCCGAGGTCTTGCGCACCAGCTCGCGGAAGCTCATCGCAAATCCGGTAGAAGCCATTGGTGGAAGAAACCGGAGGCACGGAGGATTTGCTAGGTTGATCAAATACGAACTGTGCTTGAGGAAACATTGGCGTTAGATGAGACCGCGTTCGCTCGTCGTATTTCCACCGCTGTTTTGCCCCACCTGAAGTTGCAGCACGAAAATACTTCGTGCACTATTTGTTCTCAATGCTTAGAATTGCCCCTCTCATCATGGAAACAATGGAGGAACATCCAAAACGCGACTCTGTATAGAGTTCTGCGGTCGATTACTCGGAGCCACGGAACCGGCAGGAAGTCTACTGCCAGATGGCTCTGTAACCACAAAGGATTCTCTGGAAGATTTCGCGAAACCAGCATAACGCTAAATCCCTTGTTCTCTCTTGCCAAATGCTAATTGCTGCGCTAGAAAAGCAACGTGATCCCTGAGAGCACTCGATCTTGAGTTAGCCGCGAGCTACCCTATCAAAGGGTGCAACGGAGCGTCACCAACAAGCATTCGTGGACGCGGACTTCGGTCTGTGGAGGCTCAAGCGAACGGGCCGGGAAGGTCTTCCGATGCAAGAAAAGACACACGCGCGACCTGACCTGTATCTCCTGTTATCGCTGCTGCTGGTCGTTCTGATGCATCCGGTGCTGGATCACGGTCGCCTGCGGGGACCGATGCTGGCACTGCTGATGTTCGTGCCGGTAATCCTGGCGACGGTGAGGTTGTCGCAGATCAAAGGCTGGCTGTGGCCGGCGGTTCTACTGACGTCGGGCGCATTCATCTTCAGTGCTGCGAATACGTTTTTTCCTAATCGACTACTTGACGGGACCAAATGGGCACTGCTGACCGCGTTCTTCGGGCTCAGCGTTGTCGGACTCTTCTCCTTTCTTAGGAGTGCGCGTTCGGTCCTCAACGCGCATCTCTATACCGCCGTCAGCATTTATCTGCTGCTTGGGTTGATTTGGTTTGCCCTCTACTCTGCCATCGAGGACTTCTATCCGGGCTCAATCCTGCGCAGCAGCAGCACGGCGATGACGGACCGTCCAAGCGAACTCTTGTACTTCAGCCTGGTAACGCTATCAACCATCGGTTATGGCGACGTTGTCCCGCTTTACGCGGAGGTGCGTATTCTAGCGGCGCCGGAGGGAATTACGGGTGTTCTCTATGTTGCAATCACGGTGGCGCTGTTAGTCAGTGCCTACAAGCCGCAGAGCACTTCGCGCGAGAGTCAATCAACTACCCCAGAAACAAATTCGACACTAGGAGACTCAACCGATGAAAATCCATGATTCAGTTGCCTTCGTAACAGGTGCAAACCGAGGAATTGGGCATCAATGAGCGCACGCAAGAAGGGAGCCCGAAGAAGGGGTTCATTCACCACACCGTCAACTTGAAAAAGGAGTTTTGAAGTGGCAAACAACTGGCTAATCACGGGTACGAGCAGCGGCTTTGGCCGTACTTTGACAGAACTCGCGCTTGAACGGGGAGACAATGTCGTGGCTACGGTGCGAAAGCCTTCGGCATTGGACGACCAACTTAGCTGAGATGTTGTGGGTAGGCAACATCGGGGAGATCTCGCGAGGCAGGACTCCGGGCAGATTTGATCTTCGCGAAGGATTCGACAGTCAAGATCGCGGCGAATTACCTTTGACGCGTGTTCAGCTTGTCGATTGCACGCTTTAACTCCTCAAGCTTCTGCCCGGCCTCACCAAGCTTGCCTTCCGCAGTCAGGCGCTGGTAGTCGGCAAGGTTTTTGGCAGCTTCCGCGATCAATGCGTTGAGATCCCCTGCGGGCTGGTGCGCAGCGGTGGATGCCGGGGCGGCTCGCGACGGATCCGACGAACTCAGGGACGAGGTTGCTCCGCCAAAAAGGGCCGCCATCGCTGTCTCGAAGGTTGGTCCATACACCAGCCGGTCTTGAAGCGCGAGCACGACGAGACGCAACTCCGGCATCGGGCTCCGCTCAGCCTGCAGGTAAATCGGCTCCGCATACAACAGGGCGCGCCCGCACGGAATCACCAGCAGGGCCCCTCGTCGCACGTGCGAGCCTTGCTGGTTCCACAGCGTCAACTGTCCTGAAAGCTGCGCGTTCTGATCGATTCGCGCCTCGATCTGCAGCGGACCGTCAACCATCTTGGTTTTCGGAAAGTCGTAGACCACCGAAGTACCGTAGTGTGCGCCGTCGCTGCGTCCGGCAACCCAGCCAATGAGATTATTCCTCTTGGCTGGCGTGAACGGCAGAATCTCTACGTACTCGACAGCTGTTTCACCCGGCAGCTTCATCAGCACGAAATTCGGCTGCATCCGCTGTATCGCTTGCTCACCCCCCTCGCCCATGCCGATCTCGGTGGCGACCGTCCACAGATCCTCACGGTTGTAGAACATTCCTGGATCCGTCATGTGATACAGTCCGTACACCTCCGCCTGCAATTTGAGCAATAACTCGGGGTAGCGCATGTGTTTGCGGAGCCCAGGCGGCATCGCCGCCGCATCTTTAAACAGGCTCGGAAAGATTCGTCGGTAGGCTGCGAGGAGCGGATCCTCGGCGTCAAACACGTAAAACGTTGTTGTCCCATCGTAGGCGTCGATGACCACTTTAGCGCTGTTCCGCATGTAGTTAATGAAGTTGCCATTGAGACGGTAATGGCTCGCGTACGGGTAGCTGTCCGATGTCGTGAACGCATCCATGACCCACAACAACCGGCCATCGTCGCCGACCACGATGTAGGGATCCGGATCGTACGCAAGGAACGGCGCTAAGGCGGATACGCGAGCGCGTACGTTGCGCCGCATCAGCAGCCGGCTCTCCGCATTGACATCATCGCTGAACGGTAACTTTGCGAGATCGCGGCGGTCGAGCGCGAGGATGAGGCGGCGCAGGAAGCCACCAATGACAATGCCGCCGCTGCCTTCGTAAGACGTGAGGCTATTGCTCTGGCCTTGCGGGTAGTTGAATTCCTTCTGCCGCGTCTTGACGTACACGTCGGTATTGGTCAGCTCGCCGAAATAGATTTCCGGTCGCGTCACGTTGAGACCGGGCACCGTGCTCTGGACCGGCATGTTGCTCAGTATCAGGGTTGGTAGCCCTTCGGGCGTGAACCCGTTTACGGGGTTCATCGTAATGCCGTAGCCATGGGTGTAGATTAGCTTCTCGTTGATCCAGTTTCTGCTGCTCTCAGGGAGCTTATCGACATTCAACTCGCGCGTGGCGAGCATCACTTGGCGCATGGTGCCGTCGATTTCATAGCGATCAATGTCGATGTCGGGAAAGTCGTAGTAGGTGCGGATTTCCTGAATCTGACGCAGCGTGTCCTGGAGGGCGCGCCAGTCCCACAGTCGGATGTTCTGAAGTGTAGGCTGATTGTTCGCCGGATCGGCCGCATCGACGCTCGTCTCAGCGGGGAATTCGCGCCGGGAGAACCTATCCAATCCATAGGCCTGCCGCGTCAGCTCGATGTTGTGGGCAATATAGGGTTGTTCGCGAACCAGCTCATTCGGTTTGACGATAAAGCTGCTGACGTACCAGACGACTACCTGAAGGGTGACATAACAGACCGCAGCCGGAAGGACCGCGGCGACAAGCCAGCGTACGCGTTGCGCCGACACGGCGTTGACGGCTGAGATGACCGCGCCGAGAACGAGCGCCGCGCAGACGAAGAGCAGGCCAGTGAGCTTGACGTGCGCGTCCGTGTAGGTCACACCCCCAAAGACCGTGTGATCATCGAACAATCGCTCGCAGCGACCGAAATACACACGCGTCGCCAGAATGAGCAACAGAAATGCAAAGGTGATGGAGAACCCGCGCCACGGCGATCTGACGTAACTGCTGTGATGCTTGGCGAGCGCATGGGTTCCGCTGGTGATGAGCAGGAAAAAGACTGCTATTACGCACGTAATTACGGCCAGCGTGAGCAGCCAGCCGACGATGAGCTGCCATGCGGGCAGCGTGAACAGGAAGAAGTTCAGCGGCTTGCCAAAGATCGGGTCCACGACGCTACCCGTGGTGCCCGGTGCATACCAAAAGAGCGCCAGCGTCGGCCATTCCGCCATCATGCTGGCGCCGGTCCCACCGGCAACGACGAGCGAAAGGCCGAACGCGGCAAACCGCAGGAAAGGTTCGACCGCCAGCCTCACCGGCTTTCCATTGATGAAAATCGTGTGGCCGCTCGGCAAATCCGCGTGATGAGCCCGTTTCAGGGCCAAGAAAGCTCCGTACAGGATGACAAATGTGGCCGCTGCAAATGCTGCGAAGATACCCCATTGCAGGCTTAGCGTCTTCCCGTACACCTCCGCATACCCGAGCGACCTGAACCACAGTAGATCCACCCAATACGACAACGCCGTGCGACCGCCAAAGACGATGCAGGCAACAACCGCGACAACAATAGTGATGAGACGGCGGCGGCGATGCGACGGACTCGCCTGCAGCCAGTCAACGAAATCGGACACTGCTCCACCTCGCTTTGTCGGCACTCCCGTTCTCAGAGTTATATGAAAGCGTATTCTACAGTGCCTGAAAAAGGGCAGCTACTCTGCTGCGCTGGAAACCCTAGGTCTAGCTGTCTCACTGCTGCAACTAAAATCTTCTACGCAGCCGGATCCAGCTTAACAATTCCCGACCTACGAATCTACCAAGCAAGACCGGGTTCCCGCCTGCACAATTTTTCGTCCCACAGACTTGGCGTTGGCGAATCACATTCATGGAATACATGCGCGGAATGAACTGCGTCCGATACCACTCTTCCCCTTTGGCGCAAGGAAACACGAAGCGGGTCAGCAATCCCGCCAGGAATCCAGGGGATGTTTGGTCCTGGGAGTTGGAGTATTCTCTGGGCAAGTGAAGCTTCTTCGCCACAGTGCGAAGCGCCCGAAAGTCTACCGCATCGCCCTGCTCTATTTCGGCTGTGTCTTGTTCGTCTATCTTTTCATGCGGTTGGGTGCCGCGGAAATCTTCTCCCACGTGCTGCGAGTTGGCTGGTATTTCGCTTTGATTACCGTGATCTATGTTGCTTATCAGATGATCCGTGCGAGCGCTTATTGGAAATGTGTAGCTGACAACAAGCAGGCCTCGTATTGGGATATCGTAAGGATCAGACTTTCTGGCGAAGCAATCCAATTCATTACATCAAGCGGACCCTTTTTAGCCGAGCCAGCGAAAGTCTGGCTTCTTCGGAGACGTGGCCTTAGCACGAAGCGCGCCACGGCCGCGACCGTTGCAGAATATCTAATCTACACGTTTACATCGGCTGCCTTTGCCATAGCTGGTCTCACGTATGTGCTCAACAACTTTGAGCTTTCAAGGCCCGCATCAGTTGTGGCAAAGATCATTGTCTTGGTAATGGGTATATTTTTGCTCGCGGCAGCCTCCGCGATCTTGTGCCGAGTCTACTTAATCGGCATGTTAGTCAAGGAGGTTGGCCGTCTTTCAGCGATCCGAAAGTTCCTGCATTTTGACGAGAAGGATGTAACTGACACCGAAGACCTATTGTTCGCTGTTCTGCGCGACCGCCCCCTGCGGTTCCTATCCATACTGGCAGTCGAGTTCGCGGCACAAGCACTTCTGGTTCTGGAACTGATCGTACTACTGCGGGCTATTGGGCAGCCTTTTCCCGCCCTTCATCCCTTCGTGATAGAAGCCGCCAATAAGTTTGTGGGCCTGGCGTTCTTCTTCATTCCAGGCCAGGTGGGGGCAGCCGAGGGCACAAACGCGCTCATTTTCAAAATGGTCGGCTTGCCTGCGTCTGCCGGTTTTGCTCTCGCGATAGTGCGACGGCTCCGTAGCCTTCTCGTCGCCGGTCTCGGTTTGGCTTTAGCGCCTCTTTGGAGGGACGCGCTACGGAACTGCGAGCCAGATTGATGCGAACCCTTAACTGTTGTGCGCAGTTGGACGTAAAACCGGCAAGTGTCCAAGTAGCCGACTACTTGGCAACGTGGAAGCTCAACTCCACCAGATAGGTAGACACAACGCATTTATGAAGACTAATTTTAGAATGACACCGGATAGTTTCCAGATAGCGAGTCATTCGGAGCAATTTTTCGTCAAAGTCATCGAAGACGCGGCGCTCCAGACCTGAGTTCTCGGGTCCTAAGACGCGGTTTTGCAGGGGTAAGGAGACAATCCGTGCCACTTGTTCCTGCACAACGCTCGGAAGGCACAAGTGAATCCGCCGGCAATAGTAGCGCTACGCGTGATCCCATTCCCAGTCAATGAAGTCCTTCCGCAGTTTGCTTTTCAACAGTTTTCCAGTGGAGGTATAGGGAAGCTCATTCACAACAACGAAGGCATCAGGCACCTGCCAACGGGCAAAACGCCGAAAGGCACGAAGCATGAAACTGCACGATGCGAAGTCCGGGTTGCTTAGAAGCTTTGTGCTTTCGTCCTGCATGAAAAAAGTCGTTCTCCAGAGCTGTCGACATAGGGCGCAAGTTACGGGGCAATCCGAAAGATTCTGCCTTCAACCTCATCCGTCAGGGCATAAAGCGCCTCGTCGGGTCCTTGTACTATGTGGCGGAATCTCGCGCGAAGATCAGCCAGCAATCTCTCCTCGCCGAGGATACGGTTATTGGAAATAGTGAGCCGAACAATGTGCTGCCCGGCAAGTGCAGCAACGAAGAGGTTATTCTGCCATTCGGGGAAAAGACTACCGGTATAGAAGGTCATTCCACTGGGAGCGATAACAGGATCCCAGTAATAGACTGGCTGCTCCATACCGTCGCGCTGAGTAAGACCAGTGCCATTTACAGGTGCGCTGCTATATTCCAGCCCATACGCAATGATGGGCCATCCATAGTTAGCGCCCGCACGGATGAGGTTTATTTCATCACCGGCCTGAGGTCCGTGTTCACTCTCCCACAGTTCATGCGTCACCGGGTTGAAAGCCAGGCCTTGCGGGTTTCGATGTCCGTATGTGAACACCTCGGCTCGAACATCCGGCGTCGTAGCAAATGGATTGCCAGTCGCTGGACTCCCGTCCTTATTGATTCGGATAATCTTCCCTAGCGACGAGTTCAGCTGTTGCGCCTGAATGCGAATCGCATCATCGGAGCGTTCTCCAAAGGTCACATAGAGACGGCCGTCGCTGTCAAACAGCATCCTCGATCCAGTATGCAAAGTCCCCGTATAGGGTGTTGCGCTGCGGTAGATGACCTGTACATCTTCAAAAGAAGCCTCATCGTCGGACAATCTCCCCCGTGCCACACAATTCACTCCAGTGTTATCAACCGGCTCCACATACGACCAGAACACAAGGCGTGATGTGGCGAAATCTGGATCGAGTTGGATGTCCAGCAACCCACCTTCACCCAGTGCACGGACTGGAGGAACATTGCGGATTGGCAGACCGAGGGAGCCTGTCCTTGTCACAATGCGAATGCTCCCTGGACGTTCGCTGACCATCATGCGTCCATCAGGTAAGAAGTTAATTCCCCATGGGTGGTTCAATCCAGTTGCGATTGCGGTTGCATGATAGGCTGCCTGCGTCGTCACAGCTTGGATGCGGGTTTGACCAACAAACGCTGGAGTTTGATTTGGTGCAACCTTAGGTCTTGTCTCGACAGAGGAGGAAGTTTGTTGGGTATCACTGGCTGGAGTTGACGGACTGCTTCTACTTCCGGACGAACAAGAAACCACGGTCAGAAGTAACAACTGAGAAATTGATCCAGTAAGGGCTCTCCGCATTCTTGGAGTGGCAGGCGCCGCTTCCTCAGCGGCGAGCACCATTGACCTGCCCGCCTGAGCTAGGACTTTGATAGTCCCCAGCACCACATTCGAGCCAGCACCCGTAGCACGCGTGACCTTACCCGCGAAAGATCTGTTTTTCATCTGGATCCTCCATTTAACTTGGAGCCATCGGAGTCCTCGGCAGACTCTGGACTTGACAGTGGAAAGCGATTCAGCATGCACTAGCGCCAACTCGCCCAGAGTCTTGCTTTTCTCGAATCTCTCACGAATGAGAAGGCCGACATCTTCTGGCAGCTATTGTAGGTGAGTGGGGAGTTTCGCGTGCCCGAGATTGCGAATGGATAATCTTATTCTCGAGGCGCTATATGAGCTGCACCTAGGTCGTCTCCTATCGTCAACTTTTGGCGCGCTTTGCAGAAACAATGGCACCGTTTGCATATCACGTTAGAGCGTGAGCCTCTAACGTAAAAATGGAGTCATCAATTACGTACTCCTTCCCTGCCGACTCCGGCCGAGTTGGGGTGTGGCCTGAATGGCCAAGCGCGACTACGTCATGCTGGCGCTTCTGGTCGGCTGCGCCCTCTGCCGCAATGAGCTGGCCGAGCTTGAGATCGAGACCATCCAGCAGCGGGAGGGGAAGATGGGTCCTGACCGACCTCGAGGGCAAGGGCCGGCGCATCTGTGACAATCCGACACGAATCCTTGCCTGGGGTGTATGTCTCTTGGCTGATAATCTAGAACTGGTTTTATAAATAGGTTCGGCCTCAAGCGAGGGACTTACGCATGAGGAGGAGTGGTTGTTGAGCTTCTTCTATGAAGAAGCGGCCAGTGTTGTTGAGCGAAGAGCAGGGGATGATGTTG
>Ga0193743_1003179_pt1 | contig 11095 bp, 12 predicted proteins | sample L2c2metaG_FD_143038 | JGI IMG/M metagenome (GOLD analysis project Ga0193743, IMG submission 143038) | Soil microbial communities from a riparian zone of the East river system, Colorado, United States - L2c2 | ecosystem: Environmental > Terrestrial > Soil > Riparian zone | place: USA: East River...
GAAGGGACCGAACATGAGAGTAGCCGATGCCATGACGCGAGGCGTCTTTATCGTAAATCCCGACGAAACGATTCAGGAGGCGGCCATGGCCATGGCGGGAATCGATGCCGGCGTCCTACCGGTTGGCAACAGTGAGCGGCTCGTTGGCATGATCACTGACCGGGATATCGCGATTCGCGGCGTTGCGGAGGGCAAGGGCCCGAATACCAAGGTGCGCGACGTCATGACGACGGAGATAAAGTACTGTTTTGACGACGAGGACGTCGACGACGTCACCCGCAACATGGGCGATATCCAGGTCCGGCGTCTGCCGGTGGTTAACCGTGAAAAACGCCTGGTCGGCATCTTGTCTCTGGGAGACGTTGCGATTGCCGCCAGCAATGGAAAGGCGGGCGAAGCCTTGAGCAAAATCTCGCGGCCGGGCGGAGAGCATACCCAAACGGGCTGAAGCCAGTAGAAGTCACTGTAAAAGGATCTAGCGGTGAGCCGCTAGCCCGTCGCTTTTAGAACTCCTTGCCAACGCAATGATGAAGGGCGCAGCTCAAGAGAAAGCGCTGGATGAATAGCCCTGCATTCATTTCAACCACGGCGGGCGAGCATGTCACTGTCCACGCTCTTCTTGTGGGCGATCGTATCAATACAAGCGGGTTTGAAGGTGAAGCACTGTCGTCCGCACCACTGGCGGTAAGGAATGGCAAGAATGGCGTCGCGGTTCTCTTTCGCTATGGCGTGGCGGTACTGATCGGGTTGTCTCCCGAAGAGGAACTCAGGTTCTTGGACAAGTTAGCGCCTCGGATCTCGGGGAAATTGGCACATCGGGAAGAAGAAACGGCGACGGTCGAGCTTGTAAACGAAATTGAAGATCAGGTCCCGGCCGGAGGACCGATTCATGTGAAAGCAATATCGCCGGAGAGACTGCTTGTTATTTCCGACGCACTGGCCAAGAGCGTTGTGCTCGCCCATGACGAGCGCGAGGTGGCAAAAGTTTTCGATGTCATCGAACCCTCTGCCCGAGAATTAGCCGTCCACGGGCAAACCCGCCGAAATCGAAAAGAAATCCTGAAACTTGTCGGGAATGCCCTGCTGGTTCAGCACAGGGTTTCCGGTCGGGTCGCCGTTGCAGAGAAGCCGGATGCGCTTTGGGATCGCCCCGATCTGGAGCGGCTATATTCGCGCCTGGAAGATGAGTATGAGCTAAGTGAGCGCGTCGATGCACTCAACCGAAAGCTGGCGGTGATCGCTGAAACCGCAAATACGCTGGCTGACCTGATTGATACACGACGCTCGCTTCGCCTTGAGTTGATCATTGTCCTGCTGATCGCATTCGAAATCATCATTACCTTTTACCAAATCTATGCGGGCCAGAGCGGGCATTGACCAAATGCCGCCGGCGCCCCGGTGGTGCACGCTCTCCATGTATCTCGATGGCAAGTGCAAAATACTCAGCTACCGCCGTCCAGAACCTCAGCAACTTCATAGAGATGGGGATCGATTTCATCCGTCAAATCGTCAAACTTGCGCCAGGCCTTACGAAAGTTCGGCGATTTGTGAGCCTCCTGCAGGAGCTCGCGGTTTTGCCATTGGACGTAATTGACAATGCGCCGCCCGTCGAGGCTGCGATGCAGGCTGATTGAGACAAAGCCCGGCTGGCGTGCCATGAAACGCGCCCGCTCAGCCATCAACGACAGCGCCTCTTGCTGCTTTTCCGGCTCGGCTTCGATGACGGTGATTTGCGTAACTGGCTGGTTGTCTGTCTGAATGTGGGGCATGGAATGACTCCCTTCTCAAACCCGGAAAACGTGGCGGCGCAAAGCCGGCGCGAGACGGTCCAGGCATTTCTCTTGCATTAATCGCAGGTCCAATGCTGCTTATCGATCGATCTCCCCGAACACGATATCGAGCGATCCGATGATGGCGGAAACGTCGGCCAGCATGTGGCCGCGCGTAAGAAAGTCCATCGCCGAAAGATGTGCGAAGGAAGGCGCGCGGATCTTGCACTTGTAGGGCTGGTTGGTCCCATCGGAGACAAGGTAGACACCAAATTCACCTTTCGGCGCTTCGACCGCGGCATAAACTTCACCGGCCGGAACACGGTGGCCTTCGGTATAGAGCTTGAAATGCTCGATGGTCGCTTCCATCGAACGCTTCATCTCACCACGTCGTGGTGGAACAATCTTGTGATCTCTCGTCGCGACGGGCCCCTGTCCTTTAGCCTCCCGAAGCTTTTCGATGCATTGTTTCATGATGCGCACCGACTGACGCATCTCCTCCATGCGTACGAGATAACGATCGTAGCAATCGCCGTGTTTGCCAATCGGGATATCGAAATCAAACTCGGAATAGCATTCATAGGGTTGTGCCTTGCGCAGATCCCACGCCGCACCGGAGCCGCGCACCATCACGCCCGAAAAGCCCCAGGCCCAGGCATCGGCGAGCTTGACCACGCCAATTTCGACATTGCGCTGCTTGAAAATCCGATTGTTGGTCAGCAAGCCCTCAAGATCGTCGCACACTTTCAAAAACGGATCGCAGAACGCCCAGATATCGTCGAGCAAGTCGGGCGGCAAATCCTGGTGCACGCCGCCGACACGAAAATAATTGGCGTGCATGCGTGCGCCCGAGGCGCGCTCGTAGAATACCATGAGCTTTTCGCGCTCTTCAAAACCCCACAGCGGCGGCGTCAGGGCACCGACGTCCATCGCTTGAGTGGTAATGTTGAGCAGGTGTGAGAGCAGCCTTCCGATCTCGCAATAGAGCACGCGGATCAGTTGGCCTCGTCTGGGAACATTGATGCCAAGCAGCTTTTCGGCCGCCAGACAAAACGCATGTTCCTGGTTCATCGGCGCGACATAGTCGAGCCGATCGAAGTAAGGTAGCGCCTGCAGGTAGGTCTTGTGCTCGATCAGCTTTTCGGTGCCGCGATGGAGCAGGCCGATATGGGGGTCGACACGCTCGACGACCTCACCGTCCAGTTCCAGCACAAGGCGCAATACCCCGTGCGCTGCTGGATGTTGCGGTCCAAAATTGACTGTGAAATTGCGGAGCGCAGCCTGGGCCATGCGCGCCTCGTTTCGTTTGCTGGAGCCGCCGGTGAAACGCCCGGTGCCTTCACCGGTTCCGCGGATGCGCAGATTGGGAACGTTTTTGTGTTTGTGCCCGGTGACCGGGAACTTTTTGCCTTGCTTTGGTTTGGCCCGTGAGAGCGCGAGAGGTGGCGTCTGCGTTTTGTCGAGAAACAATCAGACGCATGAAAACAGAGCCGATCCAGCGATGAGCCAAAGGAACGGACCAGCGCCGCCACCGCCTTATCCGGCTGAGAAGGCCAGGGGCGGCGAGATTATTCTGCGCACACCGCTGCGCCGCGCGATCTTTATCGGAGGGTTGGCCGGCGCGGTGATTTTGGGGTTGCTATTGGCTTTCGCACGCTGACTGAGGAAGCGGATTTGACGATGCCAAGGTAGCCGGAGGCGCGCATGGCAATGATAAATGCGCAGACCGAGAGGGACATCCGAGCCGTGACCATGCCTGCGTCAGTTGGAACGATCCATCCACGTAGTGTCCAGCGAGCCGCCGTTGATGACTGCTTCTTTCTCGAAGTGAACCACGAACTGTCTGACAGGGGCTTTTTCGTCACGACCGCAGATAACCTGATTACCTGGGCGCGTACCGGCTCGCTGATGTGGATGACCTTCGGGCTCGCCTGCTGTGCGATCGAAATGATGCAAATGTCGATGCCGCGCTACGACGCCGAACGTTTCGGCTTTGCGCCGCGTGCGTCGCCGCGCCAGTCTGACGTGATGATCGTCGCCGGCACGTTATGCAATAAGATGGCGCCAGCCCTGCGCAAGGTTTACGATCAGATGCCAGAGCCTCGCTACGTCATCTCGATGGGATCGTGCGCTAACGGCGGCGGTTACTATCACTACTCGTATTCGGTAGTGCGCGGTTGCGATCGCGTTGTCCCGGTCGACATCTATGTGCCGGGCTGTCCGCCTACCGCCGAGGCGCTGCTCTACGGCGTCATGCTCCTGCAAAAGAAAATTCGGCGAACCGGCACGATCGAGCGATGAGCCGATCGGTCAAGCATCCGGATATTGCCCATGGCAGCCCGGCTCGCAGCCGTCACTGTAGCAGGCGTAGGCGGTTGGGGATGATCGTCTCAGCTATCGGCGCTGACTGCCAAGCCAGGCGACGCGGTTTAGAAACTCACGCGTGCCTGGCCTAAGGGGACGTCCAATTGCCAAACAGAACGACCGAATGCGGAACGCTTTTGTCCTGCGCGCGTTCCCACGTTCGACAGGAATTTTGCAGGAATGTACGATGAGCTTCCCCTGGCCGGTTACTGATGGTGAGTTAGTTCTTAATGACGCGCTGGATATCGCCATGCGCTATTTTGACCTGCCCCAGGACGAGGAGCAGCACGCCAGCGTCGAATCCTTCGCCGGGGAGGCAATCATGGCGGACTGGCGAAGGGGCGTGAGGAACAAGACAGTTCTCGCCAACAAGGCTATAGCGGAAGTCGAAGAGCATCACCCGCTTGGGAATAAACTGCGTCGGGCTTCGTTGTGAGCTCTTGTTGACGCCAATCCCCAGGGCATGCCCTGAAAGGCAAAGCCGCACGCGTGGCGCGTGCGGCTTATGAAGATCCCGCGAGAGCCTTACATCCCGTGGTCCTGAAAAACCTTCCGGCATGCCCGGCCAAGTTGTTGACGGTTTTGCTGGAGGCACTGCTGGACCGCGTTATCGCCTTCTGCCATTTGCTTTCGGCAAAGCCGCGACGCGTCGCGCGAGCAAGCGTTGTGCTCTTGCGGAGTGCCGCTCTGTGCTCCAGCATCGGGACATCCCAGAATCAACGCGGAAATTGCTATCAAAACAGCTCTGCTCATTCGCTTCCTCCAAGATATCGGTCTTGCGAGAGCCCATGCTAAAGCGATCTCGAAAGACAACCTTCGTGGCCCGTTCACGGATCTGTTGGTTTGGGCATCGCAGCCCACCAAGCGTCCAACAGAAAATCCGTCGGGTGCAGGTGGTAACGCCGCAGTTACAACGCAGGGTAGGCGAGCTCAGTTCCAGCCGAGGGCGAGCAAATAGTCGCTCTTGTTGGGCTGTAATTTGGTGGGCCCGATCGGCCCGGGCCATCCGCCGCGGACGATGGCATCATTGCACCGCCTCTCTCAGGATATTGACAACGGCCAACTCCGGGGGAGAAACGATGTGCCATCGCCCTCAAGGGGCAGTGTTCTGCCGAAAGGGTTGGAACTGCTTTCTGAAAAGGCGCACGGCAAGCACAGCGCAGCCGGCGCCTTTCAGGCCGCCACCGCGTCCGGGTTTACCTCACGTTTGGCGAGTTGCGTCAGCAGGGCGTCGACCTGTTTCTCTTCCTCAAGACTCCTATGCAACATTTTCTGCTCGTCGCGTAGATCCAACTGGCCGGCGAGCGCCGCCGCCGTGCCGTATGCGGCAATCTCGTAATGTTCGAGTTTCTGGGCGGACGCGATAAGGCCCGCATCGCGAAGGTCGTCGTCCATCAGTATGGTCAGCATTTTCTTGGTCTCAGTGATGAGCGCCTGCATGGCCTGGTCGGTATGCGCCGTGGGACTGGCGCCATGCTTCTCCAGGATGGTCAGGAGTCGTTCCCTCTGAGTCTCTGTTTCTGCGCGATGATGGACCAGCGCACGCTTCAGCGCCGGATGCGAGGCGGCTCCCGCCATGCGCAGCAAAGCGTCACTGAGTTGCCCTTCGACACTCACCAATTCCTGCAGTTCTGCAAGGTACATGTCTTTGAAATTGCTGATTTCCATAGGGATGCCCCTTCGTTGATCTGGGATGCGCGCGAAATTTTCAGCGAGGAAACGGGAAAGGCGTCGGCCCCTTCGGAGCTCTCTCGCTTTCCGATTTCCACGTTTGCTCAACGAGATCGCGAACCCTCGGTTCCAGCAATTCTTGTCCCGCCATCTGCTGCCTGGATCGATGGCACCTGTTGCGAAATCTTCCGCGCCGAACGGGAACCCGGTTTTCTGTCGCGGATTTATCGTGTTCAACCGAAAGGAACGGCCATGAAGCTCACAGCAATCGCCCTTGCGGCCGCGCTGGTTGTTTCTGGCACCTTCGCATACGGACAAAGCGGAGCGCCAAGCGGCCAGGGGTCCACAACCGGCGACCCAGCGGCAAGTTCTGAAAACCCCCGCGCGTCGCCGACCACGGGGAGTTCGACGAAGCCGAGCCCCAGCGGAAGCGGAACGTCTACCTCAGGCGGTAGGGATGCCAATGACGACCAGGGCAGGGACAAGATGCCTGAGAGCAGCCAAGGCGTGAGGCCTTACGAAAAGCAGAACAAACCCGACAAAATGTAACCGGGTGAGGCCGTCCTTCCGAGATCGGTGTCCCACATCAATGTCCCACTGGGATCTGCTGGTAACTGGTCGAGATAGCGCCGCGGGTTTCGCGCCATCCTTCGGTTCGGTGACGTCCATGAGGAAGTAAATCAAATAAAGGTCGCTTCTAGTTCCCTAGCTGCACGACCTGCGCTCAGCCGCCATGATGCGCCAGGCTTCTTCTTTCAGTTCGTCGAGCCTGTAGTCATCACCTGTCTCAAGATTGAGGTGGCCTCGTTCGCAGCACACTATGTCTTTTTCGCCGAGCCAAAACGTGGCGCCGGTTGGCGCATGGGTAAGCTTGTCGCCGTCCAGCACGAATTGCTCCGCCATCACTTTCATATGCATCTTGCTGCATCCACGGTTCGAGCTTGCGGATTAACGCGGTTAAAAACTTCTCGGCATAACGCCGTAAATGAAATCTTGCTTCAAAAGCTCCTGACAACGGCGTCGACGTAACTGCACACAATGGTGGCGACTCGTTGGAGGCCGTCACAGGAAAGGCTTTCCGCCCGTGACCGCAATCGTGGCGCCGGACACGTAACTGGAGAGCGGGTCGGCTAGCATTACATAGGCCGTGGCCAACTCCGCAGGCTGGCCGGGTCGTTTCATGGGGACCTGTTTGCCAAAGCTTTCGACGGCGTCCACCGGCAATGTGGATGGAATTAGCGGCGTCCAGATCGGTCCAGGCGCGACCGCGTTGGCGCGAATGCCTTTCTCGGCCAACAATTGGGCAAGTCCGGCGGTGAAGTTATGGATCGCGCCTTTCGTTGTCGCATACGCCAGCAGCGTCGGGTTAGGGACATCGGAATTGATCGATGCAGTATTGATGATGCAACTTCCCCGCTTCATGTGGGGGACAGCGGCCTTGGTCAGATAAAACATCGCGTGGATATTGACCTTGAAGGTCAGTTCCCATTCCTCGTCCGAGATGTCTTCGATCGATTTGAATGCGGCCTGATGCGCCGCATTGTTGACGAGGATGTCGACGCCTCCAAGCTCCGAGACTGCCTTGGCAATGATGGTGCGGCAGTGATCCGGCTGCTTTAGATCGCCTGGAACAAGTATGGCCTTTCTTCCGGCTTCCTTTACAAGGCGTTCGGTCTCACGGGCGTCGCCGTCCTCTTCGAGGTAAGAAACCAGAACATCGGCGCCTTCCCTGGCGAAGGCGATTGCGACCGCGCGACCGATGCCGCTGTCGCCGCCCGTGATCACGGCTTTCTTTCCGCTGAGGCGACCGCTGCCTTTGTAAGACGTCTCGCCGTGGTCGGGAACCGGCGTCATGGCGTCCGTGGTGCCCGGCATCGGTTGCTGCTGATTTGGAAAAGGCGGTCGGGGATAGTCCAACATGTTTCTTCTCCGCGGGTTCGGCCTAACCCAAACCTTGGCGCGGAACGTTGGTTCCCATCTTCGCTATCGACCAATGCTGGCGAAACTATTTCTTGTTGAGGTTGAGATAGGTCGACCAAACCGCCGAAGCCAAGATGCGGGACGGCTCGCGCCTGCATAGCCTCTCAACAGCAGCCATCATGGCGGCGCTGGTCGCTTGCGACTGATCCTGGTCGCTGGCTGCCGCTACGTAATTGAGACTGCTCCAGAACCCGTAGATCCAAACCTCGCCCTCTGATTTATGGCCAGAAAGCCAATAAGCGCATGTCTTGCTTCCGATACCAGCTATCTCGACCGAGAGATCTTCGACCGGCTCGGCTGCAGCGGCAGCCACAGTCGTGAAAAGCAGGAGTACGACTGATATTCGTTTCAGCATTTGATATTGCCAGACTGACCGGGGCCAACACTCTGCGGTTCCGCAGAACAGCTATTTTGAGTTGCACCATCGGCATGAATAATTCGCACGAATCGAAATGTTTCTTTGAGCGATGGCTGTGGCAAAACGATGTGGAAATGGCTGGCCCGCGTTGTGCGCCGCCAACGAACAGCAGAGTTTTTCAGAACAATGGCGGAACATGTGGGAGCGCTAGTGATCCGAATGTGCGCCGCGCGAAATATAATTTGACTAGCAATGTTCTCGGCATGTCGAATGATGAGGTACACAAGCTCTATAATGATCGCGTCAATGCGCTCGCCGCATCGAAGCCGTCCTCTGCGACAGCGTAACCCGTCAGCTCGCCAGAACTGGCGCTGTTTTCGGTAAATGGCCTTGCGCTAACGTTCGCTCTCAGACCGGATTAATCAGCCTCAGGTATTGAAGTCTGTGTAGAGCCCGGAGGGTTCATGCGGAGTTGGGTAGCCCGCTAGCCGCTGCGCCATTGCCTTCTGGCCTTCCGCGATCATCGCTTGGTAGGCCGTGTCCAATTGCTCGCGTGTATAATTCGTCGAAATACTCTGACGCGGTGTCCATTCGGACTGCGTGATCGCGGTGGAAGCCTTCTCGATCGTGCCGCCCAAGGCCTTCGCGATATATTCCGCACGCCATTGCGCCAGATTGGGGCCGCCGCTCAAGCCGGGAGGGTCTTGCAGGTCGCCGACCTTTCCTGCGGCAGCGTTGGTCATTGCCGAGCAACCGCTGTTGTAAAGGGTCGCAACCACCTTGCCGTTGACCTTGACGGTCGCATAGATGTTTTGTGGCGCATTATCCGGTACCTCCGTGGCAAAGGCCGATTTGGCGGCTTGCATCTCCAACCACATCGTCGCCATCCGGTCGCGGAGCTCGGGATTGTCCGCGACCGAGATGATCTTCATTCCGGAGGTGTCGAGTTTCTTGAGCGCCGAAACTGGAATTCCCTGCTTCGCATCTCCTGCTGTGCTTACATCTGCCCCGGCCACAGGCAGCGCATCTGCCGGCGTCAATATCGTCCTGGGTGGATAGGTCTGTGCAGGACGCAAATAGCCCCCAGCGTTAGGCATACTCGTAATCATGGGTACCCTTTTCCTCAGCACCCATGGCGAAAGCAAGCGCTAGGCCAACGCGGAAGCGATTGATAAGACTGGCGTCTTCTTTTTCGAGCAGGATTGTGAGCCGGCAAATCTTGCCGATAACGGCAGAACTTCCGTGATGCTCACTGCAACAGGCTATCAGCCCGCCGGCCGGTAGACCGGTTTTCCACCGGGCACGGCTGCAAGAAGTTGGCGCGTATAGGAATGCTCGGGCGCATCGAACAGTGCGGCCGTCGCCTTCAACTCCACTAGTACGCCGCTTTGCATTACGGCAATTCGATCGCAAATTTGCGCCGCGACCCGCATATCATGCGTGATGAACAGCATCGAGAGCCCGAGCCGAGTCTTCAGATCTTCCAGCAGGTTCAAAACCTGAGCCTGCACAGAGACGTCGAGTGCGGAAACAGCTTCATCAGCGACAAGGACGTCGGGGTCGAGCGCCAGCGCGCGGGCAATACCGATACGTTGCCGCTGCCCGCCGGAAAACTCATGCGGATAGCGCTCCATCGCGCCCGTATCGAGCCCAACCATCCCCAGCAGATCGCCGGCGCGCTGCCGTGCCATCCCGGGTTCGGTGCCGTGTGCGATCGGCCCGTCGCTGATGATTTGTCCGACCTTGCGGCGCGGATTCAGCGAAGCAAATGGATCCTGAAAAATCATCTGGATCCGGCGTCGCTTCTCGCGCAACGCCTTGCCCTCCAGCTCGGTCAGATCGACGTCGCCGATCCGGATGGTGCCGCCATCGGCTTCGATCAGCCTCATCACCAGCCGCGCGACCGAGGATTTGCCGGAGCCGGACTCGCCGACCAGACCAAGCGTCTCACCCTGGAAGATAGAGAAGCTGACCTTGTTCGCGGCCTGTACCGTGCGATCCGGTCGAAACCAGCCACCTGCGGTGACATAGGTCTTGTCGAGGCCGATCACCTCGACCGCTTTGTTGCGATTGGTCAGCGAAGTGCGCTGCGGCGGAGTCATCGAGGGTACCGCGGCGAGCAGCGCCTTGGTATACGCATGCTGTGGGCGGGTAAGCACCTCCTGCGCACTGCCTTGCTCGACCACCTGTCCGTGTCGCAGCACCACGACGCGATCGGCGATGTCAGCGACCACACCGAAGTCGTGGGTGATGAACATCACCGCCATGTTGCGACGGCGTTGCAGGTCGCGGATCAGCTTGAGAATTTGCGCCTGTGTGGTGACGTCGAGTGCGGTGGTCGGCTCGTCCGCCACCAGCACCGCGGGCTCCAATGCCAGCGCCATGGCGATCATCGCACGCTGACGCTGGCCGCCGGACAACTGATGCGGATAGGCGCGCACGATCCTCTCAGGGTCTGGCAGGCCGACTTCCCGTGCGAGGTCCAGGGCCCTGTCTCTGCGCTCGCGCGGCGACAGCAGGTCATGGGCCTCGAACATTTCCATCATCTGGTCGCCGATCCGCATCAAGGGATTGAGCGCCGTCATCGGCTCCTGAAACACCATGGCGATGCGGCGTCCGCGCAGATCGCGCCAACCGTCTTCGTCGAGCGCCAGCAGATTGTTGCCTTCGAACGCAATCTCGCCTGCTTCGGTGGTGACGCTGTCCGGCAGCAGTCCCATCAGCGCGTGCGCGCACATCGACTTGCCCGAGCCGGATTCACCCACTACGCAAACGATTTGGCCTGGCACCAGATCGAACGAAATGCCATCCACAGCGTATGCGCGCTCGCCGCCGGGCGGCAGCGCAATTCTCAGGTCTTTGATGGTGACTGCGGGATCGGCCGGCATGTTCAGCGTCCATCCCTAGCAAGCCGCGGATTGAGCGCGTCGTTGAGGCCTTCGCCGACCAGATT
>Ga0193743_1003180_pt1 | contig 11091 bp, 7 predicted proteins | sample L2c2metaG_FD_143038 | JGI IMG/M metagenome (GOLD analysis project Ga0193743, IMG submission 143038) | Soil microbial communities from a riparian zone of the East river system, Colorado, United States - L2c2 | ecosystem: Environmental > Terrestrial > Soil > Riparian zone | place: USA: East River...
GTAGAGGAAGGTGCTTCGGAAGGCACTTGTACGAGGCCACAAGTGGTTTTGGTCTGTTCTATTCATAAGGTTGCGATGCGGGCCGTGGAATGAGTTCGACGATACCTGTTCAAGTTGCCAGAAGAAAAGAAGGAAGAAAGGAAGAAAGCGATCATCGAAACCTTGGTTTGGATGGAAAAGAGCATCAAGATGGTTGCCATCCCACTTTCACTTCACTTCGCACACCATGCCACTGGTCGTAAAGCGCACAATAAACAGTTCTACTGGAAGTTGTGGTATGGCAACGATGAAATGATTCCAAACATCGAATATTCACGAGACATACGTGGACCTGGTGGCTGCTATTAATTCGTGTGATCTGGAGAAACCAAGGTGAATCGTTTGAGAGCGATAAGGTCCAGGCGCCATCGTTGCTTACTAGAAGGTATTATCTATTCCTTCCTTATATACCTCTTCTCAAGTTGTTAAATTTTCGTTATACTCAATTGGTTCCTCTGTTCAACCAGTTTTCTAATAGTAGGTGTAAAACCCTTGCCAGTGAGTGATGTTTACCGTTCCGAGGCTCACAATGTCTCTGCTACTTAGAGTTAAAGGTCGCCCGTCACCGAAGCCATTTCATCTTTTCTCTATTCTCGTTGCTCTTCGACTACGAAAACACTTTCGAGGCGCCAGAATATCTGATTCCTTTAGAACCTAATACTGGTGCTTCCATCTCTGGTGATATCTTTGTTCGGAACCAACGTAAGGGATACATCAAGGTGGGCTCCGGACTTAGAGCGGGAGGCTTCGTTCGAAAGGCCAGCGACACTGCTTGTAGTGATTACATCATATTACTATATTTAGACATGTGCCTGATTATATAATTGCTGTGTCCCAGGATATTAGGCGGATTTGAATGTTGTCAATTAGATCAATGTCCGTTGGGCTGACCAGGTTACTGTATTCTTATCAATTGACAGTGTAAGGTGTGTACATCATCCACGGACTCGGATGACAATATCATGTTGCATCAGTGTGCCTGTTTCAACGGAGATATTTACCAACATCACATGCACTGTGAGAGATCTAAACATGGAAGGTCCACAGACAAAAAAACACGCTTTTCAACGGATTACAGAACAATTCGGCACAAAGCTTGTCTGCAAATCGTATATTACCATGTAAAACGCACGAAAACAATGTTTTATGAAGAAATACATTGAATTCGTAGACTTATTTGCAACACAAGACCAAACTCGTCCTCAACAAACGCGTCTGGCTGTCCATATCCTCTATCTCATCACTGGACATCCTTCATTCCGCACCGTGGGATGCTCAAAATGCAGCAGATTACTTAACATCCAAAATCTCTAAGGAGGCCAGCGGGAAAGCTCATCGGAGCGGCAGAAAACAGCTGGAGAGGTGGATTCCAGGGATGTGGGGAAAGAGAATGTTGCATTTTTACTCACCCATAACAACATTTTTTTGGTGAAAGAACAGGGAGGGAGGTAATTGCCTAAATATACATACCTTCAACGTACGCTGATTGTGTGAAATTTGAGATCAGAGACCGGAGTAAAGCTTGGCAAGCCTGAATGTTATCGCATGGCGTCAGTAATCAAGGCAACGCAAGACCCTTCTTTGGGAAATAAGTCGCCGCCAGGCCTCAAGGCCTCACCCCTTCTCATAACTTTCACAGTTTTTCCAAAGACAAACCTTCTATATTTGGTGTCGAATGTCATGAAATATATACCTTACTTAGTTCTGTCACACGAGATAGTAAAATTTGGGCTGGATCCAGAACCGATGGCTCGATATATTATATTATGTATATGGATTGAATGTCCTCTCGACTTTTCTAAAAAACCATGTATGTAACCAGCGGGGGATTCAAATCCCGGGGCCTTGAATGCAGTTTGTCACGCGTCGAACTCATCAATAAAATCGCTGCAGGAGAGCATGTCCTGAATTCAAGATCATTCATACCCGCTGTACGGTCCACTGAGGGCAAGTATTAACTGAACTTTCATCCTCCTACGTAATATTGTTGGTCTGACATATCGTTTTGGAATACACATATTGAGCAATTTGCTTATTTTACGAGGTGAATCCCCACGGCCAAGTGGAGCCAGGTGGAGTTTGGCTAAAAACTTTATACGGCGGAAGCAAGCCGATTTAGATTTAGCGCAACGATCGTCCTTTTTCGAGGACGCGTCCTTTCAAAGGCCTTGAACAACTAGAAACCGGAAACTTCAACACGCCTTGAATCTTTTTCCGATTGCTTGATACGTTAGATACACCTACTAAAAACCGTCGAATATGCCAGGCCGACTGAGCGGCGGTGCCGCAGCACGACTATATTTAAATATATCATTGTATTAATACCTCCGAAAACGGTCTCGCAACCCATGCTGCAGAAGCTCCACAGCCCTATCATTCCTGGTTGCATGACCCATTCGTCAAAGCCGTCCTGCAGTGCTCATGACTGGGAGAAGAATGTATATTCAACAATCACTGGTGCTAGGGATATATCTTTAGAGCCCTCCTTGGATCGCTCTGAACCTGTCCACCCAGAAGCAAACGACCAAACCGTTGTCGAAAAAAAACGCCTACTACGCAGCAGGACGCTTCGACTCAGCACCCTTTGCCAGCCAGCATACATCGAGCACGCAATTCCCCCGCCCTGTACTCCCGCATTCTCAACCCTCTTCCAGGACAGTTCGAAGGAGCAAGAAGACTCTTCATGCACACCACCCTTGGAAACCTCTTCATCCTTCCAAAAGATGCAGGACTTTCGACAAACCCTCCATCTACCACGATTGGTACCACATCTTACACTTTCCTTCCTTGACACACCTTCCTTTTGGCTTGCAGTGTACTTTGCACTCAATCTCTCGCTCACTCTATACAATAAATCCGTTCTTATCCACTTTCCTTTCCCCTACACATTAACAGCTTTACATGCTTTATGTGGGACCATTGGCACGTCTATCCTTCTTCGCCTGCAAGACCCAGGTCTAGGCGGTATTCTATTGAATGCAACGACACCGAAAGCTTCATGGTCCCCGTTTCACAAAATTACCCCTGATCTCAACGCCGGAGAATTGGTAGTGCTCTTCCTCTTTAGTATGCTGTACACGATAAACATCGTTGTCAGTAACGCATCACTGCAGCTCGTTACAGTGCCTGTGAGTTTTGTCATCGATATCTGGGTCCGAGGTAACATGTTGAGACTTTTAATCACATTTACAGTTTCATCAAATTGTGCGCGCCTCCACGCCCTTCTTCACGATCGGGTTTTCTTTTATCCTTCTCAGTAAACGGTGTAGCAAGCGGAAAGTGTTGACCCTGATTCCCGTCGTTGCTGGCGTTTGTTTCGCGTAAGTTATCCTGTTATTCGTACTCAAGTTTATTTTTATCATTGACACCCTATTTAGCACCTACGGCGACTACTATTTCACGCCTGTCGGTTTCTTTTTGACACTTTTAGGAACTCTCCTTGCTGCCCTCAAGACGATCCTGACTAATATCATCCTCGTCAAACAACCAACCTCTCCTCTCCCAATCTCTTCAGACTCTTCAAATCATCTATCATCAGACGACTTTCCTAATCAATCGTCATCTTCCTTTTTCTCTGGCCTGCTATCCTCCCAATTTTTTAATTCCCCTTCATCAATCTCAGCCACAAATGTCACAAACGCCTCTATCAAAGCTCCGACACTTTCTTCTTTTTCCTTACCAAAGCTGTCACTAAGTCCTCTACACCTCCTGTATCTTTTATCTCCGCTGGCGTTCATTCAGACTACTATCTTGGCCCATTTCACAGGGGAGCTAAGTAGGGTGCAGGTCCATCTTTTTCATTCCTCTAATCCAGAGGGTGGAACGTTTAATTTTCGGATGTGGTTGGCCTTCAACGGCATCCTAGCATTCTTTCTGAATGTAGTTAGTTTCTATGCTAACCGTCGAGTGGGTCCTCTCGCCATGAGCGTTGCAGGTAAAGTCAAATTTCTCTTCTCCGTGTTCCCACATTCTGACTTGTTGCATCCTTTCCTCACTCTTCTAGCTAACGTCAAACAAGTATTGACAGTCCTTTGTGCAGTCTTTATCTTTAACTTGACGATTACTCCCGCCAATGCTCTAGGGATCGTGCTAACAATCGCTGGTGGCGCTTTTTACGCCGCTGTGGAGTTGCATGAGAAACAAAATAGGAGACGATGGATCTGATGAAGCCGCTGCTATAGCTGAGGGCTGGCAACCCGCCTCTGCCAAGTACTGCTCGCTACCCTGTGATAGATCAAGATTCTATACTCACCACACCATCGATATCCTCGCATCTCCCCATCTCTAGAATAGCAATATTGTATCATATTCACAACATTATATATCCCCTCTTTCAGACGCAGACTTTTTTTTTTGACTTGATATACGATTAGTATATGTATTCATAGTTTGGCATACTTTTATAGATTTGTCTTTAAACAGTCTTTTCCACTTCGTTCGTTGCCAATTTTTTCATCAAGGTGCTGGCACACCCGTATGTTTCCAGACTACTAGTACTAGCGTGATATCCTCCTTTTCGATGTCAAGGTCGTCTGTATCCATAATATGAAATCAACTAAATCCGTCAAGATTGACTACTTGCAAGAATCGAGAATAAGCTTTGATGCTCAAAATCACGCTGATCATCGGGAGTAGTCAAAAACTTGCGATGCTGGATGCTAGCCTCCTCTAATTATTGCTATCATCGCAAGGCTGCGATGAGTTTCTCGGCGGGTCTTTCAGTCGCTACTAGTGTTTAGCGTTTCCGCGAACCAGGTAAAAATCGAACACTGGCAGTATAGGACTATGCATAGAACAGAGGCAGCTCTGACGTTTATCCTTCGCCAAGCGATCGGCGGTGAGTGCCCGAGGTTGAACAAGGTTGCAAGAAGACCCCTTCAATAGACATGATAGGGGTATCCGTCAAGAACCTTTAACCTTGCTAGTGTAACGCTGGGACTAGAATGTGAGTAAGGCAGGTGCTCGGAATGCCAAAGGAAATTACCCACTGGCAGACTTGAAAAATCTCGGAACAAGTATCCAATATGTAATAGGTATGATCTAGCCAGAAGAACTTTGTGCGCTTTAGTTGCTGAACAGACCCTTGTGTACATAGTAACAGGCTGAATCCGACGCGATGGACGTGGCTCAAGCACATAATAAGGAGCCTATAGAAGAACAACATGGGCCTCAATGTTAGAGACGGGTGATGTCGAAGCTTCCTGACTCCGTTGATGATAGCATTAACGAGAGAGTCATGGATCAACGATGCCATACCGCTCTGCAAGGCCCCTGAGGAATTTGCCTGTGTACAACCAGAACCTAGGAACAACATCTGGCTCAGAGTCCGGCGGCGTGAGACGGCAACGATCTGCTGAAGATATCAAGGCTCATAAAAGGGAACAAAACGAGTTCCTGTAAGGATACACCTGGAGAAGGGTATGCATTCATCTCGAATCTATAACAAATCCATTTCGAATGAATTTTCTACGCATGGTGTCCACCCGAGGCAATATGTGCTGCTTTGCTGTTCTGATACTCGTCGTAACTCTTTGCCCACGAGTATGTCGCATAACCTGTAAATTCATTTTGTTTTGTTAAATAAATCTCTCAAAGCATGCATGAGGAGATAGATACACACCGATGGCAAATGGGATTCCGAAAAAGAAAAGTTCACCTGAAATACGACGGTAACCGTTAAAGAGGTAATTCCTCAGCCAGTGAGGAGCTGCCTTGGTCTGCCAGGGAGAAATCGCTGTCGTCAAAGGTCAGTAATCTTGTCAAAACACGCGAAACACAATCAGGACGACGCACCATATTGAACCACTCCTCGCTGTCTCGTACCGGTCTTGTCACCCCACCAAAGGTTCTACAGAAATTACCAAAAGTGAATGTTAACCATTGCGAGTTACATAGTGTGTAGAGTTGCTCACGTAGACCTTTGCTAAGGGTTTAAACTGGTCAACATTGTGCCAATAGCTACACACAGAATCTGAAAAAAAAAAAACTCAAGTCCAGGCATATCGCTATGTCTTGCAACTGTAGGCTTCATGGCAGAGTAATTCTGTTCTGTATGGTAATGTTCCAAAAAGTTGAGCCTGCCGTTCTCGTCCGTGCCAGTGACTAAATAATAGTAAATAAGCCACGGCGGTTGAGCTCGTACAGTCACCAGCAGCTATCAACCCTTTCAATCGTTAGTGTTTTCTTCATAGTTCTCAAACAATGCTTATGCTCCAATAACAGTTCCTCCATGATCTCGCACCAATCACTTATCAATTTGGCCAATATGCTTGGTATTTTCGCTATGATCACGGTAATAGGATACCACGTACTTGCTGTAAATGCTCGGTATCTTGTACCGCAAAAAGCCCAGTAGCGTTCCCCCACTTGCGCGACTACATTGTGTGTTCTTTCTATGCATTCTGTGACACTATAATAAACCTTTGACACCACTGTTTTAGCATTCATTTACTCAGAAGTCAGGAATGTTTCAATATCACATTTGGTTCCATGAAGCTGGTATTGGTCGTCTGGACCTAGAATGCGGCAGTTGGGTCCGTCCAACAAACTTTGTGACTTCCATCCTACGGAATGAACATATATGAACATACGGTCTACAAACGTTTATATAATACCCCGTACTCTTTCCAATCATCAAAGGGCTTATAAAGCGTTTATCACTCTCTTAAGTGACTGTTCAATAATATCACGCCAGTCTAGAATGAGATCGGGGATGGGGCGCCGCGCAGCTAGGAGAGGTAACCCAACCACCCGCAGCTGGGACCCTACCAACAACCTCACACGACTCATTCCTTTTTTCTTTCTCGTCTACAAATGCTTGCATACCATCCGACGACAAATTGGTGGCTCTGGGAACGAGTTTCCGTTAGTTTTTCACTTGCCCAGTTTTACTATCCCATGAGACTACGTGATGTAATGACGCTCATTCTCTCCCAAATTGGTTGATTGAGCAGCCAAGTTCTTTGTAATTGTGAGTCAAGATGATATCACGCCTCATCCTTGGAGATTTTACAATTTTCCCATGCACAGTTACAAACCTAGTCATTTCGTATTTCGAGCTGAAAGTCAACACGTCAATGATCAACGTGTCCCATCATCTGGTGTCGGCTGCGGGCTTTGCATTTAAATTCAATAAAGACACTCTACAAAACTGTTTCCAATGCCAATCAAGAACCGTTTCTTGCGTTGTTCACCTTCGAATCGAGCTTCTTGAGACTAGACCACTATGTCTTTCAAGATTACCATTAACAGACCGATATCAAAACCACACCGGTGTACGGCCATCGCGCAAGCACGCACCGAGACATCAAACGTGAAGAATCCAGGTGTAAGTGTTTCCCTTACAGGTCAGTGGTCTTGTACCAATCCAAACTTACAATCCACTAATCGTCTGCGAAGAAAGATTGGATCAACAGTACGGAAACCGAATTCTACAGGTGTTGTTGAGCTGCTGCAATGCTAGTACTCCAATTGATGTGAACATCCGTGTTTAAGTATTGCACATTGTTCTTGACTGAGGGGCGTTAACAGACCTTCAATCGCATCTACTTCTTTGTTGTATTCTTCCCAATTATTTGGCTTGCGTGAGTGGATTCAATCAAACTACTATCCGATGCTGATTTTACCTCTAGGATCGTGTCAGAGGCCCTTTCTTCCATTTGTAGGGCGTCTCGTTATCCCATCGTTACAATATTGCTTTCCGAGGTCCTTCTCCGTAAGTCATCATTGCACTATTGCACGGTTTTTTTTTTCCCTCACCTTTCTGGCAGTGACTTGTTTGGCAAGATATACAGCAGTTATGATCGTTCTGTCCACTCTGATCGGCGGTGTGGCCCTTTCAGCTCAACCTATAACTGCGGGTACAAAATTACTGTTCCGTTTCGTTAGCGACCGGCTCAGTATCCTTGAAAATTATTTCGCTCAACGCGCCGACACTCTCCAGACATTGCTAAAAGACAGCAAAACGCTCTTACCGATATGGATTGAGGAAGAGTGGTGTGAAGTCACCCAGAGAGATGATTTCATGAGATTATCAGGCGACAGACCTGCATTGCGTCCACCACCACCCCTGGGCAAAGAAATTTCGAAATCACCTCCACTTTGCGTATTGCCAAAAGTGACGTTTGAAGTCCAACCACAGGTTCAAAAGCCCGACTTTGACCACGAAGGGTGGCTTCTAGTTTAACAAAACAGTCATATCGTCTCGTCCCGGCCAGTTGCTTGATATGAAGTCAAGGATCTGTGTGGAGAATATATATATTAAACTTTTGAAAGTGCGTCATGGTTGTATATCGTCACGATCCGTCTGACCTCTTTCCCAGTGGCAGAGAGATTTCAATGTGAACCGCTTTCTGCAACTATGGATCCCTTCCTTGTATTCTATTTGCCACTCGCAATATCCCTTTTGAAATGTATTTTCTTGGCAAGACATCCATACGATCCCAAAATGTAAGAGGGCTTGTCATAGGGCCAAGAATATGGACGTGCCTCAAGAGCAAAAATGTATCCGGATCCCTCTTGACTGCTACCTAAGTTCCAATCTCACGTCACCTATCAATCTACTTGAAACATAATCAAACTCTGCGTCGGGTCCGAGTCTGCCAAGAATCCAAGATTCTTTTCAGACGGTACCTGAGGGCGATCCCATGAGCCATTGATGTCAGTTAGATTCGACGTTCATCCTCTACTGTATCTCCCAGCTGGCAAGATTGGTATGTAGCTGCCATTGACCACCGTTTTGAATATTTCTTCATCCATGCATCTGGCCAATTTGAAATGATCGAGATTAATTCAGGCCATGTACCGCACGATTCAATCTGAACCCCAAAGCTGGCATGGTACATTGGCCTGCTTGTGGATCACAAAAGTTAGAACTAGCATGATAACCCGTCACATATCATAACCTTTTATTGTTTGATCATTAACCACGATGTCCACTGTTCCATCTTTTGCAAATCCCAACCTCCCTCCCGTGGAGGAGTACCAGAACCGCAAAGTAGCTCTCATTTCTGGTGAAGCCGATTAAACTGAATCAAACGACACGCTAACTTGGTGTTCTCAGGTATCACTGGACAGGATGGATCCTACTTGTGAGCACCAACCAGTCGCGTGCTCAATCAAACTCTCCCATTAAACAAACTTGATAGGACAGAATTGCTCTTAGCTAAAGGCTACCAAGTTCACGGGATCATTCGTCGATCTTCAAGTTTCAACACAGGCCGACTGCATCATCTGTACGAAGATCAACATGAACGTATGTTTCACTCTTCCATCGAGAAAAAAAAAACTGTGTTGTTGATACCCAAACCACAGACCCCAACAAATTCAAGCTGCATTATGGTGATCTCAGCGATAGCACCAATCTTGTTTACATCCTTGCCCAGGTCCAACCGACGGAGGTTTACAACCTTGGTGCCCAATCACACGTCAAAGTCTCCTTTGAAATGGCTGAATACACCGGAGATGTTGACGGGCTAGGCACCCTCCGTCTTCTCGACGCTATCCGGACGTGTGGACTCGAGAAACATGTTAGATTCTACCAAGCATCTACATCCGAGCTTTACGGGAAGGTTGTAGAGACTCCACAAAGCGAGACCACGCCTTTCTACCCTAGATCTCCCTATGGCTGCGCTAAGCTCTACGCGTACTGGATTGTGGTCAACTACCGTGAAGCATACGGCATGTATGCATGCAATGGGATTTTATTCAACCACGAAAGTCCGCGAAGAGGCAGGACGTTCGTGACTAGAAAGATTTCGAGGGCCGCTGCAGACATTTCATTGGGCAAGCAATCGTGTCTTTATCTCGGAAATATCGATGCTTGTCGTGATTGGGGCCATGGTAAGTGAATGCTCCCTTATCTTGCGTGTCACAACTAATCGATCGATTGTCGTCTTGTTCCGATTCAGCAAGGGACTATGTGGAAGGAATGTGGTTGATGCTCCAACAGCCAACCCCTGATGACTTTGTGTTGGCGACGGGTGAAACCCACCAAGTCCGTGAATTCGTGAACAAGTCATTCAATGCTCTTGGCATCCAGCTCAAGTATGTCTCAATCGCCTTTATCGCGTATCTTCTGTCCTCTGATCCTTGATCCAGATGGGAAGGGAGTGGTGTAGACGAACATGCGACCAACATCAGTGACGGTAAAGTTGTCGTCAGAGTCGACCCTGCGTACTTCCGACCTGCCGAAGTGGAGTATGTGTTTCTCGAAAATTGTTTAATCTGAGACGTTTCCATGGCTCATGTATGGCCCCTTTATTTTCTTCGTAGCCTCTTGCTTGGAAATCCAGCCAAGGCAGAACGCGTCTTGGGATGGAAGCGTCGTGTGGACTTTGATTCCCTTGTGCAAGAAATGGTGGGGGCGGACCTAAAGGCAGCAGCAAGCCTCGTCGAAGATCAGAACTGATCTGCTAAATGTCCATCATCGAGCTTAATCAAAATGTCGGATGCTGATGAACGCTTTCTTCGTTATCGTTAGCTAGTCTCCTTTAACATTGAACAATAATGGACAACTCTTGAGGCCTGAACCGTCTACACATCTCAAAAATGATACATAATCTCATAGCGTTTGTACTATTTGAAGTTATTAATGGAGTAGCAGTAGCCACCAGGCTTGATACAATCAAAAAGGAAAAAAAGAAAAAAAGAGATGTGAAATTCGTTAATCGTGACTTTCAAAGTACTATTTTTGTGACAACGACTTGGACCCGTTCTATCATAGTTTGTGCGCGCCCGTGCGTGCATTGGCGTAATTATCAACGAACCACTTGACAGTGAGATTCAATGCTGTTCATGGCATAAATCAGAGAAGAAAAGAAAAAAAAAGACCAAGAATCATCAACAACGATTGAGCGATTTAAGGAAACAATCCCTTACCTTCTGAGAAAGGCGTGAACTGGAACCCTCCAATCAAAGACAAAAGCCTTTTGTTCGAGGCGGGTTTACGGAATTGACCATCCGCACGTGTGGTGTCGAACTAGGGGTATTAGTTATTTGTTACTATCTGTGAGACAAAAAAAAAAAAAGGATAAAAAAAAAAAAAGAAATTTC
>Ga0193743_1003182_pt1 | contig 11084 bp, 16 predicted proteins | sample L2c2metaG_FD_143038 | JGI IMG/M metagenome (GOLD analysis project Ga0193743, IMG submission 143038) | Soil microbial communities from a riparian zone of the East river system, Colorado, United States - L2c2 | ecosystem: Environmental > Terrestrial > Soil > Riparian zone | place: USA: East River...
CGATCTGGTCTTCAAGAAAGGCCTGGGCAACAGGTTCGATCAGTTCGGTGAGCCGCAAACGTTGCGTGATATACGTTGGATTCTTCCCAACGCGCTCCGCAATGCTCGCAACGGTGTAACGCGCGGTATCCAGCGCCAACATATTCTTGTACGCCAGTGCCTCTTCAAGAGGATGAATCTCCTCTCGCTGCAGGTTCTCGATGGCCTGCGCCTCGATGGCTTCGGCATCCGAGAGCTGGACGACGCGGACCGGCACGGAACCTAGTTCGGCCATCTGCGCGGCTCGCAATCGGCGTGCTCCCGCAATGACTTCATAGGCTTCGTCCGTGGTGGCGCGCACCAGCAGTGGTTGCAGAACACCCTGCGCCCGAAAGCTTGCGGCCAGTTCTTCCAGACCGCGTGCATCGAAGCGACGTCGGGGGTTCGTGGGTGATTCCTGTAGCTGGGCTACAGGCAAGTTACAGTATTCGCTTGCAAGTGCGACCGCTTCCGTCGACATAACAGTTCACTCCTTGTGGTTGAGGGTGGATGAAATGCGACGGGACCGACTTCGCCCATCGCGTGGACAAAGTCGGTCGGAGCGGGCGCGATGAAACCATTAGCTCGCTATGCCGTCCTGCGTCTGGCCTCGCGAAAGAGTGCGTGCATGTGTATCAGGTGCGCCTTCATACGCTGTTCTTCGAGGTCGCTGTGGCGCTCACCACGCAGGCATGCGCATGTGACCCAGAGAGAAAAGGACCGGTTGGAAAGCTCGTCCCAGCGGTTTTCGTCGATCAACTGTGAACAGGTCGAGCATGCCGCCCACTTGCTGTCGCAGAAAGAGCGCGATATCGTCCACCTTCAAGACGACGGGCGCGGCGGCATAGGATCGGACGACTGAAGGATCGTTGCAGAAATCGCACAGCAGGGCTGTTGCGGGAACGAAACTGGGTTCCATATTTTCTCTCCTTGAATTCGAGTCGGAATTACACAGAAAAACGCTGGGACGCACGGGGCCAAAGTCGAATTGTGTCGAAGGCGGTGCGGATGGGAGTTTGTGGCTTCAGGAAAATCCGGTGTCGTCAGTTTGCTGGATGGCCTAAGCACGTAGAAATCGCATTTGGCACGCCTAACAGAAACGGCCCGACGATTGGCGAGCCGATGTATTTCGGCGACCGGGCGTGGAGTGCGAATCAGCCACCTCAGGTTTGCGAAGCCGAGAAAGATCAACATCCATGGCCCGACCGGTTCAAGCTGGTCCGCTAGGATGTGTCCTAGCCCAACGACGAGCAAGGTCACGACAAGTCCACGGCCGAGCGCGAAGAGGACGCCATTGGTTGGACTTGTTCGAATGCGCGAGAGGCCGTCAATCGCGGTGAGATGGCCGGAGTCTGCTCCGTGACGCATTCCCAACATCAGGCCGAGCAAGAAAGGTGTATGCATCATGGGCTCCGATTTTGCTGTGGTGCGTGGGTGCTTCCGGCTAAAAAGCCACTTCAACTCGACTCCTAGAACGGATACCAGTCGTCGTCGCACTCCTGGGAGCAGAACTTGATCGAGTTCCCACCCCCTAGTTTTCCGCTTCGCTTCCATTCCTTGAGAAGGCGAGGCAGGGACAGAAACCGACCACAATGTTCACAACGGAAACGTCAAAGTGAGACCACATCGCGAATACGGCGTGCCAACTGAAATACAGGTTCGAGCCCACCGGACTGGACGAACTCTGAGCTGTAAAGGTCTTCTCCGCAGCGGCCACATGCCGGAATGTCGGTCACATAGCATCCAAGCAACTTGCAACGAATTTTCATGGTTCCTCCCGAAAGCCCATCCGGGTTGTAAACGCTCAATCAACCGGGAAGCGGAACTTGCGGCCGGGCCGATCGATGATCATGGTGTCCAACTGGGCGCTGATATCGGACATGCCTACGCGAATTCGGTCGCGCAGAGTTTCCGTGTTGCGAATGACGTCTGCGTCGACACCATCCAGCAGATCGCGTGCTTTCTCCACTTGGTCCGCCAAGTCCCGATCATCCGTAACGTTGCGCAGATTGAAGGTAGTCAGAAACTCCTTGAGCTTCTGTACCGCGGAGTCGCGCAACTGCTTCGGCTTTCCATCCCCGTTGTCGGTCAGCCTGTCCCGTAGATGTTCGACCATCTCAGCCAATGCGGTGCGCAGGACCTGCTGAATCTCCATCGACGCCTCCGTCATCCTTTGCGCGGCTTTTTCTCGCTCGGTGGCGAAGATGCGCGCTGAGAGCTCTTTCAACTGCCCCGGTACGCCAAAACTCAGATATTGCCAGCTAAAGGTGAACTTGGATTCCACATAGTCGACAGGGGGATAATCCGCAGGACTGTAGAGGGTGCGCAGACGTTGCGAAGCCTGGCGGCAGAGCCGGGGATACGCCCTCAGAAACCGATCGACCAGAGCGGAACGTCTCTCCTGCATCTCGCGTAGCTTCTGATCCACTGTCTCAACCAGCGGCAAGGGCAGCAGGTGAATCCCGATCTCGAAGGGCAGGCAGATCTCGTACAGGTAGTGCCTCAATTCGCTATCGAGCCGATGGATGTCGCGCAGCTCTGAGGCGTCCAGAAGCGTCTTCGACACGCGGATCAATTGCTTGTCAGCGTCCACCTCGATCTTGGCGCTGCTGACCTTGCGGGTATTCCCCAAGGCACCAAGATGAACCTTGAGGCAAACGGTCGTTTGAGCTAAATCCTGACTGGTCAAGACTTCTATATCGGGTGTGAAAGTTGCCATGTTTTTCTCCTTTGGTACAGGCCTGTTGAGAGACTGCTTCGGTGCCTCTCCGTTGATACTGTGTTCCGGTGAATGGTCACCGAGGCGCGAACGACTTTGCCTATGGCCTCTTCCACTGCCACATCGCAGCTTCTCCGTCGGCGGGCTGATCTTCTGCCATGTGGCAGCATATTTTTGACACTGTGGCAGGGGAGGCCTATCATGATTGTATGAATCAGACCGTTGTCAAAGCATCCCGCGTGCAATCGTTCGAGCCAACCGTCCGGCGAGTCATTCGTTTTCGCAGGCGTGGAGCGAGCCTCGGACTCGGCGCCAGCAACATCTCCGATCTCATGCAGCAGATCGAGCAGGGGTTCTCCTTTGAAGCCCTCCTGAGCCTCGAAACAAACAGCGGCGTGTCGCTCACCTTGTTGGCGTCAGTGATTGGCATTCCCGAGCGGACCTTGGCCAGGCGCAGAGTTGCGGGGAAGCTCGCACCGGAAGAATCCGAACGTTTGCTGCGCGTCTCTAACCTCTTTGAGAAGTGTGTGGAGTTGTTCGAGGGCGATGTGACGGCAGCGGTAAATTGGCTTACTTCTCCCAAGAAGGCGCTGAAGAATCAGTCTCCCCTGTTGTATGCACGTACAGAATTGGGAGCCAGAGAAGTCGAAGATCTGATTGGGCGGCTGGAACACGGGGTCTTCTCTTGAGTTTTTCTGCCTGGCGGATCACCAAGCAAAAGCACGCGAAATCCGCCTTCACTGGAGAGGGTGCCCGTCTCTATGGTGGACGATGGAATAGTCCCGGCACTGCCATGATTTATACCGCGCAGTCGCAGGCCTTGGCTGTACTTGTGGTGTTGGTTCACCTGGACTCGCCTGAACTTCTGAAGAAGTATCTTCTCTTTGAAGTCGTGGTCGACGAAGGCTACGCCGCCGAACTCGATCTATCGAAGTTGCCGAAGAATTGGAAGGGGGATCCCGCGCCGTCCAAGGTGCAGACGATGGGAGACGATTGGGCAGCCAGTAGCGCCTCGGCCGTGCTCCGCGTACCGAGTACCCTGGTTCCTGGAGAGTCCAATTTTCTATTGAATCCGCGGCACCCGGATTTTCGTAAGTTGAGGGTCGGCAAGGCGCTACCGTTTCAGTTCGACCCGCGTTTCGCGCACCGGTAATGGTCTAGTGCCCGTCATGAACGTGATGCTTTCCATGCGCGTGGTTGTGGGAATGGCTGTGCTTGACGTCCTTCCGCGCCTCGCGCGTGATCTCGCCACCCGCTAAACGGGCCATGGCTCGCAGAAATTGCTCTGCGTTGTCGTGGTTGGCCGCCGAGACGGCATCAGACGTTGTCTTGATCGTGCCGTCCTCAAGAATCTCGATTTTGAGTGTGTCGATGTTTACCACCGTTCGTCTCCTTTCCGGCTTGGTCTATCTCCGCACTGCAGCGACGCGTCAGCCGCGCCGCTGCACCGTTGCTTCCCGGCGACCTTGTGCGTTCGTACTCCAGGCGATCTGCCAACCATGCTTCCGCGCCTGCGACTGGACAACCTGCTCCGAGTAGGCACGCTTGATGGTGTCTACATCGCAAGACTCCGGCAGGGTCAGCTTGCCGGTGTTCTGCTCAAAGCTTCCCGCTCCTGCGAAAGTGCGGAATGTCACCAAGGATCTCTGGACATTGACATACCGATAGCCAAGTGAACGAAATGCCTCGGACAACAGGGATAGGTCTGTGCTGGTGGCGAGGAACTCCATCTTCGAACGCTGAATCGTATTACACGGCACGGTTGTCCTCCTCTCGAATCTTGCGTCGCAATGACGACGCGAAGGTTGGTGTGGTGGGTTCTTCGTACTGGTACACTCCGGGCGTCGACGCGGAGATGAACTTGCCGCTTGCCTGTAGGCGCAGCGCCTTGATCTGCTCCGCTGCGGAGCGCGCCACCGGAACGATGTACGTAGCCGCTTGCTTCAGCGAGATCTTCAGGCGGTAGGACTTCCGGCAGCATTCTTTGATCTCCGAGCCGGTCCAGCCCTCATCGTCGGGCAACTCTCCCGAGACACCGTACTTTGCGCGATAGATCTTCCAGATCGCCTTGCGTTCCTCTGCCGTGGGCAGATCGAAGAAGAAGGTTCCCAGGGTGAAGCGCCGCCGCAACTCAGGAGGCAGACTCCCGATGGAATTGCAGGTCGCAATGAACATGGCCCGCCCCTGCGAAATCGCATCCACGATGTTCAGCGCCATCCGCAGACGCTCGCCCGAAGCGCCCACAAGCGAAGTCTGCATAGCCGCAAGGTCGAAGGCGATGGTTAGAACTCCAGCTAGATTGCCCGCAGCCTTTCCCACTGCCGACTTGGCACATCCGGGGGGGCCAAGAAAGATACAGCCATCGGCTTCCCGATCCTGCATCCAGGTCAGCATGGTGCCTGTCATCTCCGTCTTGACGCCACTGGTATCGGTTCCGGTGCCGGCGAATGCCTTCTCGATCTCGTCTACAAACACGACAACCCGAGGGGGCTCGATTCCGCCGAACACCGCGCGCAGGAATCCCTTGATGTTGTCCGCGCCGCCAATCTGGTCGAAGGAATCGCCGCCACGCCAGATACTGAGGCCGGGTGTTTGCTCGATGAGCTTGCGCTTCCGCTCCCACAGCCCTACCGTGTCCAGGCCTCTCTGCGTTAGAGACATCGCCAGAGCCTGTTCCGCCGGAAACGCAGCCAGGCCGATGAGCGCGTCAGTAGCCCTGATTAGCATGTCCGCTGCCGGTGCCTTCAGATCGGCTGCCGTAAAGGTATCGAGGACAATGCGCTCTAAATCCTCCACAGATGGTAACGGTTCATCCAACACCAGGACGTCGGAAGCGAGCTCCGGAGGTAGCGTGGCTCCCGGAGTAGTCAGAACGACCAACATCTTGCCCTGTGCCTTGAATGGGTCGCGCAGGTTCCAGATGCCTTGTGCCACCACTGGATCGTCATAGAATCGCTGGCCGTTCGCGAAGAATACGATGGCATCCTCAGAGAGTCTTTCCACGAATGCCAGGGCCTCCGAGGGCTTTACGGAAGCCATCGCCGCATCGCCGCCGTCTAAGACATTTGCCACATCGCGCTTGCCCAACTGATTCAACCCCACCAGACCACGCATGACATCCCAACAGACCAGAGGTGTCACTGCATCTGGCTTCTCCACGGCGTCAGCGATCAAGCGCATCGAGCCTGCGGGATCAGGGGTACGCACGGCAACCAAGGGCGTTGACACCATGCGTGCGGTGACAAATGAGTTCACGAACGACTCCATCGCATCAGACACGAGATGCTCCTTTCTCCGGCATGAAGGCCGGAGCGTTTGAGGTGGGATCAAAATATGCGTACTTAGAACGGGGGAGAGAAATCTTAATTACGAGGCGTAGATCTTTCCATCGTCGCCGAGGTACAGATCGAACGTCCCAAAGACCTGAGCCGCCTTCGTGAGTCGATCGCTAACTTCCTTCCTCCAATCCCCGTCCCAGAAGCCTGCGCCGTTTCCGTTGCGGGTTAACCAGAAGTCGTGGCCGCCAAGACGCTCGGCGTCCCAACGTTTGGCGTGTGTCAGATTCTCATCCACGACCAGGGCGCCATTCTCGGCATGAAACTTCTCGCAATCCTCGATCATTCTTCTCTTGGTTTCCGGTGCAAGGTCGTCCACCGAGTAGTTCGCATCGAGAGGATCACCACGCTGCTCGTTGCTCTGATCCATCGAGGTGAAAAACGCCGCCTCGAATTATGCCTGGATGAACTCAACCGTGTTTGTATGGTTTCCCGAATCTGCCATGTGGATTTTCCTCCCGATGTTGGCAAATGAAGGGCCGCAGCCAGGATGGCAGGCTTGCGGCCCCACTTTCTGCCCTATGACTCGTCCTCCTCCGAGATCGCTGGCTTGAGTTTGAGCCAGGTTAGATCGTCAGGAATGTCCTTGTCGGTGCGTGGCCCCAGATAGGTCGGCTGATATAGAGAGCCTTCGGGATAGTGGTAGAGATAACGTACCTCCACCAGAGCCAGAGGCTTCGGGATCGCATGGTTCGCAGGGATGGTTACATTCCCGACAAACTGCCAGCCACGAATGGTCCATGCTCCAAGCTGTACGCTGCGCTTACTGTTGATTGCGATGACTCCAAGTGTCGCGGTCGCATAGAACTTGAACTTGAGGTGATCGCCCATTGACGCCGCACGTCCGGAGACATACTTTGAGTCTCGCCGCTTGAACACCACGCCTTCAGCTTTTTCCGCCTGCAGCTCCGTGAACAATTTGCGCTTCTCGACCGTCGAGAAGGCGGTTCGAATTCGCCGCAGTGCGGGATGCATCGTGGAAGCGAGCAGTGCCTCAAAGCGCCTCAAGCCGCGACACAGCGGGCATCATGCGTATATCCAGTCCGGCAAGTCGAAGGACGTCGAAGGGAGCAAGAACATCTCCCAGAGCTTCGCCATCAAGAACGAAGTCCGCCTGGCTCTTTGTTGTGATTGAGCGCACCGCAGCCTCAATCGAACGCGAGACCGGGATGATCAGCCCCTTACGATTGGCAGCCGTCACCGTGTCGCCCCCGCGCAGGATAAGCTGGCGAACTCCATTGGCCTTTTCCTGCATGAACAAGTGGTCGTCTTCGAGCAGTGAGAGGGCGGTGTCCTCATCGATCAAGTTCGAGAGTTGTGGCAAATACCCAGACGGTTCTTTGTCTTGCTCCGCGCCGGTATAGGGTGTTCCGCCCGCGCCTTCGGTATAGCCTTTGCCTTTCTTCTCGGCTACAAGCTTCGCGAAGGTCTTCTCAGCCTCCATACGGGTGACTGGAGTTGATGTTTTGCTCCCGGTTTGAAGTGTCGAGCCGCGACGGCCATATTGGAAGTTGATGACATAGCCGCCTTCCACTTCCCGAAGCTGGACATGGTAGACCTTGTCCGAGCCGCCCTCGCGATAGTAAAGGCTGATGGATTGAATCGGTACTGCGCTGTTCATGTGTTTCTCCTGATAGATCGAATTCGGCGGGGTTGCCGTCTGTGCCACAGAGGCAGGCGGGCACACCGGCCTCGGCGCACATTCCGGGCAGCCTGGCCATGCCAAAGGATTTCTGTTCAGGGGTTCAGGGGCCGAGCGAGTCAGACTTCGGGAGAACATGGCTGTCGGCGGAATGCCCACAGCGAGGTAGTGACGGTGGGTGGGCACGCTTGTTTAATCAGAAACGATCGCGATATAGTGTGAAAGTCCCGTTGCGCGGTTGCGAAGCCGTACCTCTCCATGGGAGCCAAGGTCACCGGGACGGGATCACTTCAAGCTTCAGGTAAGGTCTCAGCCAAGACGCACCGACTCCGTATAAGCGGCTGGGTGTCCATAGGATGATCTGGAACTCATCGGCCGTGCGGAGTCGGGCGAGGCTACGCGATCGTTGCCAATACATCCAACCGATTTCGGTTAGTGGGTGTGATTGCCTTAGACCAACAGAATTGCCGGTACCTTCTCAGCGGCTGCCATATCGGAGAGGGCTTGGTCCGCGAGAACGAACCCATCAAGAGCGGCGTGTTCATTCCGCTCGAGGGCGACGGCTAATTGAAGCGCATCGAGCGTGCGCAGCCGAAATTGAAACGCATATTGGCCAATGAGTTGTTCCGCAAGTTCGTAGTGGCTGTCTGCGATGGGAAGGACTTCAAAGACTCCCACAGCCACATCTGAAAGCAACTGAATCCACAACGCCGAGGCGGTAGTCGCAGATGTAGCCCCGGTACGAACCTTTACGGCAAAGGCCGACCGTGCCTCGACCAAGGTAAGTCGGGAGATTTGAATGTGATTATCCGCTTGGTTGAAGAGCGCCAGGACCCGGTCGGTGCCCGGACCTGGATGGTAGCGCTTTACGAATGCGCTGGTATCGAAGAAATAATTCGCCAACTCCCCGTTCCTCGATGACAAAGTCCGACATGGAACCGGGGATACTGGCGAGTTGCCGCTGGATCGCCTCTAAACCGGGTGCAGGGCCGATCTCGCGAAGCTGAGCCTTTGCCCACGCCTGATAATCGGAGATCTCGCTGACCGTCACCAGGACGTGCTGCTGGTCTGCCAGCCCGAGCGGCTGCAAACGACGTAACACGCCATTTTCGTAGACCGCTTCCAGTCGCTTGCTCATGATTGACATTGTATTCAAGTTCCTTTCTGCCGAGCATCGGAAATGCCGGCTCGATGAGACTGTGGACGAGTCAACGACTATCCGCTCCCTCGATAGTTGAGCGATCCGCCGGCAAAGCCTTGCAGCGATAGCTCCTGCCATGCACCCTGGCGTAGGTTAGTGTTCCGCCCGCGTGATTTCCTCCTCCCGCACCCGGAAGCGGCGGGCAGCTTTCTCGTGCCGGCTTTTGGCCCCGGCTGTCATCAGCACCGCTATCTGTCCTTTCAGCAGGTGCCTGGCCAATTCATCAGCAAAATCGATATCTTCGTCCTTTTCAAGGTCATAACTCGGCCACGAACCATCGTCTGTGCGCTCGCCGGGATGCACGGCGAACAGGGTTGGGTCGTCATCGTGCTTAAAGATGCCAATGCCAAGGCAATCGGTCCACTTGCGGAACGAAGTTTCGTCTTTGACGCGGAAATAGTTGCTTCGGGAAGTGCCGTACCAATTTGACATGTGAAGACTCCTGAAACGTGATGGCTCGAGGGGGAAATGGTGTCGTGTGGCGACGCTACGAGGCACGCGTTCCCAGCACATCCAGCGGGGGGACGCAATCACGCCGTTCTGCCCATCGAGTCGCGGATAGCAGCATGGATGCGGTCAAATGCGTATCTCAGGCGCTCTTGCTCTTGATAATCCGGGTAGGCCCCGCACTTCCTGGCTTCGCGGACCCACAGCTTCAGGACACGCTCCGTGAGATCGTCCCACCGGCCCTCATCGATCAACGCGGCGCACGTTGCACATGCTTTCCAGTTGGAAATGCAAAACAGAATAGAGACCCTTCCAAAGGGGATCCGGGCCGGTGCGGCATCGTAAGCTTTAGCAACCGGGTCATTGTCGCAGAATTCACACATCGGTTCAGAGCGGGAGATGGGAGGATCGCTCATAGGACAACTCCTTGCTGTCGGGAAGAATGGGATTCGCCACCGAGTTGCTGGCGTGGAATGCACGGTGTCTGATGGGTATTGCGGAAGGTTCTATGGCCGTCTGCGAATTGGCTGAAAGAGCCGACTCACTTCTGGGGGAGGAGTCTCGGATGTAATCTGAAACTCACTATATGGTGAGACAGCAGCCACGCTACTGAGTGCTGCCGCCAGTTCCGGACGCTTCTTCTTTGCTTTCGCAAGGCTGTTCAACTCTGAGGCTCCGATCGATAGATGAGGCCGAAGCTTGTCGTCCGGATGATCCCTGTCCCATGCGTCCACAACAGGCAGCGCGCTATCGAGCGCATAACTCGTTCGCGTCCGAGGAACGAAGCTGCCGGTGTAGGTGACTCGATTTTCGTCCCGCACCGAAATCGGCTTCTGTTCGGCCCACTGTTTCAGGAGGGTCAGATTGGTGTCCCGCGCAGCATCGAGGTAGATCTGATACCGCAGCCGCTCCTCGGGAGACAGTTTGGTATAGGGGTTGACCTTCTCGATCGGACACCCGTTTAGCAACAGCGGGCAATACATGCATCCCTTGTGCGGAGTTGCCTTCGGCTCCTTCTCAAGCTGCGTGAGCTTGCGTTGCCGATTCCGGGCGACCGTCGCCATCCGCCTCAGACGCGGGACATCGCTGCGCGTGAACGTGATGGTGCGGCCCACGCCCCAGCGCACATACTCCAGACGAAAGTGGACAACCTCGATGCTGGGCAGTGCGCAGAACAACAGGAGCGGGTAATAATTCGCCTGGAAGGTATCAGGAGGGGCGATGAAGAAATGGTTTTTCCAGTCCCAGATCTCCGCCTCAGTGGGTGAGTGCAGGAGCACCAGGTCCAGTGTTCCTTCGTGCTCGATGCGTGGATCGCCGCCGCTGCGATGCTCGCCTTCGACTCGCTCCATGACAACCAGGGAGAAGTCTGTGTCGAGACCAATGTATTGTTCTGCACCCAGAATCTTCTCGGGATCCAGAACCAGCGAGTCGCGGACGCGATCAAGACCTTCCCTGGCTTCGGGGCGAACGCCGACTGCGAGAGCATCGAATTGATCGTAATCGGTCGGTTGACGGGTATTGGCGAGATGCTCGATGTATTCCGAGACCACCTTGTGGACTTCACGGCCGAGATCGGACCAGATGTTGCCCGCGCAGCCCATGGAATGTACCTGGACCGCACGGTAGCCGTAGCCACACGCCATCTGTTCGTAGCGCGACTGCGACAAGGGTTGGATTTGAACAAGTGAGGAGGTGCCCATCGCATCCTCCTACCTGTTC
>Ga0193743_1003183_pt1 | contig 11083 bp, 14 predicted proteins | sample L2c2metaG_FD_143038 | JGI IMG/M metagenome (GOLD analysis project Ga0193743, IMG submission 143038) | Soil microbial communities from a riparian zone of the East river system, Colorado, United States - L2c2 | ecosystem: Environmental > Terrestrial > Soil > Riparian zone | place: USA: East River...
CGCCACGACTTGGGCGGCCGCGGCCGTCAGGAAAGCCATGACATAGTTGCCGGTGAAGTCGCGCAGAGCGCCGAAGATGGCGGGTGCCAGGGCAAAGACCGCTTGGTTGATGGCGGTCACCAGCGCGACCACCGTGCCGACATCGGCCGGCCGGAATTCGCTTTGGGCGATCAAGGGCGGCAGCGACACGAGATTGCCCACGCCCAGGCCGAACAGCACGCAGCCCGCTGCCAGCGGCGCCGTGCCCTCGCCAAACGCCAACAGCAGCGAGCCAACTGCCTGCATCAGAAGATTGGCGGCGGCGGCGAGGCGACGATCGCGCTCGCCCAGCAGCCATCCCAACAGCGTGCGCCCCAGGACGGCACAAAGGGTGATCAGGCTGATCGCCGCCGCCGAGAGTGCCGCGCCGAAATCGAGCTCGAGGCGTGCGATCAAGTGCGCGAACAAGCCGATCTGGGCGAACAAGCCCAGGGCAAAGGCAACGGAAATCGTCACGAAGCCCGGCTGTCCAAGGAGCGCCCGGCGCGACGTTGGCGCCTGCGCAGTCGGCGCGGCAACGGCAGGTCCATGCCGCAGGAAACGCCACGCCAGCGGACAGACGACCGCGACCGTGGCGCTGGCCACCGCCAGGGCGGCAAGCGACAGCCCAACGCCCGCGATCAATGCGGTCCACAGCGGCACGAAAATGATACCGCCGACACTGGCGCCATTGAAGGCGGTGCTGATCGCCTTCGGCCGGTCGCGCTCGAACCACGGCGCGACCATGGCGTTGAGCGCCGCCCCGCTCATCGCCGACCATCCTGCGCCGCTCAGCAGCAATGCCGGCACGAGTTGCCACGCCTGCTGCGCGTTCACCCAGGCAAGAGCGCCGGCACCTGCAAGTACCGCACCGCCCAGCGTGACGCGGCCCACGCCGAAGCGGCGATAGGCTTCGGGCAAGGCGGTGATCAGGGCCGCACTGACGAGATAGTGCGCCGTGATCGCCGCCGAGATCGTCGAGATCGACCAGCCGCGCGCCTGGTGCAAAGCCGGCAGATAGACCGCGGGCCCATAGAAGCCGATGCCCCAGCCGAAAACCGCGATGACGAAGGCGGTCCAGACGACGCGCCAACCGTCGGGATTGGCGCGCCGGCTCATTTCAGCCGTCGCCACGTCACGACGAGTTGCCGGCGCGTCGCGAATCCCAGGCGCTCGTACAAGGCGATGGCGCCGACATTGTCCGGCCGGACGTGGAGGAAGGGCAGCTCGCCGGCTTCGACGGCAAGGCGCATGAGCTGGCGCGTGAGGGCGATGGCATAGTGCTTCCCTCTCGCCTCGGGATGAACGCAGATCGCGCTCAGTTCGACATGGCCGGGCACGCGCAGGCGCTCGCCCGCCATGGCGACGAGGCGACCGTCGTGCCAGACGCCGAGATAGCGTCCGAGCAGCGGCGTGCGCGAACCGAACGGTCCCGGCCTTGTCGCCACCACGAGATCCATCATCGCCGCGGTGTCGGCCGGCGACAGCAACGAGCCGACGGTGTCGCCACCATCCGGTACGCCGCTCGCCACCATCTGCAGCATGGGAAAGCAGTCGAGCTCCTCCCAGCCGCGCGGCACTGGCTCTTCACCCGGGCGAAATAGCCGTGCCTCGATATTGGCCGGCAGATCGGCCGCGAGATCGGCATAGGCTGCCTCGGTCGGTTCGGCGATCGCCGAGAACGGCGCCATGTCGCGCGGATAGTGCCGTGCCCTGCCGTTGCCGATCGCATGGCCGCGATGAGGTCCGGTGAGCGCGTGCCACACCGGATTGTCGAGAACGTTGATTGCCATGGCGCGTGGCGTATCATGATGAATGAAAGCCGGCTCGCCGGAATCGGACTCCATCGTCATGCCCATCATCTCGATACTCGACCACGACCGGTGCGAACGCGCCCGCGTACGACGGGACCGCCGCTATGACGGTCGCTTCTTCTCGGGCGTTCGCACGACGCGCATCTACTGTCGCCCGGTTTGCCCGGTGCGGCCGGCGCTGGGCAAGAACGTCGAGTTCTATGCCACGGCGGCGGCGGCCGAGGCCGCGGGCTTCCGCCCCTGCCTGCGCTGCCGGCCCGAGACCGCGCCGTTCTCGCCCGCCTGGCAGGGGTCGCGCACGACGGTGCATCGTGCGATGCGTCTGATCCGGGACGGCACGCTCGACCGCGCGGGCGTACAGGACCTTGCGGCCCGCCTCGGCGTCGGCTCGCGCCATCTCGACCGCCTCTTCCAGCGCCACATCGGCGCGACGCCGCTGCAAGTGGCGCGGACGCTCCGCGTGCAGCGCGCCAAGCGGCTGCTCGACCAGACCAGGCTGTCGATGTCCGACGTCGCGGCGCGCGCGGGCTTCGCCAGCCTGCGCCGATTCAATGCCGTGTTCGCCGAGGTCTACAAGCGCACGCCGAGCGAGGTCCGTCGTCTGCGCTTCAAGCCGGTATGATGGCAAAGAAAAAGGCCCGGCATGCGCCGGGCCTTTCGAGCGACCTTGACGACGTCGCTTACTTCTTGCCGGACGGCGTCGACTTGCCGTCCTTCCAAACGTAGATGTCGTAGACCGGATCCTTGATGTCGCCCTTCGCATCGTAGGTGAGCGGTCCGACGGCAGACTGGAAGGTGCCGGAACGCAAGACCTTGGCGATGGCGGCGGCGTCGGTCGACTTCGCCTTGTTGGCGGCGTCAGCCCACACCTTAACGGCGGCGTAAGTGAACAGCGTATAGCCGGTCGGGTCGTAGCCCGAATCCTTGAACTTCTTCACCAGCGCCGCGTTGAACGGAAAATCTTCGGCCTTGGGCGGGAAGGACATCAGCACGCCGTTTGTGGCCACTCCCCCCAGCTTGCCGAACTCCGGATCCTCGAGCGCGTCGAAGCCGACCAGCTGGGCGCCAAAGCCCTGCTCGCGCGACTGTTTGACCAACATGGCCGCCGCGGTGTGGTAGCCACCGAGCACGATCATGTCGATCTTGCCCTGCTTCATCTTGTTGATCAGTGCGGTGAAGTCCTTGTCGGTGTCGTTGTAGGCCTCGTACATGGCCGGCTTGATGCCGCCCTTCGCCAACGCCTTGACGGTCTCGTCGGCGACGCCCTTGCCGTAGGGCGACTTGTCATGGAGCACCGCGATCTTGGCGTTCTTGTTGTTCTTGATGATGTAGGCGCCGACCGTCGCTCCCTGCACGTCGTCACGGCCACAGGTGCGGAACACCGTGGTGTTTCCCTTGGCGACCGCGTCATCCGTCAGCTTGATGTTGGTCGACGCCGGGGTGATCTGCAGGATCTTCGCTTCCTTGTAGATGTCAGACGCCGGGATCGAGCTGCCCGAGCAGTAGTGGCCGGCCACGAAGACGACCTTGTCGGAGACCAGCTGGTTGGCGACGGCGGTCGCCTGCTTGGGATCGCAGGCATCGTCGCCGACCTGCAGCACGAGCTGCTGTCCGTTCACGCCGCCGGCGGCGTTGATGTCCTTGACCGCCATCTCGGCGCCACGCTTCATCTGCTCGCCGAAGGCGGCATACTGGCCGGTCATCGGCCCGACCGTCGCGATCTTGATCTGCGCATAAGCCGGTGTGGCGGCGGCGATGGCAGCCACGGCAAGCATGCCCAAAAGCCTATTCATATAGGGTCTCCCATGGTTTCCCTCCACGACCGTGGAGATGTGTGTCGAGCTTAATGCCGCTCCTCCCAGCCCAGCAAGCCTTTGCGCTCGTAGAGCCAGGGATATTGCCGGACCATCTGACGCGCGCGCGTCAGCCGGTACGCAAAGGCGGCGATGGCGAATTGCACAACCCAGCCCAGGAAAAAGCCGCCGATCGACCATAGCTCGCCGCCGGCCAGGGCGTAGTCGAAGAACCTCAGGCCCAGCGAGAGCAACGCCGAATAGAGCACCAGTTGCCGCAGGGAGCGCCAGGTGATCGCCACGCCCTGGCCGGTGGCAAACGCTGCCGGACCGAACAGCACGAAATTGAACAGGAGGACGTTGCCCAGCGTGTCACCCAGCCAGTCCGACATGAGCATGTCGAAATCACTCATTCGTGGCCACCTTCGAGGTAGGCGGCGCGGATCTCGGGGTTGGCCAGCAGCTCGCGCCCCGTCCCGCTCAGCCGCACGCGGCCGTTGACCAGCACGTAGCCGCGATCGGCCAGCCGCAGCGCATGGAAGGCGTTCTGCTCGACCAGGAAGATCGTCACCTTCTCCTCGTGCGCAATCCGGCCGATCGCCTCGAAGATCTGCCGCACGATCAACGGCGCCAGGCCCAGCGACGGCTCGTCAAGCAGCAGCAGCCGCGGCCGGCTCATCAGGGCGCGGCCGATCGCCAGCATCTGCTGCTCGCCACCCGACAAGGTGCCGCCACGCTGCTCGCGCCGCTCGGCCAGCCGGGGGAACATCTCGAACACGCGGTCGAGGTCCTTCTGGAAATGGGCCGGATCGGCGACGATGGCGCCCATCTGCAGGTTCTCGTAGACGCTCATGCGCGGAAAGATGCGTCGGCCTTCCGGCACCTGGGCCACGCCCCGCAGCACGATCTCGTGGGTCGGCAGACGGGTGATGTCCTGGCCTTCCAGCCTGATCGTGCCCGCCCGCGCACGCGGGCTGCCGCAGATCGTCATCAGGAGGGTCGACTTGCCGGCGCCGTTGGCGCCGATCAAGGTCACGATCTCGCCGTGCGCGACATCGAGGTCGACCCCGTGCAGGGCCTGGATGGCGCCGTAGAATGTCGCCACGGCCCTGACTTCAAGCATGGGCCCCTCAGGCATCGGGACCGCCCTCGTCGGTGCCGAGATAGGCGCGAATGACCGCCGGATCCCGTTGCATCTCGGCCGGCGCTCCCTCGGCGATCTTGCGCCCGTAGTCGAGCACGACGACATGGTCGGAGATCTGCATCACCACGCTCATGTCGTGCTCGATCAGCAGCACGCCGATGCCGTCGCCGTCGCGAATCGAGATCAACAGCGTATTGAGCTCGGCCGACTCTCGCGGGTTGAGCCCCGCCGCCGGCTCGTCGAGGCAAAGCAGCTGCGGCCCCGTGCACATGGCACGCGCGATCTCGAGCCGCCGCTGTGCGCCGTAAGGCAACTCGCCGGCCGGCCGGTCGGCGTCGGCCACGAGATTGATGCGCTCCAGCCAGCGGCGCGCGACGCCGATGGCCGCCGTCTCGGCGTCGCGGTAGCGCTTCAGGCCGAACAGGCCGAACACGCTCATGCCCGAGGCGCGCATCAGCTTGTTGTGCTGGGCGACCATCAGGTTCTCCAGGACCGTCATGCCCGGAAACAGGCGGATGTTCTGGAACGTCCGCGCCACCTTGGCCTTTTGGCCGATCTCGTGGCCGATCATGCGCTCCAGCAGGTAGTCGCGATCGGCCCGCAACGTAAGCCGTCCCACCGTCGGCTTGTAGAAGCCGGTGATGCAATTGAAGACCGTCGTCTTGCCCGCGCCGTTGGGGCCGATGATCGCGGTAATCTCGCGCGGCCTGGCGCTGAAGCTGACGTCGTCGACCGCAACGAGGCCTCCGAACCGCATCGTGAGGTGCTCGACCTCGATCAGCGGCGCGCCGTTCATGCCACGCCTCGTCGGTGAACGGGCTGGTGAACGGGGTGCAGCCGCACCGACGGCTCGCGGTGGGCGATCAGCCCGCGCGGCCGGAACACCATGATCAGCACCATGGCGAGGCCAAAGGCCACCATGCGGTAGGCACCGAGATCGCGGAACCATTCCGGCAGGCCGATCAGCAGCACGGCGGCGAGCACGACACCGATCTGGCTGCCCATCCCGCCCAGCACGACGATGGCGAGAATGATCGCCGACTCGATGAAGGTGAAGCTCTCCGGGCTGATGAAACGCTGCTTGGCGGCGAAGAACGAGCCGGCAAATCCCGCGAACATCGCGCCGACCGCGAAGGCTGTGAGCTTGGTGTTGGTGGGATTGATGCCGAGCGCCTTGCACGCCGTCTCGTCCTCGCGCAGCGCCTCCCAGGCGCGGCCGACCGGCAGGCGGCGGACGCGCTGGGTGAAGAAGTTGGTCACCAGGGCGAGCGCCAGGATGATGTAGTAGAGGAAGATGAGGCGCTGGTTGCCGGAGAACGGGATGCCCATCATGTCGGCGAAGGTCTGCTTGCCGGGCGGCGCGGTCTCGGCGAACACCGCCCCGAACAGGGTTGGGCCGGGGATGCTGCCGATACCGGCCGGGCCATTGCTGAGGTCCACCCAGTTCAGCAGGACCAGCCGGATGATCTCGCCGAAGCCCATGGTGACGATGGCGAGATAGTCGCCGCGCAGGCGCAGCACGGGAAAGCCCAGCAGCAGCCCGAAGCTCGCCGCCATCATGCCGGCAAGCGGCAGGACCGACCAGAAGCCCAGCCCATACTGGGTGCTGAGCAGCGCGTAGGAATAGGCGCCGACGGCGTAGAACGCGACATAGCCGAGATCGAGCAGGCCCGCGAGGCCGACCACGATGTTCAACCCCCAGCCGAGCATGACGTAGGTCAGGATCAGGACGGAAAGGTCCATCGTCTTCTGGTCCGCAAGCGGCGTCATCGGCATGATGACGGCGGCGACCAACAGGGCGGCGCCGAACCATTTGGCGATGGCTTGGCCGACAGGCACGCCGCGTGGCGAGTGACGTGCAACAGCGAGCCCATGGTTCGCCCACGGCCAGATCGTGCGCAGCACGATCAGCAGGCCCGCCAGCGTGACGAACCAGTGCAGGAAAGTCGACGGCAGCTTGAGCGGCGACGCGCCGATCACACCCAGTACCGCGCCGAGGGCGAGGGCCGGCCAGGCGAGGCCGTCAGCCGCCAGCGACAGGCCGAGCCGGCCGAAGAAGATCGTGACGATGGCAATGCCGAGATCGACGAACTGATAGTCGAAGGTCAAGCCCTTGCCGATGTCGTAGGTGCGGAAGCCGACGATGAAGATGCCGAGCCCGGCCGCCACCAGCGCGGTCAGGACCGCGTCCTTCAGATGGTGTTGCAGACGCGGCCCCATCGGCTCAGACCTTCTCGATCTCGGGCTTGCCGAGCAGTCCGGTCGGCCGGAAGATCAGCACCAGGACGAGGATGCCGAATACCGCGACGTCCTTGTACTCGCTCGAGAAATAGCCGGCCCAGAAGACCTCGATCAGGCCGATCAGCAGCCCGCCCAGCATGGCGCCGGCCAACGAGCCGATGCCGCCCAGCACCGCTGCGGTGAAGGCCTTGATGCCCGCCAGGAAGCCGATGAAGAAATCGACGATGCCGTAGTACATCAGGAACATCATGCCGGCCACGGCGGCCAGTGCGGCGCCCATGACGAAGGTGAGCGAGATCGTGCGATTGACGTCGACGCCGAGCAACGAGGCCATCTTCATGTCCTGCTCGCAGGCGCGTTGCTGCCGGCCGAGCGACGTCGCGGCGATCAGCCAGGAGAAGCCCGCCATCAGCGTCACCGTCACGACGACGATGATGATCTGCAGCCAGGCCACGCGCACGTCGAAGCCGTCGGCGCTGAAAAGATTGAAACCGCCTTCGACGATGTGGCCACCCGGCTTGGGCCGCGCGCCCTGGGCCAGTTGAACGTAGTTCTGCAGCATGATGGACACGCCGATCGCCGAGATCAGCGGCGCCAGCTTGAACGATCCGCGCAACGGCCGGTAGGCGGTGCGCTCGATCGCCCAGCCATAGATGGCGGTGAAGGCCATGGCGAGCAGCAGCACCAGGACGATCGCGACCGCGCCTGAGCCGATGCCCAGCTTGGCGCAGATCATGAAGCCGATGAGGGAGATGAAGGCGCCGATCATGAAGACTTCGCCGTGCGCGAAGTTGATCATGCCGATGATGCCGTAGACCATCGTGTAACCGATGGCGATCAGGCCGTAGATGGCACCCAGCGTGATGGCGTTGATCAGTTGTTGTGAAAAATACGCCATACCTTTGTTTTCCCCCTTACCCTGCGACCTACGACGCTTCCGGCAAGCCATGCAAGCGAACTATTCACCGGCTCCGGGAGGAATTGAATAGACGACCTGAAATGGTCGCGTGCAAATCGCGGACCACATCGCCCGCGTCACATGGACAATCCGGTGGGGATGAAACGCGGGCAGCCCTCGCGTGGCGGGGCAGCTCTCCGCTCAAGGGGGCGAAATTGGCTATCGACCGCCAGCCCTGCCCGGCTCGATTTTCGTGAACGAAGTGATGATTCTGCGTGTCGTAGACGACCGCCGACAGATCACACCGGAGCTTCTGGCGCGCCAAGCACCGCTCGGCGGCGATTGCGTCGCGACATCGCGATCAGGCGCACGATGGCGGCGGCGAGCACCAGGGCGGCCATCGGCCAGTAGAAGCGGTCGAGCGGCACTCTCTTGCCGATGGCTGTGGCAAAGCTGATCCAGATGTACCAGCCGCCGACGAGATGCAGCAGCCGCCATTTGCGCGGACCGAGCCACGCCGCCGTGCGATCGAACGACGTCGCCGTCATCGCCGCGATGAACAGGTAGGCCGTCCCGGCCAGCACGATGGTCGCGGTGTTGGTGAGCTTCCAGAACAGCTCGCGGTCCAGCGTGGCGAGACCGACGATCGCGGCGAGATGGATGAAATGCGAGACGGCGAAGGAGACGCCGAGATAGCGCCGGTTGCGACGCTGCCAGCGTGTGGCGTCCGACGGGATGAGCTCGACCAACGCACTTGCGGTGAAGGCCATGACGAACAGCACCAGTGAGGTGCGCGCCGTCGCCCGGATCACCAGGCGGATGCCTTCGACATCGCCGGCGTGGCCCACCAGCAGCCAGAGGGACATCGCCATCAGCACGAGCGACAAGAGACCGACCAGACGCCATCCGTTCATCGGTCGTCTCCCCGCAGCGCCGCCGTACGCCTGAGGCGCCGGCTGAGCCCGATGACATGGAACGCAAGCAGGCCGACCAGTGCGATCTCGCCGGCCGCCGCCAGCAGGACTGGCACCGGCGCGCCGTGGCCAAAGAGGTCGGCGCGCACGATGCCAGCCACGATCGAGGCTAGAAGTCCGCCGAGGCAGATCGTGAAGGCCAGCAGCGAGCGACGGAACGCGAACCAGCCGACGGCGCCCACCGCGATCGCCCCGATGAAGGCGTAGCGGTCAACCAACGGCGCCAACGCCGGGATGGCGCCGTCATCCAGCCACACCGCGCGCAGGCGCATGGCGACGAAGGTGACGGCTACGGTGACCAGCAGCGTGATCCAGGTACGCCGCGCCTGGCGGTCGACGGCGTCCGCGGCAAATTGAGCGGCGATCTCACGCGCAACACCGAAGCGTTCGACAGCGCGACGTTCGGCGTCGGGCGACGACCAGGCCGGATCGGCCTCGGCGGCGTCGCGCAGATGATCTTCGACTTCACTGGCAAGGCGTCGCGCCAGTGCCGGATCGAAATCAAGCTCGCGCCGCAGTGACGCGACATACCGATCGATCACGCCGGCCATGCGCGCCCTCCCAGCAGCGTGTCGACGGCCCGCGAAAAGCGGCCCCACACCTTGCGGCGCTGGGCGAGTGCTGCCGAGCCCGCCTTGGTCAGCGAATAGACGCGGCGGCGCCGGCCGCCGGGCGGCGTGGTCCAGGCGCTGGAGAGCAGGCCCGCCTGCTCCAACCGATGGCGCGCGGGATAGACCGTTCCCTCGGGCAGATCGAAGGTGCTGGTGCTGCGGTTCTTGATCGTCTCGATGATGGCGTAGCCGTGCGCCGGACCGGCCTCGAGCGCGGCAAGGACGATGGCATCGAGGTGTCCCTTGAGCATTTCAGCTTCCATACCTAGCAACACTAGGTATGGAGTGTCGCGGAGTCAAGCCACTTGAACTTCAGCGCCGAAAATCGATTAGTGCGCCGATGGACACATCTTCTTTCGACGTCATCGTAATCGGCGCCGGCCCTGCTGGTCTCGCCGCCGCCACCGAAGTTTCCCGCGCCGGATTGAAGGCGATCTGCCTCGACAAGCTGGCGCCGGGCGGCGCGCTGATCAATCTCGGCGCACTGCACGACTTCGAGACCGCCGCCGACGGGCCGGCTATAGCCTCCAAGCTCACCGACGACGCGACCGAGGCGGGCGTCGAGATCGGCTTCGGCGAAGTCGTACGTCTTTCCGGCAATGGCCCCTGGACGATCGAGACCGCCGAAGGCGAACGCCACACCGGCCGCGCGGTCGTGATCGCGACGGGCCTCGGCAAGGGCCGGCTCGGGCTGCCCGAGGAAGACGACTATGAAGGCCGCGGCCTCTCCCATTGCGCCGTCTGCGACGGCCCGCTCTATGCCGGGTTGCCGGTCATCGTGGCCGGAGCCGGCGGCTGGGCGCCGCACGAAGCCGAGGAACTGAAGGCATTCGCCAGCGAAGTCACCGTCATCGACACGGTGGCGGCCAAACTGCCCGAGGGTGTGCGCCGCCTGGACGGGCGCATCGTGGCGCTGGAGGGCAGTGCGGGACTGCAGTCGGTCGTGGTCGAAAGCGGCGGCGCGCGGAAGTCCGTTCCGACCAGCGCGGTCTTCGTCTATGTCGGCCAGTCTCCCGCTGCGGAATTCGTGCCGGATTCGCTTGCACGCGACGCCACCGGGCATATCGTGGTGAACGAAGAGGGTCGCACCTCGGCATCCACGGCGTTCGCCGTGGGCGACGTGCGGGCCGGCGCACGACACTATCTGGCCGACGCCATCGCCGACGGCCAGCGTGCGGCACAGGCAGTGGTGGCGGCCCTCGCCAAGACGACTTGAGAAGGAACGAGCATGCGCATCGTCAATCCAACCTTCGGCCTGTCCGCCGCCGCCGGCGCGACCGTGGCCCTGAAATCGGTCAACTGGGCGACCGACGCCATCGCCCTTGTCTCCAACTCCAAGCCTAACGCGCGCGAGTTGCTTGATGGCATCCGGACCAAGCTCAGCGCCTTCCGGCCGGTCGACAATATCGACTTCCTGTCGAAGAACAGCGCCAGCCAAGGCGCCCCCAAGGACCTGCTCGAGAAGGTCGCCGCCAACTACCGGGGAGCGCTTCTGGCCATAGCCGATTGAGGAAGCTGTTCATCGTGGAGTTTCCACGACAGCATCGAACTCGAGAAGCGCGGCATCACAGCCTACGTGATCGCCACAGA
>Ga0193743_1003184_pt1 | contig 11080 bp, 21 predicted proteins | sample L2c2metaG_FD_143038 | JGI IMG/M metagenome (GOLD analysis project Ga0193743, IMG submission 143038) | Soil microbial communities from a riparian zone of the East river system, Colorado, United States - L2c2 | ecosystem: Environmental > Terrestrial > Soil > Riparian zone | place: USA: East River...
GCAGGAGCATCGCCGCGGTGAAGGCGAGTTTCTTGCGAATGTCCGCAACGCTGAACGCGTTGAGAATAGTCCTGAGCATTACGGCTCCAGAGTGTGACAGGAACCGCCGGCCGCCTCGATCTTCTCTTTGGCGGTGGCACTGAAGGCGTGCGCGTGGACCTCGAGCTTCTTGGCGATCTCACCGCGGGCGAGGATCTTGACCGGGTCCGAGCGCTTGGCCAGACCCTTCTCCTTGAGCGTCGTGGGAGTCACCTCGGCGCCGGCGTCGAAGCGCTCCTCGAGGTCGGAGAGATTGATCGGCTGCGTCTTGGTTCGGAAGTTCTCGAAGGGCATCGACTTCTTCATGTGCGGGCCGCGCAGCTTTCGCATCCGCATGTGAATCGGGTTCTGACCACCCTCGTAGCCGGCCTTTTCCTTGGCGCCCGCGCGAGACCCGGCGCCCTTGTGGCCGCGGCCAGACGTCTTGCCCAAACCGCTGCCCTCGCCCCGCCCGACCCGCTTGCGCGGCCGTTTGGAGCCCGGCTTCGGCTTCAGGTTGTGCAGCCCGATCTCCTCGGAGCGAGGCGTCTCAGCAGCCATCAGCTGTTCACCTCAACGAGGTGAGAGACAACGCGAATCTGACCCTGCAGCTGCGGCGAATCCTTGCGCTCCACAGCCTTGCCAATCCGGCCCAGCCCAAGCGCCCTCAAGGTCGCTTTCTGATCTGGATTGGTCCCATTGGCGGACCGAACCTGCTTGATCTGCAAGGCGCTCACGAGGAGGTCTCCTCGCTCTTCGCGGCCTCGTCGGCCTTCGGCGCGTCGGCGGGCGGCGAAGTCTCCTCAACCGCCGGAGCATCCTCGGCGGCAGGGGCCTCCTCGGCTGCGGGGGCATCGGCCTCCACCACCGGAGCGCTCGCCTCGGGTGCTGGCGTCTCAGTCTCGGGCGCCGTCTCAGCGGCCGGGGCCTCGTCCGCAGGCGTGGCCTCAGCGGCCGGAGTCTCGTCTGCGGGCGTGGCTGAGAGGTGCTCCCCGTTGGGCGAAGCACCGTTCATGTCGAGGCCCAGCACCTGCTTGACAGTCAGTCCTCGAAGCTCAGCAACCTCCTCCGGCCTGCGCAGCCGGATCAGTCCGTCCATCGTCGCCTTGACCAGGTTGATCGGGTTCTGAGTCCCGATGCTCTTGGTCAGCACGTCGCGGACGCCGCCGAGCTCGAGCACGGCGCGGACGCCGCCGCCGGCGATGACGCCGGTACCGGGGCTGGCCGGGCGCAGGACGACGTGACCGGCGCCGAAGCGGCCGATGATCCTGTGGGTGATCGTCTGCCCGTATTTCGGGACGCGAATCAAGTTCTTGCGGGCGTCCTCGACGCCCTTCTGGATCGCCAGCGGGACCTCGCGGGCCTTGCCGTAACCAATCCCGACGACACCCTCCTCGTCGCCGACGGCGACGAGTGCGGTGAAGGTAGCGAACGAGCGGCCATCAGAATTTCAGCCCACTCTCGCGGGCCCCTTCGGCGAGGGCCTTGACGCGTCCGTGGTACTGGTAGCCGCCGCGATCGAAGACGCAGGTGTCGACGCCAGCCGCCTTGCCGCGCTCGCCGATCAGTTCGCCGGCCTTCTTCGCCTGATCGGAGGCCGTGAGCTTGCGCAGCTCCGGCTCGATCCAGTTGACCGCAGCCAGGGTGTGCCCCTTGGAGTCGTCGATCAGCTGCGCGAAAATGCCCCGATTGGAGCGGAAAACGGAGAGACGCGGGCGGTCTGCCGTGCCGGTCACGCGAGCGCGAACCCGGCGACGACGACGCAGCCGCTGCTGGCCCTTGGTGACAATGGTCATGCGCGCTTACCCACCTTTCGAAGAACCTGCTCGCCCTTGTAGCGGACACCCTTGCCCTTGTAGGGCTCCGGCTTACGGCGCTTGCGGATGTCCGCGGCGACCTGTCCGACGAGTTGCTTGTCGATCCCCCGCACGATGACCTCGGTCGGCTGCGGGACCTCGAACTCGATCCCCTCGGGAGCGTCGATCGAGATCGGGTGCGAGTAGCCGAGAGCCAACTCGAGGTTCTTGCCTTTCAGCGCGGCGCGGTAACCGACGCCCTGGATTTCCAGTCGCTTCTCGAAGCCGTCGGTGACGCCCTCGACCATGTTCGCGATCAGGCTGCGGGTGAGGCCGTGCAGAGCACGATGCTCGCCGCGATCGGTCGGGCGGGCGACGGTGACGACGCCATCGCCCTGCTCGACCGCCATGTCCTGCGAGTAGGTCTGGCTCAGCTCGCCCTTGGGGCCCTTGACGGCGATGTTGCCAGGGGCAATCTCGACCGTGACGGCCTCGGGGACGGGGACGGGTTTTCTTCCAATTCGGCTCATCAGATCACCAGACGTACGCAACGACCTCGCCGCCGACGCCCTTGGCGCGAGCTTCGTGGCCGGTCATCACCCCAACCGAGGTGCTGACGATCGCGGTCCCGGTGCCGCCCTGAACCCGCGGCACGTTTTTGTGGTCGACGTAGCGACGCCGGCCGGGACGGGAGATCCGCTCGATCCCGATGATCACGGGACGCCGGTCCTCGGTGTACTTGAGGCTGACGTTGATCGCCTCGCCGACCGTGGCCGGCTTGCGGTGGAAGTCTTTGATGTAGCCCTGCTCCTTGAGGATCCGCGACATCTCCATCTTCAGGCCCGAGAGGGGAATATCCACCTCGTCGTGGCCCGCACGAATGGCGTTGCGGATCCGGGTCAGGTAATCGGCGATCGGGTCGGTTTGCATCGTTTTTGTCCTACCAGCTCGACTTGGTCATACCGGGGATGTACCCCTCGTGTGCTGCCTCGCGCAGGCAAATCCGGCAGAGGCCGAACTTCCGATAGTAGGCGCGCGGACGTCCGCAGCGACGACAGCGGTTGTAGCTGCGTGATTGGAACTTTGCTTTACGGCCCTGGCGGACCTTCTGGGAAGTCTTAGCCATCTGAATCCTTCTCCTGGTCGGCCCCGTCCTGATCGGCCTCGTCGTTTCCGCCCTCGGCGGCGTCCTCGCCCTCGCCCTCGTCGGTCTCCGGCTTGGCGTAGGCCTCGGGGTTCTCCTCCTTGAGCTGCTCAAGCGCAGCCTGCTCGACCTCGGCCTTGAGACGAGCCTCCTCTTTGCGCTGCTCCTCTTCTTCCTCGGCTTTGGCTGCTTCTCGTGCCTCTTGGCCGGGGCGTCCCTCCTGAGAGAAGGGCATGCCCAGTGCGAGCAGCAGCTCGAAGGCCTCGAGGTCGGTCGCGGCCGAGGTCGTGATCGTGATGTCAAGACCGCGCACCACGTCGACCGAGTCGTAGTCGATTTCGGGGAAGATCAGCTGCTCTTTGACGCCCATCGAGTAGTTGCCACGGCCGTCGAAGGAGCGCGGGTTGAGGCCGCGGAAGTCGCGGATCCGCGGTACCGCGATCGAGGTCAGACGGTCGAGGAACTCCCACATCCGCGCCCGGCGCAGCGTCGCCGAGACGCCAACCGGCATCCCCTCGCGCAGCTTGAAGGAAGCGATCGACTTGCGGGCGCGGCGCACGTTCGGATGCTGGCCGGCGATCAGCGCCAGCTGTTCCTGAGCCGATTCGAAGGACTTTTTGTCCTGTTTCTCGGTGCCAAGGCCCATGTTGAGGGTGATCTTGATCAGCTGCGGCGCCTGCATCGGCGTCGTGTAGCCAAATTTCTTGGTCAGCTCGGGCAGGATCTCCTGCTCGTAACGCTCACGCAAGCGCGGCGGCGGAGCTGCCTGCTGGGTCGCGGTGGCCTCCATCAGTCGATCGCCGCCCCACTGCTCTTCGCGTAGCGGATGCGCTTGCCGCCCTCGTCGCGACGGACGCCAACCCGGGTCCCTTTGTTGCCTTTGGGGTCGAGCAGCATCACGTTCGAGGCGTGGATCGGCCCTTCCTTTTCGACGATGCCGCCGGCCTGGGCGCTGGTCATGTCCCCGGTCGAGCGCGGCCGTTCGTGGCGCTTGATCATGTTCAGGCCCTCGACGTAGACGCGCCGGCGCTGCGGATCGGTCCGCGTCACACGGCCGGTCTTGCCGGCGTCCTTGCCACTGATCACGACCACCTGGTCGTCGGTTTTGATGCGCATCGACTTCGCCATCAGAGGACCTCGGGTGCGAGCGAGATGATTTTCATGAAGTTTTTGTCGCGCAGTTCGCGGGCCACCGGGCCGAAGATGCGAGTGCCGCGCGGGTTGTTGTTGGCCGGGTCGATCAGCACCGCGGCGTTCTCGTCGAAGGAGATGTAGGTGCCGTCCGAACGACCGAGCGGCTTGCGGGTGCGCACGACGACGGCCTGCACGACCTCGCCCTTGCGGACACTGCCCTGCGGGCTCGCCTGTTTGACGGTCGCGGTGATCACATCGCCGACGCTGGCATAGCGACGGTGGGAGCCGCCCTTGACCCTGATGCAAAGGATCTCGCGAGCGCCCGAGTTGTCGGCAACCTTCAGTCTCGACTCCTGCTGGATCACTTCGCTCTACCTCGCCTTCTCGACGACATCGACCAGGCGCCAACGCTTGGTCTTGGACAGCGGACGGGTCTCGATGACGCGAACGACATCGCCCTCGCCGGCCTCGTTGCGCTCGTCATGCGCGTGCAGCGTGCGCGAGCGGCGGACGATCTTCTCGTAGGTCGGGTGGCGGCGGGCGAAGTCGATCCTGACCGTGATCGATTTGTTGCCTTTGTTGGAGACGACGATCCCCTGGCGGGTCTTGGCCGCGTTGGAATCGTGCTCTGCCGGTGGCGTGCCGGTACCCGGCTCGCCCTTCTTGGCCTTCGCGGCGGCCCGCTCCCGGCGCCGTTCGCCGGCCTTGGCCTTGCGAGCCTCGATGCGCGCGGCGGCGCGATCCTCAGGACTGAGGGTCGGCTTCGCCTTGCTCGGCTGGCGCGAGCCCTGCAGGCGGCGCCGCTCCTTCCAGGGGAGATCGTCCTCCGGATCCGGCTCTTTCGCAGGGGCGGCAGGGGCGGCATCGGCGGCAGGTGCCGGCGCCTCCTCAGCAGTCTCCTCGGCGACAGGGGCCTCCGCGGCGGGGGTCTCCTCCACCTGGGGCTCCTCAGTCGTCTCGTCTTTTTTCTGCTCGTCGTCGCTCATATCCGCTTCGTCTCTTTCTCTACATCGATGCCTCTGTTGCGCGCCACGGTCAGCAGCCGGGCAATATCGCGTTTGGCCATCCCCAGCCGAGCCGTGTTCTCCAGCTCGCCGGTCGCGTGGCGAAAGCGCAGGTTGAAAGCCTCCTGCTTGGCGTCGATCAACTTCGCCACCAGCTCGTCGTCTTTCAGATTATGGGCCTCGGCCGCTTTCATCAGTCCTCGACCCCCTCGCGCTTGACGAATTTGGTCTTGACCGGGAGCTTGTGACCGGCCAGGCGCAGGGCGTCGCGAGCGAGATCCTCAGGGACGCCGGCCAGCTCGAACATCACGCGCCCGGGCTTGATCACCGCGACCCAGCCCTCGGGATTGCCCTTGCCGGAACCCATCCTGGTCTCGGCCGGCTTCTTCGTGTAGGGCTTGTCCGGGAAGACGTTGATCCAAACCTTGCCGCCACGTTTGATCTTGCGGGTCATCGCCACACGAGCGGCCTCGATCTGGCGGTTGGTGATCCAACCGCGCTCCATCGACTTCAGCCCGTACTCGCCGAAGGAGACGGTGCTGCCGCCCTTGGTGTTGCCGCGCATCCGGCCACGGAACTGTTTGCGGTGCTTGACTCGTTTCGGGCTCAGCATCAGCGACCACCTCCGCCGCCGCGCTGACCGCCACGGTCGCGACCGCCACCACCGCCGCCGCCGGGCCCACGACCGCCGCCGGAGCGTCCGCCACCGGGACCGCGATCGCCGCCTGGGCCACGACCGCCGCCCTGGCGTCCGCGCTGCTGCTGCTGCTGCGGCTCGTCGTCGGTCGAGGCGAGATCGGAACGGAAGCCCTCGGGCATGACTTCGCCCTTGTTGATCCAGCATTTGACGCCGATCCTGCCGGTCGTCGTCTTCGCCTCGAAGAAGCCGTAGTCGATGTCCGCGCGCAGCGTGTGCAGCGGCACCCGGCCGTCGGAGTAGCTTTCGGTCCGCGCCATCTCAGCGCCACCGAGGCGGCCGGAGACCTGCACCTTGACCCCTTTGGCGCCGGAGCGCATGGCCGAGGTGAGAGCGCGTTTCATCGCGCGGCGGAAGGCGACCCGGTTCTGCAGCTGCTCGGCGATCGACTGGGCGACCAGCTTGGCGTCGAGCTCGGGGCGCTTGACCTCGCGGATGTTCACTTTCACCGGACTGCCGGTCAGCTTGTGCAGCTCCTTGCGGAGCGCGTCCACTTCGCTGCCCGACTTGCCGATGACGATGCCCGGGCGGGCGGTGTGGATATCTACGGCAACCTCGCCGCGGCGCTCGATCGTGATGTTGGAAAGCCCGGCATGCGAAAGCTTGCCGACGATGTGATCGCGGATCTGCAGGTCTTCCTGGAGGACGTCGGCGAAGTTCTTCTCCTCGAACCAGGTCGACTTCCAGTCGTGGATGTAACCAACGCGGAAACCCTCGGGGTGGATCTTCTGTCCCATCGGGCTCTCCTAGTCCTCGGTCGGGGTTAGCGCCACGGCAATGTGGCTGGTTCGCTTATGGATCGGGGTCGCCCGGCCCATCGCTCGGGGCCGGAAGCGCTTCAGCGTCGGGCCCTCGTCGACCGTGATTGACGAGACACGCATCTCATCGGCGATCAGGTCGTGGTTGTTCTCCGCGTTGGCGGCGGCAGAGTTGATCAGCTTGTGGATGTCCTCGGCGGCTCCGCGCGGCGAGAACTGCAGCAGCGCCCGGGCCTTTTCGATGTGCAGGCCGCGGACCTGATCGGCGATCAAGCGCGCCTTGCGGGGAGCGATGCGGACGTAACGAGCACTGGCGCGGACGACCGGTGCGGCGACCGGTGCCGGCGCGGCTTTTTTCTCCGCAGCTTTTTTGGCCGGCGCTTTGGCTTTGCTCTCGCCTTTGGCTGCTTTTTTGGCAGTCGTTTTTTTGGCGGCTTTTTTCGTGGCTTTCGCGGTCTCGGCGTTCGCTGCTTTGCGCGCCGGAGCTTTGGCGTCTTTGTCTTTTTTGCCTTTGCCCTCCGCTTTGGCTTTGCCGTCGGCTTTGGTGCTGGCTTTCTTCTCGAGGGCCATTGCTAGTCGCCCCTGCCGGTGCCGGTGTGAGAGCGGAAGGTGCGGGTCGGCGCGAACTCGCCGAGCTTGTGCCCGACCATCGACTCGGAGATGAAGACCGGGACGTGTTTTTTGCCGTCGTGGACGGCGATCGTGTGCCCGACCATCTCCGGGAACACGGTCGAGGTACGCGACCAAGTTTTGACCATCTGTTTTTTGCCGGCCTCGTTCATGGCGCCGATCCGGGCCATCAGCCTCTCTTCGACCCACGGACCCTTTTTCGTCGAACGTCCCATCAGCGGCCACCCTTCTTCTTGCCGCGGCGCCTGCCGCGCACGATGTAACGATCGGACTGCTTGCCCTTCTTGCGGGTGCGGTAGCCAAGCGTCGGCTTGCCCCACGGCGTAACCGGGTGCCCACCGGGCGTGTGGTGCGCCTCGCCGCCGCCGTGCGGGTGGTCGACGGGGTTCATCGCCACCCCGCGGCTCTGCGGGCGCTTGCCCTTGTGCCGGTTGCGGCCGGCCTTGCCGATCTTCATGTTCTGGTGCTCGGCGTTGGAAAGATTTCCGACGGTCGCCCGGCACTCGGCGCGGACCATCCGCATCTCCGAGGACGGCAGTCGCAGGGTGACCATCTCGCCCTCCTTCGCGACCAGCTGGATCGCGGTGCCGGCGGCGCGGCCGAGCTTGCCGCCCTGACCGCTGATCAGCTCGACGTTATGGACGATCGTGCCGGTCGGCATCTCGCCCAGCGCCAGCGCGTGGCCGGGTTTGATGTCGGCACTGGCGCCCGACCTGACCTCGTCGCCAACTTTGAGCTGGGCCGGAGCGAGGATGTAGTCCTTGTGCCCGTCGACGTAGTGCAGGAGGGCGATATAGCAGCTGCGATTGGGGTCGTACTCAATCGTCGCGACCTTCGCGGGCACGCTGTCGCGGAGACGCTTGAAGTCGATTTTGCGGTAGCGCCGCTTGGCACCACCACCGCGATGGCGGGCGGTGACGCGACCGTTGACGTTGCGGCCGCCGGACTTGCGCAGCCCTTCGGTCAGCTTCTTTTCCGGCTCCGTGGCGGTCAGTTGCTCGCGCAACGGGTAGGTCGCGAAGCGACGGCCAGGGCTGGTGGGTTTGGTTTTGCGGTTCGGCATCTTTCAGACTCCCTACGCGGTCTCCGCGCCCTCGAACAGCTCGATCCGTTCGCCCGGGGCAACCTGGACGATCGCCTTCTTCCAGGCCCTGGTGCGGCCGCGCGAAAGACCGCGGCGCTTCGGCTTGGCCCGCACCTTCGAGGTGCGCACCTGCGCGACTTTGACACCGAAGACCTCTTGAACAGCCTGGGCGATCTGCGTCTTGTGAGCGCGATCGTTGACCCGGAACGTGTACTTGCCTTCGGCGATCAGCGCGTAGCTCTTCTCGGAGATCACCGGGCGGATGAGGATGTTGCGTGCGTCCATCAGCCCAGCCTCTCCTGCAGTGAAGCCAACGCGGCTTCGGAAAGGATCAGCGCGGCAGCACCGATCACGTCGGCGACTCCGGTCGCTCCAACCTCGAGCACGTGGGTGCGAGGGATGTTCCGGAAGCTCTTCATGGCGGCGGTCTCCTCGGCCATCAGCACGATCAGGGTCGGGCTCTTGGCCCCCCATTTGCCGAGCGCCGCCGCGGCCTGCTTGGTCGAGGGCTTCTCGAAGACCGATGCGTCGAGGATCGCGACGCTGTCCCGCTCGGCGTGGACCGAGAGCGCGGAGCGCATCGCCCGGCGACGCGCTTTGCGGTTGACCTTGACCGTGTAGTGGCGCGGCTTCGGGCCGAAGGTGACGCCGCCGCCGAAACGGCTGGAGACGCCGAGAGCGCCGACGCGAGCGCGGCCGGTGCCCTTCTGGCGCCAGGCCTTGGCGGTCGTGAAGGAGACCTCGCCGCGGGTCAGGGTCGAGGCGGTGCCGCGGCGGCGCGATGCCATGTCCGCACGCGCGGCCTCGTGGACCAGCGACTGGTGGAAGGGCTCGGTGAACAGCTCTTTGGGCTTTGGCCGATTTGCCGAGCACGGTGGCTTTAGACATCGGTCCTCACCTCGACGATCGCGTTGCGAGAGCCCGGCACGGAGCCCTTGATCAGCAGGAGGTTGCGCTCGGCGTCGATGTCGGCGATCTCCAGACCCTTCTGGGTGATGCGCTTGTTGCCCATCTGGCCGGGCATCCGCATTCCTTTGAAGACTCGAGCCGGGAAGGTGCTGGCGCCGATCGAGCCCGGGGCGCGGACGTTGTGCGAGCCGTGGCTGACGGGACCGCGGCTGAAGTTGTGGCGCTTGATCCCGCCCTGGAAGCCCTTGCCGATCGAGATCCCGGAGACCTTGACCTTCTGGCCCGCCTCGAACCCGGCGACGGTTACGTCGTCGCCGATCTTCGGCCCGTCCTCGACGCCGAGGTCCTCGTCGCGGAACTCGACCAGGTGGCGCATCGGCGCCGCGCCGGCCTTCTTCAGGTGACCTTCCTCGGCCTGACTCAGCTTGCCCTGCTTGACCTCACCGAAGGCGAGCTGCACGGCTGCGTAGCCGTCGCGGTCGCTCTCGCGGACCGCGGTGACCTTGCAAGGGCCGGCCTCGATCACGGTGACGGGAACAACGGTGCCGTCCTCACGGAAGACCTGGGTCATGCCCAACTTCTTGCCGAGGATCGCCGCCATGACTAGAGGCGAATCTCGATGTCGACGCCGGCCGGCAGCGAGTCCAGGCGCTGCAGCGAGTCGACCGTTTTCGGCGACGGCTGAAGGATGTCGATCAAGCGCTTGTGGGTGCGGATCTCGAAGTGCTCGCGCGAGTCCTTGTCCTTGAAGGGCGAACGAATCACGCAGTAGACGTTTTTCTCGGTCGGCAGCGGCACCGGACCAGAGACGCTGGCGCCGGTGCGCTCCGCCGTCTCGACGATCTCGCGGGCAGCCCGATCTATGGCGTCATGGTCATACGCCTTGAGTCGGATTCGAATTTTCTGTGCTGCTATAGCTGCCACTTTGCCTGCTGTCTCTCTTAGGTCCTGTTGCTTGTCTTGGCTCGCGCGCGCTTACCGCGCATAAAGGGCGGGGCCCCTGTAGGTGGGGCGCCGCCCCGGTCGTATGTTCTTTGCAGTTGTCTCGTCACCCGGCGGGCGACGAAGGGACGGGCAGGTGCCCGTCCCATTTGAGGCCGCCTACTCGATGACGGTGGCGACGACCCCCGAGCCGACGGTGCGGCCACCCTCGCGGATGGCGAACCGCAGGCCTGGATCCATGGCGATCGGCTGGATCAGCTCGATCGTCATCTCGACGTTGTCACCCGGCATCACCATCTCCGTCCCCTCGGGGAGATTGGCGATCCCGGTCACGTCGGTGGTCCGGAAGTAGAACTGAGGCCGGTAGCCGGAGAAGAACGGAGTGTGACGACCACCCTCCTCCTTCTTCAGGCAGTAGACCTCGGCTTTGAACTTGGTGTGCGGCGTGATCGAGCCGGGCTTGCAGAGAACCTGGCCGCGCTCGATCTCCTCGCGCTTGGTACCGCGCAGGAGGGCGCCGATGTTGTCTCCCGCCTGACCCTGGTCGAGGATCTTGCGGAACATCTCGACGCCGGTGACGACGGTTTTGGTGGTGTCGTGGATACCGACGATCTCGACCTCGTCGCCGGTGTTGACGATGCCCTGCTCGACGCGACCGGTGGCGACGGTGCCGCGGCCGGTGATCGAGAAGATGTCCTCGATCGGCATCAGGAAGGGCTTGTCGAGCTCACGGACCGGCTCCGGGATGTAGGAGTCGAGGGCGGCGGCCAGCTCGAAGACGGCTTTCTGCGCGTCCTCGTCGCCTTCCAGCGCCTTCAGGGCCGAGCCTTTGATGATCGGCGTCTCGTCGCCCGGGAAGTCGTACTCGTCGAGAAGTTCCTTGACCTCCTCCTCGACCAGCTCGATCAGTTCCTCGTCGTCGACCTGGTCGATCTTGTTGAGGAAGACGACCACGTGCGGGACG
>Ga0193743_1003185_pt1 | contig 11079 bp, 13 predicted proteins | sample L2c2metaG_FD_143038 | JGI IMG/M metagenome (GOLD analysis project Ga0193743, IMG submission 143038) | Soil microbial communities from a riparian zone of the East river system, Colorado, United States - L2c2 | ecosystem: Environmental > Terrestrial > Soil > Riparian zone | place: USA: East River...
CTATCGCGGCGGCGGTGGCGGCGATCGCGGCGGCGGCGGTGGCTACGGCGGTGGTGGCGGCGGCGGCGGTTATCGCGGCGCGCCCTCCGGCCCTGGCGGCGGTCCGAGCGATGGCGGCCCGATGCGCGACCGGCGCGCTGATTTCTCCGGTGCTCCTCCGCCGGCCGGCGGTTTTGACGGCGGTGGTGGCGAAGTCACCCGGCCGGCGCGGCGTCACCAGGGCGGTGCGCCCGACCGTCCGCGACGGGAGCGCGATTACGAGCCGCGCAAGCGCGGGTTCGACGACGATCAATAGGCCGTGAGCGACGGCCAACGGGAACGCCGGAGGAAAAACCTCCGGCGTTTTTGTTTGCCCCGTTTTTGTTTGCCTGGCGCGCGCCGGTGTTATGCTCATGGCCTTCGCAGGAGACGGGCATGAAGCGACGAACCGCGCTTGTGGGCTCCCTGGCGGCGTTCGCTGCCGCGACATCGGCCAGGGCGGCAGACCTGGCGGTCGACCTGCAACTTGTGCTGGCGGTCGACGTCTCGCGGTCGATCGACGAGGTCGAAGCCGAACTCCAGCGCCGCGGCTACATCGAGGCACTCACCAGCGATCGCGTCATCGACGCCATCCTGTCCGGCGACAACAAGCGGATCGCGCTTTGCTACACCGAATGGGCGGGCACGCACTACCAGATGGTGGTGATCGACTGGACGGTCATCGACAGCGCCGCCGCCGCCCGCCGCTTCGCCGAGAAGCTCGCCGAGGCGCCGCGCACGTCGCAAAGTTGGACCGCCGTCGGCGCGGCGCTGGCCCACGCCGCCCAGCGCTTCGAGGGCTCGGGTTTCGTCTCGCGGCGCCGTGTCATCGATGTCTCGGGCGACGGCCGCACCAACGACGGGCCGCCGGCCGAGCTGGTGCGCGACAAGCTGGTGGCGCAGGGCATCGTGATCAACGGTCTGCCGGTGATGATGAATCGCGAAAACTTCGGCCGCCCGCCCGACCTCACCCTCGACAAGTATTACGAGGAGAACGTCATCGGCGGGGCGGGCTCGTTCATGATCGTGGCCGACAATTTCGACCAATTCGGCCGCGCCGTGCGCACCAAGCTCGTGCGCGAGGTCTCGGGCATCGACGCCACGCCCCGTCCGACACCGGCGTGACCCGCCGTCCGGCGCGGTCTCCTGCAATTTTCCTTGGCCGCAGGTGCGCGAGGCCGCATCATCCGCGCCGCGATGCATGCTGCGGACGGAGCCCTTTCGATGCAGGCCAATGACCCCATAACCCAGGCGCGGATCGACCTCGTGACGGCACTTAGGACGGCTGTGCGCCACGGCCTGAACGAGGGGGTGTGCAACCACTTCAGCATGACGGTGCCCGGCCGCGAGGAGCTGTTCCTGGTCAATCCGCAGGGGCTGCACTGGTCGGAGATCACGCCGTCCGACCTGGTGATGGCCGACGGCGCGGGCAACATCGTCGAAGGCAAGTATCCGGTCGAGGCGACGGCGTTCTTCATCCATGCCCGCATCCATGCCGGCAACCCGCGCGCCAAGGTCGTGCTGCACACCCACATGCCCTACGCCACGGCGCTGACCTCGATCCAGGGCGGCCGGATCGAGATGTGCACCCAGAACGCCTTCCGCTATTTCAACCGCATCGCCTACGACGAGGCCTATGCCGGCGTGGCGCTCTCCTCGCAGGAAGGCGACCGCATGTGCCGCGCCATGGGCGAGAAGGACATCCTGTTCCTGCGCAACCACGGCATCATCGTCGCCGGCCCGACCGTGGCCCAGGCCTATGACGATCTCTATTATCTCGAGCGTGCCGCGATGGTGCAGGTGCTGGCGATGCAGACCGGCCGGCCGTTGCACAATATCGACGCGGCGCTGGCCCTGCACACGGCCAACCAGATCGCGGGCGAGGCCCAGCAGGCCTTCCTGCATTTCGAGTCGCTGAAGCGCATGCTCGACCGGGACGAGCCCGGCTGGCGCAAGCTGGCGGCCTAGGGGGACAGAATGCATATCGCGATCGCTTTCGTGGCGCTTTGGCTGATCGCTGCGGCGTCGCAGGCTTCGGCGCAGCCTTATCCCGGCGTCGGCACCGGGCCCAAGCTCGGCGAGCTGGAGATCAAGGCCTACCAGAAGATCCCCAAGGACAAGGTCGCGGTGCAACTCACCGCCGACAACCATCTGTCGCGCGAGCTGCGCCGCCAGGTGATGATCCGCCTGTCGCAGCGCGGCAACGAGGTGGGCTTCAGCGGCGGCAACGTCATGCGCATGGACGTGACCTATTTCGACCTTCTGGGCGGCAACGACCGCGACACCGGCACGATCGGCGGCTGGCCCGATTACGCGCCGCCGGGCTCCAACCCGCGCCCGGCGCTGCCGTCCAACCCGGTCGGCCGGCGTGACGGGCTGACGCCGTCGACGGTGGGCCCGACGTTGCGCATCACGCTCACGCTCTATTCCCGCGACGGCGGCAAGGTGCTTTGGACGGCGAGCGGATCCTGCACTACGCAGGCCGACAAGTCGCAGTTGGCCGGCGAGGCGATCATCAACCACATGTTCAACAACGCCGACAAAAACATGGCCGGCGACGCCGGCTGCCCGCTCTAACCGGAGGAAAATCATCTGATGCCGCGTCTGGCCCCGCTCGACCTCGACAAGCTCACCCCCGAACAGAAGAAAGTCGCCGACGCGATCGTTGCCGGTCCGCGCGGCGGCCTGCGCGGGCCGTTCGATCCCTGGCTGCGCAGCCCGCAACTGGCCGACCGTGCCCAGAAGCTCGGCGAATATTGCCGCTTCCACAACTCGCTGCCTAACGATCTCGCGGAGCTGGCGATCTGCCTGGTCGGCCGGCACTTCAAGGCGCAATACGAGTTCTACGCCCATGCCCGACTGGCCAAGGAGGCCGGGCTCGCGCCCGCCATCATCGAGGCGGTGCGCACGCGCGCCACGCCGCCCTTCACGCGCGATGCCGAGCGCATCGTCTACGACTTCGTCACCGAATATCTCGAGACCAACCGGGTCGCCGCGGCCAACTACAAGCGCGCCATCGATGCCTTCGGCGAGCAGGGCGTGGTCGATCTGGTGGGCGTGTGCGGCTACTACATGCTGGTATCGATGACGCTCAACGTCTTCGAGATGCCGCTGCCGCCGGGCGAGCCGGAGCCTCTCGCCTAGCGCGTCCATGACCTTCTTTCTCTTTTTGGCGGCCGCTTCAGTCATCGCGCTGTCGCCGGGGCCGGGCATCTTCTATGTCGCGGCGCGCACTCTGGCCGATGGCCGGGGCACGGGCCTGGCGTCGAGCCTGGGAACGGGCGTCGGCGGCCTGGTCCACGTCGCTGCAGGTGCGGTCGGCGTGTCGGCGCTGATCATGGCGAGCGCCGAGGCCTTCGCCTTCCTCAAGATCGCGGGCGCGGTCTATCTGATATGGCTCGGCATCAAGACGGCGCGCGAGGCGCGCATTGATGCCGTCGCGACGATGGCCGGCGTCGGCATGGGCCGGGCCTTTCGCGACGGCGTCGTGGTCGAGGCGCTGAACCCCAAGACCGCCGCCTTCTTCCTCGCCTTCCTGCCGCAGTTCGTCGATCCCGCCGCCCGGCCAGTATGGCTGCAGTTCTTCATGCTGGGTCTGGTTTCGGTGACCTTGAACACCGCCGTCGATGTCGTCGTGGTGTTCATGGCGGCGCGCGCCCGCACCATGGCGCTGGCGCGGCCGTCGCTGTTGCGCCGCCTGCGCACCGGCGCCGGCGTCGCCATCGCGGGCCTTGGCCTGTCGCTCCTGTTCGCGCGCCGGCCGACAACGCCCTGAAACGAAATGCGAAGCGATGATGTCGGATCCTCCGCTCAATGGAGCGAAGCAACATATCCCCAACTTAAGTAAAAGTCTAGCGGTACTTTAGTTATACTTCTGGCCGGCAGCGGGCCGGGAATAAGCAGGCACCACGGAGGGGGTAGGAGTTACTTCGACGGATGCCGAGCCGGCGGCCGCGGCGCCTATTCCTCGAAGATCGCCACCGCGCGCGTCCAGCCGGCGGAGGCGCCGCGGATCTTGTGCGGGAAGCAGGAGATGGTGAAGCCGTCGCCGGGCAGCGCCTCGAGATTGTGCAGCTTCTCGAGGTGGCAATAGCCGATGTCGCGGCCGGCCTTGTGGCCTTCCCAGATGATCGACGGGTCGTGGTCCTTCGCCCATTTCTGGGCGGTGAAATAGAATGGCGCGTCCCAGCTCCAGGCGTCGGTGCCGGTGAGGCGGATGCCCTTCTCGAGCAGGAACATGGTGGCGTCGTAGCCCATGCCGCAGCCGGAATTGACGTAGTCGTCGTTGCCGTAGCGCGAGCCCGCGCGCGTGTTGACGACGACGATCTCGAGCGGCGCGAGCTCGTGGCCGATGCGCTGCAGCTCGTCCTGCACTTCCTTGGCGGTGATGACGTGGCCGTCCGGCTTGTCGCGGAAGTCGAGCTTCACGCCGGGCTGGAAGCACCAGTCGAGCGGCACCTCGTCGATGGTGATGGCGCGCTCGCCCTTGTTCATCGTCGGATGGAAATGATAGGGCGCGTCGAGATGGGTGCCGTTGTGGGTCGAGAGATTGACGTTCTCGACCGCCCAGCCCTGGCCGTCCGGCAGGTCTTCCTTCTTGAGGCCGGGGAAGAAGCTGGCGATCTGGCCGGCCGTATTCTCGTGCTTGTGATACTGGATCTTCGGCCCGAACGGCGCGGGATCGGAGATGACGTCGTTCTCGAGATAGATCGAAAGGTCGACGAAACGACGCTTCATGTCAGTGCGGCGTAGTCGGTGCGCCGGTCAATTGCTTCGGGGCGATCGTGTCGATGATGGCTTCCGACAGAAGCTTGCCGATGCACTTCTGGCCGAAATCGTTGAGATGCAAGCCGTCGCTGGTGACGAACTGCGAGTACGGCATGCCGTCCTTGTACCAGGCCCGCATGATGTCGAAGCGGTTGAACAGGCCGGCGCCCTTCTCCTTGGCCACGTCGGCCATGACGCGGGCATATTCTTCTTCGTCGGGCAACGCCACGACGGCGGGAACATACTGCAGGTTCATCAGCACGAAGTTGGCGCCCAGCGACTTGCCGATATCGATGCCGGCGCGCAGGCGGGCCGCAAACTGATCCGTCGGCACGCGCCGGATCGCGGAATTGGTGCCGACCTGCCAGACCACGAGATGCGCGCGCTCGGGCTGCACGTCGGATTTCATGCGCGCCGTCATCTCGTCGGCATCCTGGCCGCCGATGCCCTTGTTGAAGACGTGGATGGCAACGCCCGGCATCGCCGCTTCGAGCCGGAGCTTCAATTGGAACGGGTAGGCGAATTGCGGGTTGGTGGTGCCGAAGCCCTGGGTCGACGACGAGCCCATGGCGACGACGCGGAGCTGCCGCTCGTCGGCCACGGCGGTACGGGCGATCTCGAGCGGATTTCCAAGATCGAGCAGCGCGCGGCTGGCGCGACACCCCTTCAGCTCGGCGGACGCTCCGCCCGACCCCAGCGTCAGCGCCATGACTGCCCCCATCAAGGCGACAAGCCGGTTCACGCCGCGTCCTCGATGGCGGGTCCCCGTTTGTACCAGGCCGCGCCATAGGCCGCCGCGGACATGATCAGAAGACCGGCGATGCTCATGCCGAGCTGCGACACGATTGAATCTTCATTTTGCGCGACAACCACCTGCGCACTGAGTGCCAGAAAAATACCAAGACAGAATATCTGCAATGAGTGTTCGCCGCACCTGCGAAGTGGCTCGAATATCCGCCACCTGAGGAAAGGTGCATGGGGCGGGACGGCCAGGCGGACCAGCCAGGCGATGGCCAGGAAGTGCAAAAACCGCAGGATGTCGATGTTGGTCTTGTCGATGGGATAGATCTGCCGGGCGACCCAGGCCGGGATCAGCTGTTCCAGCGGATTGTAGTGCCAGGACAAGGCGATAAAGGCCGAGAACAGCAGGTAAAGCACGGCCAGCGTGGAAAGCGGCCAGCGGAACCGGTCGAGCCAGGCGAGCTGGCGCCCCAGCATGGCGCAGGCGGCGCCCACGTAAAATACGACCTGCCAGGCCATGGGATTGAAGTACCAGACCTTGTTTTCCGGGTAGGCCGGCAGATTCCAGTCGTAGTGGCATGTCGCCGCATACACGGCCAACGAGACGGCGATCACGGCCAACGGCCAGCGCACGACGGCCGGCAGCACGAAGGGGAAGAACGCCAGCAGGACGATATAGAGCGGCAGCACGTCGAGATTGACCGGGCGGAACTTCAGCAGCGCCGCCTCGAGGATGGCCTGGTAGGGATTTTGGCCGAGGCCCAAGAGCTCCATCTCCTCGATCAGCGCCGGCGTGTCGCGGGCGATCGACACCCAGGCGACCTGGGCCGAGAAGGCCACGAACAACAGGATGTGCGCGACGTAGAGCTGCCAGACACGGCGGTAGATGCGGGCGGCGGCGCGCACCCAGCCCTCGCGCTGCATCATGCGGGCGTAGGCGATCACCGCGGTGTAGCCCGAGATGAAGACGAAGATTTCCGTGGCGTCGCTGAAGCCGTAATTGCGCACGGTCAGCCAGCTCACGATGTTGTTCGGGATGTGATCGATGAAGATGAACCACAGCGCCAGCCCGCGGAACAGGTCGAGCCGGATGTCGCGACCGGAAGCGATGACGGGCAAGACGGCCATGGCCCGCCATTGGTATCCCAGCCGCAGCGCCCAGGCTACGCTCGCGGCGGGAGGAACCAATGAACAAGACAGCGCTGCTTCTGGTGCCGGGCATGATCTGCTCACCACGCCTTTACGCCGCCCAGGTCGCAGCACTTGCGCCCGACGCCGAGATTGTGGTGCCCGACTGGCGCGCCGCACCGCTCGCGATCTGGGACAGTTGGGAAAGTGCCGCGCGCTGGGTCGTGGACCAGATGCCGGCCGGCAAGTTCGCCCTCGCCGGTCTGTCGCTGGGCGGCATGCTGGCAGTCGAGATCATGCAGTTCGCTGCAGAGCGTGTGACGAAGCTGGCGCTGCTCGATACCGGCGTGCGCGGCCAGAACGAGGCCGAGCGCGCCATCCGCCGCGCCCGCATTCGCCTCGCCGACGAAGGCCATTTCGAGCTGGTACTGGGCCTGCAGATGGCGCGCTTCATCCCGGCCTACATGCTGCCCGACAAGGCGCTGGTCGACGAGGTGATGGCGATGTGCGGCGAGATCGGCGTGGAGATTTATAAGCGCCAGGAAGAGCTGGCGGCGATCCGCGCCGACCGGCGGCCCGACCTGCCGCGAATCAAATGCCCCACCATCGTGGTGTGCGGCCGCGACGATGCGGCAACGCCGCTCTTTCTCTCGGAAGAGATGGCGGCGGCCATCAAGGGCAGCGAATTGATCGTCATCGAGCAATGCGGGCATCTCATCACGATGGAGAAGCCCGAGGAGACGAATGCGATTTTGAGGAAGTGGCTCGGCATTTAGGCTTCCTCTCCACGAAGTGGGGAGGTGTCGGCGTCTTACGCCGACGGAGGGGTCATGAGCATCGGTAATGCTGCCCATGACCCCTCCGCCCGCTTCGCGGGCACCTCCCCTTCGCAGACTCTGCGAAGGGAAGGCAAAGAACTTCGGCGCTAACCGACCACCTTCTTCTCGCGTAGCGCCGCCAGCTCGGCGGCGCTGACACCCGCCAGCTCCTGCAACACGCGATCGGTATGTTCGCCCAACGCCGGCGGCGGGCGCGTGTCGTCGACCGGCGTGTCGGAGAAGTGGTAGTTCGAGCCGATGAGCGGCACCTCGCCCGCCGTGCTGTGCTGATACGTCTTCAGCATGCCGCGACGCTTGACCTCGGGCTCGTCGAGCGCCTCCTTCATGGTGCGGATCGGGCCGGCCGGCAGGTGGCGCAGCTTCGCCGCCCAGTTCTCCTTGGTGTCGGTCCTGAGCACGTCTTCCATCAGCCGCGTCAGCTCGGGCTTGTTGGCGACGCGATCGGCGAGTGCCGCAAAGCGCGGATCGGTCGCCCATTCGGGATGGCCGAGCGCCTTGCAGGTGGCGACGAACAGCTTCTGGTTGGCCACCGCCATGTAGATCTTGCCGTTGCTGGTGTCGAACGAGCTGTTGGGCGCTGAGGCGAAATGGCCATTGCCGGCGCGCCGCGGCTGCTCGCCGCCGATCAAATAGTAGGACCCCAAGTTGCCGAGGCAGGCCAGCGCGGTGTCGTAGAGTGCGAGATCGATGCGCTGGCCCTTGCCGGTGTCGTGCCGGGCGTAGAGCGCCGCATTGATCGCGGCCACCGAGTGGATGGCTGTCATGGTGTCGACGACGGCGATGGCATGGCGCAAGCCTTCGCCATTGGCCTCGCCGTTCACGCTCATCATGCCCGATTCGGCCTGCAGCACCGGATCGTAGCCCGGCCGGTCAGACAATGGCCCGCTTTGTCCATAGGCCGAGATCGAAAGATAGATCAGCTTGGGATACTTGGCGTGAATGCTCGGGTAGTCCAGGCCGTACTTCTTGAGCACGCCCGGCCGGAAGTTCTCGACCAGCACGTCGGCCGAGGCGAGCAGCTTGTGCACGACCGCCTGGCCCTCTTGCTTGGTGAAATCGAGCGCGACGCTCTTCTTGCCCCTGTTGAAGGTCATGAAGAAGTGGCTCTCGCCGCCCTTCCGCGGCCCCGCGCCCTTGCGCGTGTCGTCGCCGCCGTCGGGATTCTCGATCTTGATCACCTCGGCGCCCATGTCGGACAGGATCTGGGTGCACATGGGGCCCGCGATCACGCGGGAGAAATCGACGACGCGGATTCCGCTGAGCGGCGGACGACCTGATGTTGCCATGGCTGCAGGGTAGGACTGCGGGCGGCGCGCTGTCCATGCACTGCCTTTGCCCTAGACTGCAGCGCCATGAGCTCATTTCGCATGTCGCTTTCTCGCCGCGCCGTCCTCGCCCTGCCCCTCTTCGCCGCGCTTCCCGCAAGCGCCCAGACCGAGGCCTGGCCCACCAAGCCGATCCGCATCGTCGTGCCCTTCGCGCCAGGCGGCTCGGGCGACATCACCGCCCGGCTGGTCGGCAAGTACATCGAGGACAAGACCGGCCAGCCCTTCGTGGTCGAGAACAAGCCGGGCGCCAACGGCATCGTGGGCGTGCTGGCGGTGAAGTCGGCGCCGGCCGACGGCTACACGCTGATGCTGGCCACCACCTCGACCAATGCCGCCAACATCCACATGTTCAAGAGCCCGGGCTACGACCCGGAGAAGGATTTCACGGTCGTGGGCGTCATCGGCTCGAGCGGCGCCTTTCTCGTGGTGCCGGCCGACAGCCCATACAAAACGCTGGGCGACCTGCTCACTTACGCCAAGGCCAACCCGGGCAAGCTCAACTTCGGCTACTTCAATGCGAGTTCCCAGGTGCCGGCCGAGGTACTGGCCACCAAGGCGGGAGTCGAATGGCAAGGCGTCGCCTACAAGGCGATCGGCAATGCCTGGACCGACCTCTATGCCGGCGCCATCCAGTTCATGTTCGTCGACCTCACGGCGGGCCGCGGCCAGGTGGTGGCCGACAAGGCGCGGCCGCTCGCCATCACCCTGGCCGAGCGCAGCCCGCTCTATCCCCAGCTGCCGACCCTCGCCGAAACCTTCCCGGGCTTCACCAGCACCGGCTTCCTGGCGATCGCCGTGCCCAAGGCCACGCCCCGGCCGATCGAGGAGAAGCTCAACACGCTGATCAACGAGGCCATCTCTTCGCCCACGATCCACGATCGGCTGATCAACGAGTTCGCGCTCGACGCCAAGCCGCTCAGCCTCGAACAGTGCGCGGCGCAGGATCGCGACGAGCGCGCCAAATGGGCGGAGTATGTGAAGATCGCCCGCATCGAAGCGCAGTGACCGGACCGGCGGAAACCAATTTCCGCAATTCCCGCAAGCGATGTCGGTATTGCGGCTTGGGGTGCACCCCTTGGGTGAGACAGCAAAACGGCGGACAATTTCACGAGCAAAGTCTCTGCAGGGGGTTTCCGCCAGTTTCCGCCGGTTTCCGCCGCGTCGCGCCATCGTCGAAAGGGCCGCTATTTCCGAAGGATTGGAGGTTTCCGCCCTTTCCGCCCTTTCCGCCGTTCGTTTTGCTGTCTCGCCCAAAAGATGCGCTCCGGCTCAATCGCCGGCATGGCGCATGCTCTCGCCAGCGGCGTCGAGCAGCGCGATGTCGTCGACGAAGACTTCCGGCGTCGGTTCCGCCTTGGCCCGCCAGTCCTCCGGCCGGCGGTTGCGCAGCCAGTACATGCAGGCCCTGGTTTCGGGCGGGACATGCGTGGTGTAGGTGGCAGTCCTGGGCTCGCCGCAATAAAGGAAGGCCTTCTCGGCTTGGTGGTTGTAGCCGGTGACGCGCGTGAACAGCGACTCGACCGCGGTGGCATCGGCTATGTCGCGGCCCTGCTGCACGGCCTCGGCGAACTCGGGATGGGTGGCGATCCACTGGCCGATGGTGCTGCGGGCCACGCCGAAGCGGCCGGCCAGATCGGGGGTGGTGGCGCCGCGCGCGCACAGTTCGCGGGCGCGGCTGGCGTGCTCGGGTTTGTAGAGCGTGGGGCGTCCGCGACCGGACATGGCTGATGCTCCTGACAAAGGACTGGAGTTATTTAAGTATGACTTCAACATTTGTCAAGTTTTACTTTTTTTCGCTTAAGCCGGTCGATCGAATTTTCGGGCGCCATAGCGACCGAAAAATGCGGTTTTGGCCTCTTGAGTGAGCTGCAGCCTTAGAGTCGAAATTTCTTCTTCACGGCAGCCACAAACGCCTCGGCGCGTTCGACGGCCCAAGTGGCGTCGGCCAGGTCGACCGGCTCTGCGTTGTAATCAGCCAACAGGCGAAGTTCCTCAACCTTGTTGAAGTCGTGGCCATGCTCGACGGGCAGACGACCCGCGACAACGACCTCCTGGCCAAACCTGGCGACAAGGCCATGGTGGGTCTTGATCGGCCTGGCCAGGCCCTCGACACCGAGCGCGAACAGCGCCGCATGCGCGGCGTCGAACATCGCATAATAGGCGCGGTTGCAAGCGCCGTCGGCGTCCTTGGCCTTCACAAGCAGGCGCGCGGCTGAAAGCGCCTTCCCGGCCTTGGTGATGTAGGTCTTCGGCTAGTG
>Ga0193743_1003186_pt1 | contig 11076 bp, 9 predicted proteins | sample L2c2metaG_FD_143038 | JGI IMG/M metagenome (GOLD analysis project Ga0193743, IMG submission 143038) | Soil microbial communities from a riparian zone of the East river system, Colorado, United States - L2c2 | ecosystem: Environmental > Terrestrial > Soil > Riparian zone | place: USA: East River...
TCGCACGTTCGGCGAAGGAAGAGTAGTCGGATGTGTTTCCACCAATGCGAATCACGCCACGCTTGCCAAGCCGTCTCACCAGGCCGGCATAGATGCGATTCGATGCGGTCAACAGACCCGGGGTCGCAATCGACGATATCTCATAGCCCAGCCCCATGAAATCCGCCGGAATGGGCCCAAAGCGCTGATAGCTATCTATCGTGAGGTCGATCTGCCGCGTGGGCTTTTGGGCTGCAGGTTCACCTTCAAACCATGCCGGAGAACCGGCGGCCCAGGCGCCGAAGGCAGCGTGAAGCAAAAACTCTCTGCGGTCCATTGCGCCATAAGACACCATTCCACGGGGCGGTGCCATAAGCACTTCGGTCTACAGGAGAGATCAATTACATGCTCAGGCCGAAGAGCGCGTTCGTGATTGAGCTTTGGTGAGGGGGACAAATACACTAGATGTATGCACGTTCACGGAGCCCAGAGCCCTCGCACGCAGCGCATCCTGCGCCTGTCGCTGGCGGCCACGCTTATCTACGTGTTTGTCACCTTCATCACTGGCCTGCGCGCACATTCACTGGCGCTCATCTCGGAGGCGGGCCACAACGTCTCCGATGCGCTGGCGCTGCTGCTCTCCTTCGTGGCGTTGTACTTCCAGGGACGTCCTGCATCCGACTCCAAGACCTTCGGCTACCAGCGCGCCGGTGTGCTGGCGGCATTCCTCAATGCGCTGACCCTCATCGTCATTGCAGGTGGCATCGCGGTCGAGGCCGTCCATCGGCTCAGCAGCCCGGTCGCGGTCCAGCCGCGGCTCATGATGATCGTTGCCGCCGCCGGCGTGGTGATGAACGGCGTCATCGCTGCATTTCTCTTTAGCGGCAGCCGCGACATCAACATCCGCTCCACCTTCATCCACATGCTCGGCGACACCCTCTCGACAGCAGCCGTCATTGTTGGCGGTGCCGCTATCCTCGTCACCCACCTCAACTGGATCGACCCCGTGCTCTCGCTGCTCATCGCCGCTTTGATCCTGTGGAGTTCTATCTCCATCGTGCGCGAATCGATGAATATCCTGCTTGAGGGCACACCCCGCGGGCTCTCCGTTCCAGAGATCCGCAACTCACTCGCTACTATCAATGGAGTGCTCGACATTCACGATCTGCACGTATGGAGCCTTGGCTCGCAGACTCGCGCGCTGGCCACGCATGTCACCATCGACGATATTCCGCCCTCGGAGAGCAACCGCATCCTCGGCGACATCCGCGAACACCTGCTGGTTCGTTACGGCATCTATCACACCACCGTGCAATTCGAACACGCTCCCTGCGGGGAGGCTCACGGCTGTGTAGAAGCAGTGGAAGAGGCGCACGATCACAGCCACGCAGGCCATCAGCACTGAGAAAGTGTCATCCTGAGCGACGCGAAGGGTCTGAGTCGTTCCGCCTGCCAGCATCTACAATCGCCTCATGCCTGAACCCACACCGGACGTTCTGACCCGCGCCAAGCGCATCCGCCTGCTGCTCATGGATATTGATGGCACCCTCTCGGGTGGCGTCTGCCTCATTGCATTGCCGAATGACGGTGGCGTCGCCGAGATGAAGGTCTTCGATCCACACGATGGCCTCGCGCTCAAGCTCGCGCACACCATGGGAATCCGCACCGGCTTCATCACCGGTCGCAAATCGCCGGCAGTGGCGCAGCGCGCACGCGAATGTGAAGTGGACTACGTGTATCTCGGCCAGGCGAAAAAGACACAGGCGTACGAAGAGTGCCTGCAGAAGGCTGGCGTCACCGACGAAGAGACAGCCTACCTGGGCGACGACCTTCCCGACATGCCGCTCAGCCGCCGGGCCGGCCTCGCCATTGCCGTGGCCAATGCAGCGCCGGAGCTGAAGGCGATCAGCCACTACGTGACAGAGCGACGGGGTGGCGAGGGTGCCGCGCGCGAAGCCGTGGAGTTGATTCTCAAGGCGCAGGGACGCTGGGAGACGGCGACTCCGCTCGCGCTGGCTTAAGCAAAATGTTGCTGTCATCCTGAGCGGAGCGAAGGACCTGCAGTTTGCATGCGATGCAGAAAATGCACCAGCCCGCAGCGCTACGCGGGTAGCTGAGGAGTGGCCGCGATCAGTGCCTGTGTGTATTGCTGGCGCGGCGCGCGGCACAGTGCGTCTGCCTCACCTTCTTCCACCACTTTTCCTCGCTGCATCACCACGATGCGATCCGCCAGGTAGCGCACCAGCGGCATGGAGTGCGTGATGAACAAATAAGCCATGCCATGTTCACGCTGTAGCGTGCGCAGCAGGTTCACAATCTGCGCGCCCACACTCACATCCAGCGCCGATACTGGCTCGTCCAACACCAGCAGCTCCGGCCGCAGCGCCAGTGCGCGTGCAATATTGACGCGCTGCCGCTGTCCGCCGGAAAACTCGTGCGGATACCGCGGAAGCGCGGAGTCATCCAGCCCCACGCTCTTCAGCAATTCGCCCACGCGCTCGCGCTGCGCTGCCCGTCCGCTCGGCAGGTGCGCCTCGCTGCCGGCCAGCGCGGAATGAATGCGGAAGGGCTCGCACAGGATCTGCTCCACCCGCATGCGCGGATTGAGCGCGGCGTAGGGATCCTGAAAGACCGGCTGCATCCGCCGACGCATCCAGCGTAGCCGCGCGCCACGCGCTTTGGCGACTACTTCGCCATCAAACCGCACCTCGCCCGCCGTCGGCTCGATCAGCCCCAGCACCATGCGCGCCACGGTGCTCTTGCCCGAGCCCGATTCGCCCACCACGCCCAGCGTCTCTCCGCGCGCGATCGTGAACGACACGTCGTCCACCACCAATGCCACCCCTGACGAGGAGGGATAGCTCTTCGAGATTGACTGCACCTCAAGCAGCGCCATGCGCGAATGCTACCATCCGGGATCAGCTACACGACCATCGCTGCCGGGGAGAACCATGCCACTCGATCGCCGCCATTTCCTCACCGTCTGCTCCGCCGCAGGCTTCGCCGGCACGCTGCTGCCGGGCGCTCTCTACACGCTGGCCGCACAAGCAGAGCAGCAGGGAAGTGAGTCCCCGAAAAATCCGCAGCCCATCGCCCCAAAACCCATTACTGACCAGATGCTTCAGGCCGCGGCCGCCATCGCCGGTGTGCCCCTCACTGCAGCGCAGCGCGCAATGATGCTCAACGGCCTGAACCAGCAGCGCAAATCGTACGATGCCATTCGCGCGCTGCACATTCCAAACAACATTGCCCCGGCAATCATCTTTGATCCCCTTCCGCCTGGCGTCGCGGTAGACACCGAGCGTCGCGCCATGCGCATCAGCAAAGCGCCGTCCATCGCCCATACGCCCTCGAATCTTGAAGACCTGGCTTTTCTCTCCGTCCGTGAACTCTCCGAATACGTGCGGACGAAAAAAGTTTCGTCCACCGCGCTGACAGAGATGTACCTCGCGCGGCTGAAACGCTATGACCCCATGCTGCACTTCGTCGTCACGCTGACCGAAGAACGCGCGATGACGCAGGCGCGCGAAGCCGATCGTGAAATTGCAGCCGGCAAGTATCGCGGTCCCTTGCACGGGCTGCCTTGGGGTGCGAAGGATCTGCTTGCGGTGAAGGGCTACCCAACAACATGGGGTGCAGGCGGCTTCGAAGATCAGAGCTTCGATGACGATGCCACCGTCGTGAAGCGGCTCGACGAGGCGGGCGCTGTGCTGGTCGCGAAGACAACGCTGGGCGCCCTGGCCATGGGTGACAAATGGTTTGGCGGACGCACGCGCAACCCTTGGAATCCGCACCAGGGCTCAAGTGGTTCTTCCGCCGGCTCAGCCTCATCCGTCGCATCAGGCTGCGTCGCCTTTGCGATCGGCTCGGAGACGCTGGGCTCTATCTCGTCGCCCACCACGCGTTGCGGCGCCACCGGACTCCGTCCGAGCTTCGGCTTCGTCCCGCGCACCGGCGCGATGGCATTGAGCTGGACGATGGACAAGCTAGGCCCACTCTGCCGCGCGGTGGAGGATTGCGCCATCGTGCTCGATGCGATCTATGGTCCGGATGGCAAGGATCTGGCGATGCGCGATGCCGGCTTCTCTTGGAACGCTGACTTCGACTGGCGCACCTTGCGCGTCGGATATCTGCAGGATGCGTTTGCAGCGAAACACCCCGAAGAGCCAGCAAAACCGCCTGCCTCCGAGACTGAGATTAAAAGGAAGAAGCGCCTCGCCGCCGATCGCGATCATGCAGCCGCACGCGCACGCCGTGAATACGACCGCCGCTACGACCAGGCCGCGCTCAACAAGCTGCGCGCCATGGACATCGATCTCAAGCCTGTAGCATTGCCCAATCTGCCGTACGGAGATATGTCACCGCTGCTGACCGCAGAAGCCGCTGCGGCCTTCGACGATCTTACGATGAGCGGACGCGACCGTTTGCTGACCGAGCAAAGCGTCGACGATTGGCCAAATCTCTTCCGCGTCTCCCGCTTCTATCCAGCAGTCGAATACATCCAGGCCAATCGCGCCCGCACGCTTGCGATCCAGCAGATGGCTGCGCTCTTTCAGCAGGTCGATGTGATCGTCACCCCGAGCAGCGGCGATCAGTTGGTCGCTACGAATCTGACCGGTCATCCCGCCGTAATCGTGCCGAACGGCATCCGCGGCAATGACGCGCCGGTACCGCCCAAGATCGATGATGGCGAGGACGATTCGATTGGCGGCCCCGGCACGCCGGTCAGCATCACGTTTCTGGGGGGCTTGTATCAGGATGCGAAGCTATGCGCCTTCGCGCGCGCCTATCAGCAGGCGACAGGCTTTGAGAAGCTGCACCCGAGGCTCGGCTGAGAAAAAACAAACGGACGGCAGAGGCTGCCGTCCGCGGTACTGTTCTGATTCCTGACTACTGCTTCACCCATACCTCGGTGAAGGGCTCGTTTGTCTTCGCCATCGAGCCCACTTCGGTGAACTTCTTGCCGTCCGCAGAGAGTGTCATCGTACTGTGCATCGTGACCTCTCCATTCACCTTCTCTGTCATCTTCAACGAACGCGGCGAGGTGCGCACCAGCGCGATGGTCAGCCCTTTCGGCACCGTCGGGCCGACCGGAGCATAGTCCTTGCCGTCAAACTTCGCGTCCAGTACCCCTTTGATCGCAGGGATATTCCAGGTCAGCCCGTCCGATCCGTTCGCGGCAATCTCGTATGTCTGCTCCTCGTTCATATTCGCCTTGGTGCTCTTCCAGCTGCCGGCAAGACCGTGCGTACCGGAGACTCGCGTGTACTCAAAGACGTCGTCGCGGCTGGAGCCATCTGGCTGGGTCCCCTTGGACTCAAGCTTCAGCGTCTTACCACCCGGTGAAAGCGTCCATGTATCCGTCCCGAGATCGACACCATTCTGCGTCGCGTGACTCTCGTATGTGTTCTCATCGATCTTCTTCCACGACTCTTCAGCTCCGACCCATGTTTTGGTGGGGCTGCCACCCAGCTTGACCTTCGTGGTGTGACCACCCGCCGTGTAGGTCAACTCGTCACCCACCGTAGCAAAGCGGATAGTATCTCCGGTGAGCTTGCTTTGAGCCGGATCCATCTTCCAGGTTCCACTCCATGGGCTTTCAGCAAGCGCAGTGCCGGCAGCAGCCAGCATGGCGATCGCGACGACAAACGAATAACGAATACGCATCGGGTTTTCTCCTGACCAACAGTTCTTCTCGGGGAAGCTACAGGGGGGAGGAATTGCGTCGTACGTTCGCGGGTCCAGGAAGGGGAGGCAGACCACGGACGTGCACGGGTATCCAGCAGGAGAATGCGCTCAACCGCTCTTCTTTGGCAAGCGCCTTTTCGAGCTCAAATGAGAAGGGCTGCCGCGAATCTTGCGGCAGCCCTCTACAAAAGAAACGGCGAGACGCGAGCTAGATGTCCAGGTTCTTCACGTCCAGCGCATTCTCTTCGATGAACTTGCGGCGCGCATCGACATCCTCGCCCATCAGCGTGGTGAAGATCTCCTCAGTGGCCGCCAGATCCTCAAGCCTCACCGAAAGCAGCGTGCGGCGATCCGGATCCATGGTCGTCTCCCACAGTTGTGGGGCCGTCATTTCGCCCAGTCCCTTGTAGCGCTGCACCTGGTAGTCGCGGCGTCCCTGTTCGATCACGTATTCGAACAAATCGCGTGCCGTCTTTTTCTCCACCGGCTCCTGCGGATTGCGCGGCGCCTTGCGTGCAGCTTTCGCCGTAAGCGCTTCGCCGGTCTCGGTATCGGAGCCGTCCTGCGCCACAGCTTCTTCCACGGTCTCTTCCGCAACAGCTTTGCCCTTCGCCGCGTATTCGATCAGGAACGGCGGCTCAAGTTCGTCCTTGATCTGCGCATGCTTCGCCATCATCTGCCGATACTCCGGCGTCGAGGCCAATGCCCAATCGATTCTGCGCACTGCGCCCTCCGCATCGGTGAAGGAAACAGACCAGGTCCGATGTTCCTCATCGAGCGCAGGCTCGGTGACATCCTTGAACTGGCAGTTCTTCTTTATTCCGATGAGCGCCTTGTGCAACTGTGCCAGCTTGGCGGGCGCTTTACCGTCGGAGGATTCAAAATCACCGCGACGCACCAACTCGAGCTTTGCCAGCAGCGAGCTGACCTCCTCATTGCGAATGCGCTTGTCGACCTTCTCGAAGAAGCTGAGGTAGTCGTTGAGATGGCTCATGAATTTGGTCAGCGCAGCGCCCTCAAGCTGCTTGCGGTTGGCCGCATCGGCGCCATAGCGGATTACCATGCCATCTGACGCGCGCTTCACCATCACCTTCACGAACTCGCGGTCGTCTTTGATGTACTGTTCGAACTTTCCCTTCTTGATGCGATACAGCGGCGGTTGCGCAATGTATACGTGGCCACGCCGGATCAGCTCCTGCATATGGCGGAAGAAGAAGGTAAGCAGCAGCGTACGAATATGGGACCCGTCCACGTCGGCATCTGTCATCAGGATGACCTTGCCGTACCGCAGTTTGGTCGGATCGAAGTCGTCCTTGCCGATACCGCAGCCCAGCGCGGTGATCATGGCGCGGATTTCTTCATGGCCCAGCATCTTGTCGTAGCGGGCCTTCTCCACGTTCAGGATCTTGCCCTTCAGCGGCAGGATCGCCTGGAACTTGCGATCGCGCCCCTGGCGTGACGTTCCGCCGGCCGACTCGCCCTCGACCAGGTAGAGCTCGCAGCGGTCCGGGTCGCGCTCGGAGCAGTCGGAGAGCTTGCCCGGCAGGCCGCCGCCATCCAGCGCACCCTTGCGCCGCGTCAGGTCGCGCGCCTTGCGTGCTGCCTCGCGAGCGCGTGCCGCTTCAATGGCCTTGTTGATGATGCGCTTGGCGACCGGCGGATTCTGCTCGAGAAACATGCCGAGCTTTTCGTTCACGAACGCCTGCACCGTGCCCGCGATGTCCGAGTTGAGCTTGCCCTTGGTCTGCCCTTCGAACTGTGGCTGTGACAACTTCACGCTGATCACGGCCACCAAGCCCTCGCGCACGTCGTCACCGGAGAGATTCTCCTTCACATCTTTGAAGAGGCCCAGCGACTGCCCCGCGCTGTTGATGGTGCGGGTCAGCGCGGTGCGGAAGCCGGAGAGATGCGTGCCCCCATCCACTGTGTTGATGTTGTTGGCGAAGGAGAAGACAGTCTCGGAGTAGCTGTCGTTGTATTGCAGCGCAATGTCGATCTCGACAGCATCGCGCGCAGCCTCCATGTGAATCGGCTTGTCGTGCAGGACCTGCTTGCCCTTGTTGATGTGTTTCACAAACTCCGCGATGCCGCCGGCATAGCGGAACTCCGCACGCTTCGACTCGCCCGTCTTCGGATCGGTCACGCGCTCATCGGTAAGCGTGATCAACAATCCCTTGTTCAGGAAGGCGAGCTCGCGCAGCCGCTGCGCCAGCGTGTCGTAGTTGAATTCCGTGACGGTGAAGATCGACTTGTCCGGCAGGAAGTGGATCTTTGTGCCCCGCCGCTTGGTGGTTCCGGTCTGCTTCAGCTTCGAAATCGGCTGGCCCTTCGAGTACTCCTGTTCATAGGTGTGTTCGCGCCAGATCTCGACTTCGAATGCCTGGCTCAGCGCATTCACGCAGGAGACACCGACGCCGTGCAAACCGCCGGAGACCTTGTAGTTCGACGAATCGAACTTTCCGCCGGCATGTAGCTTGGTCAACACAACCTGGACTGCTGGCATAATTTCGCCACCAGGCAGCGTCATGTCGTCGACAGGAATGCCGCGGCCGTCATCGATTACCGTGATCGAGTTGTCGAAATGAATGATGGTGTCCACGCGTGTCGCGTGCCCTGCAAGCGCCTCATCGACTGAGTTATCCACCACCTCGTAGACCAAGTGGTGCAAGCCCATCTCGCCAGTGGAGCCGATGTACATCGCGGGCCGCAGACGCACCGCCTCCAGACCTTCGAGCACTTTGATGTTGCTCCCGGTATAACTGCCATTCTTGGTAGGCTTTGCGTTCTCTTCTTCAGGCGGAAGGAGTGCTGCGGCGATCTCTTTAGTGGACATGAAACTCCATCAGTGCTCGAGGGGGTCGCGCGAAGCCGGATCAGCCAACTAAGTGGCTGTATTCAAACGACTTGAGCTAACCCCGTGTGTATCTGTATTCTATCACGCTCAGGGCGCTTTTTCCTCGTTTCCCAAGGGCTCGCCATGCGGTGCAGAATCAGCATTTTCAGCGGATTTCCCGGCCCGAATCAGCCGCTGTTCGGTCGTGACGAACAAAAGGCGAAAAATGACCCGTTGGGTCCTCCAGTAACGCTCCATCGTTACTGCAAACCCGAGAAGTGACGTTGAGAGCCATGCTTGCGCCGGTCTATCTTCGATTAGCGCATGCTTTTCCCCCTTCCCCAATCCGTTCTGTTCTGGCTCAGGTTTGTCACCGTCCTGGAGACGGCACTGCTGCTGGGGGCCTATGCCTGGGTTCTGCGCAAGGATCAGATCTATCCAGCGATGCGTGCCTACCTGCTGGTCAATGCCGTTGGCGGCATTCTGGTCTGCACGCTTCTCGGATTGCCCAGCCTCGTGGGCAGTCAGGCCGTCGTCTTGGGCGCACTCTGCTGGGCCGCCTATGGCGTCTCCGGCGTGCTCACCTTTCTCACCGCGCAGCAAATCTTCCATGACGCTCTTGAGCCGCTTCCCGGTCTGCGCCGCCTTGCGCTGGTGGCCTTCCGCTGGGTCGCATTGATCTCGTTGGCACTCTCCGTGGTGCCGGCGATCGTGCCGCTCTTTTTCCGTGCGCAGTCCTGGCAGATCACAGCGCTGCAGTCGATGCGCTGCGTCAGCGTGCTGGAGTTCTGTCTGCTCGCCTTCGTCCTGCTCTCCGCGCAGGCACTCGGTATCTCCTGGCGCAGCCGCATCGTCGGCGTCACGCTCGGCTTCGGTGTGCTGGCGGTGGTAGACACGGTGTGCTTCATGTTCCTGTTGCGCTCGCTCTCGCACCTGCTGCCCTGGCTCCTGGTCAGAGAGACTGGCGGCGTTATCGCCGCATCTATCTGGCTGGGTTACCTGCTGACGCACGAGCCAAAGCGCACAGCCGTCCAGATGAAGAACAGCGCGCAGTTGCAGAAGTGGAATGAGATCGCACTTGCGCTGGGCAAGCCGGTCCCGCACATCGCACTCGGGCAGCCGGAACCCTCGCCCTTCTTTCTGCAGGATGTCGAGCGCGTCGTGGATCGCGTGCTGAGCCGCAACGAGGTCGATCCGCCCGGCGCGCGCTGAGCTGAGCTCAACCAGCAAGAACGAAACAACAAAGGCCAGAGCGGAGATGCTCTGGCCTTCCTGTTCTGGAGATGTGGTGGAGTGGTGCTTACGCGGTCGGCAGCTCCGCTGCTTCCACGGAGACGAAGCGGCCGCCCTTGCCCTTGTCCACAAACTTGATCTTGCCGGTGATCTTGGCGAAGAGCGTGTCGTCGCTGCCGCGGCCGACATTCAGGCCGGGCTTGATCCGCGTGCCGCGCTGCCGCACGATGATGGAGCCTCCCGGCACCACCTCGCCGGCGAACCGCTTTACGCCCAGCCGCTGTGCATTGGAATCGCGGCCATTTTTCGAACTGCCTAAACCTTTTTTGTGTGCCATCTCTTAGTCCTCTGAATCCTTGCGGAAGCTTACTTCTCCGCCCGATAAGTCGTGCCGTCTACTTCGATCTCGTTGATGCGTACCTGCGTGAAAGCCTGCCGGTGTCCCTGCAGCTTCTTGTACTGCTTCTTCCGCTTGTAGTGGAAGACCAGGATCTTGTCGCCGCGGCCATCGCCCAGCACCGTCGCTGTTACCTTGGCGCTCTGCGGCTTGTCCAGAGCACCCTCCGAGGTTGAAGCTGCCAGCACGTCGCTGAACGCGATCGTCTCGTTGGCCTCGACTCCAGCCTTTTCAATGCGCAGCACATCACCAGGCGCCACGCGATACTGCTTCCCACCAGTGCGGATCACCGCGTACATAAACCCTCCACAGCTCCGCAAGCGGGAGCCGGAAACTCAAAGTCAGTTGGGCGGATACATGCTTCGCTGGTCCGAGCACTGCTCCAATCAGCTCACGCCGGATACTCTCGAGGTGGGTGATGAGTCAGCGCTGGGCCTCTCGTCTGGTTTTAAGACACAAAGAGACGCAGGCAGGATCGCCGGAACCTATTCAGTCTATCGGGAGATAGCAGCGGGGTCAATCGCTGGAGGGCCCGTTGCGACGCGATTCCGCACTTTGGAAGAGGAAGACGCCGAGCAGAGCGATCAAGGGCTCCAGCGGATGCCGGAAGCGGGCATGCACGGTCACGAAGTAGTAGACCGCCGGCAGCGTCAGGAAGGCGAATGCGAAGAGCCAGGCCCCATAGACACGCCGCTGCAGCGCCAACAGCAATCCCAGCAGCCCTGCCGTGCTCAGGAAGCCAAAATTCAGGCTCCGGAAGAACCCTCCGATGACGCTCCCGCTCGCCGAGGGCACCCCGAACCAGAAGAAGTCCAGCCGCTTCAGCGTGTTCCGGACAAACAGCCAGCGGTCCGCCCGGATCGTCCGCTTCGCCAGCTCACCCCGCATCTGCGCATAGCGGTACTCGCCCATCTCCGTGTAGAGCCGAAGCTGCCGCGGATCCTTG
>Ga0193743_1003187_pt1 | contig 11073 bp, 15 predicted proteins | sample L2c2metaG_FD_143038 | JGI IMG/M metagenome (GOLD analysis project Ga0193743, IMG submission 143038) | Soil microbial communities from a riparian zone of the East river system, Colorado, United States - L2c2 | ecosystem: Environmental > Terrestrial > Soil > Riparian zone | place: USA: East River...
GTTTTTATGGTGAGTTGAAGTGGTCCAGCCCGTGTTCAAAGGCCCGCCACATCGTAGACTGGCGGGTCACTCTCCATAACGAATTACTCCCCATAAGACACGAGTTAAAGAGATGGCGCGGTGACCACACTGCGCGCAGCGGTCCTTGTGACCACCGAGCACAGCGGTGCGGCAGTTCTGAATAGCACGAAGGACGCGAACGTGTTGCCACGTCAGCCAGCGTCGGCGCTTCTCTAGAAACTGTTTGCCAGCTTGGCAAAGAATATCGGCCATCTCCAAAGGAAGCCGGCTCATTTCCTGAGTCGTTGCCTCGGTCGTCTTACCTGGTCAGGCTTGGACACTTCCAGAGCTTCCAGCGGACTGGCTACCGCCTGCAAGTGACGTCTTGATAAATGCAGGTAAACCGCCGTGTCTGCTAATTTTGCGTGACCGAGCAGAATCTGAATGGTGCGGAGATCGGCACCCGCTTCCAGCATGTGGGTGGCAAAGCAGTGCCGCAAGGCGTTCTCGTACTGCTCATGATCTGTACTCCGCGGAGATCTACTATCGTTATCACCCGCATCATGGAGTAGCAGTCGGTTCGATATCTGCGGCACTGCCGCGTCGCGATTGTAATCGTGAAACTGCCCGGTGGTTCGCAGCTGGCCATACCGGAATGGATGCTGAAGCCGGAAGCCTGCGAACATCTGAGAACAGAAGCCAAGCCGTGGATTTCTGTCGACGCTCTTGTCGAGTTGCAGAAGTTAATCAGTGCCCGGCCCTCAATAGTAGCGGGCAACTCGCATAATTGTGCAGAATCCGGAACAGGAGGTCAGGATGCACAACAAAGAGAATTCGATCGCGCGGCAACGCAAGCTTCACTTCGAAGACGAGGAACTTTGGACGATGCTACCCGAACCGGTGCGGGATCGCTGTCGCAATCTCTGGAAGGAACTACTGGCGAGCATTCTCAGGAAGGATGAACGGAGGCAGAATGAGCGAGAAGATTAGGGGACAGCATCTGGAGCGTGGAGCCTATGTCTACGTGCGTCAATCGACTCCGTATCAGGTTCGCAATAACCTGGAGGGTAAAGAACGTCAATACGCATTGGCGGAGCGAGCCAGGCAACTTGGCTTTTCCAAGGTGATCGTGATCGACTAGGACCTGGGCCGGTCCGGGAGTGGCGCACAAGAACGGCTAGGTTTTGGCCGCCTGTTGGCTTCGGTGTGCCAGGGACTAGCCGGAGCCGTGTTCGCGCTAGAAGCGTCGCGACTTGCCCGTAACAATCGAGATTGGCATCATCTGGTTGATCTGTGCGCATTGGCGGAAACGTTGCTCATCGACACCGATGGCATCTATGATCCACGGTCACTCAACGATCGATTGTTGCTCGGATTAAAGGGTTCGATGGCAGAGTTTGAACTCGGACTGTTACGACAACGCGCTCGCGAGGCTTTTGAGCAAAAGGTGCGACGCGGATTCGCATTGTGGGAGCTTCCCGTTGGATTTATTCGCACCGAAGAGGGCCGCATCGAGAAGACACCAGATCGTCAGGTGCAGCAGGCCATCAGCAATGTATTCCAGAAGTTTCATCAACTCGGAAGTGCCCGGCAAGCCACCATCTGGTTTCGCGAAGAGCAGATTTCATTGCCACACGCCAAACTGGGAACTGCAGGGCGGGAAGTCATCTGGGCATTGCCGAGCAGCGGAAGAATCCGTCAGATCCTGCGGAATCCGTGCTACGCGGGTGCATTTGCTTATGGCAAAACAGCGCCCCGAACGGTGATCGAAGACGGACGAGCCCGGCAGCAATCTCGATACCGGAAACCACAAAAGGAGTGGAAAGTCTTGCTTGTGGACCACCATTCGGGGTACATCAGTTGGGAGGAGTACTTGGAGAATCAGGGACGGTTGGAGGCCAATGTGGCATGGGCCGATGGAGAAGGAAGTGGCGCCGCTAAGGCGGGCGCGGCTCTGCTGTCGGGATTGCTGCGTTGCGGCCGTTGTGGACGAAAGCTGGAAGTGGTCTACAGCGGCAATGGCGGCCGGGTGCCTCGCTATGGGTGTCGTGGAGACCGAGGCGATCGTGGTTCCAGCGCATGCTTAACCATCGGGAGCTTGCGTGTGGATCGAGCGGTGGTCCATAGTGTTTTGTCCGCGATTCAACCAGCCGGAATCGAAGCTGCGGTCAAGGTGAGTGAATCCGCACAAGCGGAGGATGACGACAAGCGGAAAGCGCTGGAATTGGCTTTGGAGCGAGCCCGATATGAAGCCAACCGAGCCCGCCGGCAGTTCGATTCCGTGGAGCCGGAGAATCGTCTCGTAGCTGGCGAACTGGAAGCTCGCTGGAATCATGCACCGGAACAGGTAGCGGCGGTAGAGGCGCGGATTGCGGCTCTGGGAGAACCGTCTGTACCTGTTAGTGATGCACACAAGGCGGAGTTGATGGCGCTGGGCGACGATGTGAGGACGTTATGGGGTCACCCGCACGCTCCGGTGCAGTTGAAGAAGCGGATCCTCCGAACCGTGCTGAACGAGATCATTGTTCAAAGTGAGCGGGAGTCTCCCACACATCGGCTGATCCTTCACTGGGCGGGAGGCGTTCACACGGAATTGTATGTGGAACGCAACCCGTCAGGCCAACATCGGCGCAGCGCGGAGCGAACCGTTGTTGACTTAGTAAGTGAATTAGCGAAGGTATGCCCTGATAAGGCCATCGCCGCGATTCTGAATCGCCTGGGATACGAGACCGGACAAGAGAAAAACTGGAATGCATCTCGAGTGGCTGGCTTGCGCGGGTATCACAAGATCGAGCCATTCCAGAGACAGGATGGCTGGGTAACACAGGAGCAAGCGGCGGATGTCCTCAAAGTGAGCAATACTGTCATCAAGCGCCTCATCCGCGAACAAGTTCTCCCGGCGAAGCAAATCGTGCAATGTGCCCCGTGGGTGATCGATGTCAAGGATTTGGAATTGCCAGCCGTACAGGCGCAAGTGCAAGCCGTCCATTGCGGCCGTAGACTGCCGCCGATTGTGCCTGGCCAAGGGCAATTGCCTTTAGAATGAACGAACTCTGAAAGGTGGTGTAGTATGCCGAAGCATGCCGCAGAGTATGCGGGCCCACACGCTTCTCAATGCCCGCTCGTCGCGCCGCTTTTCGAACGGCGGACCACACCATCTTATCCGTAATCGGCACATCCGCTCGCCAGCCATTGATCATACCCGGAAACAACCAAGTCTTCGGTTTCATCCAGCGCCAATATTCGCGCAGCGTCTCTAGCAGTTTGGGGGTAAGCAGAACATCCCGGTCCCGATCACCCTTTCCATGTCGAATGTGAATTACCATGCGCGGACTGTCGATGTCAGCCACCTGGAGGTGACACAATTCGGAGCGACGAATGCCAGTGGCGTAAAGCGTCATCATCATCGCGCGATGCGTCAGATTCTCGGCTGAGTCGATCAGAAGCCTCACCTCTTCAGTGCTGAGCACAAGGGGCAGGCGCCGCGACCGTTTTGGAAATGGAATATCGTCCTATAGGTAGGGTCGCCGAAGCGTCTTGACATAGAGAAACCGCAAAGCCGCTCCACGCCCTTCCACAGTTCCGGGCGATAACTTGCGATCTCGGAACAAGTGAACCTGATAATCGCGAATCTGCTCGGGGCCCAGTTGATCGGGCGACTTGCCGAAATAGCGGGCAAAATCCTCGATCGCCGTGAATGTAAGCCCTTACGGTATTCTGAGCATAACTACGACGCTGGAGTTCATCCAGCATTCTTTTTTCTAAATGGGTCACAAGACCTCCTTGTGACCCAGATTAGTTACTTACCGTCCACCACAATCACCCCTGGCACGTCACGCCTAGCGTCCCCCGCTGCAAGCGGGTTAGTCAAACGCGCCAGGCTCCGCCAATCGATATGTCCGTATGTCGTTTTAAACCGGCCAACGCCCTAATGGGAAGCGCGCGTTCATTCGATACAAATCAGTATTCTTTTTTGTTGGACACTGACTGTACCGGAGGGTGAAGGCCCGGTAGCAAATCGAAACTTTGGCGGGCATCGGTCGGCGGCGGGCCTTCACGCCAGCCTTGATTCTTTTTATCGCACTGCCAAAGGGGAATGACAACCTTGACCCGGAGGTGATCCCATTGCACCTCCTGCCGCGGTTATGTCCGGTCTGCTACGGCGACACGATCATCGGCCACGGACAGCGCCTCCGTCAGTGCCACGATGACAATTGCGCGCACATCTGGGTGCGGCGCGGAATCTGTAAGCCGTGCAAGAAGACCTATACGATCTTGCCCAATTGGTTGGCACCTTCGGGGCGTTACAGCCTGTACTGTCGCCAGCAGTTCTGCGAGGGGATCGCGGCTGGTCATACTGCCGACGAAGCAGCGCCAGATTGCAAAGATCCAACCCTCCAGCCCGACCCATCCACTGTTCGCCGATGGGCGCAGCGGCGCCTGCTGAGCGTGTGGTGCTGGGCAAAAGGCGAGCGCTAGCGTCGAGCACTATTTTCAGTCACCCACCATTCTTGTCTGATCGGAGGGCGTTTTGCCGTATTCTGCCGATCGAGGTCAGAAGTCCATGAGTCGCCAAGCTCTCGATGCATTGAAACAGCAGATTCCTTTGTTTGACTATCTTCGGGCTCAGGATTCGAAGCCGGCATGGCGTCTCAGCCCTGGGCGATGGATGGGACTTTGCCCGCTACATTCAGATCGGAAACCAAGCTTCCTGGTGGATCCCGGCAACAGCCTGTTCTATTGCTACGGCTGTGGTCGCGGCGGTGCTGTAATTCGCTTTGTCGAATTCCAGCGCCAGGTGAAGTTCCCGCAAGCGTTGGCGCTGCTGCACCAGTGGCGTCGCATGGCGTCTTTATTGCCTGCGGCTGCAGATTTCTATTGCGTGCATTTACACCGTCACGCCGAGGCGGTTGCCTATTTACAGCAGCGCGGAGTTCGCTCACCGGCGTTAATCGAGCAAATGCGAATCGGCTACGCGCCCGGCGGCTGTTTGCGAGGTTGGTTGAAACAGTTAGGGCATCCGTTCCACGTTCTGCATCTAGCCGGTTTGATAACTGCCGCCGGATACGACACCTTCACGCATCGCGTGGTGTTCCCGCTGGCAGGAAATCTGTATGGCCGCAGCATCTCGGCCACAGCAGTACCTCACCGCTTCCTGCCAGGAACCAAGGGCGGGCTCTACTCGTGGGAACACGCCCGCCGATATAAAGAAGTGATTTTGGTTGAAGGGCTGTTCGACTACGCCGTATTGTAGCAGGCCGGTTTTCACAACATCGCCTGCTCGATGGGAACTCAGCTCAATGCGTACCAATTTCGCCAACTGTGCGATGGCAAGCGAACATCTATTTAGCCTTTGATGCCGATGCCAATAGCAGCGGTCAACAAGCAGCGCTGGCGCTGGCGCGCCGGCTTAGAAACCGAGGTTTGACGGTTTGCATAATCGAACTGCCCGATGGCCACGATCCGAATAGCTTCTTCGTCAAAGGCACCGATGCGCGGCAGTTTCAGGCGCTGTTGGAGGCGGCCCGGCCATGACCTTTCGTGTGGCTCGCCAGCCATCCGACAATCCGGCTCGATGCCCCTACCGCGTCATCGTGAAGGCGACAGGACGTGAGGTTGGCTGGATCAATCAGTATCTCGATTATGAAACCCTCCGCCGCCTCGCGGATAATACCCTGCGAAGTTATGCGCATGAGTTGCTGCACTTTCTCCGTTGGTGGGATAGTGTGCATCATACCGACGCCATCGCCAAACATGCACTCACGGAATCCACACTGCTCGACTATGTGCGCTTCCAATCCAGTCAACAAAATCCGCTGTCCGGCGCCACCATTAACCAGCGTGTCGCTGTCGTCGATAAAGCCCTACGTTACGTATTCCCAGGTGCTCCTTCTCAAGTTGCTCCCGGATTTCAGCAGACCTATTGGCAGCGTGCGCCAATGGGTTTGGGCAGGCCGCGACTTGCCTCGAGCAGGTTGCGAGTGAAGACTCCCAAACGAACCATGGCGCCTCTGTCGGTGGACGAAGTGGCGCGGTTTTGGTCCAGTTTCCGCACCTCACGGGATCTGGCCATCATCGGTTTGCTGTTGCTGCAGGGACTCCGGTCCCAAGAGGTTCTGGATCTGAATCGGGACGATCTGCTGCTGCCGGAAGCGCAAATTCGCGTGCGCGGCAAAGGGAATAAAACACGCTTCCTTCCGTTGGCGCCCGAAGCAACTCAGTTGCTCGATCATTATCTGCGGTTGGAGCGGCCCACTACCTCTACAACCGCCTTGTTCGTTTCTCTGAAGGGTCGCGCTCGCGGCGCACGGATGACCCCTGCCGGACTGCGCTCGCTGTTTCGCCATCATCGCCCGAACTACCGGCGTCAAAATTGCTAACCCGCACCGTTTTCGGCACACCTTCGCGTCGGATATGGTGCGCGCCGGCGTTAGCCTACCAGCCCTCATGCAGTTGATGGGTCACGCGCAAATCCAAACCACTCTCGTCTATATGCAGGTCACTCCTATTGAGGTCTATCAGCAATACGCGCGAGCGGTCGCTCAGCACATCCGGCCTCTCCCGGCATCGCAATCGTGAAACTCTCCCGCCACGTTCCCATTGAGCATCCACTGGCTCTCCAGTTCCAGCGAGCCGTTGAGTCGCTGACTGCTGGCCTTGTCCCTGATTCGGCCCATCAATATCGTGGTACTGTTCGCAACTTCCTGATCTATATCGGCGACAATCATCCCGCCGTCTGTTCATTGGACGAGTTGCGCCGTGATCCGCACATTCTCGGCTGGTTCCACCATCTGCATTCACGGACTCCGCCATTGGCCACCGCCGTTTATATCTGTCGCCTTATGCATCTGCGGTGCGTCCTTGAGGAACTTGCCTGGTCCGCACAGCTTCCCGATTTAGCACGCCTGATCCGTCGTGAGGACACTCCGCGCCCTCCCCAACGCATTCCCCGCGCCTTGACCGCACTCCAGGACCAACTCATCCAGCAGGAGTTACTCCGACGTAACGATCTGCCGGCCAACGTCTTCTTACTGCTGCGCCACACCGGTATGCGTATTGGCGAATGTGCCGACATGCTTACGATTGTCTCCGGAATGTCGGTCCGGATCGTTGGGCCATTCACGTCCCCCTCGGCAAACTAAAGACGGAACGAATCGCAGCGAAGCTGTGACTGCCCCGCAGCCATGGTCCCCGTCGATTCTTTCGTCTGTCAGCTTGTCCAGCGCCTACGCTTCTTCCGCTCTTTCGATCCCCTGCCGCCGGACGGCCGCTTGCTGTCGCGTCCGCATGGCCAACAGGCCTTAATCCGTCAACTGCGGCCTTACCGGCAGGAAGTGTCCGCCGCCGTTGGCATATCCACCCGCATCGTTCCACACCAGCTTAGACACACCTACGCGAGTGAAATTATTCGCTCCGGTGTCACTGTGCCCGCCCTCATGAAGCTACTCGGCCATACCGATCCAGAGATGACCATGCGGTACGTCAATGTCACTTCTCAGGATCTGCAGCGCGAGTTCCATCTTGCGCGCTCCCAACCGCGGCATCTGATCCCACACGCGAAAGCGCCCACACTTTCGCCCCGGATCGGGTTTGCTGGTGTCATTGACGCTCTGCTCTTCGCCTCAGCATGCAACAGAGATGTTTCGCCGTTCCTTGCCTGATGGCCCGACGCGACAATGCCTCGACCGGCTTTCGAATCGGTTCACCAAGATCCTGTCCGAACTCCGAAAACTCAACCCGCCAGAATAATCGGCAGAGATTGGCCGGATAAGTCGGCTACTCGTACATTGGCAATAAACGACGTTCGCCTCCTCAAACCGAACTTCCGAAGGAGTAAACTAAATGGCCACAGAGAGAAACTCAATCAAATCAAGCCAGGCTATCTTCCCCGGCCTGCCTGATGAAGCACAGACGGTTAGCGTCAGTCCTGAAGACCGGTTAAACCGAGCCGTCACGGCAGACACTAAGCGCGTAATAATCGCCGCAGCTCTGGAACGGTCCGATCGGATCGAGGAGATTTGGCTCAAATACAATCCGGAGATCCGAGTGCTTACGGACCGCGAGGGTTTCAACTTGGATGGGGGTGCTTTCGGCAAAATCAACATCGGCGCTCGCGATAGTAGCCTTATCTGGCTCTACGCCTTTATGTCGTGCCGGGCACTGTACGCACTTTCTGGTTTTTTGTTCGAACAGATTGCTTATCGTAGGCCGATCGACGCGACATCTTTAACGCTCAACGCACAAGAAGCAGCGGCATTCGGGGGGGTACAAAAATCTCCTCCAAAGAGCGACGGCGCTTCGCTTCGCCGGTTCCATTTTGGATTCTTCGTGGCCCAATGATGTTCCACATCCGGATCCGACTCTATCTCGAGCGGACTTGAGCTTACCCCGATCAGATGGGATATGACCTCGCCCATTTCGCTTACGCATACGCCATACTTCATGAGCTTCGGCACGTAATGTTCTGGAAAGACGAAAACTCGCCTACAAATCAGAAAAAGGAGGAGATTTCTTGCGATAAGTTTGTCTTTGATTTGAGCTTGGCCGACATTTCAACTTATTCCGCTCGGACAAATGAAGAAGAGCGTTTGGTTCTTGGACAGAAAGCAGCATCCCTGGTGCTGGTCATGTCTCTAACACTCGCGGTTGCTGATCAGGACTACTGGAGTGAAACCCAAAGTCACCCTTCTATTCAGCAACACCTTAAAGCACTTACTGCTCATCTAAGTGGCCTCCCATCCGACGACCCGGCATGGCTGTATCACGCTGCGGTCCTGCTAGCCCGGATCTCCTTTGCGGGCATTGGTCAGATGCAAATCCTGGCGGCGAGTCCGAGGAAGCTGTTCGAGCAGCTCCTTACCAAACTTTAGGCTGGGATCATACGTGTCCGAATTAGCTGGCAAGAAAAGGTGAAGCCTTTGGTAGCGTGAGTTCAGTTCCGCAAGAACGAACCGTAAGCAAACCAGGGAGGCTTCACCATGAAACGAGTATGCAGCACCTTTAGCCAGATTCTCCAGTTGATACCGCGCGATAGGTTTGAGGCGGCGGTGAAACAGCACCAGGCCGAGCGGCACGCGCGAGGATTCAGTAGTTGGGGGCAGTTCGTGGCCATGATGTTTTGCCAACTGGCGCAGGCGAAATCGTTGCGGGAGATTACCGAAGGTCTACAGGCCAGCGAAGGGAAGTTAAGACACCTCGGATTACCGGAAGCGCCAGCGCGTTCCACCTTGGCGTATGCCAACAGCCACCGGCCGTGGCAGTTGTTCGAGACGGTGTTTGTGCAGTTGCTGGCGGATTGCCAGAAGCATTTGGGTGTGGCGAAGGTGGGCAGCAAACTGGGATTGCCGGGCAAGCTACTGAGCCTGGACGCCACGGTGATCGATCTATGCGCGGCGGTATTTGACTGGGCGCAGTTCCGTACGACCAAGGGCGCCGTCGGAGCGCTCCAACAAACGTTCCAATACAGGCAGTTCCCGCTGGCGGCTGCTGAGATAACCATGTGCAAGCTCCTCCAGGCCTTCGGGGATCGCAATCGACAAAGAGGATTCAGACGATCCCATCGTGGCTCGCCACCGTTCCAGCTCGCTCAAAAGATTCTTCTTTGAGATTGGCTTTGCCAAATGTGCATCACAGCCTGCCTCGGTCGCTCGCGCTACATCCTGCTGCAGGACATTAGCCGTCAGCGCAACCACCGGAGTCCGTTTCCGGCAGCCGGCTGTTTCAATGGCCCTGATCTGGCCGGTCGCGGTGAGGCCATCCATTACCGGCATCTGGATGTCCATGAGCACTAGGTCAAATGTGCCTGACTGATAAGCCGCCACCGCTTGTTCTCCATCTTCGGCAAACGTCAGGGCAAAAGTCGTTCCCTTGCAGTAAGCCTGTAGGAGAGAGCGATTGTCTTGGGAGTCCTCTGCCACCAAGAGCTGCATGTGCTTTGCCTGGCCTCTAGATGGCTCGCTAGGCTCACCTGCGCAAGCGCTCGGCGCAGGCTTCGGCCCACGGCTAAGTGCCTTGACAATTAGCTGCAGCAGTTCCGTGCGCCGGACTGGCCTTATCAGGTGGCCACAGAACCCGAGTTCCCGGCAGCGTGAAATGTCACCCGCTTGACTATCCGAACTGACCATGAGAACGGGCATCTTTGGATCCAGAATCCGCATGCGGTGGGCTGTCTCGAATCCATCCATTCCCGGCATCATTCTATCCACCAGGGCGAGTGCGAAAGGTTGGCCTTGGAGGCTCAGTTCGGTCGATTCTACCGCTTCCGCGCCGCTGCGGCAGCATGTGACAACCATTCCCAAACCGGAACACATTTCGCTCAAAACAACTCGGTTCGTGGCATTGTTGTCGACAATCAGCACCCGCTTGCCAGCTATTTCGTCCAATGTCAACGGCGCCGCGGCTGCTTGTTCGATGCCGATAGGCAGCACCACGTCAAATAGAAAAATACTTCCCTTACCTTCTTCACTACGGACCTGGAGTTCCCCGCCCATGTGTTTAGCCAACCGCCGGCTGATACTCAAACCTAGTCCAGTGCCACCGAAACGGCGAGTGGTCGACGACTCCGCCTGCGTAAAGTCTTCGAAGATGCTGGAGAGCTTATCCTTCGAGATTCCGATTCCAGTGTCCGATACTTCAAATTCGAGGTTGGTGTGCGTTTCCGCCGTATCACGTGAACGGATTCGCAGCGAGACTTCGCCTTTATCCGTAAACTTGACGGCGTTGCTGAGCAGGTTTAACAGTATCTGTTGCAGGCGTGCCGGATCACCCACGACATGGGTCGTGGTGCCAGGTCCAACCTGCGAGGTGAGCACCAGCGCCTTCGATTCTGCCCTTGGCTGCAATATTTCGATTACCTGGTCCACTACTTCTTGGAGATCAAAGTTGATCTTCTCCAGAGAGAAGTTTCCAGATTCAATCTTTGACAGATCCAAGATATCGTTGATGAGAACGAGCAGATTACCTCCCGCCCGTCTGAACACTTCTACGTAATGGCGTTGCGCTTCTGACAGCTCCGATTCCCATAACATGTCGGCCATTCCCAGGATGGCGTTCATGGGCGTTCGGATCTCATGG
>Ga0193743_1003188_pt1 | contig 11071 bp, 8 predicted proteins | sample L2c2metaG_FD_143038 | JGI IMG/M metagenome (GOLD analysis project Ga0193743, IMG submission 143038) | Soil microbial communities from a riparian zone of the East river system, Colorado, United States - L2c2 | ecosystem: Environmental > Terrestrial > Soil > Riparian zone | place: USA: East River...
CATCCTCAGCGACGAGGCGGCGATGCTGACCGGCTCGCTGGGAATGCTGCCCTCCGCCAGTCTCGGCGTCGACGGTGCCCCGGGCCTGTTCGAGCCGGTCCACGGCTCGGCTCCCGACATCGCCGGCAAGGGCGTTGCCAACCCGCTGGCGACCTTTCTCTCGGTGGCGATGATGCTGCGCCACGGGCTCGACCGTCCCGACGATGCGAGCCGGATCGAGGCGGCGGTGGACGTCGCCCTCGAAAGTGGACTGCGCACGCCGGACCTCGCTGCGGGGACGCTGGCACCACCTCCGATGGCAGACGTCCCCGCCGAGGTCGAGGTCGGGACCGCTGAGATGACCGAAGCGGTCCTCTCAGCGCTCTCCAATTAGGGAGCGGTCACCGCCCACTGGCCGTAGGCCGAGAACGCTTTGTCGGCTTCCTCGATCGTCGCTTCAAGACCGAAGCCGAACCTGTTGAGGCTGGTCGGGGGAACCGTCAGCGTTTTCAGGTTGGTCGGACTGGTGACGTAGATGCAGAGATTGCCCGCAGTCGCCGCCGGCGCCTGACCGCTGCCAAGACCAGGGCAGGCGGCCGTGACCGCCGAGGCCGGGTTGACGATGTTGACTGCCGGCGCGTTGGTGAGCGGGAACTGGAACGACTGGCCGCTGATCGCCACCGTGAGTTCTTTCCCGGCAGCGCCGACAGCGAACGAGCCCTGCAGCGTCTGTCCGGCTCGAAGGGGAGCGATCAGCGGACCGAATTCTTTGCTGAGCTTCCCGGGGGTCACCGAGCCGTTGGCGAGGATCGGGGTCGTGACCGCTTCGTCGCCGATTTTCGGCGTCGTCACGGCTTTGTTGTTCAGTTTGTTGGTCGTCACGACGTTGTTTTTGATCGTGCTGGCGATCACCGAGCCGGCGCCGAGCTTGGCGCTGGTGACGGCACCGTTGCCGATGTTGCCGGGCAGGACCGCGTTCGGGCCGAGCTTGCCGGCGACAACGGACTTCGGCGCCAGCTTGCCGCCGGTGACGGCTGCCTTACGGATCGCGGCGGCGGTCACGGCACCGCGCTTCAGCTGGTTGGGGCCGACGCTGCGTTTTGGCAGGCCGGCGGCCACAGCGGCGCCGCCGAGGGCGACGAACAGCGCGATCATTGCGATCGCGTTCGAGAAGTTGAGCTTGGGGAGAAGTCGGGATTTCATGGACTCTTGTGCCTCCTTTATGGGGGTTTCAGCCCTGATTCGTGGCTGTGGGGGTGAAGCCCTGCGTTTGATCGGGCATACTTCCCCAACATGGATCAGGTGGATTTGATTTGGCAGAACGGCGAGTTGGTCGCCTGGGAGGACGCGAAGGTCCATGTGCTTACCCACGGGTTGCACTACGGAACCGGCGTCTTCGAGGGCATCCGCTGCTATGAGACCGAGCGCGGTCCAGCGGTTTTCCGCCTCCACGAGCACCTCGAACGGCTCGAAAAGTCAGCCGGTCTCTACTACTTCGAGCTGCCCTATTCGGCGGCGCAGCTGCGCCAGGCGACGCACGAACTGCTGAGCCGCAACGGGCTCAGCTCCGGCTACATCCGCCCGCTCGCCTTCCGGGGCTACGGCGAGATGGGCCTGTATGCGAAAACCGCCCCGATCGACGTGATCATCGCCGCCTGGCCCTGGGGCAGCTACCTCGGCGACGAGGGCAAGCGCCACGGCATCCGCACCAAGGTCTCATCCTGGCGGACGATCTCCGGCGACAGCCTGATCCCGCACGCCAAGGCCTCCGGTCAGTACCTCAACTCGATCCTCGCCAAAACCGAGTCGGTCAACGCCGGCTATGACGAGGCGATCCTGCTCGACCAGCACGGCTGCGTCTCCGAGGGCTCCGGCGAGAACGTCTTCATCGTCCGCGACGGTGTCCTGATCACCCCCGGCCACACCTCGGCGATCCTCGACGGGATCACCCGCAACGCGATCGTCCAGATCGCCACCGACCTCGGCTACAAGGTCGAGGAGCGAGCGATCGCCCGCGCCGAGCTCTATCTGGCCGACGAGGTCTTCCTGACCGGCACCGCCGCCGAGCTGGTCCCGGTCCGCGAGGTCGACGACCATCCGCTGGGCGAGCCCGGCGAGATCACCCGCGTGGTCCAGGCCAAATTCGAGGATGCCCTGCACGGCCGCGCCGAGGAGTACCTGGAGTGGCTGGACTTCGTCGAGATGCCGGCCGAGGTCGACTCGCCGAGTAAAGTGAGTTCCTGATGCGCCGTTTCATCGAGTCAATCGGGCGAATTACCGCAGCCGCCTAGCGGCTGGCGCGGCTATGCCGTGCAGGCGGGCCCTTGTGGCCTCTCCCCGATCTCCCGATTCGAAAGGCATCAGATGGAACAGGTGAAGCTCTACGACACGACCTTGCGTGACGGCATGGGCGGCAAAGGCATGTCGCTGTCCGTCGGCGAGAAGCTCAACGTGGTGCGGGCGCTCGACGCGCTCGGCGTCCACTTCATCGAGGCCGGCTTCCCGAGCAGCAACCCAAAGGAAGCGGAGCTGTTCGAGCGGCTCGCCGAGCTGGAGCTGGAGCGGGCGACGATCGCCGCCTTCGGCATGACCCGCCGTCGCGACCGCAAGGCCGAGGACGACGAGGCGCTGGCGATGCTGGTCGGCTCTTTCGCGCCAGTCGTCTGCCTGGTCGGCAAGAGCTGGGTCCTGCACCTGGAGAAGGTGATCCGGGTCTCCCGCGAGGAGAACCTGGCGATGATCGCCGACTCGATCGGCTTCTGCCGCGCTGCCGGCAAGCGCCCGGTCTTCGACGCCGAGCACTTCTTCGACGGCTGCCGCGACGATCCGGGCTACGCGCTGGAATGCGTGCGCGCCGCCGTCGACGGCGGTGCCGAGAACGTCACTCTCTGCGACACCAACGGCGGCAGCCTGCCGCAGTTCGTCGCCGAGGCCACCGCCGCCGTGCTCGCCGACGTCGGCGACGCGGTCGAGATCGGCATCCACACCCACAACGACGCCGAGTGCGCGGTGGCCAACTCGCTGGCCGCGGTGGATGCCGGCGCCCGCCTGGTTCAGGGCTGCGTGAACGGCTACGGCGAGCGCTGCGGCAACGCCAACCTGGCCTCGATCCTGCCGGCGCTGCAGCTGAAGATGGGCTTCGACGTCGTCTCGGCCGAGCAGTTGGCGAGCCTCACCCCGACGGCCCACTACCTGGACGAGGTCTGCAACATGGCCTCCGACCCCAACCGCGCCTACGTCGGCCGCAACGCCTTCGCCCACAAGGCGGGGATGCACGCGGCCGGGGTCGCCGCCGACGCCAGCACCTTCGAGCACCTCGACCCGGCCCAGGTCGGCAACGAGCGCGACATCCTCGCCTCCGAGCTCTCCGGCAAGGCGACGATCCGCAGTCAGGCCGAGCGGGCCGGGCTGCAGCTCGACGATGCGGCGGCGGCGCGGGCGGTCGAGCGGCTCAAGGAGAGCGAGCACCGCGGCTACCACTACGAGGCGGCGCCGGCCTCCTTCGAGTTGCTCTTGCGCCGTGAGGCGGGCACCTACAAGCCGCTCTTCAAGCTGGAGAGCTTCCGGGTCGTCACCGAGAAGCGCGCCGGCGGCGAGGTCGAGACCGAGGCGACGATCAAGGTCGAGGTCGACGGCGAGCGCTACCTGCGCGTCGCCGAGGGCAACGGCCCGGTCAACGCCCTCGATCGCGCCCTGCGGGGAGCCATCGTCGACCGCTACCCGCACCTGGCCGATATCGAGCTGACCAACTACAAGGTCCGCATCCTCGACGAATCCCACGGCACCGGCGCGGTCACCCGCGTCCTCCTCGACTCCGCCGACGGCGATCGCGAGTGGGGCACGATCGGGGTCTCGGAGAACATCATCGAGGCCTCCTGGGAGGCGCTGGTCGACTCGCTGGAGTACGCGTTCCAGTGAGTTTCGAGGAGATCCCGCTCGCGCGGCCGGAGATCGGCCCGCGCGAGGAGGAGCTGGCGCTCGAGGTGCTGCGCTCCGGCCGGCTCTCGCTGGGGCCGATGGGGGAGCGCTTCGAGCGCGAGCTGGCGAGCTGGCTCGGGGTCGACGACGCGGTCGCGGTCTCCAGCGGCACCACCGCCCTGCACCTCGGGGTGCGGGCGCTGGAGTGGGGGTCCGGCGACGAGGTGCTGACCAGCCCGTTCAGCTTCGTCGCCTCGGCCAACTGCCTGCTTTATGAGGGCGCCAAACCGGTCTTCTGCGACGTCGACCCGATCACCCTCAACCTCGACCCGGTCGCCGCCGAGGCCGCGCTTGGCGAGCGCACCAAGGGGATCCTGCCGATCCACATCTTCGGCTACCCGGCGGCGATGCCCGAGCTGGAGGCGCTCGCCTCCCGGCACGGCCTCGGCATCCTCGAGGACGCCTGCGAGGCGATCGGGGCGGTCGACTCCGAGGGACGGACGGTCGGCTCCCGCGGCAACCTCGCGACCTTCGCCTTCTACGCCAACAAGCAGATGACCACGGGGGAGGGGGGCATGATCGTCCCCGCTGACCCCGCGACGGCGGCGCGCCTGCGCAGCGAGCGCAACCAGGGCCGCGCCGCCGACATGGGCTGGCTCGACCACGGCGGCCTCGGCTTCAACTACCGGCTCTCCGACCTCGCCGCCGCGCTCGGCGTCGCCCAGGCAGAGCGGCTCGACTCGCTGCTGGAGCGCCGCTCCGCGGTCGCTTCGCTCTACGCGCAGCGGCTGGCCGCCGTCGACGCAGTCGAGGTCCCGATCGCCGTCCGGGGGGAGGAGCGGCGCAGCTGGTTCGTCTACGTCGTCCGCCTCGCCGACGATGTCGATCGCGACGCGACGATCGCCCGCCTGGCCGAGCGCGGCATCGCCAGCAAGGCCTATCTGCCCTGCATCCACCTCTTCCCGCAGCTGCGCGAGCTCGGCTACGGCGAGGGCCAGTTCCCGGTCGCCGAAGCAGCCTCCGCCCACTCGCTGGCGCTGCCCTTCTTCCCGGCGATGAGCGAGGGCCAGGTGGACCGTGTCTGCCAGGAGCTGGCGGCGGCAATACGATCCCGCCGATGAACGGTCGGAGCGACAAACTCGCAAGCATCCATATCTGGCTCTCTGCGCCGCGAGTTTGTCGCGACTGGTGTGTATGAGTCGCTTTCGCAAAGACCCCGATCCGCGCTTCTGGGCGCTCAATCGCTCGCTCCCGTTCGACTGGCAGCTGGCCGCCTACGACATCCACCAGTCGCAGGCCCATGCCCGTGGCCTGCGCGATATCGGCGTCCTCGACTACGGCGAGCTGGAGCAGATCGATGCCGGTCTGGAGCGGGTGCGGGAGCGCATGGCCGAGCACGGGTTCGCCTTCGAGGACTCCGACGAGGACATCCACATGGCGATCGAGCGCCTGCTTGGCGATGAGATCGGGCCGCTGGCCGGCAAGCTTCACACCGGCCGTTCGCGCAACGACCAGGTTGCGACCGACGTGGCGATGGTCGTCCAGGCGCACTCGCTGCGCGCAATCGAGCTCTGCGGCGCGGCGATGGAGCAGCTGCTGACGCTGGCCGAGGCGCATCGCGACTGGCCGATGCCCGGCTACACCCACCTCCAGCGCGCCCAGCCGGTTTACCTCGGCCACCACCTGCTCGCCTACTTCTGGATGCTGGCCCGCGACGTGCTGCGCTTCCAGTTCGCCCTCGACAGCGCCAGCGTGATGCCGCTTGGCTCCGGCGCCCTGGCCGGGGTCAACTGGGAGATCGATCGCGAGGCCGTCGCCGGCGACCTTGGTTTCGAGCACGTCACCCACAACTCGATCGACGGCGCCTCCAACCGCGACTTCGTCCTCGACTACCTGGCCGCCGCCTCAGCCTGCTCGATGCACCTCTCGCGGCTCGGCTCGGAAATCGTCATCTGGTCCAGCACCGAGTTCGGCTTCTGCGAGCTCGACGAGTCCTTCTCCTCGGGCTCCTCGATCATGCCCCAGAAGGTCAACCCCGACTCGGCCGAGCTGCTGCGCGCCAAGAGCCCCCGCGTCGCCGCCAGCTACGCCACCCTGCTCGGCGTCATGCACGCGCTGCCGCTGACCTACGGCAAGGACATGCAGGAGGACAAGGAGCCCCTCTTCGACGCGATCGAAACGGTCGAGCTCTGCCTCGACGCGACCGCGGGGATGCTGGCCGGGATCGAGTTCGATCGCGAGCGGATGGAGGACGCCTCCGGGGACGAGATGCTGGCGGCGACCGAGGTCGCCGACCTGCTGGTCCGCAAGGGCGTGCCCTTCCGCGAGGCCCACGGCATCGTCGGCGGCCTCGTCCGCGACGCGGTCGATCAGGGCGGCAAACTCTCGGATCTAACTCCGGACCAGTTGCGGGCCCGCTCCGAGCACCTCGACGACTCCTTCTACGAGGTTCTCGAGCGCAGCAGCTGGCTGGAGTCGAAGCGGATCGCCGGCGGCACCGGCTCGGCGCCGCTGCGGGCCCAGCTCGACGAGGCGAAAAAGACGCTGGGCGCGGTCAAGGCACGGGTGCTCGAAGAGCGCCAGTGAGCGCGGAGCGGCTCGAGCAGGCCTTCTTTGCTCGCTCGGTCCATGAGGTCGCCCGCGACCTGATCGGCTGCCGGCTCTTCTTCGACGGCGTCGGCGGCACCATCGTCGAGACGGAGAGCTACGAGCGCGACGACCCGGCCTGCCACGCCTACGTCGGTCTGACCGACCGCACCGAGGTCATCTTCGGCCCGCCCGGACACGCCTACGTCTACCTGTCGTATGGCATCCACAGCCTCCTCAACGCGGTCGCCGAACCGGAGGGCGAGGCGGCGGCGGTGCTGATCAGGGCGCTGGAGCCGACCGCCGGGCTGGAGACGATGCGCGCCCGCCGCGGCGACCGTCCCGACGGCGAGCTCTGCTCAGGGCCCGGCAAGCTGACCGAGGCGCTCGGCATCGGCCTCGAGCGCAACGGCGCCGACCTCAGCCAGGATCCCTTCCTCCTCTTAGCCCCGGAGGGCGCAGCCCCCAAGGTCGTGACCGGACCGCGGATCGGGATCACCAAAGCGGTCGAGCGCCCCTGGCGCTTCAGCGCCGCGGGCAGCCGCTTCGTCTCGCGTCCGCGGCCCTAGCCGGCGGTCACGCCGCCACCGCTGCCGCCGGATTCCGGCGTTTCGGCGGGGGGCGCTTCAGGCGCTTCTTCGGGTGCTTCTTCGACTTCCGGCGCGGCTTCTTCCACTTCCGGAGCCACTTCGACTTCTTCGTCTTCCGGAGCCGATTCTGCTTCTTCCACCGGCGGCACGTAGGTTTCGGTTTCGCCGGTTTCGGAGCCGCCTTCACTTTCTTCGCGGTCTTCCTTGATCGCTTCCTTGTTGGCGGCGTGTTCGGCTTTGATGTCTTCCCAGGCGGAGATCACGCTGGCCCAGATCAGCGCCGGGAAGGTGCCGCCCATCACCGGGCCGCCCTGGTAGAGGGTCGTCATCGGCGTCGTCGAGTCCGCGTAACCGACCCAGACGCAGGCGGTCACTTCGTCGCTGACGCCGCCGCAGAACCAGGCGTCGCCGTTGTTCTCGGTCGTCCCCGTCTTGCCCCACTGGCCTTCGGCGCCGATCTGGGCGTTGGTGCCGGTGCCGGTGGAGACGACCGTTTCGAGGATGCTCTTGGCTTCCTGGGCGGTTCCTTCATCGATCACCTGGTCGTGGGTGGAGTCGTTGTCGCCGCCCTTGATCGTGTGGTCGTCTTTGTCGGTGACCTGGGTGTAGGAGACGGGGCTGTCGCCGGGGCGCGGCGCCAGCGTGCCGCTGACGCGGTCGCCGTTGTTGCCGAGGGTGCTGTAGGCGTAGGTCCAGCCGACCGGGGTGACGCCGACTTCGAGACCTCCGAGGACCATCGCCGGGTTGGTCGAGATCGGGTCGTCGTAGCCCATCTTGTGGATCGTCGAGGCGATCGAGCTGGTCTTGTCGTGAACCGTCTTCCCCTGCAGGCCTTCCAGCGCCAGGGCGGCGTAGATCGAGTTGTCGGAGTACGTCGTCGCGCAGGCGATCGAGCAGGAGCCGAGGTAGGCGTCCTCGTCGTTGCTGACTTCGAAGACTTCCTGGTCGTTTTTGCCGAAGTAGAAGGTCCGCTGTTCGGACGGGTAGACCGTTTCCGGCGAGATCCCCTCTTCCAGGGCGGTCAGCAGCGTGAAGGGCTTGATCGAGGACCCGGGCTGGCGGTGGCCCTGGGTGGCGAGGTTGAAGGGCGCGGTGTCGAAGTCAGGACCGCCGACCATCGCCTTGATGCTGGCGTTGTGGTTGTCGATCACGACGACCGAGGCGGTCGCCGGCGAGTAGCCGACGTAGGAGTTGACCGCTTCTTCGGCGGCTTCCTGCAGGCCCAGGTCGAGGGTCGACTTGACTTTGAGGCCGCCGAAGAAGGCTTTCGAGGCGCCGTAGCGTTCGACCAGCTGCTGGCGCAGGTAGGCGGTGAAGTAGGGGGCCTTGGAATCGAGGGTCGGCGGTTCGATGTCGTTCGGCGAGGGCAGCGCCTGCTTGATGCCTTCGCTGAACTGCTCGTGCGAGATGTAGCCCTGTTCGTACATCCTTTCCAGCACCAGATTGCGCCGGCCGAGGGCGTTTTCGGGATAGAGCTTGGGGTCGTAGGCGGAGGGCGACTGGATGATCGCCGCCAGCAGCGCCGCCTCCCAGGGCTCGAGGACAGCCGCGCAGGGCTCGCTCGGGGTGCCGCAGCCCGGGTGAGCGTCGCCGAAGTAGGTCCGTGCGGCGGCCTCGATCCCGTAGGCACCCTCGCCGAAGTAGATCGTGTTCAGATACTCGGTGAGGATCTTGTCCTTGCTCCAGTGGCGCTCGAGCCGGTAGGCGAGCGCGGCCTCCTTGAACTTCTGGAAGACAGAGCGATCGCCCTGGGCGATCAGCGCGTTCTTGACGAACTGCTGGGTGATCGTCGAGGCGCCCTGGGCGGCGCTCTGGCTGAGGATGTCCTTGACCAGGGCGCGGCCGATCCCCTGGAAGTCGACGCCGCTGTGTTCGTAGTAGCGGGCGTCCTCGATCGAGACCACCGCGTTCTTTATGTTGGGGGAGATCTGTCCCGAAGCGAGCAGGATTTTGTTCTGGTCGCTGGTCAGGGTGCCGATCGGCTGGCCGTTGGCGTCGTAGACCTCGCTGTTCTTCGAGGATTTGTATTGGGCGAAGTTGTAGATCGCCGGCAGGTCCTGAGAGACCGCGGCCATCATCCCGAAGACCATCGAGACCAGGGCCAGGATGCCGAGCCCGAGCAGCACGAAGAGCACGCGCAGCTTCTTCAGCCGGGGTTTCGCGGGCTTGGTCGGGGGAGCCGGAGGGGCGGGCGGAACTTCGCCGCCACGCCGCCGGCGCTTTATTCCTAGGGCCGCCATCAAAGAGGTAACTGCTCGACGTAGCTCAGCCCGCCGAGCGGAGGCGGCAGTCTAGCATTCGCCAAATGCCGGATTTGACGCGTAACGCAGTCGAGGTCTTGCCAGAGGGGCGGCTCGCCGAGCAGCTCTCCGGCGCTCGACCGCTGCGCGTGAAGCTGGGTATCGACCCGACGACCGCCGATATCCATCTCGGCCACACGGTCGTGCTCGAGAAGCTGCGCGAATTCCAGGACGCCGGCCACACCGTCGTTCTGATCATCGGCGACTTCACGGCCAGGGTCGGCGACCCGAGCGGGCGCTCGACCACGCGGCCACTGCCCTCGCCGGAGGAGATCGAGGCCAACGCCGCCACTTATCAAGAGCAGGCATTCAAGCTGCTGGACCGCGCGCGCACCGAGGTCCGCTTCAACAGCGAGTGGCTGCGGATGGAGCCAGAGGCGCTGCTGGGGCTGCTGGCGCAGACGACCGTCGCTCGGCTGCTCGAGCGCGACGACTTCCAGAAGCGGCTCGGGGCTGGGCAGCCGATCGCGGCGCTCGAGCTGCTCTACCCACTGCTGCAGGGCTATGACTCGGTCGCGGTCGAGGCCGACGTCGAGCTGGGGGGGACCGACCAGAAGTTCAACCTGCTCTTCGGCCGTGACATCCAGGCGGCCTATGGCCAGAGGCCGCAGTCGATCCTGACGATGCCGATCCTGGTCGGCACCGACGGCGTCCAGAAGATGAGCAAGTCGCTCGGCAACTACGTGGGCGTCACCGATGCCCCCGAGGAGATGTTCGGCCGCCTGATGAGCATCCCCGACGAGGCGATGGACGACTACTACCGGCTGTTGCTCGGGGCCGAGCGACCGCAGGCGCCGCCCAACGAGGCCAAGCGCGAGCTGGCACGGCGACTGGTCGACCGCTTCCACGGCGACGGAGCGGGGGCTGGGGCGGAGGAGCACTTCAACCGGGTGATCCGGGACCACGGCGTGCCGGAGGACATTCCCCGCTGGGACATCGATGCCTCGGCCGGCAGCGAGCCGGACGTGATCCTGCTGCCACAGCTGATCGGCTCAGGCTTTGAGCTGAGCTCGAGCGAGGCGCGACGCCTGATCAAGCAGGGAGGCGTGAAGCTCGATGGAGAGACGGTTGCACCCGGTATCCTCGAGCTGCCTCGTGAGGCGCTTGACGGCAAGGTCCTGCAGGTCGGGAAGCGCCGCTTCCTCGACCTCTACGACAGCGCTGCCTGATCCTCGTGCCTAGGCACTAGGCAAACGTCTGCCGGGGCGCTATACTCCCGCGTCCTTCTGGGGCTGCCTGTTTGGAGTCCCATGCGTGAAGAGCGTCGAAACCCGGCGCAGAGGCGCAGCGGTCTTTGAAAACTGAGCAGCGTGCACTCCGTGGACCCATCAACAGGTCTACGGAATGTTTGAGCCCGATCCATCCGGCGCGCCAGCGCACCGGATGGTCTGATTTACCCGTCATGCCGGTCGCCGAGTTTGTGTACCCGGTGGCCCGCCAGGCATGGCAACTCTTTGTGAGTACCTTTCACGGAGAGTTTGATCCTGGCTCAGGACGAACGCTGGCGGCGTGCTTAACACATGCAAGTGGTGCGACGAACCAGGGCTTGCCCTGGGGCTAAGCCGCGAACGGGTGAGTAACACGTGAGTAATCTGCCCCGATGACCGGGACAACCCGAGGAAACTCGGGCTAATACCGGATGTGGTGCACGGGTATAAGCCTGTGTACTAAAGGAAGCTTCGGCCTCCGCATTGGGAG
>Ga0193743_1003189_pt1 | contig 11070 bp, 10 predicted proteins | sample L2c2metaG_FD_143038 | JGI IMG/M metagenome (GOLD analysis project Ga0193743, IMG submission 143038) | Soil microbial communities from a riparian zone of the East river system, Colorado, United States - L2c2 | ecosystem: Environmental > Terrestrial > Soil > Riparian zone | place: USA: East River...
GCGAGGCCATTGCCATGTCGAACGACCAGAAAAAGATCGTTTCAGCTTCGACCGCCGAGCCACTCGGGGCCGAGCTCGAACGACTCCTTCAACCAACCCGCTATTTCCAGCACCCCCGTGACGTCGTCCGGGACGATACCCTGACCACCGCCGAAAAGCGGGCCATCCTGTCGTCATGGGCATCTGACGCCTGTGCCGTCGAATCGATGCCTGCGCTGCGGCAGATCCTCGGTTCCGGTCACGCCGTCAAGTTTGATGAAGTGATCGACGCCTTGCAGGAACTTGACGGCAAGGCCGACGACATCGGCGGGATGGAGAAACCGCAACTCAGGCGCCGTGGCCCGGACCGCGGCGGTAATCCCGAGGAGGGGCCGGCGGGAAGCGGCTATTGGTACTGAGCCGTCGCGATCATCGTTCCCCCTCTTGACGGCAAAAGCAGGCCACCTAAATCGTGCTCGCCGATCGCCCATCCGAGGCGCATCAGCCGACGCGCAACGTGGTCGACATGAAGATGTTGTTGAACAGCCTCTATCCGTCGCCCGAGGTCTCACTCCATTTGACAACTGCGCGATGGCGCTTCATTCCCAGCGCACGACCGTTCGGTGCGCGCGACGTTTGAGAAAAAAAACGGCGTTCAATAGACCGCAACCACAAAGACAGGTGAAAACGATGACCGAACCGACCGAAAAGAATGAACTTATCATTTATGAGAACGTCGATACCGCGCCGTTCGTCTATTTTGATTTGTCTCCCACTCACGGAATATTAGGCGGCGCAATCCAAATCGAATTGGCGGCCCGCATCCTAAATGCTGTTCCAGATGGGGGCGTTGAAATAAAATTCATCACGACCGGACGGCTACGATGCAGTCCGACCGCCGCGTTGAACCTCCGCAACGCAATTGACGCTTCGCTGAAAATGCTGGAACAGCAACAAGCACCGGCGGCGACGGCGAAATTGAATTGATAAGTAGTCAGCAGAACGCGACGCCGATGCGGCGGCCCTTGCGCCAGACGACAGCGCACGAATAGATTTTCTTCTGCGGTACGACGATCAATGTGAACTGATCCGGGATGCCGACTTGCGACCCGACGTCGAGTGCGGCCCCCGCCTCCGATAGATTGCGAACAACGCAACATATCGACATGTCGCCAAACCTGATCAAACCCGGGTCTAGAACGCGGCGACGCTTAGTCTTTCGCGCTTCCGCAAAGTCGATGACCGTCATTCTGGGCGCGCTGTTGATTGAGGTGACTCCGGTATGCGGTCGACGCTGCACTGGACACGTTAAAACGTCAGTAAATTTGGAGCCGACGGACAGCGATTTTCATTTGTGGATAACAGATCGTGTCTTGGAACCGTCATGCAAATCGGACGCTGATGCGACGTACCGCCCTCCGGTTTACGCAGTTTTTTGCTGCTGAACCGGCCCCTTGCGCGGCGGCGGCTCCGGACCTTCCCTGATCTCAATCTCCGCGTCGTGGACGTGCGCCAGCCTCTGGCCCGGGGGCGCGCATTGAAAAAGTTAGTGCATCACGAGGAAATGGCATTCAGTCGCTCATTTTGCGGAGGGAAGACTCCTCCAGATGATTGCTGACCAGGGCACGCGCACGCGCTTTCTACTCGGGCGGCGCTGCGTCGCGATCGGGAGCGAAGCGGCAGTCCCGCGCCCGCCCCCGACTCTTCTAATCGAGATCGCGACGATAACAGCTCGGGGTTTGGCCGGTCAGCCTGTGAAATGCTGCGGTGAACGTGCTGGTGTCGCTGAAGCCGGTCTTGAGCGCAACCCTCGTGATCGACAGTTCGCGATCCGCCAATAGCTGCTTGGCCCGTTCGATTCGACGGCTGGCGTGATACCGGTGCGGCGGCATGCCGAAGGAACTCTTGAACGACCGGCAGAAATGGTACGGGCTCAGCTGCACCAACTCGGCCAGGGTCGCGAGCGGGATGTCGTTGGCCACATGTTCCTCAATATAGGCGGCCACCCGCTTTTGCTGCCAGGCCGCAAGGCCACCACGATTGGCCGGCTCGCGGCGTGCAGCGCCACTGTTAATGCGAACGAGTTCGAGAGTCAGCGCGATGCCGAGCGCCTCGGCGTATAGCCGGGGCATCGAGCCCGAGTTCTCGACCTGCGACTTGAGCTTGAGAGCGGTCTCCAAGAGATCGCGATCGTAAACGAACAGGCGCGGCTTGAACTCGATCTCGCCGAACCGCAGCGCGGGATCGACGAGAAGCCCGCGTGGATCGATGTAGAAATAGATTGTACGCGTCAGCGCGCGCGGTCTCTGCCATCCGCGGAAGTCATGCCCGGCAGGTACGAAGGTCAGCTTGCGCGTGAAATCACGCAGGGTTGACCGGGGCAGGCCTTCAACAAAGGTCTCGCCGTCGTAACGCTCTGCGAGCTCTGCAGCAATGAGCAGGTGGTAGGGAGCCCGGAATCCATATTCGAACGGCATGTGCCGCATGACCTGGACCGTTTCCACGTTGACGCCCGACCAAGCCGCGGAATGACGCCTGACGATCTCAGGCGGCGAAATGTCGACAATCGAGTGAGATCCAAGATCCGGGCGCAGCCTTGCCGGCGCGTGATATTCGGCGATCGGACATGCGGGAGGCGGTGCAAGTGCAGCGGATTGATCCATGGTCGTTTCGGCGGGGCTGGCCATTGTTCGATCTCACTCGTTGCTGTGATGCCTGTTCATCCCCGACGTTCTCCTAGTAGGGCGATCGCGATGACGATCAAGCCGCAGAGCCTGCCGCTCTCACGCCGACTTGAAGCTTAACTGTCACGATTGTTTGAGGCGCGCGTGTTCGCCTGCAACTTCGGAGGAAGCCGCGGCGAGGCCGCCGTGCGTGAATGGCCGCGAGAGCAAGGCGTGATGCCACGGCGAATTGGCGCAAGACCGGGCCAATCGCAGCAAGAGGGACAAAGTCATTTACCGGCAGATCGATATGTTCGACCGAAACCGGTTGCTGCCGGCTTGCGGCGACAATCCCAAGATCCGCCGTACATCGAGGATATAGGTCTGTCGGAGCGCGCGCCGCCCCCTGCTCCCGGCCATCCACAAAAACTCGGAATGTGGAAATGCCGAAATGAAGCTCAGAGTGAGATCTAGAGGAGATTGCAGATGGCTTCCAATTCCAATCGTGGCGTCGTTTACCTCAAACCCGGCCGCGTCGAAGTGCAGAAGATCGACTTTCCGACCTTCCGCAATCCAGCAGGAAAGACGATCGACCACGGCGTCATTCTCAAGGTCGTAACGACGAATATCTGCGGGTCCGACCAGCACATGGTCCGGGGCCGCACGACAGCGCCGGCCGGCATGGTGCTCGGACACGAGATCACGGGCGAAGTGATCGAGAAGGGCCGTGACGTCGAGTATCTCGAGATTGGCGACCTCGTGTCGGTTCCTTTCAACGTCGCATGCGGCCGCTGCCGGACCTGTCGAGAAGGCGACACCGGCGTCTGCCTTCACGTCAACTCAGACCGTGCCGGAGGAGCCTATGGATATGTCGATATGGGCGGCTGGATCGGCGGGCAGGCCGACTACGTGATGGTGCCCTACGCCGATTTCAACCTGCTGAAGTTTCCGGACAAGGCGCGGGCGATGGAAAAGATCCGTGATCTGACCTGCCTTTCCGATATTTTGCCGACGGGATTCCACGGAGCCGTCACCGCCAAGGTCGGCGTCGGATCGACGGTTTACGTCGCCGGCGCAGGGCCGGTCGGCCTCGCGGCTGCAGCGTCCGCGCGCATCCTTGGCGCGGCAGCCGTGCTGATCGGAGACATGAACCACGAGCGGCTCGCCCACGCCAAGAGCGTTGGCTTCGAGCCGATCGACCTCACCAAGCACGATCGCCTGGGCGAACTCGTCGCAGGCGTCCTCGGTGTTCCAGAGGTCGACAGCGCGATCGACTGCGTCGGCTTCGAAGCAAAGGCGCAAGGAGCGGACGGCAAGGTCGTCGAAGCGCCTGCCGTCGTCCTGAACAGCCTGATGGAAATCACCCGGGCAGCCGGCGCGATAGGCATTCCCGGCCTCTACGTGACCGACGATCCCGGTGCGAAGGAGCAGGCAGCCAAACATGGCAACCTCAGCCTGCGCCTTGGTCTCGGCTGGGCAAAGTCCCACAGCCTCCACACCGGCCAGACGCCAGTGCTGAAATACAACCGGCAGCTGATGCAGGCGATACTCTGGGACAGACTGCCCATCGCCAAGATCGTCAATGTCAAGGTGATCGATCTTGAGCAGGCGCCGGAAGGCTACAAGAACTTCGATGCCGGTGTCGCGAACAAATTCGTCATCGATCCGCACGGGCAACTCCCCAAGGCGGCCTGAGATCGGCCAGCCTATGAATGTTGCCGTGGTCGATGCCGGCGGCCATCTGGTGAGCCATGTCCGGATGGACGGCGCACGGTAGCATCGACATCTCCGTCAAATAAGGTCGCTGCTGGACCTCAAGAAAGTCAGGTTAACGTATGCTCTCATCGATAGCATCTTCGCGCCGCTAAGCTTTAACGAATTGGCTTGCTATGACGAAACTTGAAATTAGCGTTGGAATATTGGCCGCGGTCTTCTGCTTGTCCGTCAGAGCACAGACCATCAGCGTAATGGCCCTCGATCAAGCTGGAGCCCAGACGGTTCTGCAAGCAGCGAAGGAGAGCGCGCAGCAGCGAAATGCGCCCTCGGCAATCGCAGTGGTTGATCCCGCCGGGGATCTGATTGCTCTCCAGCGGATGGATGGTGTCCGCCCCGCAAGCGCGGACCTCGCCATCGAGAAGGCACGAACGGCCGCGCGGTTACAACGGCCGACGGCTGAGATCGAGGACAACATTAATCAGGGCCGAACGGCATTCGTCACCGCTGGCATCACGGCACTGCGCGGCGGCGTGCCGATACGCGTAAGGGGCGAAGTCGTAGGCGCAGTAGGTGTTGCCGGCTTGAGCAAGGAGACCGACGCCTCGATCGCTGACACCGCGGCGGCGACCCTGAGCCCCTCACAGCAGACATCTCAGCATAATTGACGGAGTTACTATTCGTCTGACCTATCGCGCGGAAGATGATGCGGTCGTGAGTTTCGTGCTAGGCGCCGACGGACGGCTTTGTCTCTCGGACGAAACCCATAACCTGATTTAATGGCATGAGAGTTCACGCCCTTTATTCTAAATACGCCCCAATTCCAGCCAAAGCCGCGCACCCGTCACGCGTATAAATTCCTTTTTAATGGAATTCTCGCGCGGGGAGACCATCTTGGTCGTGATTAGCTGCGCCACAGCCAGAGGCGTGTTCCCATCTTGAGAGCGCCCCTAAAGACCTTCGCGACAGATTGCACGAGAGTTGCGTTAACTTAGAAGGAGACGACAGATGAACGTTCGTGATGCCAAAGCGTTGCAAATTGCCTCGCTTGAAACGCCGACAGACCTCGGATCAAACCCAGTCCGGGACATATCGGGCGCGCTGAATATTCTTCTGGCGGACATGTTCGCGCTGTATGTGAAAACGAAGAACTTTCATTGGCATATGTCGGAGCCGCATTTCCGCGATTATCATCTTCTGCTCGACGAACAGGCCGAGCAAATCTTCCGCCACCATCGAGGCAATCGCCGAGCGTGTCCGCAAGATCGGCGGAACTACGCTGCGTTCGATCGGTCACATTGGCCGATTGCAACGTTTTCTGGATAACGACGCCGATTACGTTACGCCCTTGGACATGTTCGCCGAGCTGCGTGACGACAACAAACAGCTGGTCGTCAACCTGCGCGAGACGCATGGCCTTTGCGACGAGCATGGCGATGTGGCGAGCGCAAGCTTGCTAGAAAACTGGATCGATGAGGCTGAGCGGCGCACGTGGTTTTTATTCGAGACCACCCGCTGATGTGGGTTCGCAATCCGCCGACACCATTAAATTCTGTTTTAGAAATCCAACAGTGGCCTGTTTTTGAAATGGCCAGTGGCCTTGTTGGCATAAAGAAGATTTTAATGGCGACGGCGCGGCTGTCTCTTATCTAAAAAACAAGGAGATAGCCATGAAACTCGCGACAATCGCATTAGCTTCTGCATTCGCGCTCTCCGGCACGATCGCACTTGCAAACACAACTCATAAGCCGGAGGTCAGGATCATCCATCACCGTACAGTCGGCATGGTCCAGCTGCATCCGAACTACGGCAATCCGAACGGCAATCCAGACGGTCCGACCACATTGAGCGGAACCGGCTCCTCCCAGTTCGGCGGCTCGTCGCCCGGTACCAGCGGCTCCAACTAAGAGAAGCCGCTGCATTTGCGCGGCGTTTTTGTGCGCTCTTCGACGGAAGCAGCGCAGCGCGGCCTTGGAGGCAGGCAGATGCACGCTCAAAGAAAAGATCGGCGCGGCGACTTGATGCCCGTGTTAGTAGCCGCAATTGTCGCAGTCGTGGGTTAAACTGTTATCCTCTTTAACGACTTCGGCGCGCGCAACGATTCGCAGGGGCGCGGCAACGTGCCGGGTGATCACTGCCGCCGTGGTGTCCAAGGCCGGCGCAATTGAGATTCTCTCACAGCCGGCCGCCGGCAGCTCGGTATCCTAGGCGGTCGCCACCGAATGGACCGCGGCCAACTCGTCGCGGCCTCTGGCAAATGCTAAGTAGGCGAGGCCCTGTCGTTCGAATGTTGCTTTCTGGCTGGACCGTGAGAGACGCCACGCCCCTTCGGTTTTGCTTGAGGTTTTCGACGGTCATGATCAGCCTGACAGACACCGCGATCGAGATGTCCCGCATGCGCGCGGGAGCCCGTGGCTCGGCGAGCATTCGGTTCGGCCTGCCTGTTCGGTTGCCCCAGCCGGCGCCACCAGATGACGAGCGCCACTACCAATGCCGCGGCGAGTTGCCGCCGCGGCCTGTACCACGAAGGCTCAGTGCAGCGCCGGTACCAGCCCCGGAAGCGACGTTCCATCGAAGGCGAACCCGGGGTCCCGCGGAACTGCAGTCGGGCCGACAAGAGATCAACAAGCAGAGCGAAGACCATCGCGCCGCCTAGCCCTCCTGCGCGAGGGAGCGGGATCGGATCGCAAAACGGGTTCAACGGGAAGCTGGAGAGTAATCTGCAGGAAGTACTGAGGGCCCCCGTGGAGCGCGTACATGCAGCAACAACACGCCAATGTCAGCAATCGCGGACAAGCACCAAACTGGGTTGGTGAATAGTCTTGGCAGGACGGAATCGCCGATCTGAAGACGCTGTCGAATAGCGTGCCGATAGGGGGCAAGGAGCCACTTCATGACATCCATTTCGCAAACCGCCGGGGCCATCGCGTTGATCCTGCTCCTTACCGCAGGCATGGCCCATACCGATGGAGCGGGCGACCCCACAGCCGTTAGCTCCCGGGAGGGGGAATATCTCGATAACGACGGCAATCCGACCTTCAAGATCGCCAATGATGGCACCGTCGACTGGTACACCTATGACGGATATTTGAGGTACGGTGCCAACTGCTTGCAATGCCACGGGCCCGACGGGCTCGGTTCAAGCTATGCTCCATCGCTGGTCGATTCTTTGAAATCGCTCAGCTACGCCGACTTCCTTTCGATCGTCGTGGCCGGCAAGAAGGAGGTCAACACCGCGCAGGAGCAGGTGATGCCGTCCTTCGGCACGAACAGGAATGTGATGTGCTACATTGATGCGATCTATGTCTATCTGCGAGCCCGATCTGATGGAGCGCTCAGCCGTCAGCGTCCGGAAAAGCACGAGCTTAAGACGGACGCGTTCACGAAAGCTGAGGACACTTGCATGGGCTAACCCGGGTCTTACTCCGCCCGCAATGGCGTTCAGGCCCTCAATGTCTAGCCTCGGCCGCAAATTCGTCTGCTTTGGGTCTTGGTCGCGTGAAACGCGGATGAGTCAAGGATGCGCAGAATTGTTTTCTCAATTACATTCTCCCGAAAGAGGCCGCCAGGACAATTGTGTTTCACATCGACGAAATTTAAACAGAATTTCTACGCGCAAGTTCAACTTCTGAGTTTTCACGCAGCCAGGGTCAAAAGCCGAAATTACCCGCCCGCGAAACTATGTCCGCTAGTTTCCCCGATAGTGTTGCAAAAGTCCCAAAATGCCGCGCGACTAATTTTCGGCTAAACGACAAAATTAGCGGCAATCGTCGATCGATGTAGCCTCAAACGCGCAGCGAAGTCGCCCGCGAGTTCGTCGCAGAATGAAGTAGTCCCCCACATCAACATTCGATCGTCGCACCTACGACCCGGAAAATTTGTGATCGGTGAGACAAAAAGACTATTGCAACGCTATCGGCACCTTTGGGACATGTTGACCGTTCTAAGGATTGTCCGCATATGGGGAAAGATCGGAACCGATCGGCCCTCCTATTTCAACCATGAGGCTTTGGCTATGTACAATGGCGCCGAAAAAACATCATATCTCGTGACCCGTCGTGGAGTGTTGTCTGGGGGCGCTGCGATGATAACGGCAGGTGCAGCCCTGTCGTATGAAACGACGGTTCACGCCGCCGCGCCCATCGCGGCGAAGCAGGCTCCTGGCTTCTATCGCTACAAGGTCGGCGACTTCGAGGTCACTGTCATCACTGATGGTGCGCTGGCATTCCCGGTCGAGAACTTCGTTTCGAACGCGACAACGGAGCAAGTCAAGGCGGCGCTTGCGGCAGCTCATCGCGCCACCGATGCTCTGTCCGTTCCATTCTCGCCAATCGTCGTGAACACGGGGTCGAAGATGATCCTGATCGACACTGGTCTCGGCGATGCGGCGTTTGAGCGAAGCAAAGGCACAGTCGGGCAATTCGCGACCAACCTGAAGGCTGCGGGTCTTGAACGCTCGAATATCGATGCCGTCGTGATCTCTCACTTCCATATCGATCATGTCGATGGCCTGGTTGCGGCGGATGGCAAGCCGGCATTCCCGCATGCGGAGATCTTCGTGCCGGCCGCTGAATGGAAGTTCTGGATGGACGACGGCGAGATGAGCCGGGCGCCGAAGGGCCGGATCGAGGGCTTGTTCAAGAACAGCCGCCGGGTTTTTGGCGCGCTTGGCGGCAAGGTCACGCCTTACGAGGAAGACAAGGAGGTCTTGGCCGGGCTCACCGCCATTGCTACGCCCGGGCACTCCGTCGGGCATGCGTCGTTCGTTCTGTCCTCCGGCGCCAGCAGCGTATTCATCCAGGGGGACGTGGCGCATATTCCGGTGCTGTTCGTCGCAAATCCTGGTTGGCATGCATCGATCGATCAAGACCCGGTCATGGCCGAAGCCACGCGCCGAAAGGTGTACGACATGCTGGTGGCCGAGAAGATGCTGGTTCAGGGCTTCCATTACCCATTCCCCGCTCTCGCCCACGTTGAAAAGACCGCGAGCGGCTATCGCGAAGTCCTGATGCCGTGGAATCCCAACATCTAGTTCCCCTGGAGAATGACTCCTGCCTCAACGAATCGGGCACCGGCAACGGAGCTTTGCTCTCTCGCCAAATGGCGCGCGCCTTGAGGGCTTCTTCTCTGCAGAATGACGCTAGTCGGCTAGTCGGCCTCGAAACGGCCGCGGCTGCCTCCCGATACATACTGGCTTTAGCTAGGAATGGAGATGTGCCTGATATGGCGCACCACAGTCGGCGAAGATGGGCAATATTGTTTCGCCGCAGCGCTATGAAGCCGCAGCCTATCACACGCTAGAACCCGAGAACACGCGACCGCCTGCGATTTCGCACTGCGCCACGGGGGGCAGTTTTTCGATGTCAAGGTCGCCCGGATAGGCGGACGCCGAACCATTCCAGGAATCTGGCAAATGTCCGTTGTCAGAAAGCGGACATCTCCCAACGTCTGGATCGAGTCCGCTCCACCCCCTCGAGAGCGGACATTCCATAAACGGCCCATTACGCGAAGTTCGGGATGGTCTGGACGACGACCAATTCGCGCCCACCGATTTGTGATCGGCTTCCAAAACCCAATAGGAGGCCTCTAAATCGACTTTGCGAGTTGCCCGCTAGGGTGAGCGATTAGCAGTCTTGGATAGTCCGTCAGATTCGCGTTGGCTTCCGGGAATGGAATAGCTCCTCGACGGATTGTTTCGGGTCCTTGATCCCGGAGCGATCCTTGCGATCGTTCTTCTGTGCCTCGAGCTTCTGCAGGAAGCGAAAACGGGGCGATCGGGTCGCGTGCCCCGATCGGCCGTGCTTGGTCATGCCGAAACCCTTTTGGCCGCCGTGCGTCATTTGATCACTAACGAAAGCTGTGCGCCTAATCTCTCGCAACCGGGAAGCCGCCACGGGCCAAGCTTCATGCGGTTCGCCGAAACCATGATCACGTGAGAAAGGATAGCCCTGATCGTCAAAAGGCGCGAGGTGGAGACGGTCAGTTTGCGAGAACAGAATGCGGCAGTGCGGCGCGCCTGCTACCCAGGAGCCGTTGTGAGCCGTCGGGAGTTCCAGTCAGGGGAGCGCTACCGCCTTTCCCCACACCCGACAAACTTGCGCTACCTCCTTCAATCATCCGCATGCAGTTCACACGACACTGAGCCAGCTCTTAAATTTCTTACATGCGGCACCGACGGCGCGGTTCCGTCGCGTCGTTCTGACTGCGCGCCAATCACTTCCGGTTTACCCAGATAAGCAAACAACTCAGAGCCGATCGGAACTCGCGGGCCAACTTCGGACGCGCGCACCGGATTTCTTCATCAGCAAAATCCGAAGTCGCTCGAATCAACGCACAGAATGAATCGCCGGCGAGGCATCTTTGCAGTAGCGCAACCGTGGTCTGCCCTCCATCTACCTATTATCTCGAGGAGACCCGAAATGAACACATTGCTCACCGTTGCCCTGCTGGTCGGCGCTACGGCCACCCCGGCCCCGGCGGCGAATGTTACGGAAACGGAGTTGATGCAGGCGGCGACCGCGCTGGCTCAGCAATATGACGTTAATTACGCCGCCAAGAATCCCGCTGGCATGGCCGCGCTCTACGCCTCGGACGGCGTGCTGGTCGCACCGTCCGGCTCGATCGTGCGTGGCCGGCAGGCCCTCACGACCTATTATGCCAGCCGCTTCGCCTCCGGTGCCCGGGGCCATGCGATCAAAGTCGTCGAAGCGCATGT
>Ga0193743_1003190_pt1 | contig 11070 bp, 11 predicted proteins | sample L2c2metaG_FD_143038 | JGI IMG/M metagenome (GOLD analysis project Ga0193743, IMG submission 143038) | Soil microbial communities from a riparian zone of the East river system, Colorado, United States - L2c2 | ecosystem: Environmental > Terrestrial > Soil > Riparian zone | place: USA: East River...
CTAGCGATTACCTGTCGGATTACGGTACGGCTGACATCGAATGTCTCCGCCAGAGCTTCCTCGGTCAGACGCGCGCCGGGGGGCATGCGTTGTTCGAAGATCGCCTGGAGGAGGCGTTTGCGTATCTGTTGCTCGGACTGGCCGCGCTTTTTTTGCCGCCGGTCATCTTGTTCTTCCTTGCAAGTCCTGGAGCTCACCTATGGCGTTGCTCCAGTAGCCAAAAAACCCGTCGCGTTTGCCAGTATCAACACTGCTTTCACTCGAACAACGCATGCCCCCCGGCGCGCGTCTGACCGAGGAAGCTCTGGCGGAGACATTCGATGTCAGCCGTACCGTAATCCGACAGGTAATCGCTAGGCTGTCGCAGGACGGAATTCTTATCAAGCTACCGAGCGGCGCGACGCTTGTCGCAGCTCCTTCGCGGAGAGAGGCCCGCCAGATGCTCGCCGTTCGCCGAATGATCGAGCCTGAGATTGTCAAGACGCTGGCGGTCGGTGCGAAACACCTGTCCCTTGTGGAGCTCCTTGCCCATCTTGCCGAGGAGGACAATGCGCGCCGCGCCGGCGACCGCGGCGCTCTGGTCCGTTTAACGGGCGAATTTCATCTTCACCTTGCTCGGCTGACCGGAAACGAAATCCTCATCAGATTGATGACTGAACTGCAAGCGCTAGTCTGCTTGGCTATTCTTCTCTACGCCAGCGGCGACGATGCATGCCCGGAAGATGAGCATCAGCGCATCGTGGAGGCAATCGCCGCGGAAGACGGAAGCTCGGCTGCCGCTCTCATGCTCCATCATCTCAATCACATCGAAGCGGATATGAGGCTCGACGAACCGAGGCCAGAAGTTCGTATCTCTGAAGCGCTCGATTGGCTGAGCGCGCCTGAACGGCATCCGGGAAGCGAAAAGCCGGGGGTGAAGTCTTGAGTTACCCGTATGCACATCTCCCGGGCCGATGAATAATTCATCCATGCCGCCTCCAACAAATCGACGGCGGCGCCTCACCGATCACCGTCACTTAAGTTCTGGCGTTCCCGTCGACCTTATCGGCGTTCCTTCGACGATTGCCGGGAGAAATCTGCCAATCTGTGAGACTCTAAGGGAAGGGTAAAATAGCTATGGACACGATATCGTACTTCAAAAAGCTCTCGCTCGCTCGTCCACCTCGGTCCTCGTTCCTCGGATCGGCGCTCCGACTGTCCGTACTGAGCGCACTGGCACTCGGTTCAGGATACTCCGTGGGCTCCGCGTTCGCACAGGATGCCAGGACGACGCTTATCGTGGCGGCGCCTAGGACACCGGAATCGCTGGATCAGGAGTATCCTCCTACGGAAGCCGTCCATGAGGTTCGACGGAACGTATACGAGCGCCTTCTCGGGTACGCACCCAAGACTGTCGACGGAATTGTCTATGAGGACTTCGGCAAGATCGTCGGTGCCCTCGCCGAGACCTGGGACGTGGCGCCCGACAAAAAGGCCATCACGTTTCATTTGAGGAAGGGCGTAAAAAGCTCGGCTGGAAACGAATTGAACGCCGACTCCGTCATGTGGTCGTTCGAGCGTGGCTGGAACCTGAAGTCGAACTTTCACTGGTACATGACGCAAATCCTGAAGATCGCGTCTTTCCAAGAGGCGTTTTCCAAGATCGACGACTATACCGTGAAAGTCAGCATTCCGAATTCGTCTCCTTTGATCGATCGCCTCTGGGTCAATAGCGATCTCGGAATTCTCGATGCGGTTGAAATGAAGAAGCATGTCACTTCCGAGGATCCGTGGGGAGGGAAATGGCTCGCGTCTCATTCGGCTTCGTTCGGACCATATTCTGTGACCGAGTACAGCCCTGGGCAGCAAGTCGTCTATGAAGCCAATGAAAGCTATTATCGGGGTGCTCCGAGGCTCAAGAAAATCATCGTCCGAGAGATGCCGACTTCGTCAAATCGGGTGGCCGCGCTCCAGGGCGGTTCAGTCGACGTTGCCGAATATCTTCTGCCGCGCGAGCTTTCACTTCTTGAAAAGGCACCGGGCGTCAAGATCTGGAAGGTGTTCGGCAACTACATCCATCGCGTTGAGATGAACAACACGACTGCACCTTTCACGGATCCAAAAGTCCGTACGGCGCTCAATCTTCTCGTCCCGAGGGACGAGATATTGAAGGCAGTCTATTTCAACACTGCGCGCCCCACGAAAAGCCCGATTTCGGAAATTTACCCCGGATTCACGGACCAATTCTTCAATTACAGCCTGAATATCGAGAAAGCGAAACAATTGCTGGCCGAAGCCGGCCTTAAGGATGGCTTCAAGACCGAGTTGGGCTATCGGACCGGCGACCAGCTTGAAGAAGAAATGGCGGTCATCCTCAAGTCCGCCTTTGCCAAGGCGAAGGTTGATGTGACGCTCTCAAAGCTTCCGGCTTCGACTCTCGTCGAGCGATATACCAAAGGTGAAATACCGATGTATTTCTTCCGCGACATGGCGATCGTGCCGGACGCGGCCTACGTCGCAAACCTGTGGCTGAACAGTGGGTCTCTGATCGACTACTCGCGCTTCAAGAGCCAGGAGGTAGATCAGCTGATCAATACCGCTTTGACCAGCGTCGACGAGCCGAAACGATTGGAGGCAATGAAGCGCGTCCAACAGATTACCGTTGAGAACGCTCCGTGGGTCTTCCTCTTCAATCCCGGCTACCAGCTCGCCACCCGTGCAAATATCAAGGGGTACTCTTGGTATACGCCGAATGGCAACGCTTGGTACGATTTCGTCAAGGAGTGAGTCGAGAGCGGGCGGGAGAGGCGTGCGGCGCTACTCCCGCCTGGACTCTGAAAGAGGACCACATGGATCGAATTGTCCGTCTTTGGCGCACGATGCCTCGTCCAGCGAGAATTCTGCTGGCTCGATCACCCTTGATCGTGCCGCAGATGCTCGGCGTGATGCTTGTGACGTTCGTGTTGGTGCGCTTGCTGCCGGGTGATCCGGCGCTGCTGATGCTCGGCAATATGGCGACGCCTGAAAACATAGCTTCTCTACGCCAACGTTTGGGTCTCGACCGCGGCATCTGGGAGCAGTTTGTCAGGTACGTTTGGAACGTTCTGCACGGCGACCTCGGCATTTCACTATTTACATCAAATCCGGTCTCCACGGATCTGATGCAACGAGCGCCAGCGACGCTGGAGCTGATTTCATACGCAATGATCCTGACGGTGCTGATTGGCGTCTCGGTGGCCGTGGCCGCAGTCGTGCGCAAGGGAGGATTCATCGATATCTTGAGCAGGGTTTACGGTTTGGCCGCCGGAGCCATCCCGGATTTCTGGGTCGGGCTGCTTCTGATATATTTTCTGTTTTATCTCGGCGGCATCGCGCCCGCGCCCTTTGGCCGTCTTGATGCATTTATTCCCCCTCCCGGCCGAATTACCGGATTCTACACCATCGACGGCTTGCTGACCGGAAATTTCGCCGCGTCGTGGTCAGCTCTCGGGCGACTTGTTCTTCCCGTATTGACGCTAACGATCGTCAATGCAGGTGCGCTGATGAAGATGACCAAGACGACGTTCGCGGACGTCTACAGGAGCGAATTCATCCGGCACCAACGGGCCAGTGGACTTCCCGAGCGGGCAATTACGCGCAGCGCGCTTCGCAACAGCTTGCCGCCCATCATAACCATGGTTGGCTTTCTATTCGGCTTTCTGCTGGGCGCCGCCGTGTTGGTTGAAACCATCTTTTCTTGGGGCGGGTTGGGGCAGTATGCGGTGCAAGCCGTAATCAATAGCGACTACCCCGCGCTTCAAGGTTTCATTCTCGTCGCTGCCGCCTTCATTCTGATTGTCTATTTGGTCGTCGACATTCTCTACGAATTGGCCGACCCCCGAATCCAGGTATGACGGAGACCTCAGTGAGGAATGTATTAAGCCAGATTTCCAAGCGTCCTGCCGCGATCATCGGGCTCATCCTCCTCGCGCTGCAGCTCCTTGCGATCATTTTTGCGCCAATTCTCGCGACTTACTCGCCGGTCGAGGCCGATCCCATCAATTCGTTGCAGCCGCCTTCGAGCGATCACTGGCTGGGCACGGACGTGTCGGGGATGGATGTTTATTCACGCATCATCTTTGCGACACGGATAAATTTGCTGATCAGCATTTCCGCAGTGGCAGTCGCGTTCGTGATCGGCGTTCCGCTGGGTCTGCTGATCGGATTCTATCGAGGGCCCGTTAGCTCGCTGGCCATGCGCATCTTCGATTTCGTGCAATCGTTCCCGGTATTTGTCCTCGGGATGGCGCTGGTATCCGTGATGGGCCAGGAGATCTGGAATGTCGCGATCGTTCTGGCCGTTCTCTTCATACCCATGTTCGCGCGACTCATTCGGGCAGAGACACTCTCACTCCGAGAGCGGCCATTCATCAGTGCCGCTCGCTGCAGTGGAGCGACGGATCTTTCCATCATGTTTCGGCACGTTCTCCCAAATGCGCTGACCCCTGCAATCGTGCAGATCTCGATTAGCATCGGAATGGCAATTTTGCTGACCGCGGGCTTGTCGTTTGTCGGTGCCGGGGTGCGTATGCCGACGCCCGAATGGGGTTTGATGGTGTCTGCCGGGGCGCAGCAGATGATACTTGGCATCTGGTGGGTCTCGCTTTTCCCAGGCATGGCGATCGTCGTCTCCGTGCTGTGCTTCGCTCTCCTGGGCGATGCTGCGAAAGACATAATGGATCCTCACACTCGGAATCGCCGATAATGACATCGAGCTCCCGACTATTGCTGGAAGTTGAGGGACTCTCGGTCGCCTCTGATGCGGTAGCGGTGCTTTCCGAAATAGGATTCACTCTGGATCGAGATGAGGTGCTGGGCATCGTCGGTGAGACAGGAGCCGGAAAATCGGTCCTGGCCCGGGCGTTGATCAGGCTCCTTCCGGAAGGGCTTCGCGTTAGCTCCGGCGACATCCGCATCAACGGCACGTCTTTCTCGACCCTTGAGGGCGACGGCGAACGAAGATTGCGCGGCGGCAAGATCGCGCTGATCGGCACAAATGCGAAAGCACTGCTGGACCCGGTACAAACCGTCGGAACGCAAGTCGCAAGAGTTCTTCAGGCTCATCGTGGCGGCAGCGATCGCGATGCACGTGCAGCGGCGATTGAACTCTTCGGGAAGATAGGCATCGTCGATCCGGAGCGTCGTGCTGACGCTTATCCCCACGAGCTGTCAGGCGGCATGGCCCAGCGGGTTGTCATCGCAATGGCGCTCATCGCGGAGCCACAACTGGTCCTTGCCGACGATGCGACACTCGGTCTGGACGCGACTATTCAAGTGCAGGTGCTCGATTTGCTCGTCAAGCGGTGCCGCGAACTCGGATCGGGTGTCATACTTATCACCCATGATCTTGGTATCGTCGCGCACTATTGCGATCGCGTGGCGATTATGCGCTCTGGCCGCATTATCGAACTGAGGCCCGTCGGAGAATTTCTGCAGCGTGCGGACACCGACTATGGCCGTGCACTGATTGAGGCCGCAAAGGTGCGCCCCACACCGATGGCCGAGGAGCCGAAGGCCGTGGGCACGACGATCGTCACCGCGCCGGGCAACTTATTGGAAGTGTCAAACCTGAAGAAGTACTTCCCTGTGGGGGATGGGGAAGTCGTGAAGGCCGTCGACGACGTATCGTTCTCGATTCCGGAAGGACGCACTCTGGCGCTGGTCGGGGAGAGTGGATCCGGCAAGACGACGATTGGCCAGTGCCTCGTTCGGTTGCTCGACGTCGATAGCGGAGGCATCATCTTCGACAACAAGGAGATCACCAATCTGGAGGAGCGGGCATTCCGGCCAGTCCGGCGGCGGATCCAGATGGTGTTTCAAGAACCTTATGTCGCGCTCGATCCGCGCTGGCACGTCGATGAGCTGATTGCAGAACCGCTGCGGTTGGATCGGACTCTTGGCAAGGTGGAGCGCGCACGTCGAGTCAAGGAGCTGCTCGACATGGTCCATCTGGCGCCGCGTCTGGCAGACAGGTATCCGCACGAAATCACGGCCGGGGAGCAGAAACGCGTGGGAATCGCGCGCGCTCTTGCAACCAATCCGGATTTCGTGATCTTTGACGAGCCGACGACCGCACTGGATATTCGTGTGCGTGCGCAGATTATCGATCTGGTGCGTGAACTGCAGCGCAGAATCGGCCTCTCGGCACTCTTCATTACGCACGATCTCAATTCGGTGAGATCGCTGGCCCACGACGTGGCGGTCATGCGACACGGAAAGATTATCGAGCGAGGATCGACCGAGCACGTGTTTAATAATCCCGCCCAGGAATACACCAAGATGCTTCTGGCGGCTGAGCTTCCGATCGAGCAGAGCGAGGTGCAGCGGTCTCGCGAAAACATACGTGCGGATGGATTGAGGAGAACCAGGTGAAGAGCGGGGGTGTGCTTGTTACCGGGGCGGCTGGCTTGATCGGTAACGCGGTCAGGACGGCTCTCGAAGCAGCTGGTCGAACGGTGATACCGATCGACCGGGTGACGCGCACGGAAGAGGGAAAGGCGATCATCGAATGCGATGTGACGGACGTGCATCGTCTGCACGCGATCGCCGACAAACAGCGCATCGCGGGAATTGTTCACTGCGGCGCATTTTCCGGGCCCATGCTCGCGCAGGACAACCCCACGGCAATGGTCAACGTCAACATCGTGGGAACCGCCAACGTTCTCGAGGTCGCTCGGCTGCATGGTTCGCCTCGCTTCGTGTTCTGTTCCTCGACCAGTGCGTTTGGGACCACAGCGGCACAAGCACCAATACCAGAAGACGTGGCGCTTTTTCCCGGCAGCGTGTATGGCGCGAGCAAGGCAGCCAGCGAGCAGCTCGTCTCGACTTATTCGCGCCAGTATGGGCTCGATGGCGTGAGCCTGCGTCTCTCGTGGGTTTTCGGCCCAAGACGGACGACCGATTGCGTGATCCGCACGATGATCGAGGACGCATTGGCAGGGAGGCCGACGCGGATGCCGTTCGGCCGGGATTTCCCCCGTCAATATGTCTACATCGACGACGCTGCGCGGGCGTTGATTGCAGCTCTCGATAGACCGGCGCTTCCGCGTTTCACGTACACGATCACCGGTGGGAGCCACCTGACCCTCGGCGAGATCGCCAGGGTGGTTCAAGACGCGTTTCCGAAGGCGGATATTGAGCTGGGCGCCGGCGCCGATCCGGTGGACGAAGTGCAGGGGCGTTTCGACATCTCGGCAGCGGAGCGTGATCTTGGATATCGGCCAAGTCTTACCTTTGAACAGGGAGTCGAAAGTTACGTGAATTGGTTGCAAGCGCGTGAAACAGGCCAACCGGCGAGGACATAACGATGACTGGAGTATTCGACCTGACCGGGCGCAAGGCCCTTGTGACTGGTGGCAGCAGAGGGATCGGCGGTGCCATCGTCGACATCTTTGCTGAGTATGGCGCGGCCGTCGCGTTCTGCCACTATAACGACGGCGCCAATGCCGGGAGTCGAGTCGATCGGCTTCGGGCAGCCGGCTATGCGGCGCATGCCATGGAATGCGACGTATCTGTCGAAGCAAGCGTCGCGAACATGGCGGCTTGGGCGAACGACGCATTGGGGCACGTCGATATCGTCGTCAATTGCGCGGGTATCGGGGGCGATAAGCCGTTCTCGTCAATCACGGTAAGTGATTGGGATCACATGATCGGGGTTCATCTGCGCGGCACGTTCCTGGTCACAAGGTCGTTCTTTGAAGGAATGATTCAGCGATCCTACGGACGGGTCATTAATTTCTCCTCTCAGCTTGCCTACAAGGGTGCTCCCGGCCTGGCGCATTACTGCGCGGCGAAGGCCGGCATCGTCGGTTTCACCAGGGCGCTGTCCTACGAAGGTGCTCCCAAGGGTGTCCTGGTAAACGCCATTGCGCCGGGACCGGTGGAGACCGAGCTGTTGATGGGATTGAGCGACGAATGGCGTGCGATGAAAATGGCGGAGCTTCCAATTCGCCGCTTTGGAAAAACCAACGAGATTGCTCCCACTGTTCTCATGCTCGCGTCGGAGGCCGGGGCGTTCTACGCCGGACAGACGCTGTCGCCGAACGGCGGCGATGTGATGCTGTGAAGTGGCGTTCGAATCCAATGACATCAAAGTAAGAATAAAAGGACGAGCAGATGAGCGATTTTGACTTGGTCATTCGCGGGGGCACGGTTGTTACGGCAGCCGATACAGTCAAAGCGGATGTGGGCATATGCTCCGGGCGAATCTCATCCGTCGCTACAAAGATCGAAGGTGGTCGGAAGGAGATTGACGCATCGGGTATGTTGGTGATGCCGGGAGGTATTGACAGCCACGTTCATCTTTCTCAGCCGGCGTTCGGTGGACCCGCCATGGCCGATGATTTCGAAAGCGGAACGCGTTCAGCGATCGCGGGGGGGAATACGACCGTGCTTCCGTTTGCGCTTCAGCCGCGCGGCGCCTCGCTTCGCGCCAGCGTGGTGGACTATCACAAGGAGGCAGACGGCAAATGTTACACGGATTACGGTTTCCACCTGATCATTTCTGATCCGACCGCCAGCGTTCTCGGTCAGGAATTGCCCGCTCTAGTCGCGGATGGATACACATCGTTCAAGGTGTTCATGACGTATGACGACCTTGTACTTAACGACAGACAGCTCCTGGAAGTGTTCGACTGCGCACGGGGATGTCAGGCGCTGGTGATGGTGCACTGTGAAGGATACGACGCCATCCGATTCATGACGGATCGCCTCGAGCAGGCTGGCAAGACTGCGCCTTACTATCATGCGGTTTCGCGACCCGCTTCGGTGGAGCGAGAGGCCACCCATCGCGCTATCAGTCATGCCGAACTGACCGACGTGCCGATCATGATCGTCCACGTCTCCGGACGTGAACCCATGGAACAAATCCGGTGGGCGCAGCACAAGGGTCTCAAGATTTACGGGGAAACATGCCCGCAATATGTGGCCCTGACAGCAGACGATCTAAAGGGCCTCAATATGGATGAGACGGGAGGCAAATACGTCTGTTCACCTCCTCCGCGAGACAAGGCGAGCTGGGATGCCATATGGGAGGGAATCCGGACCGGCGTTTTCCAGACATTCTCATCCGATCATTGTCCTTTCACCTATGGCAGCGTCCAAGGAAAGCTAAATCCAAAGGCCCGCACGTCGTTTCGCTGGGTGCCTAATGGAATTCCCGGCGTTGAGACCCGGCTCCCAATTCTTTACTCCAAGGGCGTCGCCGAGGGCCGCATTACCGTGAACGAATTTGTGGCTCTGACCTCGACAAATCACGCCAAGATGTACGGGCTCTATCCAAAAAAGGGATCAATCGCTCCGGGATTCGATGCGGATATCGTCATCTGGGATCCAAACCGTAAAGAAGTGATCCGCCAGGAAATCATGCATCACGGCGCCGACTACACGCCTTACGAGGGGCTTTCCGTCACCGGGTGGCCCGTTATGACAATCCTACGTGGAAAGGTCGTGATGGAAGAAGGAAAAATCCTGGGTACCCCAGGTGACGGTTCGTTTCTCAAGCGCGAGCTATCGCCATTTGCTGGAAGCAAGCAAGCGTCCTAACAGGATGAATCCCAGAATCGGACAAACACGTCGCCCGACACCCGCGGCACTTACTGCTACTCTAGCGACTACTGCCGCGCCCGCATCGGTTGCTGGGTCAAGAGCTGAGAAGTTTGACCCACGGCGATCAGCGCGCCATTCTGACAAGGAGAAATTCTGTAGCAGTCCCAACGGCTCAGAAAGCTCAAAAATGTCAGAACGGCCTTTGAAAACACTACAGCATTGCGAGACTTCCAAGCTGAATACGAGGGTTCGATTCCCTTCACCCGCTCCAGTCGATTAATCCTGCAAAAACAGACGCTTCTGCTCTCTTGGAACCGGCCTGTGTGCATGTTCGACCGCCTTTCGTACAAACATCGTACAACAAAGGGTCGATGTATCCATCCGATCGGTGCCTATCCCAATCGCAAGTTTCCTCTCGTTTAGAATGACCTCAGCGTGACCGCGGACAAGCGCGCGTTCGATATTTGGGCTACATCTAGAAACATGTGCGTTATACTCTTGCAACCTGTAGGAAGGTTACGACATGAAAGAGCCTGGGCTGGACGGGCGCCATCGAGACAAAGATGGTGAAATTCAACAGAAGCGAAGCGACACGCTGAACAAAAACCTTTCAAAGCCCATTCCTCAGTTTTCGCCGAATGCGACGCTCGGCAAGATGAGAGAAGCAACGGGCAAGGTAAGCGAAGCGGCGGTGCGCCGCGCTGCTGCGAAATTGCAAAAATAGTTGGCGCTAAGCTTTCGTGAATCGGCTGAGGTCCCAAATTTAGGTATGATCCTCGATCTAAGCGCCTGTAATGTTGTCGGCGTGCAACTTTTTGGCTTGGAAGCTGAGCCACTGCTTTGCCCGACGACTCGAGCGATACCGACAATCATTCTGACCACGGAACGCGTCCGAATGATTGCAAATAAAAACGGCGGCGCCTTGTCCGGCTATTCGGCGAAACTGTTGAACGGGACCAGACACCGGTTCTCGGGCTTCAACCAGGCCCGCCAGTGAGGCGACGAGGTATTACGGATATTGGTCAGGGGCAGACCGCCGGTGCGCGGCCGGGGGGCGGCATTCCCCAGCGCATAGTCACCAGCGCGGTGCCATACTCTGTGTTGCGGTCACCGGCGCCGGACAGTCTGGAGAAACAGCGCGATAATTGCAGCTTGGTTGGTCGTGATCGAATATAAGTTATGCCGACGTCGGCATAATGAAGAGCGGTTTTAGCTCAGCGGCGCGGACACGGCGGTGCGGTTGAACACAAGTGTGCGACCCGCGCTGGTGGGCTAAAAACGTGTTGGACTAAACCGCCGGGCACGGCAGCGCCACAGCTATGGGGATTGTAACGCGGCCAAGAGTTGCAAGGGACCGCAGACGCGGTCGCGAATGGTGAGGACAGGAGACTGAGCGGACGCGATGACGCATCGGAGGTACTGATCAGCGGCAAAGAGCAACAAAATTGCCTTGAAAATGCGATGTGAAGCCTCACGGGGCGAAATTGTCCCGTTCGCGAGATCGCG